>Ga0182027_10003774_pt1 | contig 23777 bp, 19 predicted proteins | sample 712E1DmetaG_FD_121300 | JGI IMG/M metagenome (GOLD analysis project Ga0182027, IMG submission 121300) | Permafrost microbial communities from Stordalen Mire, Sweden - 712E1D metaG (Illumina Assembly) | ecosystem: Environmental > Terrestrial > Soil > Wetlands > Permafrost | place: Sweden... | reverse complement strand
TTCAGGCGGCAAGCACCTCTTTCACCAGGCGGACCGCACTGGAGGCGTCCTCTGCGTAGCCGTCCGCCCCGATCTCGTCTGCATAGCTCTTGGTGATCGGCGCCCCGCCGACGATGATACGCACCTGGTCCCTGAGCCCAGCGTCTTTGATCGCCTCGATGGCAAGCTGCATGTTGGTCATCGTCGTAGTCAACAGCGCCGACATCGCCACCACGTTTGCCCCATTCCTGATCGCCTCGATGAACTTCTCGGCCGGGACGTCCACTCCCAGGTCGACGATCTCGTAGCCGGAGCCCTCCAGCATCATCGCCACAAGGTTCTTGCCTATGTCGTGCAGGTCACCCTGGGTCGTGCCGATCGCCACCGTGCCGCCGGAGGCCACGCCCTCCTCCACCAGGTGAGGCTTGAGCACCGTCAGCGCAGCTGTCATGGCGCGGGCCGCCACCAGCATCTCGGGCACGAAGATCTCACCTTCCTCGTAAAGCGCACCGACCTGCGCCATGGCCGCGATGAGACCTTCGCGCAGCAGCGTCCCCGCTTCGATGCCGCCGTCCAACCCCTCGGTCACCTTGGCTACGGCGAGCTTTGCCTGTCCGTCTACTACTGCCTCACGAAGCTCCTCGAGTAACGCCATAGCGTTCCTACTCCATTCTCCTAGTTTTCGATACCGACACGCGCGACTCTCGGACCAGCGATCCCGGAGCGTCGTGGACATCCAGCGTGCGCACTTGCGGTCATGATCGGCGCTTCGGGCAGGCGCCCAACCAGAGGCACTGCTAGTCGCCGTACTGTTCGGTCAGCTCGCTCGCCATCCTCGACCACTCCCACAGCCGCTGCGGCTCGTAGCGCACGGTGCTGATGTCTTTCATGATCACTTCGACCACGCACCGGTGTGCCTTCGCCTTGGCGAGGACGGTCTCCAGATCGTGCCTGGCCTTGTCGAGGTTCCAGGTGGTCTCCGCGAACACGGCCGGATTCGGCTTGTAGGAGAACACGTAACGGTCTCCCACGTTGGCCACGGCCTCGTCGATGTTGATAAAGGGGCTCATTGACACCTTGCGCAGGTTGGGGATCTTCTCCAAGATGCCCATCTTGCGGTGCAAGGGATCACAGCAGCCGTAATAGGTCAGGCCGAACCGGCTCATCCACCGCAGCTCATATTGCAGCGAGAACTCCCAGTGCATGCGCGGCGAGACATCGGAGAAGATCTGTGCGGCCCCGCTGCCCCAGAGGTCCTTCGCACGCACGTGTGCGGGGTCGTAGTCCGGGGGCGGCAATTCGTCTGTGTATCCCAGTCCGCCGGAACCTATCCGAAAGTACGCGTTGTTGAGCGTCAGCAGGTTCTGCTCTTCGAGCTGGTCGAGCGTACTCAGGTACGCGTTCACGAGCTTGTCTATGGCCTTGTGGACGAACTCGGGACGGTCGTAGAGATCCACCATGGCCTCCTGGACGCCCCACCACCTGATCATCTCGTCCCAGGGCGCAAACCAGAAGCAGAACCCATTTGCTCCGCTCTTCTTGACCTCGATGATCCCGCTCAAGATCTCCCGAAACTGCTCGTACTGCTGTTCGGAGGCAGCTCTGTCGTGGGTCACGACCGGGACCTTGATCTTCTCGAGGTCGTCCTCATCGCGTATCTGGATGTTGAAGTGCCGGGAGACAACCGAACTCGCCTCGTCGGTCACGGCAATATCTACGTCTTCGGCAATACCGAAGGCAGTGTTGTGGACCACCAACGGGGACCACACCACCGGTTCCACGACCATGTCCGCCGGCATGTGCTCCCACTGATAGATCAGTTTGCGCATCTCCCATTCGTGATAACGGCTCCACTCGCTCGTCGTCTGCAGGCGCAGTTCGTCGTCGACGTCCATCTCGTGCCAAGGGATCTCGTTGATCCAGACCATGGGCTTGACCTGCCTCAATCCATTCAGGGCACGCCACTTGGACGCCGTTTCAGCCTGCACGGGCAGTGCGGCAATCGCGGCAAGCCGTTCGCCCAGAGTGCGCAGAACTCTTTTGTCGGGCTCCGTGACCTCTATTTCGCCACGCATCCAGGACTTTGTCCGTTCCGAATCTACCAACCAGTCTTCACCTTGCATCCAGCTTTCAACTTGCATCGAAGCTTGCTCCAATCCATCGGCTCGACACCAAATTGCCTGACAAAATCAGGTTCTTCCGGGAATTGAGTGGGTCCGCCAGGTGAGATGGCGGAGTCGCTGGGTGCCACGAGAGGTTCGCCAAGGGGCGGCGGAGCCGAGGGCCAAGGAAGCGAGGCGAGGGGCCGGAGGCAGTCGTCGCGCTGGTGGACTGAGCACCAGGGCCGGCGGCGGACGGTCCCTTTAGGCAACCGCCCGCCGTCGTTACTAGCCCATTACCTACTAGAAGTCGTACTGCATATAGTTGGACTTGGTGAACTCAAGTGGCTTGGAGAAGATGATGGTGTTCTTCGTGGCGCCGGTGACCTTGTTGGCAGTCGCGGTTACAGTGAACGTCCCCAGGCTGCCCGCAGTGAAGGTGCTGCCAGCATGGATCTTGTTCTGGTAGGCCAGCTTGGCCACGTACATAAGCAACTTGCCCTGGTTGAATTCGTTCCAAGCGAACATCGCCTGCACGGAGCCGTCTTTGAAGTACGCCCGGAGGGGCAGCGGGTCGCCGATACCGATGATTCCGATCTTGCCGGCGTCATGGAGCCGGGACACCGCCTGGGCTGTGCCCACGATGGCACCGCCGTCGATCGGAAGGATGACCTTGACGTTGGGGTAAGCGTCGATGATGTCCGTCGCCGCGGTGAGCGAAGTGGCTTCGTTCGACTGCCCATAGCCGATGGTCAGGATCTTCACGCCCGGGTATGTGGTCTTGATGTAGGTCCTCATCGCAGAGATCCAGGACAGCTGGATCGTGGCGTCGGGTGTGGAGGACATGATGGCCACCTGCACATCCTTGCCACCAAACTTCACCGCAGCGCTGATAACGGCCTGGGCGATGAGGTTGTAACCAGTGTCCTGGATGAAGAAGTCACGCGCTGCCGGAATGACGTCGGAGTCCCAGCTGATGACCTTAATCCCATCTTTCATGGCCCTCTCCAGCGTTGGAGCGGGCACGGTGGGGTCGTCGGCCGACAGGCAGATCACGTTGTAGTGCTCGAGGATCATGCTGTCGAAGATCTCCACCTGGCCCTCGGCCGAGGCGGTCGCCGGAGCGGTGGCCTTCAAGGAGATACCCAGCGAGGGGGCGACTTCATTAGCACCCGTCACGTTGGCCTCGAACACCGGCATCCCCAAGATCTTGGGTACCATGCCTACCTTGATCGTGCTGGAGGCGGATGCCGATGTGGTATTGGCCACCGTCGCCGCCACCGCAGTCAGGGTCATCCCGATGCATAGAGCTGCCGTGGTCAATCGCCAAGCTATACTTTCTCGTAATTTTCTTGTTATAAGCATATGTAGCTCCTCTCTTTCTTTGTCTCTATTTCGAAGGCTTCCTTGTCCACCCAGCGAAGCCACGTTGAAGACTCCACCGTTTGCTATATGGTGAGTGTTTGGCATTTACGCAGGTCGCCGGATAGGCAACCAGATTGCCGATCTATTAAGGACATTTAGATGGTCCATCGCCGCGATGTATCGGCGGAATCATCCACGAGTACGAGCGCGCAGCCTGATTCGCGACCTCACCGCAAGCGGCGCGCCGCTCAAGCGCGTCGAGTCGGGCGCGAGCGTCATCTGCAACAACGCTCGCGACCGGGATGTCGTCCAAGACGCTCAGCCGTCACCATTTGCCGCCGGCCTCTCCCCGAATGCCCCAACCCCCATGCCGAGCGTTGTGCTTCCACCCGGGCACGAGGTTTTCGGACCCTTCAAGTTACGAGAAGGCTTGCGAGCACCAGGCCCATCGCCACAACGGCCAGTCAGCGACGAGTGCGCTTCGCACCTGCAATACGTCGATCCTTCATGAAAACCCTCCTTGCTTGGCAGTCCCAAAGGCCTTGGAGATATCGTTGTTTTAACTTTAGGGATGCGCCCAGCGGATGTCAAATGGACAATCTCGCAAGAAGTCCAGCCGGTCAGCGAAGCCAGAAAGTGCAGCTCATAGTACGCTGTTGCCTCACGAGAGCTCTAGCTGGACAGCCTCGGGAATGTCGTCCAGAGACATGCAGCTACGGGAGAGGAGACATCGATGTCTAGCAGGCCACCCATGGGTGGGGGGCGACGGACTCGTCCGACGATGCGTGATGTCGCAGCACTGGCCGGAGTCGCCATCAAGACGGTGTCCCGCGTCATGAACGGGGATCCGACTGTTGCCCCCGAACTGGCTGAGCGCGTGCGTGATGCCACCGACAAGCTCGGGTACCGCCCCAACCTCACCGCCAGCAGCCTGCGTAGAGGTGCTGGACGGACGGCAACAATCGGACTCTTGCTGGAGGACGTGTCCAACCCGTTCTCCGCGGCGCTGCTGCGCGCGGTGGAGGACCAGGCCCGAGGTCGGGGAGTGCAAGTCCTTATCGGGAGCCTCGACGAGGACACGGTTCGCGAACGTGAGCTCGCTCGTACGCTGATCGACCGCCAGGTGGACGGCTTGATCATCGTGCCCGCTGGCCCGGATCAGGGCTACCTGCTTGCCGAGAGTCGGCTCGGCGTCTGCACGGTCTTCCTCGACCGCGAGCCCAGGCTGTTCGATGCGGACGCTGTCGTGTCGGATAATCGCGGCGGCGCTGCCGCCGCGATCGAGCACCTACTGGTGTTCGGCCATGAGCGAATCGGCTACCTCGGTGACAGTCTCGCCATCGCGACAGCGGCGCAACGGTTCCACGGCTATGAGCGCGCGTTGGAGCGTGCGGGCTGCGCGACAGACCCTCGGATAATCACCCACGGCGTCCGCACCCTCGACGTCGCCACCCGGGCGACAACCGAGATGATGAGGCAGCCGGACCCGCCGACAGCGATTTTCTGCAGCCAGAACCTCATAACGATCGGTGCAGTCAAAGCCCTCCACCAGCTCGGCCTCGAGAACGCGGTAGCGCTCGTCGGCTTCGACGACTTCCTCCTTGCCGACGTGCTCGCACCTGGAATCACCGTCATCACCCAGGACGCGTCAGGTCTTGGACGACTGGCGGCACAACTTCTCTTCGCTCGCATGGACGGCGATGATTCGCCCGCCCGAACCCATGTTGTACCCACCGGACTGATTCCCCGTGGATCCGGCGAGATCAAACCGGCTGGTGCGATGTCTGGTGTTGTCTTATGACCAACGAGGATGCGCCGGGTCCCAAGGGCACGACGATGCTCGAACCATGAAGGTGGATGCGTCGACCACCAAGGTGACTGTCATCGGGGAAGCTCTCATCGATCTCGTACCCGGAGATTCGCGCCTCACGTTCACTGCACATCCCGGTGGCAGCCCGTACAACGTGGCTATCGGCCTAGCTCGCCTCGGCGTGGACACCTCGCTCATGGCGCGCTTGTCCGATAACGCATTCGGTCGGATGCTGCGAGAGTGTGCGGCTGCCGAGGGAGTCGACCTCAGCGCAGCTCCCCTTGCAGTCGAGCCGGCCACCTTGGCCGTTGTCTCGTTCGATGCCGAGGCCCGGGCGAGCTACGAATTTTACCTCGAGGGCACGGCAGACTGGCAATGGAGCGAGAGCGAGAGCGAGCAGTTGCCCGCTGAGACAGCGATCCTCCATTTCGGGTCGATCGCCTCCTGGACTCCTCCTGGCGGAGACCGAATCGCCGATCTCGCGCGCCGAACGCATGATCGTGGTGACGTGCTCGTCAGCTACGACCCCAACATCCGGCCGTCGCTGCTGAAGGACAGCGCGCACGCTCGAACGACAGTCGAACGATGCGTTCGACTCGCCCACATAGCAAAGGCAAGCACCGAAGACGTCGCTTGGCTCTACCCCGACGACAGCGTCGAGGAAGTGGGTCATCGCTGGCTGGACTTCGGGTCGAAGATGGTGATCATCACCGGCGGTCCCGCTGGGGCGCTCGCGTTCAGCGAGTCTGGCGTAAGGCTCGATCATGCTGGCATTGAGGTGACCGTCTCGGACACCGTCGGTGCAGGCGACTCGTTTACATCGGGTCTCCTCGCATCGTTCACTAAACGAGGCATCCGGTCACCGCATCTGCTGAGCTCGTGCAAGGAAGAGGACCTGTTCGGTGCAATCGACGACGCGATCTGGGCGTCGGCGATCACGTGCGAGAGACCTGGTGCCGATCCACCAAAGAGCGCGGACATCGACAGCGAGCGCCAGCGCTCAACGTCGTTGAGTTTGTTGAGGCAGCAGACGCCAAGGACGGCATGACTCGACTCATGCTTGGCATGGTGAAGCCGGTCACTCACGCTCCTCGCTACCCGGGCCACGACAGGCGCCACGTTCGCCCACGTGGGCACATAGGCGGGCGAAGAGTGGAACAGGGGCCGCCAGCCCAGCCAGCGGCGACCGGGGGGCGGTGTAGGCGGTCGGGGACCGGGAGCTGGCACGTCGCGGAGACCATCACACCCTCTACGAACAGGGATTGTGCGCGCAGCTGGCCGTTTCGACCTGAAGGGTGCAAGTACTCCCTGCCGGGCTTGACCTGCCAAGACGCGCCAGCCAGGATGGCGGGCCCTGGCTGTGGGGATCGATGTCGTGCGGACAGTGGTCGTGACTTTGTCGATCTGCGTGCGCCGCTTCGTGATCAGCGTTGTGAGCGACTCGACACACGCTTGCAAAACGGCCACCTATTTCGTATAGTAAACGAATGCCGCGGAGACGGGGTACGCCGGAGCTGATGCGGGGCCTGAATCGCAGCATTGTCATCAGTGCAATTCGCGAGCGTGGAACGCTTTCTCGTGCTGACCTGGTCCGCTTCACCTCAATCAGCCCGGCCTCCGTGTCGGCGATCGTCTCGGATCTCATGGAGGAGGGGCTGGTCCGCGAGGAAGGCCGGGTGTCCTCGGACGTCGGTCGGCCTGGGCGTTTGGTGCGATTCGCCGACGATGTCCTCTTTCTCGGCTGTGATCTCGCTTCGGCGGAGGGATTCCGAGTCGGTCTCATGCGCCTGTCCGGTGAACTAGTCGAGTCGCGGGTGCTTGCGGTCCCTGCTCCGGTTCCGAGTACCGAGCGTGTCGCCCGAATTCTCGCTGACTACGTCGTCGAGGTGACCTCGCGTTCCGCCCCGGGCCGCATAGTCGGGGCCGGGATCGGCGTGCCGGGCGTTGTCAATCCGACGACGGGGCACGTGCAGCTTGCTCGGCTTCTCGGATGGGAAGATGCCGAGTTCGGCGAACTACTCAGCGACTGCCTCCGCATCCCGGTCTCTGTCGACAATGACGTGGCGTTCTCCCTCGCCGCGGAGGTCGATCGTGGCGCCGCGACGAAAGCCCGCGATGCCGTCCTCCTGACCTTCGCGGAGGGTGTCGGCGGAGCGGTACTCTTGGACGGGAAGATCTACCGCGGACGTGGAGTGGCTGGCAGGGCAGGTTACATGGTGACCGACGCCTCCGGAGCAGACGGGGTCTACCACGGTTTTGGCATGCTCGAAGGGAAGCTTTTCGAGTTGGTAACCGAGGATGCCGGTCGGGACGGGATTGACGCGACACTCTACGCGCGACAGACGGCTCGGCTGATACACCAGCTCGGGCGTTCGCGTGGAACCGTCGAGTTTTCCGAGGACATCTCGAGTCAACTCGTGCGAACGATTGCCGCCGCCGTGGCCTCTTCGATTGCGCTCCTCGACCCCGAGGTCGTGCTGCTCTCGGGTTGGATCGAGCTCGGAGGTCAGGCGATGCTCGATCGAGTCGTCGAACAGGTCAGCCGCTTGGTGCCGAGTATGCCGGAGATGCAGTTCTCGTCTTTGGGCGATGACCGTGTCGTGATCGGTGCAGCGCTCGCCGCCCGCAGGAAAACCCTCGCCGATGTCCGGGTTGTGGAAGCGGCAATCTAGGCCCCGGCGAGAACCTCGCCAGGGTTTCATGGAGGAACTGACCGTATGGTTCCCTTTGACCCTATTGGTCGGATTATGGCTAGGAGGTTATTACGACATGTTGTGGCGGACAGGCCGACTCTCTGCGAGGGTCGGCACGGTAGGAGAAAGGAGTGATGGGGTCGGGACATTCACTTGGACGTCGGAGACGTCCAAGCAACGACGAGGCCGATAACTGTAACCGTCCTCTGTCAACGAACTGGAGGCATCGCAGTATGAATCTCATTTCAAGGAATCGACGCGGTTGGCGGCAGTGCATCAAGCCGTTCATCGCTGTAGCCGTCGTCGCCAGCGGCGTCGCGACGACCGCGGTCATCGCCGCTCCGCAGGTCGGAGCGTCTTCCCCGGTGACGATCACCTACCTAACCCACTGGGGGCCGACTCAGGTCAACATGTTGAAGGCTGACGCCGCGGCCTTCCACAAGATCAATCCGAACATCACTGTGAACTTCCAAGCGGTGCCGTTCGGGAATCTCCTTTCTACGATCGACACCCAGGGTCCATCCGGAAACGGGTGGACGATCGCGGGCATCTATGACCTGTGGCTGCCGGCACTTGTTGACGGTGGTCTCGCAGTCAACGCACCGTCGGCCGTCGCGTCCGATGTGAAGGCCCACTGGCCGACCAACCTTGTCACCGACGTGACGAAGAACGGCGCGGTCCGCGGTTACCCGAACGAGGTCGACCTCTACGCGCTCAACTACAACAAGGCACTCTTCAAGGCGGCAGGCATCTCCAAGCCGCCGGCGACCTGGAGTGAGCTTGTCACCGACGCGAAGATGCTCACCGTGCCGAGCAAGGGGCAACAAGGTTTCGGCGTGATCACGGACTGGGCTGCCGGTGTCGTTCACCCGTGGCTGTCGCTCGTGGACTCAGACGGCGGGTCGCTGCTCACTGGACTGAAGCCCAACCTCACGAGCAGAGCGGCCATGGCCGCGGCGAACCTCTACGCTGAGCTCGTTAAGGCCGGTTCAACGGTCGCCACGATGAGTACTGCTAACGCGGAAACGACGGGTCCGTTCCTCGACAATTTCACGTCGGGCAAGACCGCGATGATCATCATGGCGAACTGGTGGGAGGCCGATCTCCAGACGTCGATGGGATCCAAGTTCTCCGACGTCGGCGCTGCGCCGATTCCGATCGGACCAAATGGCACCAAGTCATCGAGCGTCTCGTACTCGTGGTTGACGATTGTCAACGGGAAGGCGAACAGCGCGAAGCAGGCGGCTGCGTGGAAGTTCCTCCAGTACCTCAATGGGCCGACGAGCGGTAAGAGTGGATCCTCGGGGATGGGCGATGCCCTGATCTCGATGGGGATCCTGCCCAGTCGCCTGAGCGATGTCACTGCGCACAAGGCTCAGCTGAACAGCCCGTTCCTCAAGGTCTACGTTTCAGAGTTGAAGAACGCGTCGCCGTTCCCGACGGTGCTCGGTGGCGAGCAGATGACCGACACACTCCAGACGGCAATCGAGTCCATCGACTTCGGAACGGCATCAGCTGCCGCGGCGATGAAGTCGGCTCAAAGTCAGATAACTTCGATCCTAAAGAGCGCGAACAGTTAGTCAGGAACGCGGACGATGACTGCCGGAATCCAATCGGCAGTGTCGTTCCCCTCCCGCCGACGCCACGTTGGCGGGAGGGGAACGCGCCGTTCTCGACGATTGCATGAGGGAAGGTGGGCGGCCCTCCTGCTCTCACCGGCGCTGGCCATAGTGATCTGCTTCGTGTTTGCACCGATCGCTTTGACCATTTGGATCAGCTTTCACAACTGGTCGATGCTGACGCCGATCACCCAGATGCCATGGGTTGGCCTCTCGAACTACCGGACCATATTTGATGATCCGGTGTTCCGATCCTCGTTGTTGGACACCCTCATCTACGTCGGCCTCGTCGTCGCTGTGACCGTTCCGCTGGCGACTCTCATCGGGATGCTGCTCTACTTCCCCCGGAACCGTCTAAGGGGGTTTGCGCGCACCGTCTTGTTCGCAACCTACGTCATCCCCACCGTCGCAGTGGCGATCGTGTGGGGAGCCCTCTATGAACCTTCGTACGGTCCGCTCGCCGAGATGTTCAAGGCAGTCGGCTTGTCCGCGCCCGCCTTTTTGTCATCGCCGTCGACGGCGCTCGTTTCGCTAGTGGCTTTCAACATCTGGCAGATGCTCGGCTACTACACAGTATTGATGGTCGCCGGACTCACTCTGATCCCCGGCGAGCTCTACGAGGTGGCCAGCATCGACGGGGCGGGAATCGTCCGCCAGACTTTCGCCATCACGTTGCCGCTCTTACGTCGCACAACCACGTTCGTCATCCTCATCGCGTTGATCAACGCCGTGCAGGTGTTCGACCCTGTGTACCTTTTGACTCAAGGCGGCCCGATCAATTCGACGGACGTCATCTCCTACGAGATTCAAAGAACGGCCTTTGAGTATGGACTCGCTGGCCAAGCGAGCGCGATGTCCGTCTCACTGCTCGTCGTGCTTGCCGCCGTGGCGGCCATTCTGATCGGCCTCATGCGGGCAAGATCACGATGAGCGCGCTTGGCACCACTTCGATGACCGACCCGGTTGCGGAGGATCGGAGCCGCACGAAGGTTCCACGACGCCGGCGGCGTCCGATCCGCCTCTCGAAGGTGCTGACCAGCGTCGCGATCGGCTTGGTCATCTTGTTTCCGCTCTTCCCGCTTTACTGGCTCGTGATCTCCAGCCTGAAGAGCACCCATGAGCTCTTGCAGGCTCCTCCGAGCTGGTTTCCCGCTCACCCAACGATCAGCGCCTTCAAGGAAGCGTTCGACGCGGTTCCCTTCGCCCATTCCTTCTTTAACAGCTTCCTCTACGCCGGCACCGCGACGATCTCGGTGCTCGTTACCTCGATGATGGCCGGCTACGTCTTCTCCAAGTACCACTTTCGCGGGCGCAACGTCCTGTTCTGGGTGATCGTCGCGACGATGTTCATGCCGCCGATCGTGACGCTCGTGCCGCTTTACTGGATGATCTCGCGCCTCGGTCTCTCCGACTCCTACCTCGGCGTAGTGCTCCCGTGGCTCGCGAATGCCTTCGGCGTGTTCTTGATGCGCCAATTCATAGGAGACCTGCCCGACGAGCTCATCGACGCAGCGCGGATCGATGGCGCGAGCGAGTTGCGCATTCTCTGGCGAGTCGTAGTGCCGTTAATGCGACCCGCGATCGTCACGCTCGGGGTCTTCTCCTTCGTCTACTACTGGAACAATTTTCTCTGGCCGCTCACGGTGCTCGAGACGTCAAGCAAGTACCCCGTTGTGCTCGCGCTTTATCAACTACTTTCGTTCAACATGAGCGCCCAGTATGAAAACGTGGTGCTCGCCGGTGCGTTGGTCGCGAGCGTCCCGACGATCATCGTCTTTCTCTTATCGCAACGAGTCTTTGTACAGGGCATCGCGAGGGTAGGCGTGAAGGGATGAACACCGCGGCCACCTGGCGGGTGGGCATCGATCTCGGCGGGACCTCCCTGCGACTGCTCGGCGAGAGCGAAAACGGCGAGCGATCAAAGGTCACAACAGTGCCGACTGCTCGCGACTATGAGGATCTCCTCAACCAAATCGAGTCACTGCTCAACTCTGTTGTCGCCGGGCCGATCCTCTCGATCGGGTGCGGGATCTGCGGGACCTTAGATGGCACCCGCCCGGTCTTTGTCCCGGCCCTTCCGTGGATCGAAGGCCGTCCCCTCAGAGATGACCTCGCCAAGCTCTCGGACGCCTCGGTGGTGCTCGGCCTGGACGGCCACTACGCGCTCCTCGCCGAGGCAGCCGAGGGATCTGCAATTGGCCACGACTCTGCTGTGCTCGTCGCCGTCGGAACGGGCATTGGCGGGGCGATCATGCTCGCCCGCAAGATCTGGCGGGGCGAGCGAGGTACCGCGGGGTCTTTAGGGTGGCTGAGCGCCCTCGGCGGGAAGGACGATGCCAAGCACGGCCTGTTCGAACAAGTCGCCTCCGGTACTGCGCTGTCTCAGGCTGCCCACGCGTATCGCCCGGGCTGGACGGGAGAGAACCTCGTCACTGCGGCGCGTGCTGGTGACACAGGCGCTGCGGCGGTGGCCGATCGGTTCGGACGGCACCTCGGACGCGGCCTAGCCGTCTTGGCGAGCGTGCTCGATCCAGAGATGATCATCATCGCTGGCGGCCTGTGCGACGCGATGGACGTGCTCAGCCCGTCGATCGATCGCGCCATGCTTGAATGCGCCTCACCGAACGGACGCCACGTCCCCGTACATGCCGCTGCATTCGGGCCGCACGCCGGAGTCGTCGGCGCACTGCTCGCAACAAAACTCGACAAGGAGATCTGGCTGTGACGACCCTGACCGCTTGTGAGTCGATCAAGGTGTCTTGGCCCATGGCGCTCAACAAACTAATGGCAGATGAAAAGGAGAGATCATGACAACCGAGAAGTACACCGATCGGGTCATCGAGCTGCTCGAACAGCTCGTCACTACCCAAGACGGAGTCCTCGACGAGGTGGCGCGCCGTTGTGGCGAAACGTTGTCCTCTGGCGGACTCGTCCACCTGTTCGGAAGCGGGCACTCAGTCATCCCCGTCCTCGATACGTTCCCCCGCTATGGGACCTTCGTCGGCTTTCATCCACTCACCGATCCGAACCTCATGTGGCACAACGTGCTCGGCCCTGGTGGGGTCCGCGAGCTGCAGTGGCTCGAACGTGCCGAGCACTACATCCCGAAGTTCCTCGATCATGAGGCGATGAATGCTGGAGACGTGCTCATCGTCTACTCCCACGGCGGTCGGAATTCCGCTGGCATCGAGGCGGCGCTCTACGCGCACGAACGCGGGATTTTCACCGTCGCGGTCACCTCGCTCGCCAACAGGGAACTTCCCCAAGAGCATTCCAGCGGGAAGCACCTCTCTGAGGTCTGCGACTTGAGCATTGACACTGGCGTGCCGGTGGAGGATGCCGTCGTCACCGTCACGGGTTGGGATCGACCGGTCGGCGGGTCGTCGACGGTGGTGGCGTGCATCGTAAGCCATGAGATCGTCACCCGCACTGCGCGAGTGCTCGCAGGCCGGGGCGAGACCCTGCCAACCTTCGTCTCGCCGACGGTGACCGGTGCCTCCCTCGCGTCAAACGACGAGGTCTTTCTCGCTCATCGTCGCCTCATGCACGCCGCGGAGGAAAAAGCGTTGCAATGAGCGCTGCTCGTTCGTCCGAGACGTCCGTGGTCGACGTGAAGTCTGCCTTTGATGGGCAGCGCATCGTTCCGGGCCGCGTCGCGCTAAAGGACGGACGCGTCCTCTCGATTGGAGTCCAGCCGCCTGGCGAGCGTTTCCTCGCGGCACCGGGCCTTGTTGATCTGCAGGTGAACGGCTTCGCCGGAGTCGATTTCCTTGCCGCGTCGGTCACCGATTTCACTACCTCGAGCCTGGCCCTGCTGGCCTTTGGTGTCACTGCGTTCCAACCAACGTTGATCAGTGCCCCAGAATCAGGGCTACGCCACGCGCTCGAGACGATCGCCCGGGCGGGTCAGCTCGCCGGCGGAGCTCGGATCCTTCCTGCCCACCTCGAAGGACCGTTCCTGTCGCCGAGCTGGCCGGGCGCGCACGACCCCCGCTACCTGTGCGCTCCGGACCACCACCTCCTCGACCGCTTCCTCGATGCTGGTCCGGTCGGGTACATGACAATCGCGCCGGAACTGCCCGGTGGTATCGATCTGCTCGCGCACATACGAGAACGGGGAATCATCGTCGCGCTCGGTCACAGCGACGCGACACTTGATCAAGCCAACGCCGCCTTCGACGCCGGAGCACGCGCGCTCACCCACGCGTTCAATGCCCATCGTCCGCTGACGGCACGAGAGCCGGGTCCCGCAGGGGCCGCGCTCGTACGCGACGACGTCTTCGTCGAACTGATCGTCGACGGAATCCATCTCGACGACGCGCTGATCACGATCGTCGACCGTTGCGCGCGCGAGCGCGTGATTCTCGTCACCGATGCGATTGTCGCCGCTGGGATCGGTGATGGGGCCTTTCAATTTGGCCCGCTTGAAGTCACCGTTGCCAACGGACGCGCCACGCTGTCCGACGGCCGACTCGCCGGAAGCGTAGCAACGCTCGACGCGTGCCTTCGGCGGCTCGTCGCCGCGTCCGTTCCCCTCGAGCAGGCGCTGCGAGCCGTGACGTCTCGACCAGCGGAGCTGATTGACCGGAACGATCTGGGTCACCTACAGCCAGGAGATCGCGCTGACCTCGTGGTGTTCGATGAAGAACTCTTTCCCGCGCAGACCTTTCTCGATGGACGACTCGTCTGGCAAGCGAAGGTTCCATCATGCGCGTGAGGCGGGGGATTCACAACGCGACCTGGCCGACGGGACAATCGAACGGAGCTCGCAATGCCTGAGCTTCGCTTCGAGAAGGCAACGCTGACCTATCCAGGCAACGATCGCCCCGCGGTGAACGCATTCGACCTAACGGTCAAAGACGGCGAGTTCCTCGTACTCGTCGGACCATCTGGCTGTGGCAAGACGACAGCACTGCGCATGGTTGCTGGGCTCGAAGACGTTGACAGTGGAAGCATCTTCATTGGGGACCGGCATGTCACCGATCTGCCTCCCAAAGCTCGGAACGTTGCTATGGTCCTTCAGAACTACGCGCTCTATCCCCACATGACCGTGGCTCAGAACATGGAGTTCGCGCTTCGGATCGCGCACATGCCAAAAGACGAGATCGCGCGGCGTGTCGCGCGAGCAGCCGAGATGCTCGACTTGACTGAGTATCTCAAGCGGCGCCCCGCCGCGCTCTCGGGCGGTCAGCGTCAGCGCGTCGCGATGGGGCGTGCGATCCTTCGAGAGCCACAAGCCTTTCTGATGGACGAGCCGCTGTCGAACCTCGACGCGAAGCTCCGGGTACAGACTCGCACGCAGATCGCCGACCTCCAGCATCGGCTGGAGATCACGACGCTGTACGTCACGCACGGTCAGGTGGAGGCGATGACGATGGGCGATCGCGTCGCTGTTTTGCGCGACGGTATTCTGCAGCAAGTCGACGCGCCTCAGGTTATCTACGCGGCTCCAGTCAACACCTTCCTTGCGGGCTTCGTTGGCTCCCCGCCGATGAACCTGCTCACGTTGACATACACAGCGGATGGACAACTGGTGCTTGGCAATACATCGATCATCCTGCCCCCTTCGATTCGAAAGGCCGCCGAATCGGCGAATCTCAACGCGATCGTCGTCGGGATCCGACCGGAACATTGGCAACCTTGTGCCGAGGAGGAGGGCGTAAAAATCGAAGTACTTGTCGTCGAGGAGCTCGGCTCGGACTCCTACGTCCACGGCACGGCGGAGATCGGGGGAGCGAAAGTGCCGATCGTTGCACGTCACAGCGAGGTTCCGATTCCTAGAAAGGGTTCGACGATTCGTCTCGCGCCGTCCCCTCGCGAGATTCACTTCTTTTCTGCGGCATCTGGGGAGCGGCTCGGGCCATGACACATGCCGAACTCGGACAGGCCGTGCGCGAGGAGATGGCCGAACAGCCTGACATTGTCGAGAGACTCTTCGCGCGCCATGAGGAGTTCGCGAGCCAGATTGCGAGCAAAGGACTCTTCCCGGCACGCGGCATAATACTTGTGGCCCGAGGATCCTCGGACAACGCCGCGACCTATGCGCGCTACCTCCTTGAGTTGGCGACTCAGGTTCCCGTCGCGCTATCGGCACCGAGTCTGTACACGCGGTATCACAGCCAGACGCGAGTGGACGGTTGGACCGTCATCGCAATCAGCCAGTCGGGTGCCACACCCGAGATCGTGACCACCGTCGAAGCTCTTTGTACGCAGGGTGCTCGGGCGATCGCCATCACCAACGATGCCCGATCGCCACTCGCTGATCAATCCGATCTCACGATCGCGCTCGACTGCGGACCCGAGCGAGCCATACCGGCGACGAAAACCTTCACCGCCTCCCTCGCCGCGATCGCGGCGATCGCCCGCGCTGTCTCACCTGATGCGTGGTCGGAAGGCGACGAACACCACGTGGTTGAGTCGCTCAGGGTCGTCCTTGCAGACCGCGGGCCACTCGAGGCAATTGCCGACGAGCTCCTTGGCGCGGAGATGATCTCCCATCTCGGCCGAGGATTCAGCTTTGCAGTCGCGCTCGAAGGTGCGCTCAAGTACCGGGAGATGACTGGGCGCGTCGCCGAGGGGATTTCGGCGTCGGACTACCTCCACGGCCCGATTGCCGCCGCGAACTCACGAACATGCGTCGTGGCCTACCTCAACGCTGGTCCGACGACCGTCGACGTTCGCTCCACGGCGAGCGCGGCGAAGGGCCGCGGGGCGCACCTGCTCTTTGTCACCGACGATCGGGAACGCGCGAACGGAGAACAAGCGCTTCTCGTTCCTGCTCAACCTGTCGAAGCGCTCACCGTTTTCACCTTCGCGATGCGCGCCCAGCAGCTCGCGTTCGCCTGCGCAGAGCGAACGGGCATTGACCCCGACAAACCGGTCGGGTTGCACAAGATCACGCTCACCGCGTGACGAGAGCGCGGGTGAGCGATGGCGATGTTTGATCGCGTTCCGGCGGCTCTCGCCCCTCGTCGGCCAGAGCCACTGCCCGATCGGGTACCCGAGATGCTCGCATCGGGAGCTGACCCTCGTCTTCGGAGTGATCTCGGTCGGCTCGTCGGCGAACACAACGTGTTCGGGAAGGCGAGCGATCTCGTTCGCTACGCGACTGACGCGAGCCCCTACCGGCTGATCCCACAGGTTGTCGTGTCTCCGGAAAACGCCGCAGACGTCGCATCGATCCTGTCCTATGCAAAGCGCGAGCAGCACCGTGTGACGTTTCGGTCGGGTGGCACGAGCCTGAACGGCCAGGCACAAGGAGACGGCATCCTCCTCGACGTTCGCCGCCATTTCCAGGGCGGTCAGGTCCTCGAGGACGGTCGGAAGCTGCGCCTCGCGCCCGGGACGACGCTCGCACGGGCGAACACTCTCCTCGCTCCCTTTGGCACTCGCCTTGGACCGGATCCCGCCAGCGGCATCGCCGCCACTGTCGGCGGGGTCGTCGCGAACAACGCGAGCGGCATGACCTGCGGGGTGAGCTGGGATAGCTACCACACCCTGCACTCGGCAGTGCTCGTCCTCGCTTCGGGAACGGTGGTCGACACCGCGGTATCGGACGCCGATGCAGCTTTCGCCCGAGCAGAGCCACAGATCGCGGCCGGTCTCATGGAGATAAAGGCGCGCATCCAAGCTGACGCCGAGCTCGCCGAGCGGATTCGCTCCAAGCACCGCCTGAAGAACACGAACGGCTACCGGCTCGACGCCTTCTTGGATGGCGACGCGCCCGTCGCCATCCTCAAACGCCTCGTCGTGGGCTCCGAGGGAACACTAGCTTTCCTTGCCGAGGCGACGTTTGACGCCATTCCGGTTCGTCCATTTCGTGCAAGCGCACTGCTGTTTTTCTCGCGTCTCGAGGATGCCGCTGGTTGCGTACCGGCGTTCATTGAGGCAGGGGCTGGCGCGCTCGAGCTCATGGACGCGACAACGATCGCCCGCGTCCGGCCGGAGGGACATGAGCGGGTGTTCGGCGGTATCGACAAGGATGCCCACGGTCTCCTCGTCGAGTTCGAGGCGAGCGACATCGACGAACTCTCCATGCGCGAACAGGCCGCTGAAGCGATCCTTTCGGGACTTGACCTCCTCGCCCCCGCGACCTTTACGAGAGACCGCGCGATCACCGACGAGCTCTGGCGGGTGCGCTCTGGAATCCTCGTTACGACTGGCAGCCGCCGTCCCAAAGGAACCTCGCTCATTATCGAGGACGTCTGCGTTCCACCCGATCGCCTCGCGGAGGCCGTGCACGAGATCGAAGCCCTGCTTGACCGGTACGGCTTTGGCGGCGCCGGTGTTTTTGGCCACGCGGCGGCAGGGAACCTCCACTTCCTCCTCACCCCTTGTTTCAATGACGAGCGCGAACGGGTCCGCTACGGAGAGTTCATGGAGGAACTCGTCGATCTTGTGACGCTGCGGTTCGACGGATCGCTCAAGGCTGAGCATGGAACCGGACGGAACATGTCGCCGTTTCTCGCACGAGAGTGGGGTCCGAAGGCGACCGAACTGATGTGGGAGACCAAGCGCCTCCTCGACCCCAACATGTTGCTCAGTCCCGGAGTGATGTTGAACGCCGATCCGCAGGCGCACATGGAACACCTTCACTCCTCGCCGCGGATCGAACCGCAGGTCGACGGATGCATCGAGTGCGGGTACTGCGAACCATCGTGTCCTAGCCGATCCTTGACGACGACGCCGCGCCAGCGGATCGCACTCCGCCGGGAAATGCAACGCCAGCCGGCTCGCTCTCTCGTGCTCGCGGAGCTGCTCGCGGCCTACGAATATGACGCCATCCAAACCTGTGCTGGCGACGCTTCGTGTGCGCTCTCTTGTCCGATCGGAATCGACACCGGAAGCCTCATGAAGGAGTTCCGCCACCTCGAGCACACGCGCCGCTCCGAGTCCGTCGCGCTGGCGCTCGCACGACACTGGAAGCTCGTCGAGCGACTCGCGCGCACAGTGTTACGTGTCGGACACCTCGCCGAGCGCACCGTCGGGTCGCGCCGATTCGAGTCGCTCTTCGTGGCCCTGCGCCGCTTAGTCAGCCCTGAGCTCCTTCCGACCTGGATCGACGCGATGCCCTACTCGCAGATGGCCCAACTGCCCGTCACTGATAGGACAGCGGCTACGGCGGTCTACTTTCCCGCCTGTGTCAATCGGATCTTCGGGAACTCAACAAGAACCGGGAGAGAACGGACTGTCATTGAGGCCCTCGTCGAGGTTTCTCGGCGCGCGGGGCTACCAGTATGGATACCGGAGGACGTAGCCGGTCTGTGCTGCGCAACAGTGTGGCACTCAAAGGGATTCGAACGAGCGAACGAGTTCGCGGCGAATGGCGTTCTGGAGAAACTCTGGGAATGGAGCGACGGCGGTCGACTCCGCGTTGTCACCGACGCGAGCTCCTGCGCTCTGGGTCTTCACCGGGAGATCTTGCCCTATCTCAGTGAATTGAATCGCAGTCGTCACGAGCGTCTCGAGATACTCGACTCGATCACGTGGGCGACCCGCGAACTGCTTCCACGTCTTCACATCACCCACCGCGTCAGGCGGGTCGTCGTACATCCGACTTGCTCTGTTCACCATCTTGACGAAGTCGAGGACCTTGTAGAGATCGCCCGTGGGCTCGGTGAGGAGGTTCTGGTTCCAGCCGAGTCAACATGCTGTGGGTTTGCCGGCGATCGCGGCTTCCTCCACCCTGAACTGCCTGCCGCTGCAAATGCTGAGCTCTCGACGAAAGTCACGCCGGGCGCAGCAAACGCCTATCTCTCCAGCAATCGAACGTGCGAGATTGGTCTGCGTGAGACGACAGGGGCGCCTTACGAATCGTTCCTCTTGCTCCTTGAGGACCTCACGGCCCCGAGCACCAAAGGCAGCCGTGGGTAGTCATCGCTGACCAGGACTCCAATGTCGAGCGCCATGCAAGGCGGTGGCAACGGGCCGTTGGGTGCCAGCTTTGTGTTGTAGGGCACCAGTATTCCGATCGCGCTCGTCGGAGCGCCAGATGCGGGCCGGCTTCGGGAAGATCGCCACGGATTGTCTTTGAAGGCGGCGCGCGACCCAGTAGCGATGGCGATGTCGTCGCCCGGTCTTCCAATTGAGACGGCCAATGCCGGTGACCGCAAACTTAGCGGCCAGAGGCGTAGACAATCCGGCTGGCGTGAAGCTGGACTACGCGGCGGCGTGGTACTCGTGGATGATCCCACCCAGCACGTCGCGACGGCCGATGTCGCTGAACGACAGGCGAGCAGAGGTCACTGCGCTGACCGGTGCAGGCACTTCGAGTCGAAGGCCACGGTGAGGCCGATGCTGGTTGTAATGCCGACCTAGTCGCGAAGGACGGCTTCGAGATGGTGACGGCCAACAACGAGCGTCCAGTCGAGACACTCTTCCCGGACGGTCCGTACCCAGCACTCCGCGATCGCGTTCGCCCGAGGCGATCTCACCGGCGTCTTGATTACCTCTATGCCTTCGGAGGCGAACACCTCGTCGAAGCCGGCGGTGAACTTCGCGTCGCGGTCTCGGATCAAGAACCGGAACGACCGAGCGTGCTCGGTGAGATCGCCTGCGAGGTTGCGGGCAACCTGGGTGACAAAGAAGCCGGTCGGATGATCGGTGACCCCCACGATGTGGACTGTGCGGCTCTGGAGCTCGATTACGAACAGCACATAGAGCTGGCTGAGACCGATCGTGTCCACGACGAAGAAGTCGGTGGCCAAGATGCCCTTGGCCTGGGCGGTGATGAACTGTTTCCAGGTCGGTCCACCGCGCGGAGCTGGTCCGAGCCCGTGGCTGCGAAGGACCCGGCGGATCGAGCTCGCCGAGACGCGGACCCCGAGTCCGCGAAGCTCGCCCTGGATGCGAACACATCCCCAGCGGCGGTTCTCCCGGCCGAGTCTGACTATGAGCTCGACGATCTCATCGCCGAGCGGGGGACGTCCAGGGCCTCGCTGGGCTCGCCAACGTTTCCACTTGCTTCTCGAGAGCTCCCGGTGCCAGCGCAGCAGGGTCTCGGGCGTGACGAGAAAGCAACGCCAGCGCCACCTTGGAAGTACTCGGCTGAGCGCAGCAAGGATCGCTCGGTCTGCGGGTCGGTAGCGCACGCGGCCATGGAGCTGCCGCTTGAGCAAACGGACCTCGTGGCGAAGCACCATCAGCTCGATGTCCTTGTCCGAAGCTGTCCGTCGGCGGGATCCCAGCATCTCAAGAACGCGGCGCGCGACGAGATAGCAGAGACGGAGGCCCATGGCAGATGATGGTTGACGGCGCCGAAGAGAGCCAGCTCAAGGGTCCGATCGACCTTTTGGCGTCCTACACCAGCTCCTTGACTCCGGCCAGCCCGCCGGCCCGTCCGGCCAGCTCCATGGCCACCACGCGCGAATGCCCGGTACCGAAGACGTAGATGCTGCCCCCGGCCATCAGCCTGCCGGCCAGGAGTTCGCCCGCCCGACCCAGAACCGGCAGTTGTTCGTTCGCCAGTCGCTCTAACACGTGAGCAGCAACAGCAAAGACGTCGGTGGCACTGACACCATCGGGGCCACTCAACGCCTTGTCACCCCCAGGTCTGGTAGCACTGTCCAAGCTAAGTGCCGCACCGTAGCTCACAGAACCCCTTCCCCTTTAGATAAGAAGCAACCCACAACAATTACTGCCACGTTCAGCCGGCTCCGGCGGTCGGGGCCGTCGGTGGCCGTAGCTGGGTAACAAATTTGTAGCGGTCCCCGCGGTAGAACGAGAGGGCGAACTCAACCGGACGACCGCAGGTGTCGCGGCTGTGGCGGGAGAGCAGGAGCATCGGGTAGCCAACGGTGGTGTCCAAAAGCTCAGCCTCCCGAGGCGCCGCCGGCACTGTCTCGATCGTCTCTTCCGCCTCGGCTAGGTGCACGCCATACTCGCTAGCCAGCAAGGCGTAAAGGGAGACGGACTCGCCCATCCGCTTGGCCAGGCCCGGGAACCGAGCGGCATCCAGGTGGGTGGTCTCGATGGCCGTGGGCTCCTCGTTCGCCATCCGCAGGCGCTCGATGCGTACGACGCGCGCCCGCAAGCGCACGTCGAGGCGCGAGGCCATCTCCTCGTCGGCACGGACCTGGCTCACCGACAACAACAGCGAGCGCGGGACAAGCCCCAGGTGGCGCATGTCCTCGGTGTAGCTCGTCAGCTGGAGTCGCTGAGCCATCTTGGGCAGCGCGGCAAAAGTACCGCGGCCGCGCATCCGCACGAGGCGCCCCTCGATCGCCAGTTCTCGCAGTGCCTGGCGGATGGTGGTCCGACTGGTCGAAAATCGCTCGGCCAAGGCGCGCTCGGCCGGCAACGGCTCGCCCGGGGCCAGCTGCGCCAAGATGTCTGCCAGGTGGCCCTTTATGACGTAGTACTTCGGGTGCTGCCTGCTCAATTGCTCGTCGGTGCCGGTGGGTACCGCCGCAGGACCGGCCGTGGCCGACCTCATGTTTTGCCTCCTTGCCGGCGAGCTGCCGGCTGTTTCAGTGAGCTTCCGGATGTTAGGAACCCACTGGACACGGGAAGAGGATTGCGCGAACATCATTGGTCTAGACCACATTGGTCTAGACCAAAAATGCCGGCGCCACAAGAGCCAGAAGACTGAGTGGAGCTCAAAATTTGTGGGGAGGTGCCTGAAGTGTGCACAAACTCATCTCCTCCTGAAGGGTGCCACCTGACAATCGGTCACCCTCCGTGGCCATCGTGCTCACTTCAATGACAGGTTGAATTCGCGCGCTGGTCCGCGGAGGGAAATGCAGCGAGAACATGGCCGCATTCCAACCCGGTGAATCCAATGGCGCCGGTTGTGTGGACCTCGCCGACGGGCGGTTCGCGATCGAAAGGTTCAGGCGGCCTTCCGGTAGTACTCGTGGATGAGCCCGCCGAGGCGATCGCGGCGTCCGATCTCGCCCGGCTCCGGGCTCAGTGCTTTGAGGCGTGCCGACCCGCCCGGAGGTTCGAGCCCGAGGCTGCGGTGCGGGCGCTCCTCGTTGTAGTGCTTCACGTAGGTCGTGAGCAGCTGCTCGAAATGACATCGCCCGCGGTGTAGGGCACCAAAACCTCGATCGCGCTGAAGGCATTCAGTGTGGGACGCCGGCGTTTGGTCCGGGGAAATTCCGAGGCCTCGAAGCTCGCCCTGGATGCGGACACAACCCCAGCGCCGGTTCTCTCGGGGCGAGCCGGACGATGAGCTCGACGATCTCATCGCCGAGCGGGGGACGTCCAGGACCTCGCTGGGCTCGCCAACGCTTCCACTTGCGACGCGAGAGCTCCCGATGCCAGCGGAGCAGGGTATCGGGCGTGACGAGAAAACAACGCCAGCGCCACCTTGGAAGTACTCGGCTGAGCGCGCGAGCATCGCTCGGTCTGCGGGTCGGTAGCGAACGCGACCATGGAGCTGCCGCTTGAGCACGCGGACCTCGTGGCGCAGCACCATCAGCTCGATGTCCTTGTCCACACCGGCACTGGCTCACCTCGCAGCGAGCCGCGCTCCGAGGTCTTGGAACTTCCCCGGACCAAACGCCGGCGTCCCACACTGAATGCCTTCAGCGCGATCGAGGTTTTGGTGCCCTACAGCTCTGTTGGCTCAACGGTGACGGCAGACGGGCGCGGCGCAGATCAGCTGCTTCTGTAGCCTCGAGTTCCGTGCGTGTCCTGGCCGCGTGCTCCCTTGGCGGTGCCGGTCATTCCAGCGTCGCGTTCACCTACGACCGCTACAGGCATCTCTTCCCTGAGGTGGACGAGTGGGCCGCTACGAAACTCGACGCGATCCGCATGGGTGGCCTCGCCCGAGCAACAGAGGGCTAAACCCGTGCGACGGTGATTCGTGTCGGAGACTCACGACCTCTAGAGCGCCACAACCAAACCGTTCGGCTTTACCTCGACAAGGCACTAACCGCGATGAACATGTTGCCCGTACTCGTATCGACGCAAGTCGTGCCGGTTGGCGTGAAAACCAAGGAAGGAGGCTCCCAGTGTGGCGTCCGACGAGCCTTGCCGCGTAGCATCGCAATGATGATGGACCGGCATGTCTCGTTTGAATCTTGCTTCAACTTCCGTGATCTCGGTGGTTACTTGACGACTGATGGGCGAACGGTCCGATGGCGTTGCGTCTTCCGCTCGGGCTCGTTGCGGCTGACCCCGGCGGATTTTGCTGTGCTTCAACGCCTTCGCGTCCGTACGGTCATCGACCTGCGCTCGACCAGGGAGCTCGAGAGCGAAGGGAGAT
>Ga0182027_10003773_pt1 | contig 23777 bp, 23 predicted proteins | sample 712E1DmetaG_FD_121300 | JGI IMG/M metagenome (GOLD analysis project Ga0182027, IMG submission 121300) | Permafrost microbial communities from Stordalen Mire, Sweden - 712E1D metaG (Illumina Assembly) | ecosystem: Environmental > Terrestrial > Soil > Wetlands > Permafrost | place: Sweden... | reverse complement strand
CGGCGCAAACGTTGGTTCCAACCACACTTCCGAGGCCCCGGAGCAGGAAATCTGGTGCGGGGAAGGGACGTTTTTTGGATGGGGGGCGAGCATAAAATTCCCTTCCAACTTTACTAATGCGCCATACAGCATCATCGCGACCGGCGTGACCACCCTTCCGCAGCGCGTTGAATTTCCCTTCTCTCTTATCAACGCTCCATCGGAACATATTCATGCTGTTCCGCCCGCATATAATGAAATTTTCCCCGGGTGGGTCCTTTCGGAAAATATGTACGCTTTAAAAAGGAACGAGGCCAAATTCAAGGCGCGAAACAAGGCGCGAAGGGCGGTATTCAGCGCCGAGGCGCTGCGCCCGGAAATAATTGACATGATGGTACTGGCCAGAAACAGGCTTAAAGAAGTGACGCGCAAAAGCGCATTGTATACCGAAGGTGAAATACCCGGACTGGGCAAAAATTTTTTAACTGAAAAAAGTCGGGCCAGCGGGATTGCCGCGTACGATGCGCATATAGAATATTATTGCTTACGAGGAATGCTCAATATTATCAAGGGCCTGTTCAAAAACGGCGAACGAACTACTTTTTCTTTCCTGTACACCATGCCAACCGCCGATAAGCTCTGGGAGCACCAGCGGAACATCATGGTTAAGGAAAATTTCGCCGGGCGCAGCGCAAAAGAAAATCTGGAGCGGCTCAGCGGACTTGAGGATCAGATCGCAGTTGCCGTTCAAAATGCTAAGGGAAAAGACGATTCGCGCGGCGCAAAAATAATCCCGGATTATGGCTCGGCGCATCCGCCGGCGGATCAGGACGTTTGTGTAAAAGAAACATGGCTCGCTGCCGAAAAAACTAAAAAAGAAATAGCGCTTGTTTTAAAAAAGATGGAGAGTTTATGAAATCGTCCGTTTACTTTGCTCCAGTTCATGAATCCGATGAAGTTTCTGTTGTGCAATCAAAACTCCGGCGCTTGCTCGATCAAAGCCGCGTATTAGATTGTGTTTCCGCGCATGACCGGGCAGTCATCAAAATGCATTTCGGCGAGGAAGGCAATACGGGGTTTGTACGTCCGCCGTATATCCGGGTGCTTGCCGACATGATCGCGGCCAAGGGCGGCGCGACAATCCTGTCCGACGCCAACACTCTCTACCGCGGCAGGCGCGTAAAATCCGACGACCATGAAAGGCTTGCATTGGAACACGGATTTACGCCGGAAATCAGCGGGGGAAAAGTCATTGTTCCCGATGAAACAAACAAAGACAATTGTCTCAGCGTTCCCGTAAACCAGAAATTTATCAAGAAAGCAAGCATCTTGAAGTTTTATAAAGAAGCCGATGTTTTCATCAGCGCTGGGCACTTTAAGGGACACATGATGACCGGTTTCGGGGGCGCGCTTAAAAACATCGGCATGGGATGCGCAAGCCGCGAGGGCAAGCTTGCGCAGCACAGCGGCGTTTCCCCGACCGTTTACATAAAAAAGTGCACCGGCTGCGGTTCCTGTGAAAAGGTCTGTCCGGTAAACGCCATTTCGATTGTAAATAAAAAGTCCGTTATCGATAAAAAAACATGCATCGGATGCGCAAGCTGCATCGCCGCCTGCCCCGAAGGGGCCATGGACGTCAACTGGGGATCGGGCGCAAGCACCATGGTGGAGAAAATGGTGGAATACACGAGGGCCGTGCTTGACGGCATGAAAAAAACCGCGTATGTCAATTTCGCCCTTAAAATCACCGCGGAGTGCGACTGCATGGCAAAGGACGATCCGCGCATAATTCCCGACGTGGGCATTTTCGCCTCAAGCGATCCGGTGAGCGTGGACCAGGCAACCTACGACGTCGTGTTTAAAAAAGCCGGCAACAAGGACATTTTTAAAATCGCGCATCCCTCCTGCGACAGCCAGAAACAGCTTGCCTACGCCGAAAAATTGGGGCTGGGAACAAGGACCTACGATTTGGTGGAAATCTGAGTCAAGAGCTTTTCATGGTTCGGTTTTTTAATCATGATCATGACCTTCGCCTTTGCAAACCCCCAGCGCGGCATCCGATCCCCGCGCAGTCCATAAACTCATCTACTTTTGATATACAATCGGCTGCAGACCGTGCATTCCTGAAAAGGCAATTGCGATGATCACCACGGCCGTAAGGAACAATGCATACCTTAAAAGGCCTGAAGGCGAACCGCGATTAAACAAACGGGGGCCGAGACTGGCAAAACTCACCAGTGCGGTCCCATAGCCTACCCATATGTCAAGCGCCGATAACAGCCACGGTCGTGCCCCTCCAGCGACAGGCGTCCACCATGGCAACGCCATGAGAAGCGCGGCAAACGAGGCATACACGAGGAGGTCCGTTTCTAAATTCGGTTCTTTGCCATCGGTCCGGTGTTTTATCCCTATGACAAGCGATGCTCCCGCGGCTGCAACAACCGTCGCAAGAAAGGGGAAAAGGTATTCATACCGCGATGAATGCAGCATGGCAATCATTCTGTGATCGATCCAAGCGCCAGCGCAAAGCAAGGGCAGAAGTACGCACCACATCGGAAGCAGCCGTTGCTTTGGCGCACGCGCAACCAGAAAGATAGTTTCCAGTCCGACAAGCGCTCCAAAAACAATATTATGATTAAATGAGCTTAGTAGTGAAACCATAAGTCTGCTGTTCATGGTTTTTCCCCATGCTGCCGGTTGCCGCGCCCGCGCCGGCGCGATAACGCCCCAAAAACACCGGTAAAAAGCGCCAACGTCGCAAGCCCGCCGGGAACGGTTTTAACCCAGGGGACCGTTGGACGTGCCACGACGGCCCCGAACAGCGCGCCCGAGCCGATGATTTCACGAAAAGCGCCGACCAGGCACAGGATGAGCGTCATGGCTGCGACAATTAACAAAAAGGAATTGGCCGGACGGCCGCCGCGCCGAAGGAACATCGCTGAATAAATCACCGGCAGCGCAATTGGCATAAGGTACGCGTAAAAAGAAATCGATGAAAAAAGTTCCGGGAAAAGCGCCCTGCAGACCAATACCCAGGCCGCGGTAAATCCTCCGGCTGCGGCAACAATGAAAAAGGGAGAAAATGACGGCAGGAGAAAATGACGGAGCGACCGCGCAACCGCGAAAGTAAGCACATACACGGAAAGGATTCCCGTTCCCATCAGGAGCGCTTCCCTCAACCCGGTGGCCGCCGCTACCGGCGGGCAAAGGCCGAGGCACGCCAGGACCTTCCAGTCAACCGGGGAAGGCTCCTTTGACAATACGGACGCTCTTATGGGTCTTAGCTGCTTGACAGCGCCGAAAGGCTTCGGAACCGTGTATCGATCGATCACCGGAGTAAAAATATTCATGATAAGGATGCCGAACATGCACCCTTCGGGAAACGTCCCCCATAACCTGATGACCATTAAAATCGCGCCGCACCCTATCCCGAAAATAATTTTTCCAAACGGGAATTGCGGCGCGGTAACATAGTCGGTGGCCATGAAAAAAGCCCCAAGCATCAGACCGCCGGAAAGCACATGGACGATAACGCCGCTCATATGTCCGCCTGTTAAAAAAGCGATCAACCCTGCGGTAGCGATCATGGCGACAGGCGTATGCCATGAAATGATGCGCCTCGCCATCATGTAAACCCCGCCCAAAACTAGCGCCAGCGCCGAAGTCTCTCCGATGCAGCCGCCCCTGTCGCCGATTAAAAGTTTCAAATAGAGGCCTCCGGCGTCACCAAAACCTGACGCGAAAGCGGCGATCCCCTTGGTTTTAATAATAGAGAGAGGCGTAGCGGCCGTCGTGGCATCGAAGGATAAAAATGCGTGAACCGGCGCGCTGTACGACGAAAGCGCGATCGGAAACAATACCACCAAAAAGGCCCGGGCGGCAAGCGCGGGATTAAGAATGTTCTTGCCAAGCCCGCCAAATAATCCCTTGATGATTACGATCGCCACGAATGACCCCGTGACGCACACATACCACGGGACCGCCGGAGGAAGAACAAAGGCGAGTAAAAGCCCGGTAACAAGCGCGGAACCGTCGCCGGCGCGAAAGCGGCGTTTCAAGCATAAGTCAAAGAGAATTTCGAATCCTACGCTGCCGATGACACAAACCAACATGGTGATGAACGCAGACACGCCGAAAAAAAACCATCCGCACAGCGCGGCAGGCAAGCAGGCGATTGCGACGTCGGCCATGATGCGCGGCGTCGAGTCGTTGGCATGATAGTACGGACCGGGGCTGTCGATCAATTGCGGCGAGAAGTTTTTTTGACTCATGGCGCTCCGTCGTTGATCTGGTTTTTCATGACCGATGCCTTGAGCTTTCTTATGATGCCGGAATTGTGCCTTCCCGCCGGGCAAACAACGCTGCATACGCCGCAGGCGCAGCAATCAAGCACGTTGAGTTTTTTTGCTTCGTCAATCAATCCGGGACCGTCCAATTCGGCCATGTCGAAAGGTTTTAGGCCCTGGGGGCAGGCGTTAAAGCAGCGGCCGCACCTGATGCACACGACGTCGCCGGCGATGACCTGGTTTTCATGGGGCAGCACGACAATACCCGACGTCCCCTTGATTACAGGAAAATCAAGGGACCCTACTGCCGTGCCGGTCATGGGGCCGCCCATGATCACGGTCGCCTTTTCCATGGTGATTCCTCCGCACGCATTTATAAGGTCGCCTATCGGCGTGCCGATGCGGACCAATAAATTTTTAGGACGGGCAATCGCCTCTCCAGAAACGGTCACGACGCGATCGACAAGCGGCCTGCCCTTGCAAACCGCTTCGTACACCGCCAGCGCGGTGCCGACATTTTGGACAATGACCCCAACGTCCGACGGCAGGCCGCCCGACGGCACCATGCGGCCAAGCGCGGCCTTGATGAACATTCTTTCCGCGCCCTGCGGATACTTTACTTTAAGAGGAAGAACGGATATCGCCGCTTCGCTTGCAAGCGCCTCCTTCATTGCTTCGATCGCCGGGCGGCTGTGTTGTTCTATTCCGACGATCGCGCGCGAAATGTTTAGCACCCTGAGCAGGACGCGCACCCCGCGGGCCACCTCTGCCGCCCGTTCAACCATTAATCGAAAATCAACGGTCAGATACGGTTCACACTCGTTGCCGTTCACCAGCAAACAATCAACATTTTTCCCCGAAGGCACGGTAAGTTTAATACGCGCGGGAAACGCCGCGCCCCCCAAACCAACGATCCCCGCCTCGTCGATGCGACCGAGCAAGCGGGACGGTTCCGCATTGTCAAACTCGATCGGGTCAAGGAAAACCGTTGTGTCCTGGTGATCGTTCTCGATAAAGATCGCTTGCGATTTGTTTTCTCCGGGAAGGGCGATTTCCTTTATCGCAATCACGGTCCCGGAAATCGACGAATGTACCGGCGAGGACACGGCTCCGCATTTTTCTCCGATACGCTCGCCCCGCATCACACGCTGTCCGACCGCGACGCGGGGCAGCGCGGCGGCGCCCGCATGTTGCAAGAGAGGGATTATCGCGACTTTCGGCGCAGGGGCCTGTTCAATCGCTTCGTTTTTTGAAAGCTCCTTTTTGCCCGGAAGCTTTATCCCTCCGCGAAATGTAGGTATTCGTTTGAACATAGCGCCCTTTATCCCTGAAACGCCCGCCGAACAAAACCGAAGTGAGCAAAATTGTGCACCTTTTCCCTTCGACTTCGGTCAGGGAACACTAGTGACCGCGTTATTTTTAATCCGTTGTTCCAGAAAAAGTATTGCGGTTTTAACTGCGTCTTCGGTCAATGCCCTGCTCGAGATCGTGGCCGCGGTAATCGCCATGACGGCGTCGGCCGTATCGCCTTTCGTAATCACATGCAACCGTTGCGGGTCCTTGCCGGTAAACTCCCGCAAAAATGAGTCTTCAAGCATACGCGCACCGAGGCCTTCGGTTTCCGCCTGATGAATGACCCGTATTGAGCGTATGGAAAAATCGGGATTTACCCCCACGATCGCATGGATCACGCTCTGATACCCCTTGCCGAATGCATGGATCGCATAACCGGCCAGGACCGGGCCTTTTTCAATCCGATAATAATCAGCGACGCTGTCGTGGAAGGTTGTCGCGCCTAACTTGACGAATAGGGTAGCTTCGGGAAAAAGAGGCCGGAGAACGCGCGCGGCAAGCGCCTGCTGCGCTTCACGTTCCTTTTGCGCCCGCTCAAACGCGGCGATCCGGGGAGCGGTCACCGCGTTTACGGCGGAAAGGAACACAACAAAAAAAACAAGAAGCGCCAGCAGGGCGACAAACGACGATGTCACGGTCGGTTGTTTCGTGCGCGCCCGTGTCACTCGAAGGCTCCATGAGGAACTTTAAAGAGGCTCCCGGAATCCGGGTCTGTTTTAAAGCTGAAATTCGTCAGGAACTCCACTAATTTCCGGTTGTTATTTTCGTTTGCCGACATTCGAAAATCGTTTGGAAGAACTATGACGAACCTTCCTTTCCCGCGAAAGCGGTTAGCGAACGGATGCATCGTATCGTCGCCCGAAGCATACGTAAATATATAGCAATTGTCAATTAGCCGCGCCGTTTGGGGAACGACCGCCACGCTCCCTTTTCGATGCAGAGAAAGCGCCGCTTTGAGCGAATTCTGATTGAGCGTATCATCCGCGACAATGAATGCCGGGACCGTGTCCATGATGTTGATCACGTTTTTCATGTCGTTTGCCCGCGACGGACCGTCCGCGACAAGCCCGTGGATCGTGATAGCGCTTTGAGTGATAAACCATGCGCCCACGCAGAGCGCGCTTATACGCGCAATGTTCCTGAACAGTTTTTGTTGGCCGAACACCCCGAAAAACGATAAAGGAACAAGAAAAATACTCGTTCCCACGAAAAAAGCGGAAAAAAGCATCATTCCGGCAATTGGTCCCGAAAGATCAACGGCCTTGGTCAAAGCTAGAAGAAACGACGGGCAGAAATTGATTCCCGTCACGAGCCCTAGAATGAACGGCCGGTCTACGAACGCGTACCATTTTCCCGTATTGCAGCAACGCTCCCTGCGGTGCGACCTGAAAGCGGAAAGCATGAGAAAAACCGAAAAAAGGATGTATGACGCGGCGGTAAACCATTCCTTGTGTTCAAAGGGCAGGCTCTTGCTCAAAAAACCCGCCAAAGCGCCGACCAGGAGATAGGTCGCAAACCGTCCGCCGGAAATCTCCAGAAGCGTCACAAGGCTCGCCTTGAGATTGCGGTCGTACTGCATAAGGTAAGGGGCGTAAATCGGGCCGCACGTTGCCAGGCAGGTCGTACCCGTGGCAATGCCCAATAAAAAGCCCTCGCTGAGCTGGGAAATCATGGCATTCTCAATGGCCCGGCAAAATACGCTTTTTACCGTTAAAAATTATTTAAAAATATTTTTTGGGTAAGTAAGTATGATGATGACCTGACTTTTACTAAGTACACTCCTGGTTGTGCATTTTTAAAGTAAATGGTACCCGACTTGTCGCCGGTTCCGGGGGTGATTGACCGGTCGAAGACCCTGGCGCCGCTGAGCGAGAAAATAGAAATGGCTATGGACTGCCCGGTTTTACATGGAACCGTAACCGGAACATTCCCAAACGTAAGTTGGAATTGCCGGTTGTTTGCTCCTGTAATAACCGAAGGCTGGTTGGTCATTGTACCACTTGCGGTCTTAAAAGAAGACCTGGTATAATGATAATTGCTACTTCCCTGCCATACGGCATCCACGGCATAATAGTAGGTGGTATTCGGAGTCAGATTACTTATTACATAAGGCTTGGCCGAATAAACATTGCCGGAATTTCCATACGACGTCGTGGTCCCCCATCGGATGGTAAGCGTTCCATTGTTTTCCGTGAACGACCAGTTAAGCGAAGCCGTGGTCGCGCAGGCCTGCCCCCCGGTGATCTTGAATGATGCGGTGGTCACCGCGTCAATGGTGTTGCATGTTTGCGCGTTAAGCGCGTAAGAAATCGCAGCTACAATCAACCAGGAAGAAATCACTTGCCTTCGTGTCATGGTTAGCCCCCTATTAATAAAATATAGGTAAAATTGAACATTGTGTCGCTTATAATTTCAAGAAAATATGTTTGTTTCGTATCTGTTCCGTCGATGGATCGACTACTGCACCCATGTCCTTACGCCCAGATACACTCCGCCGCGGCTTGGGAAATCCGTATCTTCAAATGCCATTGAGTTATAATAGGTATAGTCGACGCCGCCGAGGAATTCAAAATGTTTTGAAATTGAAAACGCGCCTTCGATGGCGCCGATTGCCTTGATAAAGCGAATGCCGTCCGGGTTTATAAGCTTGCTGTAAAAACCTTCAGGACCTTCATAGACGGACTTTGAATCGGTAGAAACGCTGAATCGGGGCGTAAGATAATTTTTAGTCCGGAGGTATAATCCCTGGGTCGGGAAAAGGCCCCCTTGATTGGTGAAATAGCCGGTTTCAACCGACGATTCGTTTTCCCATGCTTTACGAAAAGCAAACTCAAACCGTTCTTTGTATAAATTATGGCCGACTTCCAGGCTCATCGACCCTTTAAGAAAAAGGCCCCGATCAAGCGTAAAAACGTCTCGGGCATATAGCAGGGCGCCGGGGCCCACGGCAAACCCGTTTTCCTTCATCTGCTCGCTTTCATACCACCGCCCGCTCAGACTCCAGGTGAAGTTGTTGTCACCCAGCGTCACCTGGTTTCCCTTCATTTGTACTGTGTATCTGTGTAAATCGTATTTTGAATTGTCATTCAAATCGGATTTATTAAGCACTCCAGCGGAAAGGTTGAAAGCGGGATCAATGGCCCAGCCTAAACTGAAGCGCGACCACAAATCCTGGTAGGTGCCGGACCATGACCCGAAAACGGTATCGGTAAAGGTGTTTATGTTGGCGCCCCCCTGATCGAGGGAATAATTAAGGCCGAAATAATTGATGTCGGCAAGCACCGAAAAGTCCGAAATGGGAATGAGCCAGTACGCATTGATATTGTTGCGCGACTGCCGTTTGACCATGTCGCCGCTCCATACGTAATTCGGGTCGGCGGAAACATAATTGGTCTGGAGGAATTCGGGATAAATGGGCAAGGCGTCCCAATATTCCATATTTTTAAAGCTTAAAGACAAAGTTCCAAGGCCCGTAAATCGAAGCCCGGCCGCCACGTTATTTGAAGAAGGCAATTTTTTTTCCGAGAAAGGCGAAATTCTATCCACCGGATTGGCGGCGGGGCCATCGTAGGATAGCCGTAAAACATCGTCAAGCTCTTCGGAAAGGAGGATGTCCCATGCTGGGGACAGAGGCAATGTTGCGTTAAAGACGCCGTACAGAAGGCCCGCATTGCTCTTGTAAACGCCTGATCCCGATCGCGATTCACCTAATACATCGTATCCCTTAAATTCAAATTGATAGTCGGCGAAAAGAGGGGCGGCAAGGAAAAAAATCGCCAACACCGCTGCTTGTTTCATGGTTTTTCCGCTCTTAATGTATCGCGTCATAAGGACACACCTTGACGCACCGGCCGCACAACTGACATTTTGATGGATCGATGACCGCCTTGTTCCCGATTATCGTTATCGCGTCGTATTTGCATACTTTCACGCACGCGCCGCAGCCGATGCACGAGGTCTCTTCAACGGTCAAAAACGACTCTTTGCTCGGGTTTACGCAGCCCTGGAAACATCCGAGGCACAGCAGGATAAAAACAACCGCGCTTCGCAGGTTTTTTTTCATCGGGCCGCTCCGTAGGAACAGGTGATGACGCACAGCCGGCAGCCGATGCACTTTCCAACGTTAACCACGGCTTTTCCTCTGTCGATTTTTATGGCCGTAACCGGGCAGGAGCGAACACAATCGCCGCAGCCCACGCATTTTGCCTTGAGTATCGTGGATTTGTTCACTGCCTGCGCCGAGGCAAAAACCAAAAGGCACAGCAAAAGCAGACAATCGAACAAGGCCGTTGTTCTTTTCATAGAATTATTCCGCCGCGGCAGGTTTTTCGGTTTTCGGCGCTGGTTTTTCCTCTGTAATGGTCTTTTCCCGCGGTTCGACTTTTTCCGCTTTTGCAAGGGAACCCTTGGAGGCGACAAACTTTATGGCCTTGACAGGGCAATTCTTAATGCAGGTCCCGCAGGCATTGCATTTTTTAGGGTCCACGACGCAGGAAATGATCGTGGTGTCTTTTAGGGTCTTGATGATCGCCTTCGAAGGACAGCACTTGAAACATGTCCCGCATTTTATGCATTTTGAATGGTTGATGAATGCGACTTGTTTTGCCGCCACCGCTCCGTAGACAACTATGGAAATTCCCAGCAGATACACGATTGTTTTCGTCAATGAATGTTTTATGGGATACTCCTTTGATTAAATGTTTAGAAAATTGCGTTTGCAGTATAATATATGGCAGAAACTCAACGCGCGCTACGTCTTTATACAAATTTCAAAATCAATCATCCAAGGTTGCCGTACCGCTAAAAAACTGCGTTTTTGAACGAATTTGAGGGATTTTTCTTGACACGATGAATGGAGGCGGCACCCAGATTTGAACTGGGGAATAAAGGTTTTGCAGACCTCTGCCTTACGACTTGGCTATGCCGCCTTAAGAAATTTCGACAGGCTTACCATGGAAAGAACGCAAAAAAATGGAGCGAGAGACGAGACTTGAACTCGCGACAGCCACCTTGGCAAGGTGGTGCTCTACCAACTGAGCTACTCTCGCATTATAAATTTGAGTTAAAGATACTATTTTCCGAAATTAAGAGTCAATAAGTATGGCAAAAAACATGCGGAAGTTCTTTTACTGGTTTACGCCGCCCGGGTTCCACGATTGAGCGGTAAATAGAATGAGCGCAATAAAGACCATCATTCCAATTGCAAGTTTAATGGACGTTGAAAAGTCGAGTTCTTTCTTGATGATCTTTATTTTCTGCGCCTGCGCCAGGCCGGTTGCGCCCGGATTTGCGCTTAAGGAGTCGGCGACTTTCTGAACGCTTCCTTGATGTACTCTCGCCGTGTCCGGGACCGTTTGAGCGGGCGCCGAAAAACATGCTGAAAGCATAAGAAACATAAGGAATTTTTTCATGTAACGTTTCCCAACAACGTTGACACTAATCTGCTTATTTCCCTGGGGTTTCCTTTCCCTTTTGTCAGTTTCATCGCTTCTCCGACAAAGAAACCCACGATCTTTTTTTCTCCGGCCCTGTATCGGGCAACTTCCGCCTGGTTTTTTGCAAGGATCTCCCTCACCACCTTTTCCAGGGCATCGGTATCGGATATCTGTTTAAGCCCCTGCTCTTCAATAATGACATCCGGGTCCTTATCCTGAACTTCGATCAGATCGAAAACTTTTTTCGCGGCTTGCGCCGAAACGGTGTTTTTTGAAACCAGGCATAAAAGGTTTCCCAACCGTTTCGGAGTAACTTTGAGCGTTTCAACTCCGGCGCCGTTGTCTTTTTGAAGGCGCAAAACCTCGCTCATTACCCAATTTGCCGCAAGCTTCGCGTCATTGCAGTATTGCAGGGTTTGTTCATAATAATCAGCAACGGCCCGGCTTGAGACGAGTACCTCCGCCATGTACGGCGTCAACCCACGCCCGGACATAAACCGTTTCCGCTTGTCATGCGGAAGCTCGGGAAGGCCCTTTCTCAAAGTTTCAATTCGGGCATCCTCCACAATGAGCGGCAGAAGGTCGGGTTCGGGAAAATATCGATAATCGTGCGCGTCCTCCTTTGAACGCATGGGAACCGTGCAGCCGCTCTGCGCGTCCCATAAAAACGTCTGCTGGACGATTGTCCCGCCGGTTTCAATGACTTCCTTCTGCCTGAGCACCTCATATTCAAGCGCTTTTTCAACGCCGCGAAACGTGTTCATGTTTTTCAGTTCGACCCTCGTGCCGAGCCGTTTTTGACCCGCGGGCCGCAACGAAACGTTGGCGTCGCACCGGAGGCTGCCTTCTTCCATGTTGCAGTCGCATACGTTAAGATATTCGAGTATCTGTTTTATGGCCATGAGATACGCATAAGCATCACGGGGACTGTGCATCTCGGGTTCGCTGACGATTTCAATGAGCGGCGTGCCGCACCGGTTAACGTCAAAGAGCGAGTCGGCGTCCTGGTCATGAACGAGCTTGCCGGCGTCCTCTTCAAGATGGATGCGCGTTATCCCTATCTCCTTTGCGTGCCCGTCGACTTCAATGGGGATTTTTCCGCGTTCGCACACGGGCATATCGTATTGTGATATCTGATAGCCCTTTGGCAGGTCGGGATAAAAATAGTTCTTGCGGGCGAATATCGACTTGCGCGCAACCGTGCAGTTTACCGCGAGCCCCATTCGAATTGCCATGTCGACCGCCGCACGGTTAAGCACCGGCAACGTTCCCGGAAGCCCAAGGCATACCGGGCACCCCCTTGAATTGGGCTCACCCCCGAAAGCTGATCTGCACCCGCAGAATATCTTTGTATTCGTCAGCAATTGCGCGTGCACTTCGAGGCCGATCACCGTTTCAAACTCCACCTGCGTCCTCCATTTATTCTTCTATCATAATTCTAAAAGCGATGTTCTTTTTCGCCAATATGCTGTCGCCATACGCCTGCGCCGATTCTTTCGACCTAAATGCGCCGATGCGCACCCGATAAATATTTTTATTATTACTTATTGCGGCAACCGCGGCGACATTCGTGCAGAACCGTTTGAGCTCGGTCTTCAAGGCCTGGGCGTTTTCAAGGGCCCCGAAAGCACCCACCTGCAAGTAGTATGCGTTTTTGTCTTCAACAACCTTTTGTGCGGTATCGGAGGAACCATCTGCCGTGTCCTGGCTGCTCAACACGCTGGTTTGCGCCACCAGTTTTTTCGCCTCATCCACCAGCGATGTTTCCAGAAGACCTTTTTTTTCCTCGAGCAGGGCCTCCAAATTTATAGCCTTCTGCTTCTCCCCCGCATGGGCATAGCAAGCAAATTTTAAGGCCTGCGTTGCCGATGACCACTGGGCCGAATCCGGCTGATTCGTCAATTCAGCAAAAACGGCAAGCGCTTTTGTATATTCTTTACGGTCATACAACAATGAACCCAAATAAAAACGCGTTATCCCCGAAGCGCTGTCTCCAGCCAAAATTCCTTGAAACAGGGCCTGTGCAAGTGAATCCCGTTTATTGTGCATGGCGCACCGTGCGTACAAGTCCGCATACAATTCCTTTTTGTCAAGATTCCACGCATTATTGCAATAAGCTTCGGCTTTGCCGTAATTCGCCATCATGGAGGAACTGCAGGCCAGATGGTAATAAGCGTCCGCCCGGATCGAGTCGGGGATCGTAGGCGAAGCGGCCAATTTTTTATAAGCCGCCCGGGCAGCGGCCGCATTGCCTGTCAGTTTTGCAAATACTATCTCAATATCCGGATCGGACGTCTTTTTATTAGTGGCTTTCTGCACACACGCCCGCGCGCTGTCAAATTCGTTTTTTTCCATAAGCGCGCAACATTCGCCGGTAGAATGAGCCCTGCCCGCAATAAAACAGACTATAATGGCCATCCTGTAAAAAAATGTTTCTGTCAATGCACAATTGAAATGGCGGTCCATGTTCGTGTTTTATATCCTATTCAGAACTATGCGGTAAACCAACGGGTCTAGAATCCGCATCAGGCGGGACTTTTAGAGACGCGTGCTCTAAAATAGCGATTTTTTCTTCCAACTCTTTTATTGTCTTGCTTTTTTTATACAGGGCGGATTTCAGGGTAATAAACTGATACAGCGCCACTGCAAAGCCGACGATGAGCCCCAGGCACAGGGCGCCTATAACATAGAGATAAATAGGGACCGCTGCCGTCTGGTAGGCAAAGATCATGGCCGGAACATGTTGCTTGAATGGGTCCTGGGAAAATGTCACGATAATAACGAACGCCACGCAAAAAGCGCAGACAAATACCGTTATCCATTTAATCAAAGTCATTCTTACGTCCTTTCACAAACGAGTGTCATACCGCTTGATCGCAAAGCACGCACCTGTAAAATCATTCCCGCGATGGCGTCATCGCAAGCGAGTAATGCTTTTTTACACCCAATGTCCTGCCCCATCCAGAGTTTTTCACGTCCGCGCTGCCGCTCCGTAAACAATACGTCCATTTCTTTTCCGACCATCGAGGCATAGCGCTCCTTGGTGATTTTCGTCTGCGCGTCGATGAGCGCGGCCAGCCGTTCCTTCTTCCTGCCCAAGGTAACCTCATCGGGCATTCCGGCGGCGGCGGTGCAGTCCCTTTTTGAATACGCGAACATGAACGCGGCGGTAAACCTTGCGCTTTTGAAAAGTGACAACGTCTGTTGGAAATCATCCTCCGTTTCCGAAGGGAACCCCACCATTGCATCGGTGGTGATGTCCAAGTCCGGCGCCAGATTTTTAATGGCTTCAATCCGCTCCAGATACGCTTCCCGGGAATAGCCGCGGTTCATGAGGCCGAGGATTCGGGTTGAACCCGATTGCACGGGGAGGTGAATATGCTTGCAAAGTTTTGGCAGGCCCGCAATCGTTCGTATCAATTTCATGGAACAGTCCTTGGGATGGCTCGTGGTGAAGCGGATGCGTTCCAGTCCGTCAATACCCTGTATTTTATTCAGTAAATCAGCAAAATCGCAGGCCTCGTCTTGATATGAATTCACGTTCTGCCCGAGAAGCGTGATTTCTTTTGCTCCTTTGTCAACGAGCCCCCGGACAATGTCTTCCAGCTGCGAAGCTGGAATTGATTGCTCCTCTCCTCGGACATAAGGCACCACGCAATAGGAACAGAAATTGTTGCAGCCGCGCATGATCGGAACAAAGGCGCTCACCTGCGCAGGCCCGTGATTTGCTGCGTGCGCCAGAGATGACGAAGCCAAAACAATGTCGATATCGCTTACAAAGGTCACAATCTCCTTGGCCCCGACCACGCGGTCGATGCCGGGGATTTCGGCAGCAAGCGTTTTGCCCAGGCGCTGTGCCATGCACCCGACAACCCATAGTTGCTGATCGCGTTTGTTCTTTTTCTTGTACCGGGCATACTGGGCAATGCGGGCCTTCGCACGGATTTCGGCGCCCTCACGGACGCTGCACGTATTTACCACGACAAGATCGGCCGATGCGGCGGTTTCCGCTTTGTAATAACCCCTCGTCGCAAGGGCATGCGCCAGCATGTCGGAATCCGCGACGTTCATCTGGCAACCGAATGTTTCAAAATAAACGGAAGGCATGCAGAGCGTTTCTTTTTTGGTAAAGATAGATTATTTATTCGAATTTTAAAAATAATACCGGCTTGTTTGGATAACCTAAAAATGCGGAATTTTACGCCATCAGATTCAGGAGGGAACCTTGAATTTCCTTGGAAAAAGCAATGCCGTTCTGGCCATTGCTTTTTGTGGCAGATCCCAAAAGGGCGATGCCTTTATTATTGTATGATGAAGTTTTAGAGGATTCAGTTTTTCCGGAGGAGGTTTTTTCGTCCTTGCCATTGCCATTCGCTGACTGTTGGACTTCTTCCTGCCGTGCCTGCGCCTCCTCCTGAGTCGCCTGGGCCGCAACCGACCTGTCCTGGCCCGACGGGTCGGCCGGGGCCAGGGCCGCGCGTATTACCACTTCCATTTTGGCGACGGTCGCCTGTGGATCGCCTTTGACCGGCGAGGTGTCGATCGTTACCTCTCCGCCAACCGCATACATTTTACCGTCCGGCCCTTTTTCATATTGATACGTCGCGCCGCCCTTGACATACTGGCCGCCGGCCGCGATATGCGCCTGCTCATGCGCCCTTACTTCCTGATCGCGTTTCGTAAGCTCATTGACCTTTTCTTGATCTTCCTCGGAAAACCCGCCGTTCTTTTTCTTAGGGGCCGGAGCCGATCCCTGACCCGAAGAATATTTATAAAGGGTCTCATTCGTTGAATAGGCTGATACCGCATCAATAGGCATAAGTAGAACCCCAAAATAAAGACCAAATATCTTAAGAACCCCATCCGGATGGAGTCCACCATTTAGTTTTTTCGGCATTTTATCCGATAACTTTAATAATTTTTTTAATAATTCTTCGTAATATGCCGTTATGCAGATAAGATTCTCTGAATCAGACTTGTCCGCCCCAAGAATCGCAACTAATTCCGATAGAGAATCTGATAATACAAATTCCTGCATATATTATTTTCTTTTAAAAAAAATACCAATAATCTGGAAAATGGAGGTATGTCTATGGCTGAAAAAGCAACCCAGGAAGGGCAACGGCTGGAATTCCAGACCGAAGTTAAACAACTGCTGCATCTCATGATACATTCGCTGTACACCCACAAAGAGGTGTTCCTGCGCGAGTTGATATCAAACGCGTCCGATGCACTGGACAAATTGCGCTTCGAATCGCTCACCAATAAAGATATCCTTGCCGAGGATACGGATTTGAGCATCCGTATCAAGCTGGATAAAACTGCAAAAACAATCACTATTTCCGACAACGGCGTAGGAATGACCAAGGAAGAAGTGATCCAGAATATCGGGACCATTGCCCGAAGCGGCTCAAAAGTGTTCCTGGAAAGGTTGACGGGGGACCAGAAAATCGATTCAAATATGATCGGTCAGTTCGGCGTTGGCTTTTATTCGGTTTTCATGGTGGCCTCAAGCGTCAAACTAATCACCAAGCGAGCAGGCGCCGCGGACAAAGCCGTTGAGTGGGAGTCGGACGGTTCCAGCGATTACACGATCAAGGAAACCGACAAACAAGGGCGTGGCACGGACGTCATTATTTATTTGAAAGACGAAGACAGCGTTTACGCGGAAGACTGGCAGATACGCACGATCATCAAAAAATACTCGGATTTTATCGCATTTCCCATTCATTTACCTAATGATAAAGGCAAAGACGAAATAATTAATGAAACAAAACCTTTATGGAAACGGCCGCCTTCCGAAATAACCACGGAACAGTACGAAGACTTCTTCAAAACAGTCCTGGGCGGGTTTGAAGCGCCCGCGCTGACGTTGCACAGCAAAACCGAAGGCATCCTGGAATACTCCTTTGTCCTTTTCATTCCGGGGAAGGCCCAAATGGACCTCTTTTTCCCGGAACGCAAGCATGGCGTCAAGCTGTACGTGCGGCGGGTGTTCGTCATGGACGACTGCAAGGACCTGTTTCCCGAATACCTGCGTTTTGTCAAGGGCGTGGTGGACTCGGAAGACCTTCCGCTCAATGTGTCGCGCGAAATGCTCCAGCACAACCCGATCGTGGAAAAGATGAAAAAAGGCCTGACGGGAAAAGTCCTCGGCAAACTCAAGGAATTGTCCGAGGAAGACCCCAAGGCATACCTCAACTTCTGGCAGCAGTTCGGCCCCGTGCTTAAGGAAGGCCTGCATTCCGATCCTGAAAACAAGGAAAAGTTTCTGGAGCTTGTCCGGTTTCAGTCATCAATGGGCGAATCGAAGGACGACGTGGTTTCCCTGAAACAATACGCAGGCCGCATGCGTGAAGGACAGAAATATATTTATTACATTAGCGGGGAAAACCGGGCCATTGTGGAAAAAAGTCCGCACCTCGAAGTGTTCAGGGAAAAGAGCATCGAGGTGCTTTACATGCTCGATCCCATCGATGAATGGATCGTCCCGAATATTTACAATTTTGAGGGCAAAGAGCTCCGGTCGATCACCAAGGGCGACGTTGACCTGGGCGACCTTGGAAAGGACGAAAAGAAGGAAAAGTCCAAGGTCGAATCGACCTTTAAAAAGCTCACCGAACGCATTAAAAACATCCTTTCCGATTCGGTCAAGGAAGTGCGGGTGACCACGCGCCTGAAGGAAAGTCCGTGCTGCCTGGTGGCCGACGAGCACGACATGGGCGCCTACATGGAAAAAATGATGAAAGCCATGGGCCAGGAATATTCGCCCGCGAAGCCCATTTTTGAAATCAACGGTCAGCACCCCATTTTCGCCAACCTTAACGCGCTTTACGAAAAAGACGCAAAATCCCCGTTGCTTGAGGAATGGGTGAAACTGCTTTTCGACCAGGCCCTTATCGCCGAAGGACAGATGGTAAGAGACCCGTTGGTATATTCCAAACGGGTCAATGAGCTTTTAGTTAAGGTTTCGGGAGAGGCGCTTAAGGAATAATATCATGATGGGCGACCTGGCAGTCCATCAAGCAGGGTTTTGGCAAATTAAAAAATGAGCATCATTGCCCTTATCACCGATTTCGGGACTGCCGACCATTTCGTGGGAAGCATGAAAGGCGCCGTGCTGAATATTAATCCTCGCGCAACGCTCGTTGACATCACCCATGCAATCGACCCGGGCGATATCCGTTCCGCCGCTTTTTCACTTTTGTTAAGCTACTCCGATTTTCCGCGGGGTACAATATTCGTCGTGGTCGTAGACCCGGGCGTGGGCGGCGAACGTAACGCCCTGGCCGTCAAAGCTGGCCCCTATTACTTTGTCGGTCCTGACAATGGCGTGCTGTCGCTTGCATTCAAAAAAGCGGGAAAACCGATTGTTCGAAGCCTGGAGAATGTCTATTATTTCAGGAAACCAATTAGCTCGACCTTTCACGGTCGCGACATTTTCGGCCCTGTCGCTGCTTACTTGGGCAAAGGCATTGCTTTCGAAAAGTTCGGTCCTGAAAAAACGTCATTTGTGCACTTTAAAACTCCTCAGGTTATATTCAAAAATAATCGTGTTCATGGAGAAGTCATCTATATCGACCGGTTCGGCAATTGCATAACCACCATCGAAGCCAAACATCTTGTTGATTTCAGTTCCGGGCAAGTTAATTTAAAGAACCATAGACCTGGTTCTGTTTGTTTAAGCTACGGCAATGTTCCAAAGGGAAAGGCACTGGGCATTATCGGGTCCGCAGGATTTTTGGAAATTTCAATCAACCAGGGAAATGCGGCAAAAGATCTCAAATTAAAAATCGGCGCCTCCGTTGAAATATCCGGGTAAAAAAACATGGCGGATTTTCTCTCAGCTTTTGACTCCTTCCTTGAGTACTTACAAAAAGAAAAAGGCTATTCCGGCCACACGGTAAGCGCCTACAAAAGCGACCTTGACCAATTCAAGGAGTTCGTCAAAAATCTTGCAGGAGCCGAAACATTGGAATCGATCATGGAAAAGCGCGTGCTGCGCTCCTTCACGTATTCGCTGGGCGACCACAAGCTCAAGCCCCGGTCGATCGCCCGGAAGGTGGCGGCCCTTAAATCTTTTTCAAAGTATTGCATTAAGCGGCATTTTCTTTCCGTCAATCAAGCCAAACTCATTTCCGCTCCAAAGCTTGACAAACCTTTGCCTGCGTTTCTGACCGAAAAACAGGCTGTTGCCCTGGCCGAACCGGCAAACGGCCAGAGCATTTCGCCGCTGCACCCTTCCGGAAACGTAATCAATATCCTGCGAAACAAGGCAATTGTCGAATTATTCTACGGGAGCGGCCTGCGGCTTTCCGAACTCCACGCATGTAACCGCGACACCGTGGATGTCCGCAGACGCACCGTACGGGTCCTGGGAAAGGGAAACAAGGAGCGGATCGTTCCGGTGACCGACCAATTATTGGCGCTGCTTGAGCGCTATGTTCAGATGCGGCCGGACAAGGGGGGGCCGGACTTGGCGCTCTTTACAAACTCAAAGGGCCGGAGGCTTTCACGGCGCCACATCGAACGGATCGTTTCGGCCGAAGTGGCCAAGGTGACCCAGCAGAAAAAAAAGAGCCCCCACGTTCTGCGCCACTCATTCGCGACGCACCTGCTCGACGGCGGCGCGGACATCCGCGCGGTAAAAGAGCTCCTTGGCCATGCCTCGCTGTCCACGACGCAGATATATACGCACATGTCAAAGGAACATCTGCTGAAAGTCTATAAGCAGGCCCATCCGAGAGCTTAGAAACTGTATCTGATTTATCTACGCAGCCAGCGTAGATAAATCCTGATTACTGTTTCTTATCCACCTTGTGGGTTAGAGTGTTTATTTAAATTATCTACGCGAACAGCGTGGAAAATTTAAATTTAGAGACTCTTATCTGCCGACCGGCAGACAAGCAGGAGTGATGATTTTAAAGACGGTTTTGCTGCTCCAACAAATTATTTTTATCTTTTATTTTTTCTTTAAGGGGATAAAAGTGTCACTACCCAAAGACCAGATCATCATCGGGAGCGATCACGCAGGCTTTGCCATGAAGGAATATATTAAATCCGAGCTTGCGCGGAAGAACTATACGAGTGAAGATATAGGCGTCTTCAACGAGGAACGGAGTAATTACCCTCTTTACTCGGCGAAAGTCGCGCGACGGGTGTCCAGCGGCGAGTATGAGCGCGGAATCATCATCTGCGGCTCAGGTATCGGCGCGTCTATTGTCGCGAACCGTTTTAAAAAAGTGCGGGCGGCCCTATGCTTGACAGAGGAAATGGGCAAGCTTTCACGCGCCCACAACGACGCCAATATTCTCGTCTTAGGCGGAAGAATTACCCCTTATGCCGAGGCCACGAAAATCCTCTCAGCATGGCTTAATACACCCTTCGAGGGCGGCCGCCATCAGGAGCGTATTGACATGATTGACAACCCGTCTTTAGGACAATAGCATTAAGGGAAAACAATGCAACAAAAAGTTTCTGCCCAAGAAAAGAATCGACGTGCGCCGTGGGACGAATATTTCATGAAAATCGCCATTCAGGCCGGTACCCGGTCAACATGCGACCGCAAGCACGTGGGCGCCGTTATCGTTCGCCAGAAAACTATTTTGTCTACGGGCTATAACGGCAGCGTGCGCGGCATGCCGCATTGTGACGACGTCGGCCACATGATGGAAAACGATCACTGCATCGCCACGGTCCATGCCGAGGCCAATGCCATCATCCAGGCCGCCAAGAACGGCGTTTCCGTCAACGGGGCCGATATTTACGTGACCTCCTCACCATGCTGGCACTGTTTTAAGCTTATTGCAAACAGCGGCATCCAGCGCATATTTTATGGAGAATTCTACCGCGATCAGCATGTGATTGACATCGCAAAAAAAGCGGGCATCGAACTCAAGCAGGTGAAAATAGAGGAATTGGAATGAATTGAGCATCCCTTGGCTTCGCTCGGGGTGCTTAAGTTTATATACTCGGTGAGCGAAGTCGAACCGATTTTTTAATCCTGCCCATCCGGTATTATCCTGGATATCCTGATTAAATCTCCCTCGATAATTGCTCCAGCCGCCGGATGCGCTCTTCCATAGGCGGATGGGTGCTGAAAAGATTGAGCATCACCCCTCCGCGGAAGGGATTGACAATAAAGAGGTGCGCGGTGGTCGGGCTGCCGCCCTGCATCGGGATCTGCCGGACGGTATTTTCCAGGCGTCCGAGCGCGCTCGCCAGCGCCAGGGGCTTTCGGCAGAGCTTCGCGCCCGCGTAGTCCGCGGCATATTCTCGCGACCGCGAAATCGCCATCTGGATGATCATCGCCGCGATGGGCGCCAGAATCGCCATGGCGAGCATGACAAAAATATTGCCCCGGTCATTTTCATCACGCGACCCACCCCCGAACATCGCGCCCCATTGCACCACATTCGCGATAAGCGTAATGGCTCCGGCAATGGTGGCCGCAATTGAACTGATTAAAATGTCCCGATTTCGCACATGCGAGAGCTCATGGGCCATGACGCCTTCGAGCTCTTCCTCGCTTAATATCTCGAGGATGCCGGTTGTGGCCGCAACGGAAGCATGCCGCGGGTTACGGCCTGTAGCAAAGGCATTTGGCGACGGGTTTTCCACAATATAGACTTTAGGCATTGGAATATCCGCGCGCTCCGCAAGCCGCTTGACAACATTGTAAAGTTTTGGAGCGTCCTCCGGCCCTACTTGCTGGGCGCGGTAAGACATGAGAACGATCTTGTCCGAAAACCAGTACGCGATAAAATTCATGATTGCGGCAATGATCAAAAACATCATTGCGCCATGTGAGCCGCCGATTAACTGCCCGAACACGACCAGAACCCCGGTGAGAATTCCCAGCAATAACGTTGTTTTTAAGTAATTCATATTTCCCCCTCTATGGTGTAGTAAATACGAAAAAGGAATCGGTTTATTAAATGAATGGGATATAAAAATAACTTAAAAAGAGGGGATTTGTGAAGCCAATTCACCTTTTATACGGGAACTTGTCCCACGCCTCATCAACAAATGCCTTGAACTCATACTCGAAGCGTGAACGGGGAAAACGTTTGGCCTGGTCGCGAATTATTTGAGGATCGAAGGAATCTTCCCTTGCTAAAAACCGGTTTATGGCATCGATGATGCTCGCCGGGTCCTGTTTGTAGAAAAATATCCCGGTTACATCCTGCTCAACGGTTTCCAATGCTCCACCCCGGCCATAGGCGATCACCGGTATTCCGCAGGCCTGTGCCTCGACATTCACAATGCCGAAATCTTCTTCCGCGGAGAAAATAAATGCGCGGGCATTTTTGAGGTGCTCGTCCATATCGCCAGGCGGTAATTGGCCTAAAAATGCAACATTTTTACAAGACATTTTTTCAAGACTTTTTCGGGAAGGCCCGTCGCCTATAATGAGCAGCGGCAGGTTCAGCTGGTTAAACGCTTGTATTATCAGATCGATGCGTTTATAAGGCACTAGCCGCGAAATGGTTATGAAATAATTGTCGCGTTTGGCGCTTATCGAAAACCTGTCGACGTCCACGGGAGGATAAATTACCGTGGCCGTTCGGTTATAGCATTTCTGGATCCGGTGCGCGATGTAATAGGAATTGGCAACGAATTCGTTAACGCGCATGGAAGAAAGCGCGTCCCACATCCGGATATAATGGAAAATGCCGCGCACGAGAAAGCTTTTCAACCCTTGGGAAAGATTAGACGCCTCCATATATTCAAATGTCAAGTCCCAGATATACCGCATGGGCGAGTGGCAATAGCATATGTGGAGCTGGTCCGACGAATTGAGGACGCCTTTGGCAACGGCATAGGACGATGAAATGATAATATCGTGTTCCCGCAGATCAAATTGCTCGATAGCCATGGGAAAAAGGGGCAGATACACCCGGTGATGCTTTGATGCCAGCGGCAAATGCTGAAGCACCGATGTTTTTATTGCAAGGTTTTCCCATTGCGATCCCGCCACGCCCTTCGGATCGTGAAAGAGCGTGTAGATCGTGCCCGGATACAGGCTGTAAATGGACTGCAAAACGCTCTCGGCGCCGGCAAGCGTCACGAGCCACTCATGGATTATTGCTGGGTTCATACGTTTACAAATTTAGTATACCGTATTCGTATTTGCGAAGGGTATAAAAAAACTTACCAGGATTTCCTGGATTATAATGATTTACTTGATTTTATAGAAGAATTAGAATTTTTTTTGCCAGGTGACGACTTCGGCGTATTTCAGGGAGCCGCCGAAAATATCAAGCGCGCTGCCCACGGTCGCGTCGACCCTCCCTTTTCCTGTTTTGTAAACATCTTCGAGGTCGGCAATCGACCGGATGCCTCCTGCATAGGTAACAGGAAGCGGTGAAACCATCGCCAGAAGCCCGACGAGTTGTTCATCGATGCCCTGTTGCTTTCCTTCCACGTCAACCGCATGGACAAGAAATTCATCACAGTGTTGTCCCATTTGTTCAAGCGTCGCACCTTCAATGGCTGTTGACGTGACTTTCTGCCATCTGTCGGTTGCGATAAAATACCGGTCATTTATTTTCTTGCAACTCAGGTCCAATACCAGCCGCTGTCTGCCAACTGATTTTTCCATGGCTTCAAGATTATGCCAGTTAATGATCCCGTTTTTAAACACGAACGAGGTGATGATTACGTGAGACGCGCCTGCATTTAAAAACGCGTGGGCATTGTCGGGATTTATCCCGCCTCCGAT
>Ga0182027_10003772_pt1 | contig 23778 bp, 23 predicted proteins | sample 712E1DmetaG_FD_121300 | JGI IMG/M metagenome (GOLD analysis project Ga0182027, IMG submission 121300) | Permafrost microbial communities from Stordalen Mire, Sweden - 712E1D metaG (Illumina Assembly) | ecosystem: Environmental > Terrestrial > Soil > Wetlands > Permafrost | place: Sweden... | reverse complement strand
GGACCATACGATCAAGCAATAGTTTCAAATTCATATGGATTTTCTTCATTCGGCTGCAATTCCCTACGTCTTTCGAACGCAATTACTAGCGGTTCGTTTGGCGATCAAACATTTTCCCCGGCAATAGCAAATCCCGCAGGAGAATCTACTTCATATAATCATTTTGAGGCAAGTTTCGATATAGGCTCTACCCAATCTGTTGTCCAACCAGGACTATTTCTATCCGTTAGTCCGGATGATGGAAACGGATCCCGAATGAGTTATGTAGGATTTCAAGATGAAAACGATGGAATTCACGTAATTTTCTATGATGTGACTGACCCGGGACCAAAACCGACAACTGCATCTTTTAATGAAAGTGATGTTGCAACAATTAATAGGAATCAAGCTCACTCCATTAAATTCTCTATAGACTTTGTACCAGGCCCAAGCAACGACGTAGTCAAACTCTATGTTGACAACGTACTAAAAGCAACAGGTACGACTTGGGAAGATTACTATCGTTACGATCCGGAGCAAACAGGGAATGGAAATATTGTTCCTACAACCAGTAAGTTATTATTCCGTGAGGGTGGTACAGCAGCACCCACAACCAGTGGGCAAGGTTATTTAATTGATAACGTCAATCTTTCTTCAATAATTCTTAGTTTTAACCCCACCACAAATCCTGCAACATACATAGATGCGACCAATGCAACAGTAAATGGCACTGTTAGCACGTTTAATGCTGATGATACTTCTTTCTGGTTGGGAACAACACCTGCCGGTCCGTTTACATCTTCTGCTAATCCTGCCAGTGAACTTCCAGGTGGTTGGGGTGGAGTCGATTCTCTAACTCAACCAGCTAACTCTGCATTCAACCATGCTTATTCCGGTCTTACACCAAACACTAAATACTACTTCGTAGCTTGGGCTGAAGTTAGTGGAACATGGTATCCCGGCGAAGTTAAAACTTTTACTACAGCCCCGCTTGACACAACTCCTCCTGTAATTACCTATAACGTCAGCCCTTCGCCAAGTGCGTATGGCTGGAATAATTCAAATCCTACTGTAACTTGGACAGTCACTGACCCGGAATCTACAATCACTTCTCAAACTGGCTGCACAACACAAACCATAACCACAGAAACTTCAGGACAAGTAATAACCTGTTCGGCAACCAGCGCAGGCGGAACAAGTTCTAATTCGGTCACGATTAAGTTGGACAAAACTGCACCAACGGTAGGCGCAGCAACGATTACACCAATGCATAACGGAGCAATTAGCGGAATTTCGAATATTTCGGCAGCAGTAGCTGATACCAATCTTAATCAGGGTTCATGCGAGTATACGCTGAATGGTACGGGTAGTTTTTCGCCAAGCATTCCCGGAGCTTATAACAGTGGCAGCGGTAAATGTGAATTTACCGGAGTAGATACGAGTAGCGCAACCAGCATCGGCGTAAGTGTTTGTGATTTGGCGGGTAGTTGTGTAAATGGCCCATTAACGACTGTAACTGTCGACACGACAGCACCAACAACCACCGACAACATTGACGCTAACTGGCATAATGGTAATGTTACGGTAACCTTAACTTGCACCGATAACCCTGGCGGGATAGGCTGTAGTCACACCTATTACACCACCAACGGCTCGACACCAACTACCAGTTCGTCTAGCGGTAATTCTTTTACGTTAACTTCCGAGGGTACGTATACGGTTAAATATTTCTCCGTTGATAGTGCTGGCAATACCGAATCAGTTAAAACGGCGGTCAATCAGGTAAAGATTGACAAAACCAATCCAACAGGTTCAATTACCAGTCCAAATTCCGGAGATTATGTAAAAGGAACAATTACTATAAATGCAACTGCCTCTGATGAATCCGGTAGCGGAGTTGCTAAAGTAGAGTTTTATCATAGTGGTATTACGCCAATGTATATCGGTCAATCTATATCTTCTCCGTATTCAACAACTTGGAACACAACTGAAGTAGTAGATGGATTACATTATATATATATTAAAGTTTTTGATACAGCAGGTAATAAATCTGGTTACTATAACATTCCCGTAACTGTAGACAACACTGCTCCTGTTATCCCATCTGCAACACCAGTGGCGGGAGATTATACAAGCGATCAATTAGTGACTTTATCAAGTTCAGATTCGGGTAGCGGATTGGCAAATATTTATTACACGACCGACGGAACAGACCCAGCAACTTCAATAACAAAAGTTTCATATCTTTTAGGTAATTCAGCGCCAATTACCGTTGATCACGATCTAACGCTCAAAGCAATCGCTTACGATAATGTCGGTAATGCAAGCGCAGTCCTGGAAGCCACCTATGGAGTGCCTCCGGTTATTTCAGGAGAAGCATTTACCCGAGCTGGCGATAATTCATTAACAGTTACTTGGGCCACGGATGATCTTTCAACCAGCAGGGTTGTTTATGATACCGTTTCTCACCCAGATCCGCTAGATCTAACAGCAGGACCAAATTATGGTTATGCTTATTCGACAGACACTTTCAATGATGATAATCCTGACCCAAAAACCCTTTCTCACAGCGTTGCTATTACCGGTGTAAATGTAAATCAAACTTATTATTACCGAGTTGTTTCGCATGGCTCTCCAGAGACGGTTGGGAACGAATATCCTTTTGCAACCTATTATATTTTTGGGCTCCCGGGAGATGGAAAATCTGACGGGGCATCAACTGGTGTAGGCGGAGGTACTCCTTCCAACGGAGCCGTGCTCGGAATTTCTGCAGGGCCTGCGGCTCTGGGCCTTGCGTTTGCACCCACTATCGGACAAGAAGAAGTATTAGGCACTGGAACACAAGAACAACAAGGCGGGCAGGTTTTGGGAACTGAAAGTGCCAGCCCAACTCCTTCGGCAACTCCGGCGCCAGTTGTTAGAAAGACTTTTGTTTCAAGCTCTGTGAACTGGATCTTTGGACATCTGCAAATTTTTCTTCTAATACTTATTATTCTTGCTTTAATCGCCTATTTTCTTTACCGTAAGAAGAAAAAGAAATAAAATATGAAAAAAATAATATTAAGTTTATTAGGAATAGCAGTAGTCTTAGCTTTATCAGCTCAAGTTTCGTGGGCTTGGGAATACAGTCTTTCTGGATCCCAAGTCTGTAACGCGGCGACCGGGAACTACGATATAACGTGGGTGGCAGACAACACAACAAACAAGACTGAGGATTTCACTGTAACTTCGAGCAATCGGGCCGTGGTATCTGTTGGAGATGTAGTTACCAAGGGCACAACTCGTGACTTCACTGAGAATCTTCCCGGAACGACATCCGCACCAGTGACTCTCGACATTGCAGGAGGTTGGCCGAGTGATCCAGGACCTCACCAGAATGAAGCGACGGTAACTCTCGAGGGGACGTGTCTTCCACCTAATCCAACTCCAACCCCTACTCAGGAAGTAACCCCAACGCCAACAGCTACACCATCAAATCCAGGCGGAGGCAGCACAAATCCACCCTCTTGTGGCGATCAAAAACCAAACCAACCTTATAACATATTAGCCGTAGCAGGACCTGGGACAGGACAAGTAACTTTGACTTGGGGTCCTCCTTCCGGACCGGTTTCGGATTATTCAATCACCTATTCCGATGACCCGAGTACACAAAAATGGGGAGTAATCAGCACGGGAAACGTCACAAAATATACAATTTCGGGGTTAGCGGTAAACAAATATTACTTCTGGGTTAACTCCATAAACGGTTGTATGCCGGGCAGCCCGGTAGGACCGGTAGTAGTCGGCGGGACAGGCGGACCGATTCAGGCAGTACTCGGACTTTCAACCACCAGCGGTGAAGAGAGTTTTCTTCCTCAATTAATTCAACTATTCGGATCTTTAACCTCAGCGGGGCTAGGATTAATATTCTTCAAAAAGAATGGCTAAAACCAAAAAACTTGCCCGCAAGAAAAAACCCTCTCCCAGAAAACCAGCTTCTAGAAAGAAAAAGAAGCTGATTGTTAAGAAACATCGCTTGAGAAACAAAGTGATTGGAGTTATCCTTATTCTTCTGGCCTTAGCTATCTTAATTGTTCCCGGGTTGATGCCAAAAAAAGTTGTCGTGAACAAAAACCCCATCAAAATTAATTCCGCTTTGTATACATCAAGAGACATCGTGAACGATCCAGTTCGAATACTCATTCCAAAAGCTGACATCGACCTAAAAGTTGTTGACGCACCGATTGTCGACGGCTACTGGGAGTTATCGGACAACACCGCCTCTTACGGACTGGGCAGCGGACATCCGGGAACTAAAAGTAATACCGTTATTTTTGCCCACGCCAGAATTGGACTTTTTTACAATTTGAAAGACGTACAAACCGGAGATGTTATTTATGTTTTTACCAAAGACAAATGGTACCGATACAAAGTTAGTAAAATTGACGCTGTCTATCCAAACCAAACCGAGGTCATTAAACCCACTAAAAATGACGTTTTAACACTTTACACCTGCACAGGTTTTTCCGATGAGAAAAGGTTAATCATTACCGCGCTTCCGCAAAATTAAAAAGCTATTCCTAGCGTCTGTAGAAAAGATAAGGAGTTATCCCCAGAAAATTTACTATGCTTGCTAGCATAAATAGAAACGTAAATCCATAAAAGCTGGCGATAAACCCACCCAAAGCTGTTGCGGAAGCAATTCCGATTAGAGTAATTGCATCATACAAACTCCACTGCGTCGTAGCTTTATCTTTATCCAGATGTTCCGTAAAAAGAGAGTACTTGGCGGGAGAGGCCATACCAAACCCTATGCCAATCAAGATATAAAACAAAAATAACAGAGAGACTGTGTGCGAAAAGGCAAACCCTAAATATGCAATACTCATTATAATCATTCCTAGAATTATCAAACTCAATCTATTCCCGTCCGTTTTATTATTTAGATATTTGCCGCTAATGATTTCAAAAATAACCCTGGCAATTAAACTAACACTAAAAGCAGATGCGGCAATTTGTACATTCCCGCCCTTAATGCTATTAACGACAAAGATGGCAAAAATCGGGGTGACAAAGTTCCAGGCAGACCAAAGGAATGTCTCCGAAATGATAAATGCTTCGACAATACTGCTCAACCTAAAATGTGAGGGATTTCTACCGATAAATTGCTCTTTCAGCATAATTCATTGTAGACACATTTATTTTAAGAACGCAACTTTGAGTCTGTCCCGACTACTTCGGAGATGTTGGTGAAGCCGTCTTTTTTTAAAAGCTGGGGTAATTCCAAATTTATTTGCGCAGGAAGTTGCGGTCCTTCAAAAATTAAGCCCGTGATTAGCTGTATAAGCGTTGCTCCCAATTTAATTTTTTCGTAGGCGTCTTTAGCGCAGAATACTCCTCCGCAGCCAATTATTACAAGCCTTTTACCATATTTTTTATAGGCCAGTTGAATTAATTCGTTGGAGCGTTGCTGCGTCGGCTTTCCGCTGAAATTTCCGACCGGAAATCTTTTGACCTCTTCTTGAACCAAGGATTTGTCCTTACGGTCTTTTTGTAGGTTTCCGAAAATAACGCCCGCTACCGGAAAATCAACAATTACATCTAACATTTTCCCCGTTTCCTGATTGCTTTTCTCAATCGGCATTTTTATAAACAACGGTTTTTTTAATTTAAGGCCGGTAATAACTTGTAAGAGCTCCCTGAGGTTTTCCGGCTGATAAAAACTGACTTTCCCGAATAGATTCGGACAACTGATGTTTAGCTCATAGAAATTAAAGTTAACTCTTGTACTTTCAACCGTCTTAAAAGCTAGAACAACGTCTTCCAAAGCTTGTTTTTGCGTTACATTTTTGGTTGTGTTAGATTGTCCAATACTGATACCAACGGGGATTTCGAAATCATTTCTCTGCAGCTTCTTGATTACTTCTTTTATCCCCGGATTTTTAAAACCTTTATTCACCATCAAGGATTTTGATTTTGGCAATCTACCCAATCGCGGTTTTGGATTCCCCTCATAAGCCTGGTTCGTAATCGTACCGATGGTCTGAAACCCAAAGCTTAAGGCAGGAAGCACTCCCGTCAGCTGGGCCTGGTAATCAAATCCGGCGGCCAAACCGATTGGATTTGCAAAACTTATTCCGGCCACTTTTTGCTCGAGGCTTTTATTTTGCACAAAGAAGATTTTCTTGAGGACGAAAACCGGAAAGCCAAGTCTGCTTAATTTTTCTCCGTAACCGGTAATAAATTCGTGAATAAACTCAGGGTCCAACAGAAAAAATATCCTTTTTAGGAAATTCCGGTAGAAAAACGCATACAGACGGAGAAAGATTTTTTGCATTGATAAATTATACAACAGAAGCTTAAGAATGTCTTGAGGCTTTTATTCCTGCCCGTTTGAACGCAACGTCGATATTTTTAAGATAGAATTTGGGGTCAAACAGTTCGTCAAGCTCTTTTGCCTTTAATAATTGAGTAATCTGTGGCTCATTTGCGGCTAATGTCCGAAGCTCAATTTCTTGGTCGATCGCTTGCTGGGTAAGTTTTCTTACCAGGTCATGCGCTTGGGTTCTTGAATATTTTCCGGTTTTGATAAGAGCATTCATTAGACGAGAACTATAAATTGCTCCGTGTGTCAGATTTAAATTCTTGCGCATTTTATCGGGGAATACTTCTAAGTTATCCATGATGAACGTGGTTAATCTACAAGCATATGCCAAATTTTCAAATAAATCGGGGAAAACATAACGCTCGGTTGAGGAGTTACTCATATCTCTTTCAAATAACATTCTTGCTGCCTCCGATTCCTCGGACAGCTTGCTGCGAATGACCCGGTTTAAGCCGATGATGCGTTCTGCCAGTTCGGGATTTCGTTTGTGCGGCATTGCGCTTGATCCGGGATGAGCTTTCTCGTTAAATGGTTCACGCACTTCGCTAATTTCGGTCATCGCTAAATGCCTGATACTTTCCGCGATGCGGGCCAGAGTATCGCTGTTGACTACCAATAGCCCAACTACTTCAGTATGTCTATCCCGGCTAATAATCTGAGTTGGCGCTTCATCCGGCTTGAGACCTAATTTTTTTAAGGCCAGCTCTTCGAGCTTGGGATCGATAAATACATGTGTCCCGATTTCTCCCGAGCACTTCCCAACCGCAATTGTTTTTTTCGCCCGTTCAATTCTTTCAATTCCACGCATAACCTCCGCATACCAGCCTACGACCTGACGGCCGAATGTTTGCGGAATTGCGTGCTGTCCGTGAGTTCTTCCTATTTGCAGGGTATCCTTATGTTTAAGCGCCAGTTTTTTTAGAGCTTTTCCCAGACTGTTAAAATCATTCTCTATGATATTTAAAGATTCAATAATTTGCAGCGAAAGACTGGTGTCCAAAACGTCCGAACCCGTATTGCCTAAATGAATAAAGTTTCCCACTTGCGGAGAAAGACGGCTTTGTACCGTACGCAGTAATTTATTCGTCTCATGTCCCTTTGCTTCTTGTAGAGCCTTGATGTCATCAGGAGTTAATTCCAAAGCGGTCTGAATTTGTTTTAATTGTTTTGCGTTCGGGCTGTTGTGTAATTCATGACGGGCTTCGCTTTGCGCTTTCCAAATCTTGACCTGTGCTAAAAAGTATCCTTCGGGCTCCCAAATCTTTACTACATCGGGGATTTGTTCTGCGTAACGTATTGGTGCTGGCATATTATTTTTTGAACAAGAGTGATAATAACACATTCTATAAATAAATCAATCTCGGCCTCGTTTGTGTTATAATCTGCCCATGGAAAAGGTCAGACGTCCCGACGTTATTGATATCGGCAAAATCCTGATAACTAAAGAAGCTTATTCAACAACCGTTAGCAACATCCTCAGTGATGATGGTAGCGGGAATACTTTGGCGTTTAGTTTCTTAGGCAGTACCGATTTCGCAATAGAACTAACGGGAAGGAACGATATCATTCCCGGAATGCGGTTTAATACGGCTCTTGGTGGAGGAAGCTTTGCGATGATTCCGGAAGAATTCAGTGGAGTAGTAAAAATTTTCGAAGATCACCATGGACAAATTCCCACTGATTATCGATTACCAATAAAAGAACAAACAGCTCTCGTAAAAAATCTTCCTGTAAAAGCAAGGAGGGGAGAAAAGACTGCTGCATTTAGATATATTGTCGTCGACATTACGGACATTGAGCAGGAAGAACAATATGAAGAAAAGGACCGTGATAAATTTACCCGGTTTATGGACATCATGGTTTTAAAAAGCGGCGATGTAATAGTTGCAATAAAAGATGCCGATAATTGTCCCAAGGGCCTAGCAGTTATTTTTAAAACAGCTCAAAATGGCGGAGAGTTCCCAATCATCGCAGAAGTATTTACCAGAATTGCCCGAAGATTTGTAGAGGCAACCGAAAAACGAACAATAGCTGATCATAATTTGAGAAGAACTAAGCATCCACGTACCACTCTCTATTAATTACCCATGTTTTCCCACACTAATTCTTGCTAGAATCTACTTGTGAGCGAAGAAAAGAAAAAACTTTACAATCCGGTCGTCGACATCTTAAGAATTATTGCCATTCTGGCGGTGCTACTTATCCATACCACGACCAGAACTTTGGAAGTCTCCGGATACGCGCTGACAAAAATTCCCTGGACTTTATTTTTAAATCAGGTCGCGCGCTTTGCCGTTCCCTTGTTTTTTATGATTTCCGGCTTCGTATTGGAGTTGAACTATCATTTACACGAAAGCTATTTGACTTATCTTCAGAAAAGATTCAGCCGGATTATTGTTCCGTATGTTTTCTGGAGCATTATTTATTACTTTTTTGTCTATTACAAAGGCCGCGACCCAAACTTTTTTAATGCGCTTTTACAAGGAGATGCATCATACCAGCTTTATTTTATCCCGGCGCTTTTGATTTTCTATTTACTGTTTCCCTTAATTCACGATTTTTGCAATTTCCTTTTAAATAAATGGCTGCTAACTCTTTTTGGATTAATTCAATTGTTACTGCTCTATTGCAATTACAGTGTTTACCCTTTGTCAATTTATTACCCGGTCGGGATTGCGCTTTTGAATTTTTACGTTTTTCTTTTGGGGATTGTTTTAGCCCGTAACCAGGAAAGGTTTAAAAATTTTATCAGGAAATGGAAATTACTTTTGCTTTTCGGAACAATAATTCTTGCGGGTTTTATTTTTTTCGAAGGACTGAACGGCTACTTAAAAACCCATGATTATCTGACTTTTTATTCTTCCTGGCGACCAAGCATTCTGCTATATACGCTTTTGTTGAGTGGTTTTCTTTACTGGCTTTTTGACCGTAAATTGAAATTTGTGAATGTAATCAAAAAACTTTCCCATCTTTCTTTCTTTGTCTTTTTTATTCACGTCATCATTCTTGAAGCGGTTTGGTATACTGCCGGACTAAAACTTTTAGCAATGACTAACGGGAAAATTATTGATCATCTTTGGTTTGACCCGTTATATTTCTTAACGGTGGCGGTTATTTCTTTCGGGATTGCTTTTATCGCCCACAAAATCCCTTATTTGAATAAGCTCACGGGTTAGAAGACCTGAAGAGTGTTTTGCCAACCCTGATCGTTTCCCTCGCTGTTAATCAGATATTGTCCAATGCTTAAGAAGATCATTTTGTCCGGATGGTTTGGGTCTTCAACAAAATACGCCATTCCCCCCATGGCCGTAAAAGTGGTGGGACATTTCTCCGATTTTGCCACGATTTCATCCTGGGTCGCATTTGGATCAAACGGCACAACTATTTCCAGTGCCTGAAAACCGGCCGGAATATATTGCGTCGCCGGCTGGATGACGCAATCGCTGGTGGAGTAACCGTTTAAAATTAGGAATTTAATTGCCTGCTCTAAAGTTTGATTTTTATCTTTAGGCATCACCTGCAAATACTGCCCATTGGTTGGATTGGTATTATCGGCATAAACATACACTTTGTCATCTACTTCTTTTGTCGAAACTGTCTGCCCGTCTTGGCTTTTAAGATAGGTAAAACTCACTCCCAGTTTTTCCGAAGTAAAGCGGACCAGATTTGGATTCGTGCTGACTGGAAATTGCGGAGTAGTTTTAGTTGGCGAAACAGTTGCGATAGGCGTAATAACCGCAATTGTCGGCGTTGCTGAAACTGTGAGTTTGGGAGTTACGTTTTGATTTTTACCCAGCATTATGCCGGCAATAAGCATTCCAACCGCGATAATAATCAACAACAGCAGTATGAATATTATTGCCAACCATTTTGGCAACTTAACATAATTTTGCTTTTGCGGTTTAACTAATTCCGTTTGATTAACAACTTCTTCCGCCATAATCTTAGTTTAACCTTAATTTTAGCCGGATTTCAAGTGGGAATTTGAGGCAAGATGTGCTATAATACAAAAGATGCATAAAGATTTTTATGCAAGCGGATTTCTTTATCACCCCAAGACCCAGCAAATTCTCTTGCAACAACCAAGCACTGCCGATTCAGGAACCGCATGGTCCCTGTTTGAAGTTGAGTGCCAAGGCAAAGAAACTGCTGTTGACGCCTTTAAACGCATCGTCCATTCCCAATTACATTTAGAGCTTAAGCCAAAAAATATTTATCCGATTTACAGCTATTTTCACGAGGGCAAGGGTAAGAATAACTTTTTACATTATGCCATTGTTCGTAAATTGGAAACATTTCCCAACACTAAAAAAACCATATTCTCCTGGTTTACTCTTAAACAAATCCAAAAGATGCATATTCCGGACCAAATAAAGCAGGATATTATTGTTGGGCAGCGTGTCATTGACTCCGCCATGCGAAAAAGCTTAGGCCAACAAACAATTGAGTAGTTCTAGTTAAGCTAATTTATTCTCCAGAAGGAGATTATAAAGCACTAAGTATTCCTGAGCGTTCTTCTTCCAAGAAAAATCCGTAGCCAGCGCATGCTCAACCATCGCTTCATAAGCGGGCTTTTCGTACTTGAGCATATTAACTGCCTTCATTACTTTTACTTCCAGGGCCTCCGAACTATAATCCGAAAACAGGAAACCGTTAAAACCATCTTTAATCGAATCTTTTAATCCGCCGGTTTTATGCGCTATCGGAACCGTCCCGTAAAGCATTGCAATCATTTGAATCAACCCGCAGGGCTCGTATCTGGACGGAATAACGATGAAATCCGAGGCCGCATAGATTTGATGAGCGAGTGTGTCGTCGAATTTGAAGTTGCAGGAAATATATTTTGGATAGAAAGTAGAAAGCCATTGGAACCTTTCTTCCCATGCCTTTTCTCCCGTTCCTAAAACAACGAACTGGAAGATGGTTTGGTCAACTCTTCGAAGCATGCGGTGCAAAATATCCAAGCCCTTTTGCAATTCGGAAAGCCTGCCAATAAAACAAAGCATCGGTATATCTTTTCCCAACTTTAGCCCGAGCTTCTTTTGCAGGAATTCTTTATCCAGAGCTTTACCCTCTTTCCAATCATAATATTCTATTTTTCCGCCGACGCGTTTTTCATTCGGCCCATAAGGGAATCTGATTGCACGGCTTCTGGTAGTATGGCGCCAATCCGTATCGATTCCGTTAAGAATTCCGTAGATGAGACCTTCTTTACCTCTTAAAATTTCATGCAGTCCATAACCGTATTCTTCGGTCAAAATTTCTTTGGCATAAGTCGGGCTAACGGTAGTAATGATATCGGCGTGGATAATTGCTTCCTGCAGGAAATTGATTTGTCTGTCTTTGATTTCCCAGCGCAGAATCCGGCAGGAATTTGGGTTCAGCCCCATTTTTTTGACAATATCGACCGACGCTTTACCTTGAAAAGCCAGATTATGGATTGTCAACATCGTTTTAATTGGTAATTTCTCCTGTTTTATTAAAAGCGGTATCAATCCTCCATGATAATCATTAACATGCACGATGTCAGGCATCCAACCTAAAAGCTTACTTTTTATAAGCTCTACTGCCGCTTTATCGAAAAATCCCCAAGTCTCTTCCGGAGCAACTACATCCAAGTATTTCTTGTTTTTTAGAAAATAGCTGACTACTTGCGTGTAAGGATTTAAAGCCTGCCAAACTTCAACTTTTGCATTCTTGCCACCATATAAAAAATTAAAATTGCCAAGTTTCGTCTTTTTATTCCTACCGAATCTGACGACTTTGTAATAGGGGATGACAACGCGGACGTCTGTATCCATGGTCTTTAACGCACCCGGTAAAGATCTGGCAATATCACCAAGGCCTCCCAGCTTAAAAAAAGGGTCATGTTCCCAAACGACAAAAAGGACATTCATCTTAAATAAGTATATCAGTTAGGAAGTAATACGCGCTACTCGACGAACGTTAAAGCAATACCTTTTTTGCCGGCGCGGCCGGTTCTGCCGATTCTATGCACGTAATCATCATATGTGGCCGGCATATCGTAGTTAATAACGTGGCTGACGTTGGGAATATCTAAGCCTCTGGAGGCTACATCCGTAGCGATTAAAACCGAAATCTGGTTAGTCTTAAATTGCTCTAAAGCTTTTTGTCTTTGTCCCTGACTTTTATTGCCGTGAATTACCCCGGCTTTAATTCCTCTTCTGATTAGTTCGTTCGCCAATTTTTGCATACCCCACTTTGTCCGTCCGAAAACCAACACTTTTTCGAATTCTTTCTGAGAAAGTAACTCCTGTAGTTTATCTACTTTCTCATTTCTGTTTGTGATCTTGATGACGTCCTGTTCGACGTTTTCCGCCGTCACCTGTTTCTCAACCGAAATTGTCACGGGATTGACCACGAAAGCGTTTAAAATTTCTCTGACTTTCCCCGAAATTGTGGCCGAGAAAAAAAGCGATTGTCTATTTTGCGGTAAAAGCGAAATAAAATATTTAATGTCTTCAATAAAACCGATGTCTACCATCCTGTCTGCCTCGTCCAGAACAACACTATGGAAAGCCGACAATAATAAGCTTCTTTCCCCGATTAAATCCTTGATTCTTCCCGGCGTTCCGATGACAAAATTATTGTTTTGGCGCAATTCGTTTTTTTGCCTCCAAATGCTCATTCCACCGATACATAGAACGCTTCTAACACCTAACCCTTTTGAGAAATCGCGTAATTCCTCCTGAATCTGTAAAGCGAGCTCTCTGGTAGGCGCAATGATCAATACTTTTTCAGACTTGTTTAGGAAAACTTTGTTGATTAGAGGAATTAAAAAGGCTGCCGTCTTGCCCGTTCCGGTATTGGCAATGCCAATCACATCGCGATTGGCAAGCATATGGTCAATCGCCTGGTCCTGAATCGGCGTCGGCACGACATATTTCTTAGCCGCAATATTATCCTTAAGTTGTTGCACAATCTGAAAATTCGCGAAGCTGTTTTTGGGTATAAAAACTTCTTCCGGAGTATTCAGTTTTTCGTTATTGACGATTTTAACAGCCTGAATCGCCGCCATCAATTCATGATTCGGTAAGGCTTTTGGCGCAAAACGCTTACCTTGTTGTTTTTGGTGTCTTGGGTAGAATCTTTTGTTATACATAATTTTGGATTGAAAGAATAAAGCTGCTTAATAAAATGCGGATTAGGAGAAAGATACTGATTTATAAAAAACTTTCTGTGGTTATTATCTTATACTAATCGAAAATATTGAAAGCAGATTTATTATTTCAATCTGCCTTTACTTTGTATAGTATACCAGTTTACGAAGAATAAGTCAATGACACTATAGGATTTATTAAAGCCTCATGCTTGGATATAAACTCCTGCGTTGAGCTTGAAAGGAAGAGTTTATTCACCTCTTTAGGCGCAAAAAAATCAAGCAATTGATTGTCTTTTCGTTGTATTTTATTGACGTTGTCATCCGTAAGCTCCGCACGGTAGCAAGACTCAGACAAAAACTCGACGTTTTCAATATTTATTCCTGCCTCCTTATGCACTCTTCTAGCCAAAGCTTTTTCGAAAGATTCCCTTTTTTCCCTGATTCCACCAATCAAACACCACGGATGTTTTTCTTCGTCAATAACACTTTTTTGCTTATGCATCAAAAGAACTTTACCTTTATAAGTTAAGAGGATTAAGCCTGAGGTTACACTATTCACACCCCCAGTATACTCCTATACAAAGCCGATATGTTGAGCAGGATAAATTAACCCTTAATAATCAATGCTTCTTTTTGAGTTTTCGTGAGTTGCTTGAGTTGGTATTCGCGTTTTAGCGCTTCGGAGCGGGTTTTGAATTTTTCGGAATAAACTAATTCGAAAGACGCGAAACTGCGGACATATTTTGAAGATTTAACAGTTTTAGCTTGATGTACTTTAATTCTCTTTTCCAGATTATTCGTTTGCCCAACGTAAAGAGTATTAGCGCTGGTGCGAAGAATATAAACAGTGAATTTCATCAGCTGCGGAGCCTGGATTCGAACCAAGATAACATCCTCCAGAGGGATGCGTACTACCGTTATACGACTCCGCAATATTATTTAATATTCTCTAAATTTAATTAATCGTTTAAATGATTCTACCTCTTTCTTTTTTCTTAGCCTAGTGCAATTTAACCGTACTTCAGGATGATATCCTAGATATTCTAAACTATTTTGAACAGTTTTTAGTAAACTTTTGTTACTATTTTTGAATTGAAAGTTATATGTACTTGTTTGTTTATGAATAGACAAGGAACCTTCTGCTTCGAATAATCCTTTTAAAAAACTAATAATATTAGACCGATTATTCCATATCCATTTAGGCATTTTAAAAATATATTTTGACCGATCTCCAGTAGGAATGTCCAATCTATTAGAAATGTATTTCTGATAAATACTTATTCTAATAGCATTTACTCCTGAGATTTTTGTAACCGTAGGAGTTTTTTAAAAATTTTTTCAGTTAAAAAACTATAGTGATTTATAAAACCACTATTATTAGAATTGCCAACAATTATAAGTCTCTCTGTCCTAGGAAAACTACTTATATTTCCATCTCCTAATAGGACGCCAATATATTCAGCTAAATCCTTTGACTTTATAAATGGCACATAGTTAGGAAACATACCTAGTCGCTTCATCTCATCGCGCCACTTTTTAAAATTGTCAATTTTTTTCTTTCGAAATGTGTCGGATATATGTTTGGATCGTAAGGATTCAAACTGCCTATCTGGCATAAAGTAATTTTATCACAAATCTGATTTACCTACCATTAGACGATCCGGCAATGCACTAATTTTACCGAACTTTAGGAAGAAAAGCTATTTAAATAACTTTAGAATGTACGGGGTAAAGACTAAAACGCCTACAATGATTGACCCGATGGCAGTTAAAAGTACCATTCCCGCAGAGACATCTTTAGCGATTTTTGCTTCCATCCGATGCTCATTGGTTAATAAATTGACTACTTCTTCGATGGCTGTATTAATCATTTCTGTACAAATAACCAGTAGAATCATCACTCCTAAAATCCCCATTTCGAAAGCATTTACTTTGAGAAGTATGCTGGCAATAATAACTAAAATTGCGGCGATAAAGTGAATCCGGATATTGCGGTTGAATTTTAAGGCGTAAAAAATACCTTGAAAAGCGTACTTAAAAGAACTTAATAAACTTGTATTAACCATATTTAAGTATATATTTGAATATAACATAAAATACAACTGTCGTTACAATCCCCAAACAGGCTCCGAGAATAGTTTGTTTTCGAGTATGATTTTTTGTTCTTATTCTTGCCCAAGCTATTACAGGTGTCAGAAGAAATCCAAATAAAAATATCCACCCTTCGGCTAGAACTAACAACGTCATAAAAGCCGAGAACACTGCCAAATGCCAACTGACTTTAGTAAATGTATTAGCAATTCCAAGAACAACTATTCCCGCAACAAGAGCTAAAACGCCGGCGAACATTATCATTGGAGCTCTGTAGAAATAGAGCGTCAATAGATAAATAATACTTAGCATAATAGCGAACAGAAAAACTCTCGGCCTCTCTTCTCTTCTTGAAATATCTATATTTGAAACCATTCCTAATTTAATACCTATCAATATGGAAACGAAAAAGACGAGAATAAAAGCAACAGAAAGGACTGTCCAGGAAATAGCAAGATGAAGATTGCCGGTGGTTTCATAAACCAAAAAAAATGGTACAGTCGCTAGAACCACCAATGGGCTTAAAATTATAGATATTATTTCGGCAATTAACCTTGATTTAGTCATGCTTTTAGATTTTTCAGGAAAAATTCCTTACCGTAAAGTTGATTTAACTCTAAAAGACCAATACCTTGTTCTTTACCGCTTAGAAGAAAATAAATTAATTTGAAAGGCACATATTCGGTTTTGGAAAAATTTTTGAGGGCAGCCAAAAATTTTTCATTGTTCCACTTTCCATCCTTAAATTCTTTAATTAAAACGTTGTAAATTTTAAGCGCAACCTCTTGTTCCTCTTTAGTCATTTCTCTTTGTCTTTGAATACTAATTAAATTTTGAAAGTCCGCCAATGTACGCATGCGCGAAGCCGCAGCGCTAATAAAAACGCTCGCGTCTTTACCTTTCAACTTTGACTGAACCGTATCATTATCTTTATAAAATTCATTGAGCCTTTCCTTAAGCTTTCCTTCTTCTGCTAAACTTCTTATCCAGACGCCGTTAATCCATTCCAGCTTTTTAATATCAAAAACCGGGTTGGCGGTATTAATATCTTCAAGTTTGAAGTTATTAACCATGAAATCCAAATCCATCTTCTCCTGGTCACCGCCGGGATTCCAACCCAAAAGCGCCATAAAATTTAAGAGAGCTTCTTTAACAAAACCTTCACTTCTGTAATCCAGCGCCGATTTGGCTCCGTGTCTTTTGGAAAGTTTGGTTTTATCCGGACCTAAAATTACCGGCAGATGTGCAAAGCTTGGAACAGACCATCCAAAACTTTCGTAAAGATATAAATGTTTTGGCGTTGACGAAATCCACTCTTCGCCTCTTAAAACATGCGTTATTCCCATTAAATGATCATCGACAACGTTAGCCAAATGATAAGTTGGAAAACCATCTGATTTAAGAATTACAAACTCATCGACATTTTTACCGACGAAAGAAATTTTTTTGTTTCCGACTTTATCAACCCACTCAAAGGTTTTATCTTCGGGAACTTTTACCCAAATCGCCCCTTCCCTCTCGTGAGCAATTTTTTTGTTCACCAACTCTTGAACATATTTTTTGTATATTTCCAGACGCTGCGACTGATGAATTGGTTTTTGGTCATAATTTAATCCCAACCAATTTAAACTTTCTAAAATCGCCTCTTCCGCTCCCTTGGCCAATCTTTTTTGGTCGGTATCTTCAATCCTTAAGATAAATTCTCCGTCATTTGATTTAGCAAATAAAAAATTAAAGAGCGCAGTTCTTATTCCTCCAATATGTGGTACCCCGGTTGGGCTGGGAGCGAATCTGACTTTAACCATACTTGCATTGTAACGTAATTTTTTCCTATACTCAATATATGTTTACCTTAAGTCAAGCCAGTTACGACACAAAAGAAATTCTCAAGTGGGGTGGGTTGTTTATCGCCGGGTTGGTAGTCGTAGTAATCTTTATCCAACTATTCCTGGTAGCAAAGGAAGCGATTTTCCCGACTCCCCCCCCTAAGCCGACCGTGGCTTTCGGTAAACTCAATCCTCAACTTTTTCCAAAAAGCGTTACCAACAAAAAACTTACTTATAAAATAAACACACTGACAGGGTATCTCCCGGTCCTTACGGGACAAGTAAAAGTCTTTAAAATACAAACTTTTGCTCCAGATTTGTTAAGTCTCTCCAACGCCAGCGCAAAAGTGGATGGGGCCGGTTTTAAATCTAACCCAAGCCAAATTTCTGACATCAATTACCAATGGACTAATACCGATGCAACAGGCTTAGCGCAAAGTATAAACATGAATATTGTCACTAATAATTTTATCTTATCTTCCGATTTCCTTTCCACGCCATCAGTGCTAAGCGGCCCTCTCCCCAGCCAAACCGATAGCGTTAAAATTGCCACTACTTATCTAAGCAAAATAAACACGTTTCCCACCAACATTGACACTTCAAAGACTAAAACCAGTCTTTTTACTACTCAGAACAAAACCCTGGTACCTGCGACCAGCTTCGCAGCGGCCACAGCGGTTAGAGTTGATTTTTTCCAAGCGGACATCAACAATCTTCCCGTTGTTTATGAACAGCCCTATCTTTCAAATATTAATGTCTTAGTTGGCCCCAGTGGGGAAATCCTTCAGGCTCAATATTTTTACCAAACACCGGACAGCCAGCCTGCTACTTATCCGATTAAAACCTCTGCCCAAGCTTACCAGGATTTACAAAATGGGATTGCTTATATTGCGTCCTACGGTGGTTCCTCCTCGACCGTTTCGATTACCGATGCCTCCTTGGCTTATTACATCAGCAGTCAGTCTCAAAATTTCCTGATGCCGGTAATTGTTTTCACCGGAAGCGATAATTTTACAGCCTACGTCCCCGCGGTTACGGATGAATGGATAAATAAGTAAGATTATTTGAAACTAAATCTAAAAGTTTTTGCGTATCACCGAATCTGTCAGCGCTTCCCATTACCACAATAATAATCGTTTTGCCTTGTTCATCTTTTGAAGTTACCAGTACCTGACCCGCCTCTTCGGTGTAACCGGTTTTAACGCCATTAACGCCATCTTCGCCTAACAGTATATTTAGATTTTTTAAGTCATAAACCTGAGTGTTAGTAATATCGCTAATTACTTGCTCTTTGGTACCGACAATCTTTCTAAATTCACTATTTTGCATCGCAAAAGAAGCTAATCTGGCCAAATCAAAAGGCGTCGTATAATCTCCTTCGTCCGCTAATCCCGCCGAGTCCGAATAGTGTGTATTGTAAAGCTCAAAATTTTTTGCTTTAGAATTCATTGCGTTGATAAAAGCCGGCTCTCCTCCCGGATAATTTTCGGCAATGGTTAATGCAGCGTCATTGGCAGAAGGAAGCAACATCGCGTATAAAAGGTTTTCGAAAGTCATTTTTTCATCCTGGGTAAGACCCAACACCGAACCGTCATTTGACGGCTTATAAACAGTTAGAATATCCGAAAGTTTAAAGTAATCAAGCGCAACTAGAGCGGTCATTATTTTAATGGTTGAGGCTGTTGAGGATCTTAAATCGGGATTTTTGGCATAGAGTACGACTTTTGAATCAGCATCCATAATCATTGCGCCGGTTGCGGAGACTTCCGGGACAAACTCCGTTTTAATAATCGGCATTTTTGCTTCCCGGGAAGCTTGAAACGGAACAGTACTTACGGCGTTTATCCGTATCCAGACTGTAAGAAGCGATGAAGTAATAACCAATATCAATAATGCCAGAGTTAAAAAAAGAGGAATTAATAATAAGTATTGCTTACTTATTTTATTTAGAATCTGAAAACCTTTCATCTACCCTTTCCATATCCCGCGGAAAAAGCGAAGCCTCTCTCACATTAGCCAGCTCAAGAATCGTCATGGTCAATCTTTCCAAACCAAATGAGAAACCTCCCTCCGGCGGGATTCCATACTTAAATGCTTGTAAATACATCTCGAAGTTTTTAGGATTCAACTTTCTTTCTTTCATTATCCCAATTAACTGATTGTAATTATTTACCCTTTGACTTCCGCTGGCAAGTTCCAGTCCCCTAAACAGCAAATCGTAGGAAAGGCTGACTTCCGGATTTTTTGGATCCGGCAGTGAATAAAAAGCTCTTTTTTTAGTCGGAAAATGCGTAACGGTAACAAAATCAGACCGTTTTTCTTTTCTGGCCCATTCGCAGATAAACTTTTCGTCGGTGGCATTTAAATCCAGTTCTCCCCGTGGATCCCGCTCACCCTGACTGAATTTAAAAATAATTTCCTGGGCTTCTTTGAGTGCTAATCTTGGGATTTGAGTTGGAATTAAAGGCATTTCCACACCTTGTAAGGCTAATATTTTTGCAAACTTCTTGGAAACTTCGGCCACCATTGTGATACCGACAAATTCCAGCGCATCCAACAACTCTTCAAAAGAATCGATAAAGCCAATTTCTACATCCAACTGAACCACTTCCGACAAATGCCTGGCGGTAACCGACGGCTCGGCGCGGTAAGCGTGGGAAAAAGTATATACTCTTTCAAACACTCCCACCATAATTTGCTTATACAGCTGTGGACTTTGCGTCAAGTAAGCATTGTGTCCGTAATAATCAACCTTGAAGACTTCCGCTCCGCCTTCGGTTGCCGATGCCGAAAGCGTCGGCACAAAAATCTCTACACAACCTAATTTTTCTGCCGCGCTGCGAAAAGAGCCAGCCACTGCCTCCTGAACTTTAAATAATTCCGCCACACTTGGATGCCTCAACGTTAACGAGCGGTGATCCAAAAGCGTGGGCAATTCTAAATTCAACTTGGCTTCTCCCATGTCAAACGGTAAAGTTTCGGCTTTAGCTAAAATTTTAATTTCGGTGGCTTCAATCTCAATGGTTCCGCTGACAATATCTTTATTAACCGCATTTTCCGGACGTTTGTTAACTCTACCTGTGATTTCAACCGCAAATTCGGGGCGCAGTTCCTGAGCGACTTTATAAGCTTCTTCGGATACTTTTGGATTTACAACCACCTGGATAATTCCGTTCCTGTCGCGAATGTCCAAAAAAATTAATTTTCCGTGATCCCGTCTAATTTTAACCCAACCCTTAATCATGGCTAGCTCTCCGGCAAATTCGTGAGCCTCGGAAGACAAAACTCTTTTTAATTTACTCATTGCTCCTACATGATACATGAGATTAGCTTGCTTGACAAGAAGCCTCAATAATGATAAGCTTTGATATAGTAATGAAATCACTTAAGCTTTTTATTAGAACTTCCTAAAGGTAAGAGATTACCAAATCTCTTAACCTGCACGGAAGTTTTTTGTGCCTAAATTATGAAAGAACCTGACGTATTACAAGCTGCAGGCCCAGAACAAGTAATTCCCGACGATTTTAGAATCCAGGGACGAAGAGCAAGAGCAGAAAGAAAAGCCGAAAAAGGATTTACAGAAGTGAGAACCAATTTGGCAATAATGTCATGGATCGTCAGACGGTTTGACTCGTCAAATGTTGGCTTTGATAACTTCATTGAGGCTTCGGGATATCAAACGCTACTTAATATGCCTGAAGCTAGACTTTATACCCCTGCAGAAGCAGCAGGTGGCGAAGTTATCGACGTTAATAAAGGCAATGCTCTAACGGCTTTCGAACAGAGGGTAAGGGCTACTACGGATACATTACTGAAATTGTCACTTCGAATGGATTTGGCAGAGGCAACGATGGCTTTAAGAGAAGATGGTGTCGATCCTGAAGCCGTAGAGGCAATATTGCGGAGAACGAGAACTGATTTTAGCAAGGCCTCCAGAGAGAAATCGCCAAGAGAAAGACAGATGGGGGTAGTTCAGGCTTTAGCAAAAGAAACCGACAATGGAATTTTAAGACACGCCAGAAAATATATTGCTATCTGGGCGACTTTAAGCGCAGAATCAGGAAAACCCAAAGGCAATTTATATGCTGGCAATTTTGATTCTCTTTCTCCGGACAGGCAACTAAGAACTGTCAAAAGAGTACTTTTTGAAACCGACTTAATGTTGACAGATAAAATAGGACATTCTTTAGATAGATATAAAGAGCTTGTAATAGAGTCGGGCGAAACTTACGATCAGGTTGAAAAATATGTCTTAAACATTAGTACAAAATTCCATTTGGCATCACGTTCTCAACGACTTTTAATAGCGCATGAAGCAGATGGGCTAGTAGAAGATACTCTTTTGGATAATTTCGAGCTATACAAATCTATCCTGGGAGAATTAAGTGTGACCCCCGATGAGGTAGAGGATCTGATGGTTCTAAACATAGATTTTCAGTATGCCAACGGCAAAGGAGAACAAGTTGCTATTGCTAAAAAAGCAAGAACTCTTGCTATAACTAAATTAGAAGAGAGATTCAAAAGCAGTTATGAAGCAATTAAGCAAACTATACAGGCGGCAGGACAAGTGTTACCGGTGGAGATTCTGAGATTTCTTAGAGACGAGTGGAGAAAATCTTCTTTGGCAGAAAAACTGGCATTAGTGAAGGCTCCTCAAGAGGATCTAGGAGAAACTACTTCTTAGATCTTTAATTTTTAACTCGATGTTTTTATTGTCTCCCCAGTTATTGCTTTCCAGAGTATAAACGACGTCCACATTATCGCCTATTTTTAACTCGTTTTTATCTCCCATCCCAAACGCGATACTATTAATCATCACTCCTGAATTTTTAGCCCTAAGTCTTATTTTTAAATGCTTACCTTCTTTACCAACGGCTCTAATATCGGCGACTGTGAGCTTTTTGGTTAAAAAAGTCGGCTCCGGATTTGCCATACCAAACGGTGCGAGGGTTTGAACCAGAGAGTATGTTTCGTAATTAATGGCTGCTGGGTCTATTTCACAATCAATTCTTAAAACTCTTTCTAAAGTTCCTTTACTTAATAACTTTCGGGCGCTTTCATAAAGCCTCTTTTCCAAAAGCTCAATTTTGTCTGTTTCTACGGTAAATCCGGCCGCCATCGGATGCCCACCGATATCGACCAATAAATCCGACGCACTTCTTAAAAACTCAACGATATTAAAACCCCTAATCGAACGGGCCGACGCCTTACTGTGTGTTTTGCCTTTGGAGATAATAATTGAGGGAAGATAAAATTCTTCGACCATTCTCCCCGCTACTAGACCGACTATCCCTTGCTGATAACTTTCGTCAGCGATAAAAATTAAACTTTTTAAACCTTCTTTTTCAACTTTGTTCTTGGCGTGTGAAAGCGCTTCCTGAGTAAATTGTTGTCTTTCCAGATTGGTCTGATTTAAAAGTTCGGCCAGATTTTCCGCCCTCTTTTTATCCGAAGTGCAGATAAGCCGTAGCGAATCCATGGCGCTTGCCAGTCTTCCCATCGCGTTTAGTCTTGGCGCCAGCATGTGCCCAATTTCGTAAGTACCGATTTCTTCTTTAACAATTCCCGCCTTGTTAATTAGGGCCAATAAACCAACTCTTTTTGTCTCCCGCAATTTATGCAAACCGTAATAAACCAAAATCCGGTTGGCTCCGGTTAAAGGTACTAAATCCGCAATTGTCGCCAGAGCAACCAGCTCAAGATGGTTGTCATTATTTTCTTTGAGCTTTTGCGAAAGTAACCAAGCGACTCCCGTCCCGCATAAAAGAGTCGTATGAACAACGGCCAAGGCATTAGGCAGTTTTTTTGTCGGGACATGATGGTCAGTAATAATTACGTCAATTTTATTTTTTTTGGCAAAATTAACCGCATCGTTGGCCACAATTCCGTTGTCTACGGTAATTATCAATGCACAATTATCATATTTTGTAGTTAGATTGTTAATTCCCGTTTCCGAAAGCCCATATCCTTCCTCAAACCGGCTGGGGATATACGGCATAACGTCAGCGTCTAAGGCATTCAAAGTCTCCCAAAGAATAGCCGTCCCGCAAATTCCGTCAACATCATAATCACCAAAGACAATTATTTTTTCTTTATTCTTGATGGCCTTTTTAATCCTTGCGAGGGCTTTTTTTAGTTGTAGCTTATTTATTTTAACCGCTTGAGTAGAAACTTGAGCAAGGTTTGGATGCAAAAAACTTTTTCTTGCTTTCATCGTTTTAATTCCCCTATTCTCAAGCAGAATTGAAACAAGATCTTTAGCTTTAGCTGTGTTTTCGACCTGCCATTTTTTCATAAAGGTTATCTTCTGCTATACTATAACAAATATGGCAAACGTTATTCCAGACCAAGTTTTAAAAGTTTATAAAACTCTGGAAGAAAACAGTTTCGAAGTC
>Ga0182027_10003771_pt1 | contig 23785 bp, 17 predicted proteins | sample 712E1DmetaG_FD_121300 | JGI IMG/M metagenome (GOLD analysis project Ga0182027, IMG submission 121300) | Permafrost microbial communities from Stordalen Mire, Sweden - 712E1D metaG (Illumina Assembly) | ecosystem: Environmental > Terrestrial > Soil > Wetlands > Permafrost | place: Sweden... | reverse complement strand
ATCGGGTCTGCATCGGGCAACGCACTTGCAGCCGAGGCGGACGTAGTGCTCGCGGTGGGGACGCGCCTGCAGGACTTCAGCACTGCCTCGTGGACGGTGTTCAATCCGCAGATGACGCTCGTTTCGATCAACGCCGCCCGGTTCGATGCCGTCAAGCATGCCGGCCCCGCAATCACCGGCGACGCCCTGGCGAGTCTACCCGAGTTGGAGTCCGCGCTCGACTCCTGGATCGTGGACACGGCCTGGATCGCGCGCGCCACTGCCGAGCGCGCCCGCTGGGACACCTACATCGATCGACTCCGCATCGGCACCGCGCCAGATGGCAGTCTCACCTACGCTCAGGTGGTCGGCGCAGTCAACGAGCTCAGCGGCGCCGACGACTACGTTCTTGCTTCGTCGGGCGGGACGCCGGGCGAGCTCCACGGTGGCTGGCGGGCGGTCGCACCCGAACGGGTCGGCAGGACTTCCGGTGCCACCATGGACCTTGAGTATGGCTTCTCGTGCATGGGCTACGAGCTGTCGGGCGCCTGGGGTGCGGCCATGGCGCGGGGCCTACACGAACCCTGGCGGCGTCGTGACGACGATCCTCGGGGACGGCTCATACCTGATACTCAATTCGGACCTTCATTCGGCCGCGTTTGCCGGCTGCCCGTTCGTCGCCATCGTCTGCGACAACGGCGGCTTCGCCGTGATCCACAGGCTTCAGACCGGTCAGGGTGCGGCCGGCCTCAACAACCTCCTCGTAGATGCCAACGGCCCCGGGGCCGCGGCCGCGCCGCTCCGAGTGGACTTCGAGGCCCATGCCCGAGCGCTCGGGTGCGGAGTTGAGGACGTCCCGGCGAACGCGACCGGCGCCGATCTACGCGCCGCCTACGAACGCGCCCGCTCATCCGCAAAGGCGACCGGGCGTCCGGTCGTGGTCGTCTGTCGAACCCATCCGAGCATGTGGACCGAGTCTGGGGCATGGCGGGAGGTGGGAGTCCCGGCGACGCTCAGCGGACGGGCCTCGTACGAGAACGCCAAGCGGCGGCAGCTTCGGCGGCCAAAGGAGCCGCAAGCCGCCGAAGACGACTGAAAGCGTCGGTCAGCCATTTCCAGCCCAACCGCCAAACGCCAGATGGCTCAAGGTCGCTTCGACGGCCAGCACATCGGGGCTGATTTGGCGCTTCTGGCATGATCCGAGGTGCGCCCACGCATGTGCGGCGACGAGCCCTGGCGCAGCACCGTCCACCTCCTCAATCGGCGGCAAGGAAGCGGTCAACGGACGCTCGAGCCAGCCGTGCGATTTCCAGGGGGTCGGCCCGCCAGTAGGTCGGATTGAACGTCTCGACGCTGACCGGGCCGCGATAACGACGGTCGCGGAGCGTGGCGCCAAGCTCCGCGAGGCGGATCACGCCGCCGCCGGGAAGCACGCGGTCGGCGTCCTCGGTCTCTCGCGGCGCCAAGGGTGGAACGTCGTTGAGATGAACCATTGCCAGCCGCTCGACCGGGAATCCCACCAGGGGCCCGGCACCAGACGCGTACCAGTGGCACGAGTCGAGGACGACGTCAATCGCCGGCACACCGGCGACGACTTTCCCCGCCAGCTCGGGTGAATTGATGGGGCAATCCCCGAATCCGAGGAATTCGAACGCGACGCGGACGCCGATCCCGCGCGCCTCGAGCTGGACGAGGTCCAGGCCAACCTGGAGGGCGTCGATCACCCGCGCGAGGTCTACGTCGCGAACGCGTGGCGGAACGACGAGGAGGTACGCGGCCCGCAGGGCACGACAGAGCTCAAGCCGGGGCTCAAGTTCGCGAAGCAGTCGCTCGCGGTCGAGTTGCCCGTCCGGCCGCACCTGGACCTGGAGGCCGTTCAGGCTCCAGACTTCACCGGGCTGGACGATCGCCGCCGCGTCGTTCGCCTCGCCCGCATCCTCAAGGAGACGCTCCGAACGCACTTCCACGCCGTCGAAACCAGCGGTGCGAGCGATCCGTATGAGGTCGACCGTCGACGTAGACATGATCGTGGCCCCGTTGAAGTAGACCTTCGGTGACCACGACACCTCGGCCGACTGACGTTTCGCGTCCGCGGCCAGCGCCGTAGCGCGCCCCGCCTGACCACCGGCCCCGTCGCCCGCCGCCACCGACACTACGCCGGACCGCATCCCTGGCACCGCGGCCTGTGCCACCTCCGACATGCGGATCACCCGGTGGCTGGCCAGAGCGCGACCCGCGGCGACCGACACGCGCATCGCCTCGAGGGCATCCCGGGCAGTACACGGACTGTCGGTCTCGCCCTTGGCAACCTGCAGGAAGGCCAGCATCTCGGCTCGATAGGCGGCCTCGAAGCGAGTCAGGAACGTCATCCATGGCTCACGCTCGGGCATGCTGTCCGGCTCCAGCGAGCGGAGCGGCGTATGGGCACTTAGCCCGAGGGCCACGCTGTCGCCCGAGCCGACGATCTCCATCCGGATGTCATACCCGCGGGAATCGTGGCGGGTCTGGCTCAGCACTCCGAGGGTCCCATCCTCCAACCGCAGGATCGCCGCGGCAGTGTCGACGTCGCCATATTCGGCAAATATGGGAAAGCCCCGGACGGAGCCGACTGCGCAGACCTCCTCGACCTCTCTGCCCGTGACCCACCGGAGCGCGTCGAAATCGTGGATCGACGAGTCGCGGAACAATCCCCCGGACACGGGGATGTAGGCGTCTGGCGGTGGTTCGTGATCGTGCGCGATGAGTCGCACGAGGTAAAGCGTCCCCAGGTCTCCGTGGTCCACGAGGCGGCGAGCTTCGACGAATGCGGGGTCGAAGCGTCGCTGGAAGCCCACCTGGACAACGGCCCCGGTCCGCTCGACGTGCTCGACCAGCGCCACGGTCTCTTCGAGGTCGAAGGCAAGCGGCTTCTCGCAGAAGACCGGGATGCCCCGGTCAATTGCCATCCGCACCAGGCCGGCATGAGCGTTCGTGGATGCGGCGATGACTGCTGCGTCGGCAAGGGAGATTGCCGAGCCGGCGTCCGCGACTCGACCGCCGAGGCTTCGAGCGGCATCTTCCGCCCGTGCTGGATCCGCGTCGGCGACAATGAGTTCGTCGACGCGGCTGTCGCCAGCGAGAAGCCGCCCATGCAACATGCCGATCCGGCCCGCCCCCAGCAACGCGATGCGCATGTCTATCCTCCGGAATAGTTGCTTCGATGCCGATGCTCGGCGGTTCAGGCGGAATCGCTCGCCCGCCCGGGCATCAGCGATGGACTGTATAGCTCAGGTGCGCTCGAGGCAGGCCCCACCTCCATGGCGAGCCGCTCCATCGTCCACACGTCGAACGGCGCTGGAACGTCGATGTGAACCGTGTGGCCCAGCTCGACGTCACCCGAGGCCCCGGTCGAGATGCGACGGCGAGGCCCCTGCGGCCCGACCGGGCGGGTAACCCGCCGTCCGATCGCCCGTCGCCCCCGACGGCGTCAAGGCTCATGGTCCGCGTCGTCCGTATCGGGGAAGAACGTCTGCTCCAGTTCGAGTGCGATTGCGTGGTACACGGGCAGGTGCAGCTCCTGGACCTCGGGGACGCGCTCGGCCGGCACCCTAATGGCGACGTCGGCCACGGTGGCCACTCCACCGCCGTCGCGCCCCGTGAGGGCGATCACTTTCATGTCGTGGAGTCGCGCGACATAGGCGGCGTTGATGACGTTCGGAGAGTTACCCGTCGTGCTGATCGCGAAGAGGACGTCACCCGGCCTGCCGAGCCCGTGGATCTGTTGGGCGAACACCATGTCGAAGCGCACGTCGTTCGCGATCGCGGTCGTCAGAGCTGCCTCAGAGGAAAGGGCAACCGCGGCCAGGGCGCCCTGCAGGTTGGCCGCGATCTCGTCCGCACTGGGCCCGGCGATCGCCAAGAGCCGCTTGCGATCCGCATCCGGAATGGGTCGGCCCAGCATGAACCCCTTCATCATGTCGGCCACGAGGTGCTCACTGTCTGCGGCGCTGCCGCCATTCCCGCAGACCAGCACCTTGCCGCCGCCGCGCAGGGATGACTTCAGCATCTCGACGGCCGCCTCGACGTCCCTCTCGCACGGCCGCAGGATGGGGAAGCGACGACCGAGATCTTCCACGCAGCGGCTCATCGGGGACACCGCGCCTTCGCCCAGACGACCCGAGGTCCCGTTCGTTGTGACCGCTTCCTCGTCGCTCACTTGACGGACCCAGCCACGATCCCGCGAACGAAGTAGCGCTGCAGGCTAAGGAACACGATGAGCGGTACGATCATGAGGAGAACCGATGACGCGGCGACGAGGTCGTGTTCCTGCCCGTATCCCGAGAGCAACCCGGCCGTCTGAACCGGCAGCGGGTACAGCGCCGGATTCGACAGCAAGATCAGGTTCATTATGAGATCGTTCCACACCCACAGGAACTGGAAGACCGCGAGCGACGCTAGGGCCGGCTTGGAAAGGGGTAGTATGATCGACCAGAAGATGCGCAGCGACGATGCGCCGTCGATCTGAGCCGACTCGAGAATCTCGCCCGGGAGCTGAACGAAGAAGCCCCGGAGCAGGAAGATCGCGAATGGCAGCCCGAAAGCCGTATGGGCAAGCCAGATACCGATGAACCCGCCGTTCAAGTTTAGCGCCCTGAACATCTGGAGAATCGGCACGAACGCGGCTTGGGTCGGCATGACCATCAGGGCGATAATGATGAAGAAGATCGTCTTCCGGCCCGGGAATCGCATAAACGCGAACGCGTACGCGGCGAGCGCGCCGATCGAGATCGGGAGCACCGTCGCCGGAACTGTGATAAAGACGCTGTTGAGGAACGCCTGCCCGAACCCAAACGATCCGAGGACTTCGCTGTAGGCGCCGAGCGTGAGATTGGGGTGTAGCAGGATGGTCCACCACCCGCTCCCCAAGATATCGTTCCGCGGCCGAACGGACGTCACGAAGACCCCGAGCGCTGGGACGATCCAGACAGCCGCGACCACGAAGAGCGTCAAGTGGATCGGCCAGCGGCGGGCGGTCGCCACGAAGCGGTGGCGGAGCGTTTTGGCGCTCGATGCAGACCGTGGCGCGACGACGGTGCTCATACGTCGCGGCTCCCTTCGTCTAGGCGGAACCGACGGATGTTGAACGCCATGACCGGGATGATCAGCAGCACCATGATGACAGCCGCGGCGGCTCCGTAGCCGCCTCGGCCCCCGTTGAAGGTCTCGACGTAATACGTGTATGCGATGACCCTGCTGTCCCCGGACGGGCCACCGCGCGTCATGATGTAGACGATGTCGAAGACCTTGATGACCCCGATCGCCAGGGTCACGATAACGACACTGAGCGGGATCGCGATCATCGGCAGGACGATCTTTCGAAACGTCTGGAACGGCGTCGCGCCATCGATGGTAGCCGCCTCGATCAGCTCGTCCGGGACTCCCTTGATTGCCGCCGAGAGGATGACCACGACGAGCCCGGTCCCGCCCCACACCGCAGCCACGATTATCGCGAAGTTGACGGTCGACGGTTGGCCGAGCCAACCGATCGGATTGATGCCAAGGGCGCTCAGGGCGCCGTTCAACACCCCGAGGTTTGGCTCCGGGGCGTAGACGAACAGCCAGATCACACCGGCCGCAGTCGCTGAAATCGCCATCGGCATGAACACGATCGTCTTGATGACCCGCTCGTAGCGGACCCTGTCGGCGACGGCTGCAATGAACAAGCCGAGACCAACGCAGCCGCCGGTGTACAGAACCAGCCACAACCCGTTGTTGACGAGCGCACCCGACATGCTGCCGAGATTGATAAAGAAGTGATCCCCGAGGAGTTGCTGGAAGTTAGCCAGGCCGATGAACTTGGTGAGCTTGAGATTAACGCCGGTATCGAGGCTCATCCGGACCGTCATGATAAACGGGTAGATCATGAAGACGAGGATGAAGATGACTGCGGGGAGGATGAACAGGGCGTTGCCGAGCGATCGTCGTGCGTTCTGTGCGTTCTTCATCCCACTCCTCCGGGGAGAATGAAGAACGCGCGGCCGAGCGATCGTCGCGCGTTCTTCACTCTAACGTCTCACTCTACAAGGCTGTGCGCGAGTCGGATCTAGTGCCCGAACTGCGTATCCGCGTCCTTCTGGAAGTCAGACAACAACGAATTGAGCTTCGCAGGATCCTGCACAATCGAGGCGTCCCCCAGGACTGTCTGGCACAGAGTATTCCAGTCTGGGTCCCCGAGCGTGCCGGGCATAACGTCCGTCCCGTCGAAGACGAAGGTCTGGGCCGCCTGCAGCTGCTTTGCTTCGTTCTGTACGTCCAGACTAGCGAACTTGGTTACGTCGAGATCCTTGTTCGGCGAGATGACCGATTGAGTGGCCCAAATATTCGCCGCGGTAGCGGTTGTCAGGAAGGTCATGAACTTCTTGGTCGCGTCGTTGTCGGAGAACGCGATGGCAAAGTCACCGCCGCCGACGACGGCGTTCTGGCTGTACTGCGGGTCGATGGCGGGGAACGGGAAGAAGTTGATGTCGGTGCCCTCCTTCAGTTTGGTGTTCACGGTCTGGGTCACGGTGGTGCCGGCGAAGCCACCTTCCATGTAGAAATTGCTCTTGGCACCCGTGCCGAACACCAGGGCGAGCGCATCACCGAAGCCCGTGCTCAGGGCGATCGAGCGACCGCCGTATATCCAGGCTTCATTCCCAATGATGCCATCCATGATGGTGAGGGCGTTGACCACCGACGCGTCAGTGAAGGGGAGCTTGCCGGCAAACAGGTCTTGGTACTTCTGCGGGCCGGCCGTCCGCAGGTAGATGTTCTCGAACCAGTCGCCAACGGTCCAGATGTCCTTGCCGCTGACGGCGAGCGGCTTGTGGCCACCGGTGGCCATCTTGGTCAGGATCGCCTTGAATTCGTCCATCGTGGCCGGGACTTGGGCGCCAATGGCCGTGAGGTCAGCGGGCTTATACCAAATCTGGCTCTTTGAGTTGGCCTTGACCGTGATCGCATACTGCTTACCGTCGACCGTGCCGAGGTCCACCCATGCCTGCTGGTAATTGGTTGCGAGATCCGGCACGCCGAGCGAATCGAGGCTCTTGAGCAAGCCCGCCCGGGCGAAGTCGGCGAAGAACCCGGGCCTGGGGACGATCGCGACCATCGGCAGGTCGCCGGCGGCGACGCGTGTCCGCAGGACCGTGTCGAAATCGGCCGAGCCTTCGACCTGTACGGGGATGCCGGTCTCTTTCGTGAACTCAGTTACAACGGGCTGGATGAGCGACTGGTCGGACCCGCTCCAGTCGGTCAGAAGCGTCAGGTACTCCCCTGCAGAGGCGGCCGCAGAGGGGGCCGTAGAGGCGGCCGCAGAGGGGGCCGTCGACGGCAACCCAGAGGCCACCTGCGTAGCCTGGGCCGTCGGAGAGGCGGTAGCGGTGGACCCCGAGCAGGCAGCCACAAGGATGCCTACGACTACCACCGCCGCCCCCCGGGATGCAATGAACTTTCTGAACATTCCGTCCTCCTGTGGGTTGGGCCTCGGACTGCGATGGGCTCCCATCCCGAGACCTCCGACGAAGATACACGGTCTGTCAATGCATCGCTGCGTCTTCATGTGATAGAGTGCAGGAACGCTGCGTTGTGGCAGGAGCGTTTCGTTGTAGGCCTAGCCCGCAACACGAAAGGAGTGGAGTGTCGCCCATTCGCGAGGTGCTGGTCGTCGCCCACACCCACCACGACATCGGCTACACCCACAGCCCACGCACGATCCTGCCGATCCACTGGCGATCCGTGCGGGAGGCTATCCGCCTGGCGGATGAATCGGCTGCTGACGGGCGTGCCGCCTTTCGCTGGACGCTCGAAAACGCTCGACCACTCATGGAGTTCCTTGACAACGCCCAACCTGGCGAGGTCGACACCCTGGCCCGTCTCGTCCGCGACGACCGGATCTCGGTCACGGGTGGCTACGTCAATGCTACGCAGCTCGTCGGACACGAGGAGCTCATACGGTCCTACGACGGAGTAGACCGCTTCCGGCGGCTTGGACTCCCGGTACACGTCGTCCAGTACTCGGACATCAACGGTCTGCCCTGGGGAACCGTTCCAGCGATGGCCCGAGCGGGCCTCGACGTCCTGGTGATGGGTCTCAACCCGGATCACGGCCGGCCCCCCTTCGAGCAGCCGACGGCGTTCTGGTGGGAAGGACCTGACGGCTCACGGGTCCTCGTGTGGCTGAGCCTGCACTACGGGCTGGCCGAGACGTGGGGCCTGCTCGATGGCGACATCGGCGGCGTCGTCGCTCCCCTGCGCTCCATCGTGGACCGGCTCGAGGCGCGAACGGACTACCCGTTCGACTTCGTGGTGCTCCACGCGACCGATGACAACGGCTGGCCGACCCGGCACGCGGCAGATGGCGTGCGAGCCTGGAACGAGCGCCACCCCGAATTGCCGATGACCACCGCGACGATGGACCAGGCGATGAGCCGCGTCCTTACCCGGGCCTCGAGCGCAAAGCTCGAGGTCCGCCGCGGGGAATGGGCGGATTGGTGGGCTCACGGTCATGGATCGAGCGCCTACGAAGTCGGGGTCAGCCGGGCGGCGCGCGCGCTCGTGAGGACCGCGGAGACAGGGCTTGCCCTCGCCCGCCTGGAAGCCGGTCCGCCACCCGCCGGGGAGCGGCGCGCGGCCTGGCGACGCGATCCGATCCGGCTTCGTTCGGAGACTGAGAACGGCGAGGCGGTGGCCGGCGTCTATGACGACCTGCTGCTCTTCGAGGAGCATACGTGGGGTGCAGATGAGAGCGTGTCCCGACCCGACAGCACTTTCACGCGCTCCCACTGGAACGCCCAAGCGGCCTTCGCGTTCGCCGCCTATGACGCAGCACGAGAACTCGCCGTGGAGGCGACGTGGCGTCTGGCGGCACTTCTGCCCGCCGCAGCCGGACGTTCGCTCCTCGTGTTCAACCCGGGCCCGGATCCACGCACCGGGCCTGTCTCGCTCGAACTGGAATCTGGGGTCGTGGAACTGGTCGCCAGGGACGTGCCACCGTTCGGGATGGTCCGCCTGCCGCTCCAGCTCGACGCCCCGATCACGAGCGAGGCGGGGACGGTCCTGGAGACCGAGCGATTCCGGATCGAGGTCGATCCCGCCCGTGGCGGGATCGTCAGCCTGGTCGATCGCGTTTTGGACTGGGATCTCGTGGACCCCGACGCGCCGGAGCCCCTCGGGGCCGTCATCGTCGAGTCGGTGGACCCCACCGTTGACCACCCGATGCTCCGCGACGGACGTCGCGAGTTCAGACCACAGACGCCGGGGCCAGGCTTCGTTCGGGCGATCGCATGCGGCGACCAGGCACCACGGATCGAGCGCGGGCCCGGCTGGGCGGCGATCACCTGGAGCGCCTCGGGCGCGACCCTGCCGCTCGTGAGGCTCCGCGCCACGGCCTATGATGGGCAGGACACGCTGCGCCTGACGGTGTCGGTCGACAAGGAGGAGAACCTCGATCCCGAGGGGGTCTACGTCGCCTTCCCGTTCGCTATCGCCAATCCGACGTTCTGGCTTGAGACCGCCGGGGCGGTCTTCCGGGCCGACATCGACCAGCTGCCGGAAACGTGCCGGGACTGGTATAGCATCCAGCACGCGGCAGGAGTCACCGACGGCAGCAAGAGCGTCTTGTGGACCACGGAGGAGGCGCCGTTGGTACAGCTGGGCCGGATCCACACCGGGCAGTGGGCGCATCATCTCGAGCCGTCGGCGGGCCACCTCTACGCATGGCTGATGAACAACCTGTATTTCACCAACTTCAAGGCGGCGCAGGGCGGGTCGATGACGTTCACCTTCGGCATCTCGGCACTATCCGGTGGGCTCGACCCCGACGCCATCCGGCGCGCAGGCGAGACGGTGGCACTGCCACTCGCCACCCGGCTGGACGGCAGCGAGGCCGCCGCGAACCTCAGTCTGCTCGGCATCGATTCGGCGGGGGTCGTCGCGGTCACCCTCGCGCTCGATCCCGACGGCCGGTCCGTACGGGTTCGACTGCAGGCTTCGTCGCGCGGGGCCGAGGTCGTGAAAGTGGTCTGGCGGGGCACGAGGCAAATGGCAGCATGGCATGCCGACGTTTTCGGCCACCGGGGCGACCGGCTGGCGGGCGACGGCCGCTCGTTCTTCGTGCGACTGGCGCCCAATGAGCTCGCGACCATCGTGATTGAGCCCGTCTTGGATGCGGCGGGTGACGCGCCGGATGCCGTGGACCGCGACCAGGGCGCGACGTGAGCGCTCCCCCGCTCGCCGCCCTGCGGAGCCTGTATCCGACGCTGCCAGAGGGCGAGCAGCGGGTCGCTGACGTCGTCCTCGACCGCCCGAAGGATGCCGCGCTCTTGTCCGGTCGAGAACTCGCGCGGCTCGCCGGGATTAGCGAGACCGCGCTCTTCCGGTTGGTCCATCGGCTTGGCATGTCGGGCTTCAAGGAGTTCAAGTTCGCCCTGCTCCGCGAAGAAGGCGCCGCCGGGGCGAGCGCCGAACTCGGCATCTTCAACGTGCCGTACCACACTGGGTCGCCGCTCGCCGTCCAGATCAACGAGGTGACGCAGGCCTACTCGGCCAACCTCGGCGAGACCATGAGGTTGCTCGTCGGACAGCCGCTCGATGAGGTGGCAGACGCCCTTGCCGGCGCCTCGCTGGTAACGCTGCTGGGCATGGGCGCCTCCCTGTCGGTCGCGGGTCTCGCCGAGAACGTCTTTACCCGGATCGGGATCGCATGCCGGCTCAGCCCGGATTCGCACCAGCAGCTCCTGCAGATGCTCCAGCGGAGCGAACGGCACGTCGTCGTTGCCTTCTCGTTCTCCGGCGAGACGCGAGAGACGGTCGAATCACTCGTCGTTGCCCGTAGGGCTGGGGCGCGCACAGTGGCCATGACTGCGTTCGTGCCCTCCTCCGTCGCAGGTAATGCGGATCTCCTCGTCCGTGTCCCGGTGGTCAACCCGCGCCTCTACCGCGTGGGTCTCGTCGACGCGGTGCTGCCGTACCTGCTCGTCCTCGACCTCCTCGCCATCAGGATCGGCGCGCGGCGCGACGTCGGCCAGCTGCTCGAGCGGGTCGAGCGCGAGCGGGTCGAGGAGACGATTGCACGGCGGAAGCTTCGGCCGAGGACCACGGGCTCGAAGACGGAGGACCAGTGAACGACGGCGCGTCTGCGCTCCGGTCCGCACGGCGAGACGACCCCGATCGGGCGGCCGGGGTGGTGTCCGGAACCCGCGACTCGCTCGACCAGGTGGATCGCGTGTCGTCGGCCCTGATCACTGAACTTGGCCGGGGTGGTTGCGTTTTCGCCTGCGGCAACGGCGGAAGTGCGTTGGCAGCTCAGCACTTCACCGCCGAGCTGGTCGGCCACTTCCGGCGGGAGCGGCCACCCGTCCGCGGCGTGGCGCTCACGTCCGACGCCGCGCTGCTCACGGTCATCGCCAACGATCACGGGGCCGACCAGGTCTTCAGCCGCCAGGTCCGTGGCCTGACCACCGCGAACGACGCCCTGCTCGCTTTCAGTACGAGTGGCCGGTCACCCGACGTGCTTGCCGCCGGCCGGGCGGCACGCAACCTCGGTGCCCTGACCGTCGCCTTGACCGGCGGGGAGGGCGGGGAGCTCGCAGGGATGGTGGATCTTGCCCTCATCGTGCCTGGGACCGAGACGGCGCGGATCCAGGAGGGCCACCTGATCCTGATCCACCTCATCGCCGAGCAGATCGACGTTGCATTCGCCCGAGACAGTGTCCTGTCGGAGCCATAGGGTGGACTCAGGTGCTTCGTCACCAATCCTGGGCTTCGACGTGGGGGGGACGAAGATCTCTGTCGTTGTCGGGACATCCGGCGGCACCGTGCTCGAAAGGGTGGCCAGACCGTCCAACGCCAGCGCGGGATTCAACTCGATGTGGGCGACCATGGTCTCCTCTGCCGAGGAGCTGATCTCGCGATGGGGCCAACCCGCGGCGATCGGCGTCAGCATCGGCGGCCCGCTCGACTCGGATCGGGGGATCGTGCATTCGCCACCCAATCTGCCGGGCTGGGACGAGATCCCCCTCAAGAAACTGCTGACCGAGCGCTTCGGCGCCCCAACCTATGTGGAGCACGACGCGCGCGCGGGTGCCCTCGCTGAGTGGATGTTCGGCGCGGCCCAGGGCGCCACTGACGTCGTCTATCTCACGTTCGGGACCGGCCTGGGCGCCGGTATGATCCTCGGAGGGCGGCTCTACCGGGGTTCGGACAGTATCGCCGGAGAGGTCGGCCACTGGCGGATGTTGCGACGCGGCCCCAAGGCGTATGGAAAGGCCGGCTCCTGGGAGGCGCTGAGCAGTGGGGCGGGCTTGCCGCAGCTGGCCCGGTATCTCTACCCGAAAGTCGCGTGGCCCGAGGATCTTTCGGCGCGGACCCTCGTACGCCTCGCGACCGACGGCGATCCTCGAGCCTCGGCCGTTGTTCGCGTGGCAGCCGGATGGCTCGGACGCGGGATCGCCCAGCTCGTCGATCTCCTCAACCCGCAGATCGTCGTGGTCGGCAGCCTCGCGGTGAGAGCGGGCGACCTGTTCCTGCCGACCGCGCGTCGGGTCGTCGACCGCGAGTGCCTCGCGGCCAACCGGGGGTGCTCCATCGTTGCGTCGGCGTTGGGCGACGAGGCGGGCGATGTCGCCGCGCTGTGCGCCGCGATCTACCAAGCGAAGGGCTAGGAGGGCTAGACACGTGACACAGCGGCGCAATGACCCCGTCGTCGATCTGGGAGGCGCATGGCACTTTGCCGTCAGCGACCGCCGACTCGACAGCGATCCGACCTCGGTCGCGGACCTCCAACGGGCCGGGCTCGCGGTGTATCCGGCCACTGTCCCCGGCAATCTCGAGCTCGATCTGCTGGCGAACGGGCTGATCGATGAGCCGTTCCACGGTTCGAACATCGTGGGGCTTCGACGATACGAGCGGGTCTGGGTCTACTACCTTCGGACGTTCGAGGCCCCCATCCAGCCCGGCCACGCGCCCGAGCTCGTCTTCGAGGGGATCGACTGCTTCGCCGACATCCTCCTCAACGGGCGGCTTGTATACCGCAGCGACAACATGCTCATCGAGCATCGCGTTGCCGTCGGCCACGCGCTTCGGCCCGGCGCCGAGAACACGATCTGCGTTCGCCTGGACCCCGCGATCGACGAGGCTCGGTCGTCGGCGTACGCGTATCCTCCGGGGCTCACGGCCGAAGGCAGCGGCTACGAGGGGCTCTACGTCCGGAAGGCGCCCCACATGTACGGTTGGGACATCATGCCCCGCGCGCTCTCCGCGGGGCTGTGGCGACCGGTGAGCCTCCGGCACGTGCCCCCCGAGCGACTGGACTGGGCGTGGCTAGAGACCGAGCGGCTCGCGTCCGACCACGGTAGTGCCTCTCTCGTCCTGCACTACCGAGCCATCACGCTGGCCGATCCGACGTCGACCTACGAGATCAGGGTCGACGGCCGTTGCGGCGAGTCAGCGTTCAGCGCTCGCGGACCCCTGCTCTTCGATGCTGGCTGCCTTCGACTGCCCGTCGAATCGCCGATGCTCTGGTGGCCGCGAGGTCGAGGGCCGGCGCACCTCTACGACGTGACCGTCGAGCTCCTCAAGGATGGCCGGCCCATCGATGCGGTCGGCCTCACGCACGGCATCCGCACGATCGATCTCGAGCGGACAAGCGTGACCACCGCGGACGGCGACGGCGAGTTCTGCTTCATCGTGAATGGCGAGCGAGTGTTCGTCATGGGGACGAACTGGGTGCCGCTCGACGCCTATCACTCGCGCGATGTCGACCGGATTCCCGTGATCCTGGACCTCGTCGACGACCTCGGCTGCAACATGATCCGGTGCTGGGGCGGGAACGTCTACGAGAACGACCTCTTCTATGACCTGTGCGACCGCAAGGGGATCCTCGTCTGGCAGGACTTTGCCATGGCCTGTGCGATCTACCCCCAGGATCCGGAGTTCCAGGCGCGGCTGCGAGGCGAAGTCACCCAGGTCGTCCAGCGCCTGCGTCAGCATCCAAGCGTCGCGCTCTGGTCCGGCGACAACGAGTGCGACCAGAAGTACCTGTGGAACGGTCGTCGTCGCGATCCGAACACGAACGTGCTCACGCGCCACGTCATCCCTGCCGTGCTGCGCGATGAGGATCCCTCTCGACCGTACCTGCCGAGTTCGCCGTATGTCGATCCGACCGCGTTTAAGGCCGGCGAGGCGTTCCTGCCTGAGGATCATCTCTGGGGTCCAAGGGTCGACTTCAAGGGCAAGTTCTACACGTCGGCGCTCTGCCACTTTGTCAGCGAGATCGGATACATCGGCTGCCCCGACCCGGCGTCGCTGCGGCGCTTCCTCTCACCGGACCGGCTCTGGCCGTACCAGGACAATCCCGAGTTTCTGCTCCACGCCACGTCGCCGATCCCGGGTGTGAATATCCACGACTACCGCGTCGAACTGATGGCCACCCAGGTCCGCCAGCTGTTCGGGGCGGTCCCGGAGACCCTCGACGAGTTCTCATATGCCAGCCAAGCGTCGCAGGCCGAGGCGCTGAAGTTCTTCATCGAGCTGTTCAGGGCAGCGAAATGGCGGCGAACCGGCATCATCTGGTGGAACGTCGCCGACGGCTGGCCGCAGTTCTCGGATGCCGTCGTGGACTACTATCTCGTCAGGAAACGGGCCTACGACGTGATCAAGCGGAGTCAGCAGCCTCTCTGTCTAGTCGTGCGCGAAGCTGTCGACGAACAGCACGAGGTCGTCCTCTGCAACGACCGTCGAGACGACGCCGAAACCGCGTACGTGGTCCGTGACGTCGACTCGGGCCGGGTTCTGGCTCACGGGCGGGCGCTGGCATCTGCCGACGCGGTCACCCCCGTGGCCACGATCCCAGTCGCTGCCGACACGCAGCGCTGCCTCATCCTCGAATGGGAGAGCGCCCTCGGACCGGGTCGGAGCCATTATCTGGACGGCGATCCACCGTTCTCGCTGGCTCGGTACCGTGGTTGGATGGAGCGCGCCGGGCTCTAGCCGCGCCTGCCCGCCTCAGGCACGGCATCGCCATCGTGCTCCGCCCAGCCTGGCCGCGGCCGCGCCAGCTGGTGTGGCCGCTGTGTGGTCGCGACTAGCGTGCCATCCGGACGCACGAGCACGCCTTTAGAGCTCGAGCTGCCGACGTCGACACCCAACAGCAGGTCCGTCGGGCTCGATGCAGTCACAGGCGGCCTCCTCTAACGGTGATCCAGGGTTAGGGCGTCGGCCCGACCCCTCCGAATGAGATCGAGTCAGCGGTGGCCGTACAGGGGGCCGAAGATGGTGCAGGCCCGGAAATCAGCTCCCTCCGGGTCCGCCGTGCCGAAGTTGGCCCAGGCCGACGGCCGGAATATGTCCTCCTCGGCGACGTTGTGCATGTGGACTGGGATGCGCAGGATCGACGCGAGCGTGATGAGATCTGCCCCGATGTGGCCGTAGCTGATCGCGCCGTGGTTCGCTGCCCAGCTGGCCATAACCGTGTACACGTCGCGGAACGGGCCGGACCTGGTCACGCGCGGCACGAACCAGTGGGTAGGCCAGGTGGGGTCGGTGCGTTGGTCAAGGATGTCATGGACCTCCCGCGGCAGGTCGAGCGTCCAACCTTCGGCCAGCTGGAGTACGGGGCCCACTCCGGACACCAGGTTCAACCGGGCCATCGTCACGGGCATGCCGCCGCGGCTGACGAACTGGCTGGAGTAGCCGCCGCCGCGGAAGTAGCCGCGGTTGGCCGGGTACCAGGTCGTGGCCGCGAGAGCGGCGGTGACGTCGGCCTCGCTGATCTCCCAGAACGGCTTCATCGCCGGCTCGCCGCCCACGGTCATGGCGCCGGTCGCGTCGAGCGTGGCGGCGCCCGAGTTGATCAGGTGGATGAAGCCACCGGCCGCGGGCCCGTCGGGCGTCCAGCCGGTGACACGGGCCACGGCGTCGGGGCTCCAGTAGGTGCGCACGTCGGCGAAGATCTGAGCCCTATTCGTAAGCAGATAGGAGAACAGCATTGTCGCCCCGTTGAGGCTGTCGTTCTCGGTGGCGAAGATGTGTGGTGCGCGAACGCCGTTCCAATCGAACGAGGAGTTGAGGATAGCCTCCGTGAAGTCGCCGTTCGGCGAGTGGTCGGTCCAGGCGCGTTGACCCTGGAAGCCGCCTAGGATCGCGTTGTGCCCCATCGCCTCCTCGCTGAAGCCGAGCTCGGCCAGGCGCGGGTTCCCGACCAGCAGGTCGCGGGCAATCAAGGTCATGCGGACCACGGTCTCCCAGCCGCGGTCCTTCTCGGCGCGGCTCTTCTGCAGAGCGGCAGGGTTGCGGTCGGCGCCCTCCGTGCAGTTCGCCTTCGTCCAGGCCAGGGCGGCCGCGAACTCGATGGGGTCGTAAATGCCCTCCTCCAGGCGGCGCGTGAACTCGGACATGTCCACGCTCTCGACGCGCATGCCTAGGAACTTCTCGAAGAACGGCTGATCCACAATCGAGCCGGCGATGCCCATCGAGACCGCGCCCAGCGAGAGGTATGACTTACCCCGCAGGATCGCCGCGGCGAGGCCGGCCCGCGCGAACCGGAGGATCTTCGCCCGAACGTCGGCGGGGATCGTGCCATCGTTTGCGTCCTGGACGTCGCGCCCGTAGATGCCGAACGCCGGCAGGCCCTTCTGAGCGTGGGCCGCGAGCACGGCCGCCAGATAGACCGCGCCTGGCCGCTCGGTGCCGTTGAATCCCCAGACCGCCTTCGGCGTGAGAGGATCCATGTCCATCGTTTCGGACCCGTAGCACCAGCACGGCGAGACCGTGATCGAAACGCCGACGCCCTCCTTGCTGAAGAGCTCGGCGACCTTGGCCGCCTCGTAGACGCCGCCGATGTTGTGATCGGGAACCACGACCTCCACCGGAGTGCCGTCGGGGTAGCGCAGGTGCTCGCCGATGAGGGCTGCCGTGCGAAGCGCCATCGCCCGCGTCTGCTCCTCGAGCGACTCGCGGACGCCCCGCATGCGCCCGTCCACGGCCGGACGGATGCCAACCTTTGGCCAGTCGCCCACGAAACGACCGGGAGTGTTGATCGTCGTCACTTCGGCGTCCTCTCGTCCTGGGGCCGTCAAGTCCGTGCCTGGGCCGTTCCAGCCTAGCGCTGCCTAGCGCTGGTCGGGCATCAGCACACCGATTGTAAGCAGGGGGTTGGCGTGGACGCGCTGTTCGCCCGTGGCTATCGCCAGGGCGAGGTCGGGACCGCGGGCCGCCTTGTAGGACGTCGAGCGATCGAGCGGTAGAAAGACGGCGCTGGGCAGCAGCCCGCGAGATCCCGCGAAGGCTTCTGAACCGCTATATCAATCGCGAGTGTGACTGCCATCGCTGATCTGATCTGTCATCATGCCTTCAGGTTCCTGAACGACTCAACACACGCTCGGAAATTCTCCTCGGACATCCCCATGCAGCCGTATTCCTCCACGTAACCTATGAAGCCCCCGTCTTCTGCAGCAAGCAGGTCATACAGTCTTCGTCCCTCTGCCATGATGTCATGGCGCGTCCCTGATATGGATGTCGTCTGGTAGCTTATGGGCATCAAGAAGCATTGTCTTCCTTTGAGCTTCGAGGCTGCCCCGTCGAGATCGACCACATTCGGCTGCGAGATGTTCATGACATCGACTCCGATCTCGTGAAGATCCTCAAGGATGTCCGTGACGTTCCCGCAGCTGTGAAACCAGACATCGAGGCCGAGCTTGTGGGCGTGCTCAAACTGATCTCTGTATCTTGGCTTAAAGGTGTCCCTCCACATTCCTGGGGATATGATCAGCGAATGTTGGGTTCCCCAATCGTCACCGAAGTGAAACCCGTCGAATCCGACCTCAGCGGCCAGCGTCATCAATTCCTTCTCGAAGGAGAATATCCGGTCGAGCAAGGACCCGGCCTTTTCCGGCTCCACCGCAAGATCGATCATTGCATTCTCGAAACCGCGCAGGAACGTGTATGTCGTGAAGCCGGTGATGACGAGCATTGCCATTCGGTAGTGTCTCTCAGAGAGCATCATGAACTCACTGATACGATTGAGACGCTTCTCGGGGTTGGTTGATGGGAACCGATACCCTTCTAACGCGCGCCAATCCGGGATCACCGGGTCCGAGACCTGCCCCATCGTGCCGTCGTCCAAGGTCTCCCACGTGTAGCCCCATTCGGAGACGTTGCCGCCGTGGGATCCCCTGTTGGATTTCCCTTCGGTGACCCTGAAGTCATACCAGAGGATGTCACCTGACGATTGCTCTCTGTTGAAGAGCCAGATCGGAACCCGATCCGGATTCGAAAAGCGTATCGCCCGCTTTACTCGGTCGCGACTGTCCATGATCGCTCCAACAAATGATGAACCAGGAGTCTGTTAGGACATCCTGTGTGGCAACGATGTGACCTCGGCTTCACGATTGGCCGGCGTCCCGGCACCAACGCGCGGCACAGTGATAGACCGGCCGAGCCAGCACCTCGCAGCTGATGACGTGGACTTGTCTTCAGCATGCCGCACGTCCCTTTCGCGTCGACTCGAGTCCGTTGTCGCATTGATGCCTCGGCCTTAAGCGTCCGTCCATGGGGGTCAACCGCGAGGTAATCTCGCTTCAACAGGAATCAAGACAGGGAATGGGGCGTGTGGTTCCGATTGGTACCAATAGGCCGTGCTCGAATAGTCGTCAGATCGTCGATTCGCGTGGCCGTGCTCGATTGTCACGCGTATCGACCGCTGGAAGCGGATCGGGTCCTCGATGTGGAAACGATAGAGCGAAATCTTCCCTGCCCAATTATCGTCACCGGGCAGCGTGATGCCATGGTACGGTGACGAGTACGACTCTGTTGGACTGTACGCCGTGTTGAAGTAGTCTTCAGTTCCAGTGCCGTGGAGGGCGGGAGGGAACGCGTCATCATCGACAAAGATCATGTCGTCCCCTTCGCCATACCAATTCCAAACTCCCGCGTCCACATGACGGAGGTTATCGATGTTCAGATTGCAGCCAACGTAGTGTCCTCGGCCTCGGGCTTCGAGGATCACGTAGTTGCCATCTCCACTGAGGTTGACGCCTCCAAACTGGAATTCGCTATTCGTTAGGCCATCTTGCTCGATGCCTTGGCACGGACTCGTCCGTCGCCACTGAGCGTGAAAGCGCCCTAGACGACCTAGGTCGGAATCCGCGTTGGGGTCGACGCCATCTGCGACCTCGTAGTCGATGTAGTAGTAGAGGTTCAGCGGTTGGTCCGCCTGGTTCTGCACGGTGATCTCCGCCGACCGGAATGGCATCGGGAACCAACAGTTGAGCGCACGTCCATGCTCTGGGCTCATCTGCAGAGGCAGTGACCAGTAGTTCTTGGTCTGGGCGTGTCCGATGCCAAAGAAGTCTCCGAGCGGAACCTCGACGCTGGGGGTCGGCTCGTTGTCCCACGAGGCGCGAAGCACCACCTTGCGGAGGTAGTACTCGTCCTCACAACTGGTCGTCATCCAGATGTGACGGATGGTGCCAGGTTCTCGAAGCAGTGCGAGCAGGAGAGTGTCTCCTGGTCCGATCTCGGCGCAGTCTCTGTTGCCACCGGTGCGATCCCAGCTCGACGCACGGCGGCTTGTCGTGTTGGATAGCAACGGGAGACCTGCGAGCGCTCCACTCATGTTCATTCAGCTCCTGCGGTAATGATGCAGTCTTGGCAGATTCGTGTAGGTGAACTGCACCTGGGCGTCGCACTCGTGACCGTCGGATCAGTGACCGCCACTGTCCTCCCTCCCGCGCCGCCAGGTGCGGTATCGTGCTTGCCGACTCTCCTCTTGGGGCGATGGCGAACCTGAAATTTCCGTGGGAGTTCCCGTGGGCTGGCTCGGCAACAGGGAACTCGTGGCGCTTGGGTGATGGCAAGATGGCTGGAGAATAGCGTCTTCCATGGTTCCGGTTTCAGCGAAGCTATTCCCCGGCAGAGCGGCTTTGCGACCAGGGAAATTCGGAAATCCGCAATCGCGTGCAGCCGTAGGGAATCAGCTCCAGATCAACTTCGGGCTGGTTTGATGCGGCGGGACTTGGGGGCGGATCGGCGGCGTTGGCCGTGTAGGTTTTGTCCATTCCCCACTCGGGCATCAACCGGCCCTTCACGTGCAACACGACCGGCTCCGCCTGAGCGTAGGGCTCGCGGACATAGGAGGAAATCTGGCCGTCGGCCTGCACGACCGCATCCTTGCTCCGCCGGTAGAGCGGTTCGCCCCGCTGAGCGAAAGGAAAATCGCCGATGGGATTCTCGACCACTTTCGTCCGCGCGGCGGCGGTTTCGGGCGTGATAGACAAGGCGTAGTTCCAAGGCGTGGTCGGAAGGATTCCCCAATCCCGCCCTTCGCCTAGATCGCGGTAGTCTTGCCCGATGCGAAGACAATAATAGAGCGGCCCCCGCAGCACGGCGATCGACCGGTTGAAACGGAATTCGCTGCGCACCCGCATGGGCAGCCTCAATGTGCACTCGTCGCCTGGCTCCCACGTCCGCTCGATCCTTTGCAGCGTGCCCGGCTTGCAGGGAATCATCTCGCCGCGATAAGCGACGGCCGCACCTTCGGCCCAAACGGGAATGCGGAAATAGAGCGGGAACTCGACGGGCTTCTCCATGCTCAGCTTGAGATGGATCTCTTCCTTGAACGGGTAATCCGTGGTTTCGGCGATGGCGACGGTCTGGCCGTCGGCCGCCTTGGCGGCAACCCGGCACGGCCCGTAGGCTACGGCGGCAAGGCCCGCATCGGGCGTGGCCATCCACAGATTCTCGACCAACCGCGGCCAGCCGTGATGCATGTTGAACGTACAGCAGCAATAGTGCGGAGCGAAACCGAAGAGATTCGCGGTGTCGGTATTATCGAAGCCGCGCGTTGCAATGCTTACGTTGACTTGGTTCGCCTGCTGGTCGTATTGATGGGCGAAGAAATCGGGCGTGCATGTGCCCGGCAGGGAGTTGTAGGCCAGCAGTTCCAACCTGTCGGCCAGCTCGACCTCGCCGAAGATCTCCAGCAGCAACTCCATCGCGTATATATACTCCACCACGCCGCAGAGTTCGGTGCCGTTGGTCGGGCGGCGGCCGTCCTTCAGCTTGCCGTAGTGCTCGTGGCCCGTAGATCGCGCGGCGATCTGGCCGAACCACTGCTCGCGCCGCGCAATCCCCTCGAAAACCGCCTGGCGATAGCGCTCTTCCGGCTTCATTTCATAGACCAAGCCGGGCAGTTTGCTGATCCAGGCGACGATCACGTTGTGCTTTTCGTATTTCCGGCGCGGGAATTGGAGAAACGAATCGGTTACCGCTTCGGCGAAGCCGGAATGGCTGCGGACGGTTTCCAGAATCGCGGGATCGCCCGTCAGGTTGTAGAGCCACAATCCGACGTAGATCAGATCGGTAGTTCCGGCTTCCCGCCACCAATCGAGCTTACCGGTGAATTTCCCCCAGGCCGCGTAGAATCTCTTCATCCACTCGATGATTCGCTCGTCGCGGGTCGCCTCGTAGTACTCGAGAAAGGCGCGGAGTTGCCTCGGGCGCAGATAGAAGATAGCGCGTTGCTTCTTCACGGAGTCGCCCAGATAGGCTGGATCTTCGGCAAGTGTCTTCTCGATCGATTCCGCCGCTCTCTTCAAGAACACTGGGTCGCCCGTCAGGTAGGCGAGGGTGATGACCCCTTCTTGAAAGACTCCGCGCTGGTAAGTGCGTTCCGATTCGACTCTCGATAGGGTCGGTTCGAGGCAGCGGTCGAAAGTCTTGGAATCCAAGAGTTGCCGCGTCAAGCCGTCGGCTTCGATTTGCAGTTGCCTTTTCAGCCAACCGGCCGGCTCGACGCTCCCGAAGGGAAGCCGAATCAGGTGCTTGTTCTTCAGAGGCGGCCGATTGCCGGGATAAGCCATGCGAGAAGGTTCCTCCAAGGGCGTTTGCGGGGCCGTGAGCATTAGCTTGCCTGGGCCTGCGGCGGACAAAGGACATCTACTCACGACCACCGCGTCCGGCGGGGCAGACGAACTCGGGCATCGTGATGAGAGCGCTTGCACATGTCAAGGAAGCGGGTACTCTAGGCGGCTATGCATCTACCTCGGCCCACGCAGCTGGCACGAGTTCGACTCGGCCCGCTACCGTCCATTCTAGGCAGTCACCATCGGCCAGGCCTTTGCCGCCTCCATGCTGGAGCATCGTCCGCCATCCTCGTCGGGGGGAAGCGTACCCACATGACCGAGGCCCTTCGATGATCGTCGGCGGCCGCGTCCGGTTTATGTTGGCCGGCCGGGCCCTGGGACACCGCAACTACCGCCTCTTCTGCTCCGCCCAGGCGATCTCCGCCACGGGCTGGGTGATACAGGCGCTGGCCCAGAGCTGGCTCATCGGCACGCTCGTCGGCTGGAACCACGCGGTCGTGTACATCGGCCTGTTGGGGGTCGTCCAGTCCCTTCCGGTCCTCGCCCTGGGTCTCTTTGGCGGGATCATCGCCGACGTCTGGCCCAAGCGCAGGACCCTGGTGGGCGCCCAGATCGCGACTGGGCTGTTGGCCCTCGTGCTAGCTGCCTTGACCTGCTTCGGCCTCGTCGCGGTCTGGCATGTCTTCGTCCTTGCGTTCCTTCTGGGCCTGGTCAGCGCTGTCGAGACACCTGCACACCAGTCATTCATTCCCGAGATCGTCGCCACCGACGACGTGGCCAACGCGGTCACCCTCGACTTGGCGGCATTCAACGGGGCGAGCATCGTGGGGCCGGCCATTGCCGGCGTCCTGATCGGCGTTCTGGGCACGGCGCCCTGCTTCGTACTCAATGGACTCAGCAGGGGCGTAGTCATCATCGCGTTCCTCGCCATGCACGAGAGGGAGCTCATCCCCCCAACTCGGCTGGCCATGCCCAGGAGCCTCACGGCGGTTCGCATGAACCTGGGCGAGAGCTTTCGCTACATCCGGCACACGCCCGTGGTGCTGCTCCTCCTCGCCGTTGTCGCGCTTGTGAACGCCTTCGGATCGAACAGCCTCAACATCGTCTTGCCCGTGATGGCGGCCAATGTCTTCAACGTGGGCTCCACCGGATACGGCTTCTTGTCCGCCACCCTGGCGGCTGGGGCGCTCACCTTCGCCCTGGCGATTGCAGCACTGGAGAGGCCGCGGTTCCGCGTTCTCATCGGCGGTGGCATCATGCTGGGCGTGGCCGAGTTGGCACTGGCCGGGACGACCCTCTTCCCGATCGCGCTCGTGGCGGTCTTCCTCGCCGGGGCGGGCTCCGTTGCCTCTGGGGCCAGTGCCATTTCGATCATCCAGATCACGGTGCCGGGCCCGCTGCGGGGTCGCGTGTTGAGCGTATGGACGACGGTGATTGTCGGCTCATCGCCTATCGGGAACGGCTTAACGGGAGGTGTCGGCGGCCTATTGGGCCTGCCCGTGGCGCTGGCCACAGCTGGGGCCGCGGTCCTCGCCACTGAAGCCGTAGCGGCCGCGGCCCTGCTTCGGGGCTATGGTCGGAGCGGCGGTGACCCGGAAGCCGGAGCCACCCAGGAAGGCACGGTCTGACGTCCACGGCGGCGCGAGCCTGCGCTCGATCGACTAGCTGCTGGACGTCCAGCACAGCGATGCCCTGCGAGAGAGCGGGATACACCCAGGGCTCGGGCCATCGCCTGCCGTCCAGGGCGTCGTTCCACGAGTTCGACGGCGTGCCCGACGCCCTCAGAGTCGCCGACACGCTCGCTCCCTAAGCCCGGATCCACCGATGAGCGGCCGCTGGCGGCTCGATGACGGTCCCGAGGAGATGATCGACTCCGTTTCGGCTCGTGACCGAACCCTGACCTGGGCGAATGCGGGCCAGATGGCGGT
>Ga0182027_10003770_pt1 | contig 23786 bp, 24 predicted proteins | sample 712E1DmetaG_FD_121300 | JGI IMG/M metagenome (GOLD analysis project Ga0182027, IMG submission 121300) | Permafrost microbial communities from Stordalen Mire, Sweden - 712E1D metaG (Illumina Assembly) | ecosystem: Environmental > Terrestrial > Soil > Wetlands > Permafrost | place: Sweden... | reverse complement strand
GGAGGATACCTTCCCGCTGGCCCGGAGTCCGATGTTTGCGAACAGGTCTTGAGTTTTGCATCGCCGCCATTCTGCCATCGCGGTCGCCGCTCGCCTAGACGGGGTTAGCTACACGGATACCTTTTTGCTCCTGTTTTAAAGATTTGAGCCGTCCGACAAAATGGCATGATTATAGGACCGACCTTTGAGGGCCAACCATTTCATGTACACTGCTGTGCTTCAATCACTTGCGACTTATCATGGCCAAGACTATAGTTTGACCCCGCACATGACCCCGCACAGACCCCGCACAGACCCCGCACAACCGCCGCGGAGCAAGTCCAGTTCATTTAACAAACGCCTTAAAAAGGTCATACACGATGTTTACGATTAAAGGGATGATCGCGAGAAGGGTAAAATTCAAAAGCCAAACGCGCCGCTTCCTTTCGATTTGAGCGTGCTCCGGCCCCGTTGCCAATTCAATGGTGGGCCAAAGTGTACTAAGCTTAGCAACGAGTGGCATGCTGAAAGACAATCCGCAAATTGACATTATTCCTTGCATAAACAGTCTGAATCGCCAAGATTCAGGTTCTAGCGACGGCTGGACCACAAAACGCATAACGGCGCCGAAGATATTATAAGTAATGCAGCCTATTCCCAAAGCACCAAAAATGCATAACAAGTTCCAGTGTCTTTTCACAAAAGTACTCTGAGGAGCAAAAGCCAAAATTAAATCGTTAAATTTGGACATCACCCCATTAACCCAGATGCTTTCTCTGCCTTCGATAAGCACGCCAGCACCTCGGTAATCACCATGCCCAATCTCAATTCTAATCCTCCATCGTTGTTCATCACCATCTGGACCATAAGCGGAAATATCCATCTTGGTGATGCGCTTGCCCCTGATTGGGGAATCCTCCCGCAACAAAGCCAAGTCTCCACTTTCATAACTTGATCGGTCAACGCACTGCACCGAAATTGAAAAGGATGAGGAGTATGGTCGGCTCTTGTTCTTTCCTACCCGATATTCGTCGTAAGCGATGGATGCGAGCTTGTTTAGGTCACTGAAGAACATGACCTTCTCTTCGATTTGAAGTTGCCGAGTCTCAATTACCATATACCAAATTCAGCACTTATCCTCGCGGGCGTGACGCGTTCGCGCGTCTGCAAGCCGACGCGGGTGCCCCTATCGAGTCCTTCAAGAATCCGCTCCGATTGCCGTTTCGCGGCCCGGACAATTTCGGCAGTTGCTCCAAAAGAGACCTGTTCATGTCTTGCTTGGCTAGTAATACCCCTATCGCTTCAATCTAAGCAAGCCAAAACTGCGTAGTGTTCATGATTTGAAAATTGGAGTGCCCCTCGGCGCGTGGAGACCGAGAGGCGTACTCATCGGTCCGCGCTTTCTGCTGCTTGGCGCAAAGCCAGAAATGCTTCTTTCAAAGCCTGACTGACTGCGCTATCCGCCTCATGCAGAACAAGCGCTTGGTATTGGTCGAGAAAATCCTTCCGGAGCCGATGAAAGAGATGCAGGAAATGCCGCAGGAATCCGATGCAATCCAGAATGGCGATTTCCACACCGCCGGTCTCATCATATTTTGATCGCGCGTATTCGCGAACCTCGTCAGGCACAGCCTCGGTGGTAATGAAGATATAGTTTTGAACGTGCCGTCCCTGGCTGGCGATTTTTTGAAGTGCGCGGTCAATGTCGCCATGCAGCACGGCCTTGTTCTTCATCTCGTAACTCGTCACGACCTTATCATCGCCAAGCACCGTGATTTGAACGTCTCCAACCGCGCCGGTTTGCTCATCCGCGGCATTGTGCGCCGTGAGGTTGAGCACCCTTTCGCCGAGACGCGATTTTGCCGCTTCGTAGGCGGCAGCAACAATGAAGACCGGCAGGCGGCTTGAGCCTTTGCAGCGAAGATGCTGCTCGATCAGATTCACCGTGTCTTCAGAGGACAACGGAAGGGCGGAAGCAACGCGATCCACGCCGGAAAGCAAAGTTCTCAAACGAGCCTTTCGCGCATCGCGTTCGAGCAATAAAAGTCGAATGGACTCGGCCAAGATGTCCTTTGCCTCTATGCGCCCCGCGCGAACATCATCCAGAAGCAGCAAAGCACTTTGATACATCGCCGCCGGGCGCCCGACCAAAACCACTTTGGTGGTGAGTGTTTGATCCATGTTTCGCAGCGTCGGGGTGAGAAATGCCGTCGTCGAATTGCAGGGAAGGTTGTGCTTGGTGATGAAGTCGCCAATGAAGCGCTCGTCGTAAGTGCGGCCTGAAAAACAATCCTTGCCGCCGATTTTTGTGTAGGGCTTTCGCGGGTCAATTTCGGGGCGGTGCATTTTTGCCAACATGCAGGCCATGAGCAGTCGCGCTCCGGCGCGATTGCTGGGACAGTTGACGACTGCGACAACCCGCGTCGAAATCTCCTCATCTTGAACAAAGGAATCCTCGAGGTTCTTTTGGGCGCGCTTGAGGGAAGCCTCAAGCAATGGCGAACAATTCTCCATGGGATGCTTTGCAGTTGGGTGTGATTTTGCGCGGATTGTAATTTGTCCAAAGCACTTCAACCCTTTTGTCTTTGGTGGAATGGTTGGTGCGCGCGGGCGAGACGGTCTTGTGCCACCTCGGGGCGGGATAAAGGTGGTCGAGGATGCCGGCTTGATAATTGGAGAAGGCCACCATGCCTTGAACCGCATTCAGAACTTCCGCCAGTTCCTCGTGCTGCGCGTCGGTCATTTCAAAACCGTAAGCCTTGGAATCGCCGCGCGTGGAATGGACGTAAGGCGGGTCGCAGTAGAAAAGCGTCGCCGGGGAATCGTAGAGGCGAATGACGTCCGCCGCCGGACGGTTTTCAATTTGAACGCGCAGCAACCGTTCAGCAACCGCAGGCAAATCCACCACCGCGCCGAGCCAGCGGCTGATGACACCGCTCATGCCGGCGCGACTCGTGTTCTTGCAGTTCGCCCAGCGGCCGAGGGTGGCTGTCTGCGCCAGTCCCGTTCGGACCTGCCGGGCGCGAACATAAAACCGGCGGGCGCGCTCCAAGGCTGGCAAATCGGGACTAACCTCACAGGCAATCGCAAATTCTTCGCGCGCGAACGGAGTCAACCCGATTGCTTCGATCAGCCGTTTCTTTTCATCGCGAAGAACCCGAAAGAAGTTTACCACTTCGCCGTCAAGGTCGTTGAAAGTCTCCACGGGCGACGGATCGCGGTTGAGCAGCACCGCGCCTGAACCGGCGAACGGTTCGCAATAATGATGACAATCCGGCAGCAAGGGCAACAGCCAGTCAAGATGCGAGAATTTTCCGCCATACCAGCCAAACGGGATGAGTTTCTTCTTCTCCGCCAGAAAGGAAATCGGCGGCGGAGTTACTCGCCCGCGCTCCATGGAATGGGCGCCGTTCTCATTCACCCGATAAGCAGGCGCGTCTTCTTTCAAATGGTCAGCGTTTGAGGTCTTGCGCAATTTCTTGCTCATATCTTAACTCGCCGTTCGCTTCGCCGCCGCGTTGCCGAGCTTTCGTTGGTTGGCGTAGCCGTGGGGATGGGCGACGTGCCATTTCCAGGCATCGGTGACGATCTGCTCCAGCTTGGGGTATTGGGGCTTCCAACCCAACTCGCGCATCGCTTTCTCGGCGGAGGCGACGAGCTTGGGCGGGTCTCCCGGACGGCGCGGCTTCTCGATGAATGGTATGGGCTGGTGGGTGACGTCCTCACAGGTTTTGATGACTTGGCGCACGGAATAGCCGTCGCCGTTGCCCAGATTGTAAAAGCCGCACTTGCCAGGTTCCAGGGCCAGGATGTGGGCCTGGGCCAAGTCCACGACGTGGATGTAATCGCGGATGCACGTTCCGTCCGGCGTTGGATAATCGGTGCCAAAAACCTCGCAGTTGGGCGCCTGGCCAAGCGCGACTTTGAACACGTTGGGAATCAAATGCGTTTCCACGCGGTGATGTTCGCCAAATTGCTCGCTGGCCCCGGCGGCGTTGAAATAGCGCAAGGCCACAAATTCCAATCCGTGAATCTGTCCGTACCAGTAAAGCATCCTCTCGAACATCAGCTTGGATTCGCCGTAAGGATTGATCGGGCGCTGGGGCAGGTCCTCGGTCATCGGGATGCGGTCGGGCGGCCCGTAGGTCGCGCAACTGGAGCTGAACACAAATTTTTTCACCCCGGCGGCCACGGTGGCGTCGAGGAGATTCAAGCCATTGCAGACGTTGTTGCGGAAATACTTCGAGGGGTTGGCCATGGATTCGCCCACCAGCGCGTTGGCCGCGAAGTGCAGCACCGCCTCCGGTTTGGCGTCGCGCATGGCGGCGGCGATGTTCTCCCGGTCGCTCAAGCTGGCCTGGAGGAAGACCGCGCGGTTGTCCACGGCGGCGCGGTGCCCTTCGGAGAGATCGTCATACACTGTCACATCATGGTCGGCGTTGAGCAGTTCCTCCACGCAAACCGAGCCGATATACCCCGCGCCGCCCGCAACAAGAACATTCATGGGCGGAGTATAAGGCGGGAGGAACGGCTCGTAAACTGCAAATGGCGGGAAATGGCTGCGCCAAATAATGCGCTGGTCATGGGTGGTAGGGCGAGACTCCGTCGAGCCGAAACTCGATTTCCTGGGATAAAGTCACGGCTCGACAGAGTCTCGCCCTACCTTTCCCCGTCGTGACTGACGCATTACTGGTCCGGAGCCTCCGTCCTCGCGCATTGTGTTTGGCGGGGATCGGGGTTTAATATCCGGCCCGTGCGTAAATTCTGAAAAGAGCGATGACGACCGATGCCAATCCGCCGGAGCGCAACATCAAAGCCTGGTCGTTCCTGCCTCCGATCAACACGCCGAAATTCCATCTCCTGCTGGGTGCGGTCGCGATTTTCATTCTGGGGCCGCTGGGCGGCATTTCGGCCGCCTACATGAACTTTTCCCTCGGCTTCTTTGTCGGCGGCCAGGTGCTGGCGGGGATTCTGGGGAGCGTGGTCACTTTCGGCTACGGCTCCGAAGGCAAGCACGGCGCCAACTACATGCAAACCATGGCCGCGTCGGTCGCGGGCATGGCGGGCATGGGCGTGTTGATCCAGGCGATGGTCTGGCTGGGATTGAAGGAGCCGCCCGTCTGGCAGTTGGTTTTATTCTTCACCTGCATCGGCATGTTCGGCGTCGGCGTCGGAATGCTGTACACGCCCATCCTGGTGGACCGGATGCAGTTGACTTATCCCTCCGGCTACGCTGTCGCCAATATTTTACGGGCGCTGACGGACAAAACCCTGCTCAAACAATCCATCGCCAAACTGGGCGGCGGGACGCTGGCGGGAATGGTGGGCGGGCTTGGCTCACAGATTCTGAACGCCGTGGCTGGGGCGAAGGCGGCGGCGAGTTTCGATTCGTCCGATTTTTCCGCGTCCACCGTCGGGGCGGGGATGGTGGTCGGGGCGCGCATCGCCATTCCCGCCCTGGTGGTGGCCATCATCGGTTATTACCTGACGCCGTGGCTGCGCGCGATTCACTGGCTCGGCCCGCAAGACCACTTTAAGAAAATCGGATTCGTCATTGCGCTGGGGACCATCCTGGGCGCGGCCATCATTGATCTGGCCGTCATCGGCTGGCAATTCGCGTCCCAGTGGCGGGAAAAAAAGGCCGTGCCGCAACCGCCGGGTGAAGACTGGAAAAAAGTCAGCACCTCGCGCCTGATTGTCTGGGTGATCTTCTGGGGAGCGGCCCTGGCTTTTGTCGCCAGCCATGTTCTGCTGCTGCCGCTGAAGTTTGTGCTCTTCTCCATCGGGCTGACGGTGGTCTTTGTTTTGATCAACGGCATTGCCGACGGCATATCGGATTGGAATCCCGTTTCCAGCGCCTTTGTCGTGGCGGTGTTTCTGATGGCCTCGCTTGGGCTGAAAGATCCGGGCATTGGGCTGATGTGTGCGTCCATCCTCCTGATCTCGTGCAATTCGGGCGTGGATATGCAGCAGGACCGGTCCACCGGCTGGCGGCTGGGAACCAATCGAACCAACCAGTTCCGTTACCAGGTCCTTGGCATTCTGATGGGCGCGATCCTGTCCGTGGCGTTGGCGAAAATCTTCATGCAGTCCTATCCGGTTCTGCGCACCAACACTTTTGAACACCCCGACCTGCCCGGCGCCGCCAAATGGCAGTCGGCCATGACCTTCAAATTCGTGGGCGCGCTCCAGAATCTGACCCATCCCAATTCCGCCTTCAAGCTGGCGCTGGAAATCGGCATTGCCGGGGGTTTCCTGATCGAATTGCTGCGCAAGCTCGTCAAAGGCAGCGCCGCCTATCGTCAATTCGTCCGCTCCGGCGCCAAAGGCCGGAACACGGACTTCATTTTGGACTCCTTCATTTTGTCCAGCCCGTATGCCTCCTCCTTCGGCGGATTCGTTGACTTGACAGCCGTCGTCTGGTTCGCCGTCGGCGGGGTGGCGGGTTCGTGGATGGACGAGCTAAAGCAGCGCCAAAAGGCCCGCCAACCCGTCCTGACAGACGGACCAGTGCCGGACGACATGAGCGCCCCATCGCTGATTGGGGGCGGATTGATCGCCGGCGATTCGCTGGCCGCGCTGGGCCTGGGCATCTACGGGCTGCTCGGGACGCTGTTGAATTGAAAAAAAGCGCCGCCGTGCGTAATGCGTCAGAAAAAGTCACGGCTCGACAGAGTCTCGCCCTACCATCATGCGAGGGAAATCACGGCTCGACAGAGTGTTGCCCTACCGTTTCCTGCCGTGACGGAGGCATTACCGGCGCTGCGCATTCGCCCTTTTTCCCGCTTTATTTCCCCGCCGGCATGTCCCCGTTGATGCCGAGCTTTTTGAGGAACGGGGCGATGGATTGCGGGCGGCCCAGGAATTTCTCGATGGAGATTTGCACGTCGCGCGAATCGCCCGGCTCATAGATCTCCCGGCGCAGGCGCCGGCCGGCGTCGCGATCAAAAAAGCCGTCCGGCGCGCCCTGAAAAACCGTCGCCATGTCCGCCGCGATGGCATCGGCCCAGGCGTAACCGTAATAGCCGGCGTCATATCCCATGAGATGCCCAAAAAAGGCGACAAACGCCGTGTCCGGCGCTTCGGGATAGAAGGTCTGGCCGGCAATCTGGTTGGCCAGCGCGACGGTTTCCTGCTCGTTCCCGGCGTGGATTTGCGTGTGCAACGCCAGGTCCGCCAGGCCGAAAGAAAGTTGCCGCCGGTAATAGTTCCCCTCCGTCGCCAGCTTGGCTTCCTTGAGTTTGCCCAGGATTTCGGCGGGAATTTTTTTGGACGGGTCGCGATAATCCGCCGCGAAACTGTCCAGGACTTTCTTGTCCCAGACCCAGTTCTCCAGCATTTGCGAGGGCGCTTCCACGAAATCCCGCGGCACGCTCGTGCCGGCGAACCGCCCGTATTTGGCGCGGGTCAAAATCGAGTGCATGGCGTGGCCGAACTCGTGGAAAAGCGTCTCGACATCGTGGTGCGCCAGGAGGGAGGGCCGGCCGTGGTCCGGGGAGGGAAAGTTGCAGATCAAGGCCACGGTCGGCCGCTGGTACTTCCCGTCCGGCAGCAGTTTGCCGCCGATGATGTCGAACTGGGCGAAATGATTGTATTTCCCCTCGCGCGGAAACATGTCCAGATAAAACAAACCCAGCGGTTCGCCGGTGGTGGAATCGGAAACGGCGTAGAGCTGCAAATCCGGCACCCATTTGTCAGGGGCCTGGATTTGCTGGAATTTCAGGCCGAAAATGCGCTGGTAAATTTTGAACATCCCCTCCAGCGCGGATTGGTAGGGGAAATAAACCCGGAGCGCCTCCTCGTCCACGGTGTATTTCTCCTTCTTGAGTTGGTTGGCGTAATAGCGCCAGTCCCACAAAGCAACCTGCGCCTGGGCATTTCCGGTTTCTTTTGCCTTCAGCGCGCGGAATTCCGCCACCTCCGCGTCAAACTTGGGCTGAAGCCCCGCCTTCAACCGTTCCAAAAAGTCCTCCGCCCGCGCTCCGGTTTTGACCATCTTGACCTCGGTTTGGAAATCAGCCCAGGTGGCGTAGCCCAGCTTGTGGGCGATGGTGTCGCGCAGGACCAGGATTTGCTGGAGCAGGGGAACATTCTCCGCGCGCGCCAGGTTGTCCCGCGCGGTCTGGAGCCGCAAGCGCGCCGCCTCGGATTTGGCGTTCTCCATCACCGTGAGGTAATGCCAGGTGACGTTGGCCAGAACGCTGTAAGTGCCGTCGCTATTCTTGACATCTTTCTGCTCCAGAAAATCCTCCGGCACCCCGTCCATTTCCGCCTTGGTGAAAGTCACTATTTGCCGGGCCTTGTTGATGTTGGACTCGAAGTCCGTTTCCAATCCCGTCAGCTTCTTGCGCAGGTCTTCCACCTCGTCGTGCTGCGCCTTGGGCAGGGCCAGGCCGGCGCGGCGGTAGTCGCGCATGGTTTCCTGGAGCAATTTGGCGTCCTCGCCCGTCAGCTTTGGATGGGTGTCCGCGTAAGCCTGGAGGGACTGGAAGACATCCTCGCGATAATCCAGGCCGACCAGCCATTCCTCCAAAACCTTCATTTGCTCGACCGCCGCCTCGCGCAGCGCGGCGTTGGTGCTGGTCTGCTTGATGATTTCGAGCCGGTTTTGCGTCACGCCGGCCTGGTAGCCCGCGTCGTCCAGCGCGCGCGCCGTGTTTGCAAACGTGAGCTGGGCAGGCTCCAATTTGCCAATCCCATCCAGCGCCAGGTTCCCGGCGGCGATGGTCTGCCGCACCGACTGCGCGATGTCATTGGTGGTCGTTTCGAAAACGGGCAGGCTGAGGATCGAATGGAACTTGCCCGCCTCCCGTTGATAATCGGCCAAAGTCTTGGTGTCCATGGTTGAGGAGTTTTGCGGGCCGGAGGCGCATCCTGCCAGGACCACGGCCAACCCGGAAATCAAAGCGCGTTTCATTTTCATTGATGGTTGCCGGCCTGGATTTAACCACATCCCGGCCCAGCCGCAACCAAAGAGGAAGGAGCATGCCCGGATGCGCCAAAAGTAACCGTTCCGCGCGAGGGTGCGGTGGCAAGACCGTTCGCTTCTTGCGGCGATCCGAGTTCAAGTGGAACTCAAGCGATGAGCAACGTAAAGAACGGGTGTGCGTCTAACCCCGCCGGGCGGCCAGATAACAGTCCATTTCGGCGGCGGCTTTGCGCGCGTCGCGCATCGAGTCTATGATTGACACCGGCCAGCGCGCGATGGCGCCGGCGGCAAACACGCCGGGCACGTTGGTCATCTGGGCGGCATCCACCACCAGGCAGCCGTGTGGGTCCACCGCCAACTCGGCGAGATCGTCGCAATCCGGCAGGTGCGGCGGCGCAAAGCCGTAGGCCACCAGCACCACATCCGCCGGAACTTCAAACTCGGTCCCAGGCAGCGCCTCTGCCACCCTCCGGCCGGAGGCGTCGGGCGCGCCAAGCTGGGTCTGCACGCAACGCACCCGGGTCACTTGGCCGTCTGGATTGCCGACGATTGCCACCGGCTGGCTCCGCAGCAGGAAGCGCGCGCCCTCTTCCGCCGCATTTTCGAATTCTTTTGGATCCACCGGCATGTTCTCCCGGTCGCGGCGGTAAATACATAACACATCGCTCGCTCCGGCGCGCAGGGCGACGCGCAACGCATCCATCGCCGTGTCGCCTCCGCCGAGCACCACCACGTGGCGGCCCTCCACGTTGACCGGCAGCGCGTGCAGGGTCGCGTCGGAGGTGTGGTGCAGAATGAAAGGATAAGCCTGGCAAACACCCCGCAAGCTCGCGCCGGGAATTTCCAACGGCACTTCTTCCGTGCGGCCCAGCGCAAAGAGCACGGCGTCATAGTCGCGCCGCAGCTCGCGCAACGTCACGTCGCGCCCGCACAGCACGCCCATGCGGAATTGGACGCCCCGTTCCTGCAAAGATTGCACGCGGCGCCCGATCACGGCCCGGTCCACTTTGAACCCGGGCAGCCCGTTGACCAGCCGCCCGCCCGGCGTCTGCGCGCCGTCCAGGATGGTGACCGAGTAGCCCAGGCGCGAAAGCGCATCCGCGCCCACCAGGCCGCACAGCCCCGAACCAATGACGGCGACGCGCCGGCCATTGGCGGGCGCCGGCGGCGGTTCTTTGACGCCGTGCTTCCAGCCGTAATCCAGCAGGAACCGGGAAATGGCGCCGATGGGGACGGGATAGGATGGTTTGTCCAGCACACAAGCCGCCTCGCACATCCGATGCGCCACGCAAACGTGCGCAACGAATTCCGGCAGGCTTTGGGTGGTGAAGAGCAGCTCCGCCGCCTCGCCGAACTGCCCGTCGGCGGTCAGGGCGAGCAATTGCGGGATGGGAATTTCCAGCGGGCAGGCGGCCACGCAGTTGGGGTTGGGGCACTGCACACAGCGGCTCGCCTGCTCGCTGGCGGTCATTTCGTCGTAGGGCCGGAAGACTTCGTTGAAATCGGACAGCCGGTCGGCGACGGGACGCTTGGGCGGTTCCACCCGGTCCAACTCGCGCCAGGCGTGTTTGCTGGTGGTGCCCGATCTGACTCCTGTTTCTGCGTTCATGGGGTTAAGTATATCTTAAAAAATTTGGTTGTTCAATTAAAGTTTCTAACATAACGGCGGCGAAAGGCAAGCGCAGTTTTCTGCCGCCTGCCTGCGCAAAGGATGGCGAGTCTTTGCCAAAACAAGGTGAGACTTTCTGTTTGGCGACAATTTACGTTGAACAAAATTACTGGGGCACTGTTCCGTGGTTCCGAGGCGGGGCCACCGTCAGAGACGAAAGTATATTATGATGCGAATCGAACGCACGATCAAATACGAAGCGGACCGGGTCAGAGGGTTTGGGCGCGAGATCATGAGCGTGCCGGGCTGCGAGCAACTCCAGAGTTGCATCCAGTGCGGCACCTGTTCGGGCGCCTGCCCGTTGAGCATCTACATGGATTTCTCGCCGCGCCAGGTCGTGGCGTTGGTTCGCGCCGATTTCAAAAACGAAGTGCTGCGCAGCCACACCATCTGGCTTTGCGCCTCCTGTTACGCCTGCACCACCGAGTGCCCGCGCCAGATTCGCATCACCGACATTATGTATGCGTTAAAGCAGCGGGCCATCCTGGAAGGCATCTATCCAAAGCGTTTCCCGATTCCGGTGTTGGCGAAAGAATTCTTCGAGATGGTCCGCGGCAATGGCCGCATCACCGAGACGCTGCTGGTGATGCGGTTGTTTCTCAAGACCAATTGGGGCGCCGCCCTCGGCTCCTGGCGGCTGGGACTGGGCATGATTCGCACCGGGCGGTTTGGGATCCTGCCCGAACACATCAAACGCCGCGCCGAACTGGCCGCGATGCTTGACGCCGCCGGCAGCGGGGAGGGCAAACCGAAGGAGGTCGCATGAAATACTCCTACTTCCCAGGTTGTTCGCTCAAAGGGCTGGGCCGCGCTTATGAGGAATCTCTGCTGCCCGTCATGCGGCACCTTGGCGTCGAACTGGCCGAACTGGACGACTGGAACTGTTGCGGCGCCACGGCCTACATGTCGGTGGACGAGGCCATGGCCTGCGTGCTGGCCGCGCGCAATCTGGCCATCGCCGAGAAAGCCGGCCCGCTCGATTTGCTCACGCCGTGCAGCGCCTGCTATCTGGTGCTCAACAAGACCAAGCACAACATCGCCGATTTTCCTGACATCAAAGCAACCGTTCAACGCGCCCTCGGCAGCGCCAGTCTCACCTACACGGGAAGCACCAAGGTCCGCCATCCGCTCGACGTGCTCATTCACGACGTCGGGCTGGACGTCATCAAGGAAAAAGTCGTCCGCCCGCTCAAGGGATTGAAAGTCGCCCCCTACTACGGCTGCCAGGTGGTGCGCCCTTACGCGACGTTCGACGACGCTTGGAATCCCACCACGATGGACCGGCTGCTGGCCACCCTCGGGGCGGAGGTCGTTCATTACCCGCTCAAAACCAAGTGTTGCGGCGGGAGTTTGACCGGCACCGTGCCGGAAGCCGGGCTGCGCCTGACCTACATCCTGCTCAAGGAAGCCGTCCGCCGCGGCGCGGACGTGATCGCCACCGTCTGTCCCCTCTGCCAGTTCAACTTGGACGCGTATCACGACGAGATTAGCCGGCGCTGGGAGCCGGCGCGGATCGCGACGGTTTATTTCACGCAATTGATGGGACTGGCCTTCGGCCTGGCGCCGGAGCAACTGGGCCTGAAGCGCAACTTTGTTCCCATGAAACCCCTGCCAGCCGAAGCCACCAAGGTATGAACACCAACCACAAGAATGGCGACGTTCGCATCGGCTTCTACATCTGCCACTGCGGGCACAACATCGCGGGCATGGTGGATTGCCCCGGCGTCGCCCAATACATCGCCCAACTTCCCGGCGTGGTCGTGTCGCGCGACTACAAATACATGTGCTCGGACCCGGGGCAGGAGTTGATCCAACAGGACATCCGCGAGCACAAGCTCAACCGCGTCGTCGTGGCCTCCTGCTCGCCGTTGCTGCACGAGCACACCTTCCGCAACGCCGTCGCCGCGGGCGGACTGAACCCGTTTTATTTCCAGATGGTCAACATCCGCGAGCACGATTCGTGGGTTCATACCGACCGCGCGGAAGCCACTGCCAAAGCCAAGTCGCTCGCGCACGCCGCGGTTTGCCGCGTTCGTTTTCATCGGGCGCTGGAGACGACGCGGGTTCCGATTCACCCCGATGTGCTGGTGGTGGGCGGCGGCATCGCCGGCATTCACGCGGCCCTGACGGTGGCCAACTCGGGCAAAAAAGTTTTCCTGGTCGAACGCGATCCGAGCATCGGCGGGCACATGGCGCAGTTTGACAAGACGTTCCCCACGCTGGATTGCGCCGCCTGCATTCTCACCCCCAAGATGTCCGCCGTCCGTTCGCACGAAAACATCACGCTCTGGAGTTACTCGGAGGTCGTGAAGGTCTCAGGCTACGTCGGCAATTACACGGTCACCGTCAAGCGCAAGCCCCGTTATGTGAACGAGGATTTGTGCGTCGGCTGCCTGGAGTGCATCAATGCCTGCATCTTCAAAGAGGCGAAGTTCCCGGACGAATTCAACCTGGGCCTGAGCAAGCGCAAGCCCATTTACATCCCGTTCCCCCAAGCCGTCCCGCCGGTGGTGGTGATTGACCCCCAACGCTGCCTTCAGGTCAGGACCGGCAAGTGCAAGCAAACGTGCCTCGAAGCCTGCGCCGACCGCAAAGCGATTGACTTCACGCAGAAAGAGGAACTGGTCGAAATCAAAGTCGGCAACATCATCGTCGCCACGGGCTTCAAACTCTTCGATGCCAAGCGCATTCCCCAATACGGCTACGGCCTGTATCCGAACGTGGTCACGGCGATTGAACTGGAACGGCTGGTCAACAGTTCCGGCCCGACGGCAGGGGAGATCCTCCTGCGCGATGGCCGTCAGCCCAAGTCCGTCGGCATGATCCTTTGTGTCGGCTCGCGCGACCTGAAAACCAACCGCTGGTGTTCCCGCACCTGCTGCATGCACTCGATGAAGTTGGCGCAATTGGTCCGCGAACACACCGACGCGGACGTGACGGTGTTCTACATGGACATCCGCGCGCCGGGCAAGGGCTACGAGGAGTTCTACGACAAGTCGCTCAAGGAAGGCATCCAGTTCGTGCGCGGCCGCGTGGCCGAGGTCACCGACTGGGCAATGGCGCCGGAAGAAGAGGGCAAGCTGGTGATCCGCGTGGAAGACACGCTGGCGGGTTTCGTGCGCCGGATTCCGTTGGACATGATCGTGCTCGCCGCAGGCATGGAGCCGCAGACCGATGCCCAGGACGTGCGGCGGCTGTTTAACATGAGTTGCGGCACCGAAGGCTGGTTCCTGGAGAAGCACCCCAAGCTGGCGCCCGTCAGCACGTTCACCGACGGCGTCTTCATCGCCGGCTGCTGCCAGGGGCCGAAAGACATCCCCGACAGCGTCGCCCAAGCGGGCGCCGCCGCCGCCGAAGCCATGGCGCTGATTGACAAAGGCTATATCGAACAGGAACCGAACACGGCTTACATCGTCGAAGCCGATTGTTCCGGCTGCAAATCGTGCATCCCCCTCTGTCCCTACACGGCGATTACCTACGACGACGCCAAGCAGAAGGCGCAGATCAACGAGGCGCTGTGCAAAGGCTGCGGCACGTGCGTGGCCGCCTGTCCGAGCGGTTCCATCAAGCAGAACCTGTTCGAGGACGAGGAAATCTTCAGCGAAATCGAAGGAGTGCTCGCTTATGTCTGACCCAAATTGGCAGCCCCGCATCGTCGCCTTCTTCTGCAACTGGTGTACTTACACCGCCGCCGACCTGGCCGGCGTGTCCCGGCTCAAGCACGCCTCCAACGCCCGCGTCATCCGGCTCATGTGCTCGGGGCGCGTGGACCCGCAGTTCATTCTCGACGCGCTGACCCAGGGGGCGGACGGCGTGCTGATTGGCGGCTGCCATTTGGGCGATTGCCACTATGCCGAGGGCAACTACAAGACCATCCGCCGCTTTCAAATGCTCAAGCGCCTGTTGAACGATATGGGCATCGAAGACCAACGCGTGCGCTTGGAATGGATTTCCGCCTCGGAGGGCGAACGGGTCAAAACCGTCATTAACGAGATGGTGGAGCAAGTCCGCGCGCTGGGGCCGCTGAACCTGCCGCAACGCCGCCAAGACTGGGACCGCGAGATGACCCATCCCGCCGGGCCGGCGGGCAAAAGTGAATTGGCCGGGCAACGCGCGGAAACGGAGGCGGCCCATGCCTGATAAACCCAAAATTGGCTTCTACTGGTGCGCCTCGTGCGGGGGTTGCGAGGAAACCGTCGTGGATTTTGCCGAGGACATCCTCGGCGTGCTCGAGGCCGTGGATATTGTCTTCTGGCCGGTGGCGCTGGATTTTAAAAAGCACCATGTCGAGGCGATGCCGGACCGGTCCATTGTCGCCACCCTGCTCAACGGCGCGATCCGCACCAGCGAGCAGGAGGAGATGGCGCATTTGCTCCGGCGCAAGAGCCAATACCTCATCGCCTACGGCGCCTGCGCCCAACTGGGCGGCATTCCCAGTTTGGCCAATGAATTTCCCCGCGAGCAACTTCTCCGTTACGTGTACGAGGAAGCACCCACGGTGGAGAATCAGGCCAAGACGCGACCCCGGACTTCGTTTCAGAACAACGGTCACACCGTGACCTTGCCGGAATTTCGCAACGTCGTCCGCACGCTCGACCAGGTGGTGGACGTGGACTTCTATATCCCCGGCTGCCCGCCCACCCCAAAAATCACCAAAGCGGCCATCGGCGCCTTGCTGGAAGGCAAGCTCCCGCCCAAAGGCAGCGTGCTGGCGCCCGACGTGGCCCTGTGCGACCAGTGCCCGCGCAAGGCCAGCAAACCCGCCGACTTGGGCTTCAAGGAGTTCAAGCGTCCGCATCAGGTCCTGCTCGACCCCAATCTCTGCCTGCTCGCCCAAGGCATCGTCTGCATGGGTCCGGCCACGCGCGCCGGCTGCGAAGCGGTCTGTCCCGCCGGCAACATGCCCTGCACCGGGTGTTTCGGGCCAACCTCGCGCGTGCGCGACCAGGGCGCAAAAATCCTTTCCTCCTTGTGCGCAAACATTGCCGCGAAGGACGAGAAGGAAATCCGCGACATCCTGGCCGGCATCCCTGACCCCGTCGGCACTTTCTACCGCTACGGACTGGCCAAGAGTTTACTGCGGCGCAAAGTGAGCCTGCCGGTTGAACCTGCCCAGGAGACACCATGAACCCCGACACCACCAAAGTTTGGAACGAGGCCGGCGCGCGTGCCAACACCGCCGCTCAAGCCAAGCGCCGCCGGGTGACGATTGACCCGATCACCCGTCTCGAAGGCCACGGCAAGATTGACATTTTCCTCGACGACCAGGGGGACGTGGAGCGCGCTTACCTGCAAGTCCCCGAGTTGCGTGGTTTCGAGGTTTTCAGCCTCGGCCGGCCGGCGGAGGAAATGCCCCAGATCACCAGCCGCATCTGCGGCGTTTGTCCCACCGCGCACCACATGGCCGCAACCAAGGCGCTCGACGACCTCTACCAGGTCCAACCGCCGCCCGCCGCCCGCAAGATTCGCGAGCTGGTCTATAACGCCTTTATGATGGAGGATCACGCGCTGCATGTTTACATCCTCGGCGGCCCGGACTTCATTGTCGGGCCGCAAGCGCCGCCGGAACAGCGCAACGTGGTGGGCGTCATCGAGAAGGTCGGGGTCGAAGTCGGCAAAAAAGTCATTTCCATGCGCCGCCGCTTGCGCGAACTCATCGCTTACTTCGGCGGCAAGGTGATTCATCCTGTGTTTGGCTTGCCCGGGGGCGTGTCCAAGGGACTCAAGCCGGAGGACCTGCCGCCGTTCAAGGAACTGGCCAAAGACACGCTTGACTTCGCCTTGTTCACCCTTCAGGTGTTCCGGGACATCGTTTTGAAAAATCCCGACTACGTGAAGCTCATCACCTCGGACACCTACACCCACCGCACTTACTACATGGGCCTGGTGGACGCGCGGAATCGAGTCAACTTCTACGACGGCCTCGTCCGCGTGGTGGATGCAAACGGCAAGGAGTACGCCAAGTTTCCCGCCCGCCAGTATCGCGACTTCGTGGCCGAACATGTCGAGCCGTGGAGTTACGTCAAGTTCTGTTTTCTGAAGCCGTTGGGCTGGCACGGATTCGAGGAAGGACCGCAAAGCAGCGTTTACGCGGTCGCGCCACTGGCGCGTCTCAACGTGGCCGACGGGATGCCCACACCGCAGGCGCAGAAGGCGTACGAGGAGTTTTTCAACAAGCTCGGCGGCAAGCCCGTCCATCACACCCTCGCCAACCATTGGGCGCGCGTCGTCGAAATGATTTGCGCCGCCGAACGCATCGTCGAGCTGATTAACGACCCGGAGATTGTCAGCACGGACCTCCGCGTCATTCCCAGCGCCAAGCCGACCGTCGGGGTCGGCGTGGTCGAGGCCCCGCGCGGCACCCTCTACCATCATTTCGAGACGGACGGCCAGGGCCTCATCACACAGGCAAACCTCATCGTCGCCACCCAAAACAACGCCGCCCGCATCGCCATGAGCGTCGAGAAAGCCGCCAAGGGCCTCATCAAGAAAGGCAACGTCAGCGAGGGCCTGCTCAACATGGTGGAGATGGCCTTCCGCGCCTACGACCCCTGTTTCGGCTGCGCCACTCACTCCTTGCCCGGCCACCTGCCGCTCTCGGTCAGCATCTATAACCGCGAGCGAATCCTGCTCCGGCAATTGACTCAACCCGCCTCCCTCAAGCTCGCCTAGCTCAGTCGCCGCACGACTCATTCCGGTCGCGGTTCAATCGCCGCGCAGTGGCCAGAACCCGCAATGCGATGGGCCGGAGAACTCGCCGCAGGGCAGGGGTCATGCGAACTCCGACGGTGAACGGGTCTTGGACTTCGATCGCGCATATCTCTATTCGACGTGGGACCAGCAAGCCCAACCGCCTGCCCAGTGCCACCACTTCCCCAACCCCAAGAAAATGCGGAGACACAATCGGCAGGACTTTGAGCCGGCTGGCGTCGAATTCATGGAGAAAGCCGGGGGGCGCCTGTCCTGTCTGCACGGCGTCCACCAAAACCAAATTCTCGAAGCCCACGATGTAATCCAGAAGGGACAGCCCCATTTCGGAGGTTTCCTGAACCTCAATTCCCTCTGCGTCGCGGAGATGTTTTCTGATTTCGCGTGCGACCTTCAATCCCACCGCATCATCGCTCAGAATGTCATTGCCCAAGCCGAGCACCAGAACCCGTTTCTGCTGGCGCGGCGCTTTCCCCGGCGGCACTTGAGGAGAAGAGGCTTCCATCCATCTATCTCTTTGCTGCAAACGGGAGTCTTCCACCACACCTTGCTTGCTAAGAATTCACCCCATTTTGCGATTTCAAAATCGCCTGCCCAGGGGGATGCGCGCCAATGACTCTATCCGTCAACCATCTGACGCGGCGATTTCCCCAGCGCCAATCCCTCAAAAATGAGCGAAAAACGAAGCAATGGGCTTTATGAACAAAACCTTCATCATCGGAATAGACCACTCGAAATCCTGTGGGCCACCAATAGTTCCAAAAAAAACGGCACATCCAATACGCCGCCGGACGCCACCAAATGTGCAACGGCTTAAAGCCTCTGTCCTCCAAATCGCGTTTGACTTGTTCCCGCTGAAACATGGCCAAAAGAAAAAACAGCGACGCGATCATGCCGGCGATAAAGACGGCGATTTTTATCAGGAGCCAGGGCGGAAAACCCGCCAGGTTCCACTGACGGCCGTTGAGCAATTTGTCCGCTTCCACAAAACAGCACATCGCGCCCGCCAAACCGCCCCAACGCAGAAGACCGCGTCCCAGCCGCCAAAGCCACACCCGATTTTCACCCGGCGGACGCCCATCTGACAAATAAAGGAACAAACCCAATCCGACATACTGCCAACCGGCGATCGCGGCCACCGTCCCGCTGACCGGCACAAAATGAGCGGAACCGCGGACCGCGCGGCCGACGGTTAGAACCGCCTCCCCATGCAGAGTCGCGATACATTTCAACCCATAAAGCAGGAGCAGGATTTGGGGCGCGTTGAAGAGCAGTTGAACAGAAATTCCTTTCCATGTTCGCTCCCGCCTGATTTGTTCAATGTCAATCATTCCATCAGTCTATCCACGAGGTTTTCTGATGGGGCAGGCAAACGGGTCCCGCAGAATCGCAAACGGGATTTTGCCACACATCCAGCGGAGCGCGCCGTTGATGATTACAAAGATTGATGGAAACGTTGTCTCCAAATCTTTCTCAGGTTAAGTTTCGCGCAGTGAAACAACGAAAACAGGATCACGCGCACGTCGCGATCTCCACCCTCTTCTTATTGGCGGAGATGCCGCTGGGCAGACGCACGTTCCAGCGTCGCTCGCTTTGGTCCACCTGCAAAACCAAATCGGCGACAGCCGGAGCATGGTTGACAGGCAATTCCACCAACACAAAATCCGGTCCCATCTGCGTCACCGAAAGGGAAAGACCGTTCACCAGCAGACGCATCTTGACCTGGGCGGAATGGCCGCCCTGACTGGACCACGGAACCATGGAAGATGTTTTCATACAAAATGCTCTGGCCTACGCCTCGCAACATCAACTCGAACTCGCGGAGCGCCTGGGCTTCGGCATCCACGGTATCATCTTCGTGGCCGGAAACAAGTCCCAAGGCGGCAGAACGGCCCTCAAAGTTCATCGGGAGTCCGAACCTTATCTTCGCGAGCGGGGGGTGTATGAACGCCTGAAGCGAGCGGACATCACCGAGATTCTGGGGTTCAACGTTCCTCAATTCATTCGTGCTGACGACGGCTTGCATGTCATTGAAATGAGCATCGTTACGCGCCCTTTTGTGCTGGATTTCGCCGGGGCGTATCTGGGCGCGCCCCCGGATTTCCCGGACGAAATTTGGGCGGAATGGGAATCTGCGAAGAAGGAGCAATTCGATGTCCGCTGGCCCAAGGTTCAGGCCGTTTTGGCTGCTTTGAAGGATTTGGACATCCACCTGGTGGATGTTTCGCCGAGCAATATCGCGTTCCTCGCTTGAAGGGGAAGTGGCCGCAAAACGAAAACGGGTCACCCACGGATTGACAAGTTTCGTGGTTTATAAATCGGTCAATCCCTCCTAACTGCAAATTATCGGCATTTTGCTACGCATCCAGCGGATCGCGCTGTTTCACGGCCTCGTGCTGGCGGACCAGATAGTCGCACCAGTCATCCATCCCGGTCCCGGCTTTGGCGGAAATCTCAAACAAGCGCGCGCGCGGCGCAATGTGCCGGATATTGGCCGTCACCTCCGCGCGGTTGAAGTCGCAGGCCCGGTCCAGATCGAGCTTGCTGACGATGACTGCGTTGGCTATGTGGAAAATAGGCGGATATTTCAGCGGCTTGTCCTCGCCGTCGGTGACGGACAACAGCACGACGCGCAGGTCCTCCCCCAAATCATAGCTGGCCGGGCAGACGAGGTTGCCGACGTTCTCGATGATGAGGAGGTCCAGCCCGGTCATATCCAGTTGCTTCACGGCGCGGGCAATCATGTCCGCCTCCAGATGGCAGACTGTGCCGGTGTTGATCTGAACCACCGGCGCGCCGGATTCGCGCAAGCGGCGGGCGTCGTTGTCCGTGGCCAGATCGCCGACAATCACGGCCGTTTTCAGGCGCGGGCCGAGCCGGCGGATGGTTTCGCCGATCAGCGTCGTTTTCCCCGAGCCGGGAGAGGAGAGGACATTGAGGACCAGCAGCCCGCGCGCCCGGAAAAAGCCGCGGTTGCGTTCGGCGAGGCGGTCGTTTTTTTCCAGAATGGCGTGCCGCAACTCCAGCGTCTGGCGTTCTTGCCCGCCCGGTTCGTGCGAATGATGATGGTGCGAATCATCATGGTCATGATCGTGATGGTGGTGCTCGTGATCCCCAGGGTCATGGTGGTCGTGGCCCGAAACGCTCACCGGAATCCCCGCCGACAATCCGCAGCCGCATTCTTCACACATGGTCCACCTCCATCGAGCTTAACTCCAGTTCCCGCCCGGCGCGCAGATCGCCGCTGGGGTCGCCGCAATCCGGGCACTCGGCATACAAATTGGCCGACACAAACTCCCTCCCGCACTTGGCGCACCAAAATCGCGCCGGCACCTCCTCAATCCTCAGAACAGCCCCTTCGGCGCACGTCCCGGGCGTCAGCGCCTCGAAGGCGAACTGGAGCGCGTCCGGCACAACTCCGCTCAACACGCCGATGCGCAGGCGGATTTCATGCACGCGCGCGGCCCCGGCCAGCCCGGCTTCTCGCAAAACCTGATTGAGCGCGCTTTGCATGATGGAAAACTCGTGCATGAACCTAAAGCTTCTCCGTCTTGTCGTAAACCACCATTTCGTCCCGGCCGCGCAGGTCCGCCGGGTGGTAGCGCGGAATGGGCAGTTCCAGTTGCTTGAACTCCACCGGCGCGACTTTTTTGTCCACCAGCCCGACCGCCATCGCCACGCCATAGATGATGGCCTCGGGCCGCGGCGGACAGCCCGGAATGTAGAAGTTGACCGGGATCACTTTTTCCACCGGGCCGAGCACCGCGTATGTGTCGTGCCAGATGCCGCCGCCGCAGGCGCAGCCGCCGATGGCGAACACCAGCTTGGGCGCCGGCATCGCTTCATAAGCGCACCGCAACGCCCGCGCGGTGGCGCGCATGGCCGGCCCCTGGCAAAGCATGACATCGGCGTGCCGCGGCGACCCAACCAGCTTGATGCCGAAACGTTCCACGTCATAATAGGGCGTCAGCACGTTGAGCACCTCGATGTCGCAGCCGTTGCAGCCGCCGCTGTTGGCGTGATAAACCCAGAGCGAGCGCCCGAACATTTTTTGGCAAAGATTCTTCAGCATGGCGCTTCAATCCAGTTCGATTTTGATGTCATCCACCACCGGCTCGCTTTCCAGGTAGGCGCGAGAGCGGAAGATCCAGAGTTCGTTGTCCAGATCGTCAAAGCGGTAGCCCTTGAGCTTGAGTTGTTCCAGAGGCGAACTTTCCTTGAAACAACGCCCGCACCGCTGGCAGGTGCTCATGAACAAATCCAATCGTTGCTGAAGGTCGCCGATTTTGTTGGTCGCCGTCTCGAACTCATGGCTCATGGTGATGGCCTTCTCCGGGCAAACCTCGGCGCAGCGTCCGCAGTAGGTGCAACGCCGGCCCAGATACTGCAGGATGCGGATTTCCTGGCAGACATCAAACACCAGGATTTCCCGCGCCGGACAATTGTTCGCGCAGCCGGCGCAGCCGATGCACTTCTGGGCGTCGAAGATCGGCCGGCCCCGGAAGTTTTCCGCCACCGGCCGCGGGTGCGCCGGATAATCCAGCGTCACGCAGCCGGCCTTCAGGCCGACCATCGCTTCTTTCCATTTGCTCAGCATGGACATGAAAGTCTCTCCATCAGTGCCCGTAACCCGCCAGCGCCAGGGCCGCGAACGCCACCGCCAGCAATCCGGCGAAGTAACGCACGGCCTGGTCAATCCGGTAGCGCGCGTGCGTCGCGGCGACCGCCGTCACCGCCAGCACCAGCGCCAGCACTTTGGCCCAGAACAGCAGCCAGCCCAGCGGGAAGGCCAGTTCCGATCCCCACGGCGCAAACAGCGCGACGAACAACCCGCTGTGAACCACCAGCCGCGCCATTTGCGCGTACTTGAAAAGCGCCAGCTTCGGGCCGGAGTACTCCACCAACGGCCCTTCCATGATTTCCGTCTCCGCCTCGGAAATGTCAAACGGCAGCTTTTGCACAAACGCCTGAAAGGACAGCACCATCACCACCAGCAGGATCAGGCCCGACCATGGAATGCCTTGGGTGGCGTAAACCGAGCCGTTCAAAACGGCGTCGAGCCGGAACGACCGCACGTGGACCGCGCCGACGAGAATGGCGATGGCAAACAAAGGTTCCAAGGCGATCATCGTCATCATCTCCCGCCCGATGCCCAGCAGCGAGTAAGTGGACCCCGCTGCCAGCCCGCCGAGCAGCGTGCAGATGCCGCACAAGGTCAGCAGGTAGATGAGCAGAATCACGTCCCCCGCGCCGTTCAGTGGCGCGGCAAATCCCATCGGCACCAGGCAGGCCACCGTCAACACCGCCGCCAGCGACAGCCGGGCGACAAACCGCTGCAGCGCCGGGGATTCGCCCGATTCGATGTCCTCCTTGCCGAGCAACTTCAGCAAGTCAAAGTAAGGCTGCCACAGCGGCGGTCCCTTGCGCGATTGCAGCCGCGCCGTGACCTTGCGCAGCACCCCTTCGCACAGCGGCGCAATCAGCAGGACCGCGCCGACATTGGCCAGCCCGCCTGCAATCATCCAAATCATAACGCCTCAAAATAATAACCGGATCGCGAGAATACCGGCCATCTTTTGCCAATTCCTTGTCTGAAATTGCAGAACGTCATGGAGTTCAGCGTCAAAGTTCATTCGGGGGGGCCAGATTCTGCCTGTCGCGCTCCTCACGAATTTGTTCCAGCAGATCATCGGTCACGGAAGCCGCTAAAGGCTGGCCGGCGCGGAAGACCAACACGCCTTCTTCCTTCGCGAGCGGCACCCCGCCGCGAACCCGGCGAAGGGTGATCCGTTCGCCGACATTTTCCAACTCCAGCAAGTCACCGGGGCCAATGTCCAATGCCTTCCGTATCGGCTTGGGCAGAACAATCCGTCCAGCGCGATCAATCCTCACTTTCGTAGTCATATAGGGCACAATATCATGAGTCATCCCAATCATCATTGCCAAAATGCCCGACTTTTTGGGGAGCGCGACCGTCCCGGTCGCATCCGTCGGCGTCCCGCCGACGGAACCAAACGGCCAAAACTGCCTTGCAATCGGCGCTGGTCTTGCTGGCGGAAGACGCGTTTCATCTCTTGAATCAACTCAACCAATCGCATACCTTCTGGTCATGAACACGCTGGAACAAATCGAACAGGCCGCCGAGCAACTTGCTCCGTCGGACTTTGACCGGCTGGCTTTATGGGTCAGCGCGCGCTACCACGATCGTTGGAAGCGGCAGATGGACCGCGATGCGACAGCGGGCAAGCTGGATTTTCTTTTCAATGAAGCCGCTCCCGAACGTCAGGCCGGGGCGCTCCACGACTGGCCTTCCGACAAGGAATGATACCATTTCTCCGAGATAATCGGCACAAACAACGGTTTCTCCCTGCCTTGCCTTGGCCTGGGGAGAGTTCTGAGTTGGTCCGTCAAGGATTTTTTGAAAGTTATTCACAGGAAGGAGCGGGTTGGGTTTTCAAGGTTTGGTGCAACGGGCTGCCGTTCTTTTGCAGCGCCTGGAGG
>Ga0182027_10003769_pt1 | contig 23788 bp, 21 predicted proteins | sample 712E1DmetaG_FD_121300 | JGI IMG/M metagenome (GOLD analysis project Ga0182027, IMG submission 121300) | Permafrost microbial communities from Stordalen Mire, Sweden - 712E1D metaG (Illumina Assembly) | ecosystem: Environmental > Terrestrial > Soil > Wetlands > Permafrost | place: Sweden... | reverse complement strand
TAAGCGGTTGATTTTCAAATGTGGGCCCAGCTGGGCACGATCCAGCGACCCCCTGATTATGAGTCAGGTGCTCTAACCAGCTGAGCTATGGGCCCTAAGTTAAAACGGACTGCAATATTATATATTTGTTAGTAATTTTGCAAGAAGCATAACAAAAAGAAAACCGAAACAATTTTTATCCATTTTTTTTCAGATGTTCCAAAAGAACATTTACGGCCTCATCCATATCGTGTCCGAAGCTTAATATTCCGGCACGGTCCCCAGCCATTATTATAATTCTTTTTTCAAAAACATCAGAATCCTTAAATAATCTGATAATATCTTTAGCAAGACCGGCAGTACCATAATCCATAGAGGGATTCGTGGTTGGCACCTTATAAATCAATTCATTCCATAATTCAATGGAATGAACATGAACAACTGCATTAGCCCCGGGGTCCGACAAATAAATTGCGGCATGAGTTAAAGATTCAGATGATGCTTTTAGAGGCCCAAGGCATTGAACTGCATTATCATCAATATTGAAGGAATTAACTTTGACATAATGACCAGGCTCCAGTTCCGGGATTTCTCCTGTAGCGGAACCTGTAATTACAAATTGATTCCCTGTGCCAATACGCATACTGATATTTCCAAAACCTACTCCATTTTCATAAGCTCCGATCAAATCCATGTTATAAAGAATCTCACGCCAGTAGTTTATTATTTCATACTGCTCATCCTGGATTACCGGGCCAGACTGACTCCAATGACAATTGAATTTTACTACCCCTTCCATTTTAATTTAATTTTTCTGAAAACATTTTATTTATCTCACTTTCGGATGCCTTGCAAATTCCTTTTTCTGTTATTAATCCTGTAATTAATCTTGCCGGAGTTATATCAAAGCCATAATTTACAGCATGTGAATTTTCAGGGCAAATTCTTACTGACATGATTTTGTTTTCTGCAAAACCAGTAACCATGTTAATTTCTTCCGGATCACGCTCCTCTATTTGTATCTGAGTTAAACCATCATCGATTTTGAAGTCAATTGATGAGGAAGGAAGGGCGACATAAAAAGGCACATTATTATCCAAAGCAGCCAGCGCTTTAAGATAAGTACCGATTTTGTTTGCCACATCTCCCCTTCCTGTAGTTCGGTCACTTCCGACAATAACCAGATCAACAAGTCCATGTTGCATCAGATGTCCGCCAGTGTTATCTGTAACAAGAGAATATGGAATACCGCAATTCTCAAGTTCAAATGTTGTCAACCGGGCGCCCTGATTTCTGGGACGTGTTTCATCTACCCAGACATGAACCGGAATCCCTTTTCCTTGAGCTGCAAAAACCGGAGCCAGAGCCGTACCATAATCGATACACGCAAGCCAGCCGGCGTTACAGTGTGTAAGAATATTCACCGGGGATCCATTTTTTGTTTTGCTTATTCCTTCAATTAAGGGCAGCCCGTTAATTCCAATTTTCCTGCAATTATCTATTTCATTTTCGCAAATTTCTTTTGCGGCTGAAAGGGCAGATTCGGTTATTGAGCTCTGGTTTGATTTATCAGAAAGGTTACTGAGAACTTTGTTAACTGCCCAGGCAAGGTTAACGGCAGTTGGCCTGCTTGATATCAAATATTCTGCAGCATTTTTCAGGTGCTCCCTTATATTTGTATGAATTGGAATTTCAAGTGTGGCAAGATACATTCCAAAAGCACCAGCTGCTCCTATCGCCGGAGCACCCCTGACGGTCATATCTTTTATTGCCAAATATACATCCTCTACGGATTGAAGCTTCCTGATTTCAAAGATAAATGGAAGTTTTTCCTGATTAATTACAGAGATTATTCCGGGCTCAGAATCATCGAACCAGATACTCCGATAATAGTTTTCTCCTATTTTCATTGTAGAATATCCTTCCCTGTAAAAAGAATTAATCATCAAAAGTACTAAATATTGTAATATCTTAAATTTAAACACAATCTGTTGTATCGATGATAGGAAGAATGAACTCTGGATAATGTTTCGAATAATCGACCGGAAAATTCGAACTATTTTGAATCATTTTAATTATGTTTTATATTTGTCTGAAGGATTGATAATAATTGATTCAGAGTATATATGATTAATAAAGAGGAATTTAGAAAAAAAATACTCATTACTGCCGGACAGATTTTCAGTCGTTTTGGATTCAGGAAAACCACCATGGAAGAAGTAGCCAAGGCATTGAAAATGGGGAAAAGCTCTATTTATTATTATTTCAGCAGTAAGGAAGATATTTTTGAAGCAGTTGTTTTATATGAGGCTAACATACTTAGAAATGAGCTCACTACAGCAATCAAGTCCGTGGATTCGCCAATTGGTAAGATGGAAAAATATGTTTTTGTAAGAATGAAATCGTTCGAAAAACTTTCAAATTATTATAATGCCATTTTCGATAAGAATCTTGATCATTATGAATTTATAGAAAAAATAAGGGAAAAATATGACCGTGAAGAGACGGCAATTCTCAGACTGATATTATATGACGGCGCAAGAAAAAAGGTGTTTAATGTTAAAAACAGTGAATATACGGCCCTGGCAATCCAGACCACGCTTAAAGGACTTGAGGTGCCATTATTCTGGAAAAAACGAGAAGTAAATATTGACCTCCGGCTAAAAGCTATTCTGGATGTTTTGTTTTATGGTATTGTGATAAAATGAAGATCACTTTTTTATAAACCCCGGCTTTTTAATATAAAGAGATAAAATCAATCCAATAATTCCGAACACAACAAACGGGATACTATATTTCTGACCAAAATTTAATTTCATTGTAGCCTCAATCGGAACCTGAATTTCTTTCAGAAACTCAATGAAAAACCTTGCGGTAAAAACAAGAATCAGAAAAATACTAATAAGGAGACCCTGATAAACCTGTCCCTTTTTGCGCCAATACATCCAGTAAAGAAGGAAAAAAACCAACAGATAGGCGAGCCCTTCATAAATCTGTGTCGGATGTTTTGGTGCAACTTCATGATTTCTTAAAAATACAAATCCCCAGGGTACTGTTGTTTCAATACCATAAATTTCAGAATTCATAAGGTTTCCCATTCTGATAAAGAAGCCCGAGAGGGCAACAACTATTGCAATTCTGTCCAGAGTCCAGAAATATCCTTGTTTCTCTTTAAGTGAAAATATTAAAACAGCAATAAGAATGCCAATAGCAGCTCCATGACTGGCTAGTCCCCCATGCCATACCAGCAGAATTTCAAACGGATGTTTGAGATAAAATGCCGGTTCATATAAAAAACAATGTCCCAACCGGGCACCAACTATTGTCCCGATTGCCATATATATCGTAAGCTTGTCGAGAATCTCTTCGCCAAGGTCTTCATTTTTAAATATTTTCCTCATTATTATATATCCGAATAAAAAGCATGAGGCAAACAGTAATCCATACCATCTGATGGCAAAAGAACCAATCCGGAAAATTTCGGGATTTGGATTCCATGGAATAATAAGTAAATGCATATTTTTTGTTTTATAACCGATTCAAAGGTAAAAAATAATTAATTTCATTAACGATTGGTTTTACGATTTCAAAAACAGGAATAAACGGAACTTGAAAATTTGGTGTAAGTTTGTAATTCATTTAAAAACTCTATTGATGAAAGGATGCACATATCGGTCCTTAATAATTATTACGGCAGCGACTTCTGTCATTTTCGGTTGTGCAAAACAGATGCCACCTTCTGGGGGCCCGCGGGATATCACTCCACCAAAAATAGTCAGAAGCACGCCGGCCAACGGAGCGATTAACTTTAAGGGAAAAAGTATAGTCATTACTTTTGATGAGTTTGTAACTCTTGAAAAGATGAATGAAAAATTCATGATTTCTCCTCCTGTCAATAAGAAGCCCGATATTGTGCTGAAAGATAAAAGCCTTTATATTAATTTTCATGAAAAATTAAAAGACAGTACGACATACACACTTTATTTTCAGGATGCAGTAAGAGACTTAAATGAAGGAAATATAATTCATGATTTTCAATTTGTTTTTTCCACCGGCAGTGTTCTGGATTCTCTTTCAGTTACTGGGAATATTTATAATTCTTCCAACCTTGAGGTTCCCGAGAACACGCAGATATTGATGTACAGGGCATTGGCAGATACCGCACCGGTAAAGTTAATGCCGGATTATGTTGGCCTGGCCGACATTAATGGTGGTTTCAGGATAAATAATATTAAGGAAGGCACATATAAACTTTATGGTCTGCAGGATAAGAACGGCAATAAAAAATACGATCTTTTTGATGAAGGATTCGCATTTATGAATAGTCCGGTGGAAATAAACAATGTAAAAAATTATTTGCCGGTTGTGATTCCCAAAGATACCATTAAAGTCCATCCGGCAAAAGGGACTTTAATTTTGAAAAAAACGCAAGAAGTTCCCCTTATCAACGGAGAATATAAGTTATTTCTGTTCACTGCACCTAAAAAAAATCATTATCTGACGTCCTCTGGGAGAAAATCAGCCATACTTCTAAATTATACTCTCTCTTTACCTCCGGATTCTATGCGTTTTGCATTTAGAATTCCAGATGCTGACAAAAAGAGTTATTTAATTGAAAAGAATTCAACGGGTGATACTATTAATGTTTGGCTTACAGACAGTATATTATACTCTAAACAGCAACTCAAAACCATAGTGGGTTATCCTTTTACCGATTCGACCGGAGTTACTAAATTCAGGACCGACACAATTCCATTAAATTTTGTATTGACAAAGGCAATGAAGACGAAAGAGGCTATGACTAAATATACTTTTACCACAAATCTTTTAGCTGGAGTCTTAAGACCAGATCAATCAATAATGTTTTTATCACAAACTCCGTTCAGGGCCCCTGATACCACTAAAATACGCATTTACGAAACTACAAAAACAGGAAAAACCAGGATCCCCTATGTCTTTTTAAAAGACAGCTTGAATTCAAAGAGGTATTATCTGAAATCAAAATTTAACGAGGGATCAACATATTTGTTCACTGCAAATCGTGCATCATTTGGCGACATATATGGTAAGGTTGCGGATTCATTAGGAATTAAATTTTTTATCAGGTCAGCTGATACATACGGAAAATTGACTATGCCAATTAAAAATGTGCAAGGAGCTACTATTATTCAGCTTCTTGATCAACAGGAAAAAGTATTATCCGAAAGAAAAATAAAACGAGACGGTAAAATTGAATTTCCTTTACTTGAGAAGGGTTTTTACAGGGTTCGTGCAATCTATGATCTCAATGGAGACGGAAAATGGACCACCGGAGACTATAAAATAAAGAGACAACCGGAACCTGTTTCATATTATCCTGCCGAAATCGAGATTAAAATTGATTGGGAAGTAATACTACCTGACGCCTGGGATTTAAGTAATATGAACCAGAAAGATCAGAAACTCAGGGTAAAAAAACAATAATACAATCCTGGAACATACTGTCGGATTCAATTATAATTGATAAATAATCAGGTCGTCCGAAGCCTGGTTCGTTTTATTCTGAACTTAATGAAATTGGAAAATGTTTTGTATTTTTGTTTCATCAAAAATATTCTCCCGGCAATGGTGTGATTTGAATAAAAATTGATTGCCTGGGACGGAAATATGTCATTAATTAATAGATTCTTCAGAAATGAGAGAAGTTGTAGCCGGGGTTGATATAGGCGGAACAAACACAGTTTTTGGTCTGGTTGACAGAGATGGAACAATTATAGCAGCGGAAAGGCTCAGTACAACTTCATATCCTGAAATAGAAGATTTTGTCTCTGTACTTACGTGTTCTATTCAAAAACTGGCTACTGGTGTGAAAGACATAAAGCTTGCAGGAGTGGGAATTGGTGCACCCGATGCAAATTATTATAAAGGAACGATCGAATTAGCAACAAATCTTGCATGGCAAGGGATTGTTCCATTAGTATCACTGATAAAAGAAAAAATTAATCTGCCTGTTGCTATTACTAACGATGCTAAAGCAGCAGCGTTAGGGGAAATGCTTTTTGGCGGGGCAAAAAACATAAAAGACTTTATCATCATTACACTTGGAACCGGTATGGGTAGCGGAATTGTAGTGAACGGAGAACTTGTTTACGGGTATACTGGTTTTGCCGGAGAACTGGGGCAAACAATAATTGTTCCGGGAGGGAGAGCCTGCGGATGTGGCAGGCGTGGATGTCTTGAAACGTATGTGTCTGCACCAGGTCTTGTTCGGACTGTTTTATATTTGTTAAGTGAAATGAAAGAAGAAAGTATCCTCCGGTCAATTCCTCCTTCGGATCTTACTTCAAAACAGGTTGCAGAAGAGGCAGAAAAAGGTGATGTCATTGCTCTTAAATCATTCGATTATACAGCAGAAATGCTAGCATTGGGAATAGTTAACGCTGTTACATTTTCGAGTCCGGAGGCAATTTTTTTATTTGGTGGACTTGCACAGGCCGGAGAATTGCTTTTTAATCCTGTTAGAAAATATGTTGATCTTAAAATCATGCCAATTTATAAAGGAACAGTAAAAATTCTTCCTTCCGGTATTCCTGAGAATAATGCTGCCGTTATGGGAGCCGCAGCATTGGCCTGGAAAGAATTATCAAAATAACATATTTAAAATGAAGCAAGTATATTCCCTTTTCAGTCTGGTTCTTTAAGTTCAGAAGTAAATATGCTATGGTGAAGATTCTGGAAATAAAAAAAGAGATATTCGAAAAAGAATATCCTGATATTGGTGAGATTTCATTAAGACTTGACTCCAACAGAAAAAAAGAGCCGGTTGATATTCTCAACTGGAAAAAATTTACTTACAAACCGGAAGTCTGGTTTACTATGGCTTATAGTGACAGAGAGATCTTTCTGAAATATTATGTCACAGAAGAATTTATAAAAGCCGAAAAGAGAGAATCAAACGAGATGGTTTGTGAAGATTCCTGCGTGGAATTCTTTGTGTCTCCCTCTGAAGATGGAATATATTATAATTTTGAATTCAACCCGATTGGTACTTGTTTGTTGGGATCCGGAACTTGTCGGGAAAATAGTTCGGCTGCTCCGATTTCTGTCATTGCAAATATACGACGTGAAGGCTCTTCAGGAACAAGACCGTTTAAGGAAAGATGTGGGTGGTTCTTCTGGACTATTACAATTGCAATACCTTATAAAGTGTTCTTTCATCATATCTTGGATGAGCTTACAGGAAAAACATTTAGGGCAAATTTTTATAAAAGCGGAGATCTGCTGACTAAACCTCATTACCTGACCTGGAATAAAGTGGGGACAATGAATCCTGATTATCATCAGCCGGAATATTTTGGAGTGTTGAAATTTGTTTAATCAAAAATCTCATAAGTGTAAAAGATGTTTGAAAAAATCAGCTATCAAAAATCCGAAATCCGAAATTCTGGTAATTGCGATACACCAGTTTTCATCTGATAAAATAAAAATGAAATATATGGAATTCAACAAAGTAGTCCTTTCCATTCATGCACACCCTGATGATGCAGAGGCATGGAATGCCGGAACGCTTAAACTGTTAAGGGACAGAGGATATAAAATTGTAATAGCTACCCTAACGGCAGGAGATCTTGGCGGTTGTAATATAGGAATGGCTGAGACGGCAAAAATACGAACTGACGAGGCACGGAAAGCGGCGTCAATTCTTGAGGCAGAATATTTCTCGCTTGGAGGAACAGATGGCTTTCTTTTTGATGATAAAGAGATGAGGCTCAAAACAGTCTCTCTAATCAGAAAAGTTAAAGCTGGTATTATTTTTACACATCTTCCAACGGATTATCATTCTGATCACAGGACTACAGCCAACATTGTGGAAACAGCCGCTATGATTTCTTCACTCGATCCTGTTCCTGTTGATGAACAACCTTTAAGCGCCACTCCATTGCTATATCATTCATCTCCTTTCACGCTTACGGATCCTCTTGGAACAAAAATTCCGGCTCCTCATTTTTTTGTAGATGTAACCAGCGTGATTGAGACAAAGAAAAAAATGCTCGAATACCATATTTCCCAGATAGAATTGATGAGGCATATGCATAAAATTGACGATTTTTTCGGATATGTTCTCGAAGGCAACAGGAATTATGGTAAAATGGCAGGTGTGGATTATGCAGAAGTCTATTGGCAGCATCTTGGCGGAGGATTTCAGCAAGAACCTCTAGTTCAAAAAGAGCTCTATTCATTTTTAATCAAATAATAAATAATGAAATGAATCTTTCGGATGAAAAATACAGCAGGTTTGCCCTGATAAAAGAAATGATGCAAACCCCAGACATCATAAGAAACTTTGATGCAAATTCGGCTTCGCGGTTTGTAAAAAAAAGCGCCGGCAAAAAAGGGATATTTCTTACCGGAGAGGGTAGCAGCAGAATATTTCCTGCCAAAAGAACCATATATTCATTATTAAAAGGTGGCTATTCTGAATCGGTTTTAACTGAAGGTTCGACCCAGGCAATGGAATATAAACTTGACGATTTTGCCATTTTTGCTGCTTCCAATTCAGGACAGACAAAAGAGGTTATAAAATTAGTTTCTCTGTTAAAGAAACAAGGACATAAATCTGTTTTCGGGATAACTGCAAATGAAAAAACAATGCTTCAGGAATTAGTGTCTGACACTCATATACTTTCATGCGGAAAGGAAGAGGCTGTTGCTGCAACGAAATCGGTAATTGAGCAGGGGCTTTTTTATGATTCTCTCTTTCATCATTTGAAAGGAATTGAAATGAAAGGCCTTTTTGATTTTGCAGATAAAACAAAGGAAGTTCTTTCTTTCAATATACCTGCTGAAATTATTAAAATAATTAAAGATGCGACTGTTATCTATTTTGCCGGGAGGAACAATGGAGTAGCTGAAGAACTTGCATTGAAAGCAAACGAAATAACAAGAAAAAAATCAGCTTTTCTTGAAGGAACATTTGCTGTGCATGGAATAGAGGAGGTAATGGACAAAAATGAAGTTCTTCTCTGGGTCGATCCATTTGAAGAAGAGGAAGCAAAGTTCAATGAGTGTCTGGTAAAAGGAGTTGGAATGAAGATAATTACACTGACTTCCGGATCATCAGCATTCCCTTCAATTACGATACCTGATGGAGGAGAATATAAGGAATACATACAGCTTGCCGCCGGCTGGAACTTATTGGTTGAGACAGGACTAGCTCTTGGAATAGATCTTGACAAACCATCACGGGCCCGAAAGGTCGGTAATGAGTTTATTGGATGATAAATCATATTATTTTCATACTTTCCTGAAAAAAAGGAAAATTCTTTATGGATAAAATTGTAAATGTTATATTTACATTTATTAAGAACCTATCCTAAACTAATGGGAAGAAAGAAAGTTGTTGTTGGTATTGATATAGGAGGAACCAACACTGTATTCGGATTTGTAGATCGCGATGGTCATATTCTGATCGATGATACAATAAAAACAACTCATTATGATGAACCGGAAGTTTTTGTTGCCGCGCTTTATGAAAAGATCATGATTGCCCAGTCAAAGATCGGTTATGATGTTGAGATTTTAGGTTTTGGGATTGGTGCTCCAATGGGGAACATAAACAAAGGTACAATTGAATATCCTGCAGATCTTCCCTGGAAAGGGATAATTCCTCTTGCAGAAATCTTTAAAAAGCATACAGACCTTCCGGTAATAGTTACAAACGATGCCAATGCTGCCGCTGTCGGAGAGATGATTTACGGGGGCGCACGCGGGATGAAAGATTTTATTGTTATAACACTTGGAACCGGCCTGGGCAGCGGTTTTGTTGTTGATGGCAAACTTGTTTATGGTCATGATGGTTTTGCGGGAGAGATCGGACATACAGCGATCAGACCGGGAGAATCCAACAGGGACTGCGGATGCGGAAGAAAAGGATGCTTGGAGACATATGTCTCTGCCACCGGAATAAAAAGGACAGTTCTTAAAATCCTCGCAGATAAACTTGAACCAAGCGAACTTAGAAAATACAGTTTTGAGGAGCTGGATGCAAAAATTATCCACGATGCTGCAAAAAACGGAGATGCCATTGCCATAAGAGCATTTGAACATACAGGAAGAATGCTCGGATTCAAATTGGCAGATGTTGTGGCAACTACCAATCCGGAAGCGATATTCCTGTTCGGAGGGCTCGCTCTGGCTAAAGACCTCATCTTTGAACCCGCAAAAAAGTACATGGAACAAAACCTTTTAAGTATATATAAAGACAAAGTAAAGTTGTTGCAATCAGAACTTAGCACACAAAATGCTGCAGTACTTGGCGCCAGTTCCCTGATCTGGTCGGAGAAAGAATATTAGGATTTAATTCTTATAATAATGGATACACCAAATACACCACTTAATAACATCCTTGGAATTGTCCTTATAATTATCGCCTTTGCTATAGCTTATGCATACCTTAAACCTCATAATCTTCATAGAACCAGAGCGGTTTCAACGCTTCTTCTGAAAGTGAGTTATTTGTTGTACCTTTTGATATTAATGATAATTGTTTATATCACATTGCTTCACAAAGGAGGAATTGATAAGGTTTTTCCCGACATTGAGTTTTTTGCATTTCTGATAGTTCTTTTTGTTCCGACGATTGGCATACTTGCCAGAAAACTTGGCCAGTTCAGAAAGAAAAGGGAAAACTTTAATTACTTTTTTACTTTAGTTAATGCACTTTGTATTATTGCCTTGCTTGTTATGTTTTTTATTTAAGATCACCGGATAAAAATTGATTTTTTAACTTCCGTTCATTCTATCTTTGACTGCTAATAAAATGTCAGGTTCAAGGAACAATTAAAACCTAAATCAATGATCAAAGAACGTCTAATAGGGTACATTGAACAGAGTATAAAGCAAAACTGGAATATTGAGGCTTTATCAAATTATAAAGAGAGAGAATATTCGTACAGGGAGATTGCCGAAAAGATGATCAAACTTCATATTTTCTTCAAAGAAGCTGGCATTAAGGAGGGTGATAAAATTGCGCTTGTCGGCAGGAACTCAGCCAATTGGTGTGTTGTTTATCTTGCTGTGGTTACGTACGGAGCAGTAATTGTTCCTATTTTACCTGATTTCAAGCCGGAAGACCACCAGAATATTATTAATCATTCGGATTCAAAAATATTGTTTGTAGATGATAAAATCTGGGAGACTTTCGATTTTGAAAAAATTCAGGCAATCATAGCTTCTGTTTCCCTCGATGATTTTTCTTTTATTACGTCAAGGAAAGAAGGTCTGAAACAAAGCTATTCCGCTTTTGACAATAAGTTTAATGAATTATATCCGGAACTGAAACCTGAACATATCAAATTCTCAGATATTTCTAATGATAATCTTGCGGTTATAAGCTACACGTCTGGCACTACAGGGTTTTCAAAAGGCGTAATGATAACACATAACAGTCTCGCCGCCAACGTAAGATATGCTCAAAATAATATGCCCCTCAAACCCGGAGATCCGGTGGTTTCGTTCCTTCCTCTTGCCCACACTTATGGATGTGCTTTTGAGTTTCTGTTTCCTTTTACTTATGGTTGTCACATTACAATATTGTCTAAAACACCTTCCCCTCAGATTGTACTTCAGGCGTTTGGAGAGATAAAACCGAGACTGATATTGTCGGTTCCGCTTGTAATTGAAAAGATCTATAAAAAACAGATTATTCCGGTTATCAATAAACCGCTGATGAAAATTTTGCTTTTGATACCGGGCATCAACACTATCCTTTTCAAAAAAATCCGTGAAAAGCTCACAGAATCATTTGGCGGAAGGTTTATGGAAATTGTAATCGGAGGCGCGGCCTTCAATGCCGATACTGAAAAATTCTTCCGAAAAATCGGCTTTAAATTCACTGTCGGATATGGTATGACAGAGTGCGGACCACTTATAAGTTATGCTTCATGGGACACAACAAAGCTTGGGGCCTCAGGAAGAGCTGTTGATACTCTGGAAGTGACAATAGATTCTGCCGATCCCGAAAAACAGGTTGGTGAAATAATACTGCGAGGTGAAAATGTAATGCTTGGTTATTATAAAAATGAAGAAGCTACCAACGCCGTAATTGATAAAAATGGATGGATGCATACCGGCGATCTTGGAATAATTGACAAGGAAGGGAATATCTATATCAAAGGGCGAAGCAAAAGCATGATACTAGGACCCTCAGGGAAGAATATATATCCTGAAGAGATCGAAGCAGTTATTAACAACCAGAAATATATAACTGAATCTGTGGTGATATCGGAAGACAACAAACTTATTGGCCTTATATTTCCGGATTATGAACATATTAGAAAGGACAATCTTCCGGAAGAACAACTTCCAGGAATACTTGACAGTATAAGGAAAACGGTTAATGAAAGATTACCCGACTTTATGGCTGTTCACAAATTCAGAATTCATTCTGAGGAATTTGTTAAGACACCCAAGAGAAGCATTAAAAGATTTTTATATACTAAAGAATGAATGGGCTAATGAGTGAAAAGGAGACGGCGAGAAAATCTCCCATTCTCCTTTTCTCCCGTTCAGTTTTAAAGATTCCTGTATCTGTAAAAAACAGGGAGTTATTTTTGGATTTAGTTAAAGAAGATTAGACATGGATCTATATGTGGTTATTGTAGCCGGCGGAAGTGGTAAACGGATGGGAATGGATACGCCTAAACAATATCTTGAACTTACCGGCCGACCAGTACTGATGCACACAATTGAAAGATTCAGGGAATTTAACGATTCTATCGAAATCATAACAGTTCTTCCTGAAAACCAGCTCAGGTTCTGGAATGACCTCCGGAAAAAATACGATTTTGACATCCCTCATACTTTGGTAAAAGGAGGATCAAAGCGATTTATTTCCGTAAAGCATGGACTGGAATTTGTAAATTCTCCCGGCCTGGTTGCCATTCACGATGGAGTAAGACCACTTGTGCGCAAAGAAACAATCAAAAGATGCTTTGAAACTGCCGAAAAATACGGTAATGCTATTCCCGTTATAAGTCCTGCTGACTCTTTAAGATATGAAGAAGAGGAAGGAAACAAGCCTATTAACAGAATGCATGTTAAACAAGTTCAGACGCCGCAGGTATTTGATGTGGCAAAGATTAAAAAAGCCTATCTTCAGGCTTTTGATCCATCCTTTACAGATGACGCTACTGTACTTGAAAAGACCGGAGAAACTATTCACCTGGTTGAAGGCAATAGAGAAAACATTAAGATTACTAATCCCGAAGATCTCTTTATAGCACAGACGCTGTTATCTTTTATTTCCTGATAGATGGTGGAAAAATTTTGTGGTATTAATTATGGATCTTTTTTAGAAAGATTTTAACATTCAGAACAATATTACAAAACAACAAGTGCAATAAAAAAACATGTTTGAAAGAGTTGTTTTTAATTATAAAGATCTTGAGGTAAGAGTATCGGATCATGCTAATGAGGAAATACTCTATCTACTTGATCATACGATTCAGGGTTCTGAAGGTGGGATGAGGTATTCGCTTCAGAATGTAGCACCACGTATTGAAGCTTATAAAGACAAAATCAGATTTGTTTCACTTTATAAAAAGAACCAGGTAACGGGGACTATTGGTTCCTGTTTCCGCGAATCCAGCCTTGGAAATCATTTATATCCTTCCACTTACCTGAGATATCTGGCTTTTCAGTCTACCTATCAGCTTGAGCCTGGCTGGAGAAAGCGCAGACGGATTGCCTTGAAACCGGAGAGAGAAGATTCCTTTAAACAAAAGACTCTTGAAATCTTTAGCAAACCGCAACTTCTGGATCTTCAGGGTGTAAAAGAAGAAGATAAACATATAATGTATGCCTTTCTTGAAAGCATGAATGAACGGTCTAAAAACCTCGTGAGTCAGGCTGGTTATGAATATGTAAGGTCATTCTTAACAGTTGCTTTCAGCCGGTTCTCACCAAAAATGGATGACAGGGTTTCAAAAATTAAGGAAGAGGAGAAACCTGAAATAAAAGAACTTCTTTCAGATTATTATAGAAACCATTCTCTTTTTACCACAGAATATTCTTTCTATGGGGAAAAATATTATGTTTTAAAAGAAGACGGACAGATTATTGCCGGCGTGAGTGCAATTCCCGGAGTTCATAAAATATATGATATCCCCGGAATCTGGGGCTGGATTATAATGAAAATACTTCCCAGGGTTCCATATTATCGTCGTCTCTTTTCTCCGGGAGAATTCAGGTACCTGGTATTTGATGCAATTTATTGCAAGAAAGGGCATGAAAAAAATCTTGCGAAACTGTTTGAATCTGTTTGTGCATCAGAAGGATACTTTACCGGACTGACATGGCTTGATGACCGGAGTCATCTGTACGATAAAATCAGAACAGAGGTAAATATGGGGGCACTGAACAGAATGCTGAATGCAAAACCCGGATTGGTTTATATTCGTTTTATAAATTTTGATGAAAAAGAAAAAGATCGGTTTTATGAAGCCCCTGCTTATATTTCAGGATTTGATTTTTCATAATTATCTCACATGCATTAATCCTAAAGCTATAATCGAAAAATGAAATACAAACTGTTACTTTTTTCACTCCTGAGTACCCTGTTGTTTATTTGCCGCACCACAGCCCAGGAATCATTTGAGATGAAAGCAGTGCGGATGCAATGGTTCAAGGATGCGAAACTTGGAATTTTTATTCACTGGGGAATATTTGCTGTCAACGGGATAGATGAATCATGGTCATTCTACAATGGATATATTTCTTACACAGATTATATGAAACAGCTAAAAGGATTTACTGCTGCGAATTACAATCCTGAAGAATGGGCTTCTCTGATAAATGAAAGCGGAGCAAAATATGCAGTGCTTACGACAAAACATCATGATGGTGTTGCATTGTGGGATACAAAAGCCGGAGATCTTAGCGTCGTTAAAAAAAGTCCTGCTGCCCGTGATCTGATTTCTCCTTTTTGTAATGCACTTGTAAAGCATGGAATTAAAGTGGGTCTTTATTATTCATTGCTTGACTGGTCAAATCCGGATTATCCAAATTTCACAAAAAATGAAAAAAAGTATTCAGATGATTCAGTAAAATGGAATCGTTTTGCTGTTTTTTATCATTCCCAGATAGAAGAACTTGGAAAGAATTTTAACCCTGATCTGTACTGGTTTGACGGAGACTGGGAACAGAGCGCTGAAAAATGGAAGGCCAATGAGATCCGAGAAATGATTCTGAAACAAAATCCAAAAGCAATAATTAATTCAAGACTTCAGGGATATGGCGATTACTCAACACCTGAACAGGGACTGCCGGTAAAGAGACCTATTGACAAGTACTGGGAACTTTGTATGACAATTAATGATTCCTGGGGTTATCAGCAAAACGACAAAAATTTTAAAAGTTCACAACAAATTATAAAAATATTTGCAGAATGTCTTTCAAAAGGAGGAAACCTGCTTCTTGACATTGGCCCAAAAGCAGATGGCACTATTCCTGCCGAAGAGGTCTCAATATTAAAAGATCTGGGTAGATGGACAAAAAAACATTCCGAGGCAATATATGGAACTGAAGGTGGACTTTCGGAAGGATATTTTTATGGCCCGACAACCATTAGTAAAGATAGTACAATGCTTTACCTTTTTATTAATGGAAATGCCCATGGGCAGATTATGTTAGAAGGAATTAAGAATAAGATCAACAGAATTTATGTTGTTGGAAACGGAACAAAACTTTTATGGAAAGAATACCTGAAACCATATTGGAGCACTAATGCCGGACTTATATTTATTGATGTTCCTGAAAATATTCTTGATGAATACATGACTGTTCTGGCGATTGTACTGGATGGGAAACTGAATATTCAGAAATAGAAATAAGTAAATCTTTCCGGGCCATTTTATGTCTCCTCCGGGGAGCCCATTGCTAATTTTTAATTTTATTTATTGTAACACAAAGAGGGCGCTGAGTTACTCGGAGATCTTCAAAAAGAGAAAAATCAAATAAATAATCAAAATAAAATATTATGAAATCAAGTTTTTTATTTTCTCTGATTCTTCTATTTATTCTAATACCTGTAGTTAATTCTCAGGAAGATGAAAAATATGTCCCGGAAACAGATCCTCTTGTGCTTAATAAACTCGAAAAATGGCAGGACCTGAAATTTGGTCTGCTGATGCATTGGGGAACTTATAGCCAGTGGGGAATTGTAGAATCCTGGTCGATATGTGCTGAAGATGAAGGCTGGTGCCGTCGCAAAAATCAGAATTATGTTGAGTACAAAAAAGAATATGAAAATCTTCAGACAACATTCAACCCCGTAGATTTTGATCCGGTAAAATGGGCGAAAGCAGCCAAAGAAGCAGGAATGAAATATGTTATTTTCACTACAAAACATCATGATGGTTTTTGTATGTTCGATACAAAGCTTACTGATTATAGCATAACAGGAACGAAAACCCCATTTCATATTAATCCTAAAGCAAATATTGCAAAAGAGATTTTTAATGCGTTCCGGGCTGAAGGATTCTGGACCGGGGCATACTTCTCCAAACCAGACTGGCATAATGAAAATTACTGGTGGCCCAATTTCGCCACGCCTGACAGGAATGTGAATTACAACATAAAAGCCTATCCTGAAAGATGGGAAAAATTTGTTCAGTTCACCCAAGGACAGATAATGGAGCTGTTGGGCGGTGATTACGGTAAAATTGATATTCTATGGCTCGATGGTGGTTGGGTCCAGAAAATGACAGATGAAGAAGTTTACAAATATATAACGGCCAAAGATTACAAATTCAGCAGGATACAAAGCCAGGATATCAGAATGGATGAACTGGTAACAAAAGCACGACAGAAACAACCAGGATTAATTGTCGTGGACAGAGCTGTTTATGGAAAAAATCAAAATTACCTTACACCAGAAAACCGGGTTCCTGAGAAAGCTCTTCCATACCCGTGGGAGTCGTGCATAATTGCCGGCGGTGGTTGGTCCTGGGTTCCAAATGCAAAATATATGAGTGGCAGAGATGCTGTACAATTGCTTGTCGATATTGTTGTTAAAGGAGGAAATCTGTTATTAAATATTGCTCCCGGGCCTCTCGGTCAATGGCACGAAGATGCTTACAAACTGCTGGCAGAAATTGGAAGCTGGATGAAAGTTAACAGTGAAGCAATTTATGAAACCAGGGCATTAGCTCCTTATAAGGAAGGGAAAATATGTATTTCAAAGAAAGGGAATAACACATTATATATATATTATTTGGCTTCTGAAAATGAAGAAATGCCTCCGCAGATAGGAATGACAACCTATTCTTTACCTGCCGGATCAAAAGTTGAAATGCTTGGCACCGGAGCTTTTTTAAAATGGCAGAAAAGCGGAAATGGCTTCTTTGTAGCTCTTCCTGAAAAGTTAAGAAAGAAGCCACCTTCAAAATATGTATGGGTAATGAAAGTTACTTATTAGAACAAGCCTCTTTATTGTTTATTTTTTTATTTTTGCTTCTGAAATTGGACGTTAGCTCAGTTGGTTCAGTCCACCGATTGGCGTATGACAGGCTTCTGGCTTATTGAAATAAGGGACGTTAGCTCAGTTGGTTCAGAGCGCTTGCTTGACAGGCAAGAGGTCACTGGTTCGATTCCAGTACGCCCCACGATTCTAGCTGCAGGGGAAAATATGTATTCTGTATATGTTTTATATTCAAATGAATACAAAAAATGTTATATAGGATTCACATCAGATCTGGGAAAAAGGATTGCATCTCATAATCATCCGTTAAATGAGCTTAGATATAGTGAAACTGCAACTTATTCACTATATAGCTGTTGCGATTTATGTCGCATACCTTATACCTATGATATTCAACATGCGACATAAAGAGAGCAACCCGAACACCTTTATACCTGGTTTAATTATCCTTTATACAACGAACAGAAAAAGCAAAATTCTCCATACTGTAACCCCTGACCACAGCATTGTAATTGTAGCTCATGATCCTATACAGGGCTGTATTATCGCTCTCGGTAGAAGTCCACCATATGCCGTAATTTCCAATGTTTAGAAATGAGCCATTAGAGTAACGATAACCACCCGGGATTGCTGTAAAGTTACTGCTGTTATCAGCACCACTATTAGGCGTTGTCCAATGAGTTGTTCCGGATTCTTTCAACTTTCCGCCAACAAGACTTTCCCCTCCCAAATAAATTGTCAATGTATCCCAATCAACATCAGTAGGAACATGCCAGCCAGTCGGGCAGACATTGCGTTTGTCAGTAACTGCGTACCAGGTATATAATCGGCCATAGACAGCCGCATTGGTGATATCACCATTATAGGGCCATTGGTATTTTGGTGCATTTTCGCCTGATATATCAGTTGTGGCAGGAAAGACCGAACTGATCAAATCGCCATTGCTGTACTTTGTTGTCTTCAGGTTTTCCAGCAACCACTCCTGCATGCCTATCTTTACGGAAGTATAAACATTGCCGTCACCGTCCCTTATGGCATTATCATTACTCTTTTTACATGAGTTAATTAGCATGAATGAATAAATTAACAAAAGTGCTCCTGAAATTTTAAAAATATTTTTCATATAATGCCAAATAGAGTTTAATACTGCCATGATAGGCATTCAACCAAATTTACTTTTTGGCCGGAATATATGCAAATATAGGTTTATATTAAAAATCCATCAACCGAAATCTTTTAATAAAAAACTCGGCAAATTACCAGATTATCTTTTAATAAATGTGAGACGGTTTATGATCCGGATAGTAAATAAGAATCAACAGGAAAGAAGGTAATTGCATAAAATCATCCGAATAAGATCTCTAATGCAGTGATTGAAAAAATACCTGATCCTGAAAATAAATGTCAGCTGGGCCCTGAGAGAATCAAAAAGGAAGCCTTATTAAAGGAAAGATGTTTCAATTATGCAATTATTAAATGGGGTTGAATTATGAAATTTTTTAAAATATCTTTACAGAACCCTGCTTTCGCTTATGACCTTTAATGATGCATTTTGGTTTAAAGAGGAAGCAAACAGGAAATATACCCATGGGCCTATCAGGGAATTATAATGATCATTCTAGAACTGCCATCATTGCCAAAAGAAAATTAAATATGGATTACAATCATATCATAAAAAAATTTATCGAAAACTAAGGTATTATGAAAGAGATAATTACAATAATAACAACGATTGTTGTCTCTATAAGCAGCTTTTCTCAGGTTCCTCAAAAATTAAGCCATGAGGTAATGATCCGGGAGACTGGTGATGTCCTTGTTCCCAGTCATGCTGGAACTAACCAAATATCCGTTGAACCTGTGATAACTTCAGATAAAAAGGTTCTGGTGGTTAATCCCGATACAGTCAATATTGCCAGCAACTTGCCATTGGTACTTATAAATACGAATGGACAAACGATAGTGGATGGTGTAAAAATCGTGGCTGATATGAAGATCATTGACTATGGTCCCTCACAGTTGAACCATGTCACCGATCCAGCTAATATCTATAACGGGAAAATTGGAATTGAACTCAGAGGGTCATATTCATTGTACTTTCCACAAAAGGGTTATGGGCTTGAAACCCGCGACAACCTTAATGTTCAGCAAAACGTAGTAATCCTGGGCATGCCATCACAAAATGACTGGGTGCTGGAACAACATTATAATGATAAAGCCCTGATGAGAAATGAACTTGCATATCAACTTTCAAACAATATGGGGCATTATGCTTCTAGGATACATTACTGTGAAATGTTCCTGAATAACAATTACATGGGAATTTATTTTTTTGGTGAAAAAATCAAGCAGGACAAACACAGAGTCAGTATTGCAAAACTCACTACTAATGATAATACCGGTGATAATCTGACTGGCGGATATATCTTTAAAAACGATAATGGTGCTATAGGAGAATGGTACAGCAACTTTTCAGAAACAGGTCTGGAGGGTGTCCAGGAAGTCCAATTTATATTTTATGACCCTAAAACAGCTGATCTTACAACGCAGCAAAAGACCTACATTAAAACATTTATCAATTCTTTCGAAACTGCCTTATTTGGACCTGATTTCACAGATCCTGTAAAAGGTTATCTGCCCTTTATTAATCTGAGATCATTTGTCGATTATTTTATTCTTGGTGAATTAAGCAGAAATGTTGATACATATAAAAAAAGCAGATATTTATATAAAGATCGTGACAGCCGAGGCGGTTCACTGAATTCAGGACCTGCATGGGATTATGACTGGGCCTTTAAGAATATTACAGAACCCCCATCATATAATACAACAGATGGTTCCGGGTGGGTGTATGCAATTCCTGCTCCACATTCGCCAGCTTACCCCGGTTGGGCACCACGAATGATGCAAGATCCCAGTTTTGTCAATAGCTTGAAGACACGCTATGTTGAGTTAAGGAAAACTGTTCTTAATACGAATAATATTTTTCATTACATGGATTCAATTCATGACCTTGTTAACCAGGCCCAGATTCGTCATTATATTAAATGGCCAATATTGGGTGTTGTCAGTATCGGCGCCCCCGAGGTAGATCCGCAGCCAGCCACATACAACGCAGCAGTGCTGCAAATGAAAAACTGGATAACCACACGATTGGCCTGGTTAGATCAGAATATGCCGGGAATCATACTTTCTGCTGACAAAATTCAAGCAAAAATGTCTGATTCAGAATTCAGGGTATTTCCAAATCCTTCTTCGGATCGTGTTTATATAGAATCAGATAAAATCATACTTCGGGTTGAGATATATTCATACACGGGTCAGTTAATGAAATTGATTTCAACAAATGCTTTTTCAGTACCTGCAGATCTGGCCGGTTTATCGAAAGGTTTAGCTTTTCTGAAAATATATTTTGAGACCGGTGAAATGAAATCAAGAATTCTGATAATTAATTAATGATTTTTTACTTATCAAAAGTTGTTCTGTGCCTTAAGGATGAACTATATCACAGCATTGCAACAACCAGACATACTGACCATTTGTAGCAGGTAAGATTACAAATAACCTACAAAACAACAAGGATTTAACTACGACTCTGGTGGTCAATTTGAGTTGGCCAAATGTAGTAAAGGTGTCTGACTCTTCTCATAATTATTTCTCCATCAGGGAAAAGAGAGATTCTTTATTCTTCTTTATTTTCTTTCCGTATTTGTACTCTTCGTATCTTCCCGCTGATAGTTTTGGGTAGTTCATTAACAAATTCAACTATGCGAGGATATTTATATGGAGCAGTAACTTTTTTAACATGTTCCTGTAGTTCTTTTGCTAGCTCTTCGCTTGGATTATAATTCTTAGATGTAATAATTGTGGCCTTTACAATTTGGCCCCTGTCTGGATCGGGAACTGCTGTTATAGCACATTCAAGCACAGCCGGGTGTTCCATTAATGCACTTTCAACCTCAAAGGGCCCGATTCGATAACCTGAACTTTTTATGACATCATCAGCTCTGCCCACAAACCAAAAATAACCGTCTTCGTCGCACCATGCCATATCTCCCGTTTTATAGACACCATTCGACCAGACATTTTTAGTTAGTTCATCATCCCGGTAATAACCGTTAAACATGCCTACTGGTTTGCTTTTAGCTGTAAGTATTACAATTTCTCCTTCGTTACCGGTTTCACATAAATTCCCGGCTTCATCAATTATTTCAATATCGTAACCAGGTGATGGTTTACCCATTGATCCGGGTTTAGGGTTCATCCATGGATACGTCGCCACTGCCACTGTACATTCAGTCTGTCCATATCCTTCCATTAGTTTTATCCCTGTCTTATCGTAAAATTGTTTATAGACCTCAGGGTTTAATGGTTCGCCAGCTACAACGCAATATTTTAGTCGACTTAAATCAAATTTTGCGAGATCTTCTTTTATTAGAAACCTATAGATAGTCGGAGGGGCACAAAATGTACTAACTTTATATTTCTCAATTACTTCCATTAAGTTCTTTGGAACGAACTTGTCGTAATCATATGTCATTACAGCACTGCCAGATAACCATTGCCCATATATTTTACCCCATGCAGATTTGGCCCATCCCGTATCTGCTATTGTAAAATGAAGGCCGTTATCCTGTACATTCTGCCAGTATTTTGCGGTAAGTATATGTCCAAGCGGATAGGCAAAATTGTGATTCACCATTTTAGGCATTCCTGTAGTTCCTGAAGTAAAATACAAGAGCATAATGTCACTGTTCTTTGTAGTTTCTTTTAAAACCGGCCTGGGAAACTTCTCTGAACTCTTTTCCATGCCTGTGGAAAAATTAATCCACCCCTCCCGTTCGTTTTCAATCATCATTTTATATTTCAGGGTTGGTGATTTACTTTCAGATTCTTCAATATGCTGAATTACCAAAGGATCTGGCAGACAGACAATCATTTTAATGTCTGCTGCATTATTTCTGTAAATAATGTCTTTTGTAGAAAGTAAATGCGTTGCCGGTATAGTAATAGCTCCGATTTTATTCAAAGCAAGTGTACAGAACCAGAATGTATAGTGTCTTTTCAGGATTAGCATCACCGGGTCTCCCTTACGGATACCTGTCGATTTAAAGAAATTGGCAGCTTTATCGCTGTAGTATTTCATCTGTCCGAAGGTAAATATTGCTTCATTGCCTTTATCATCGCACCATACCATTGCAATCTTGTCCGGTGTGTTGACAGCTATTTCATCGACAACATCATAAGCAAAGTTGAAATTCTCAGGAACTATTATTTCAAAGTTTGCTTTAAAATCCTGGTATGAGTCAAACTCAGTCTGTTTAAGGTATTTTTCAAGAATCATTATTCTCTAATCTTTTGAATTTATAAAACTATTGCCAAAAATTTTACCTGTTCATTGTTTAAGGCTTTCATTGCATGTTTGTATCCTGAATCAAAATAGATCGAATCACCCTCATTCAGCGTTATTTCATGCCCATCAATTATGGTCATTATGGTCCCTTTGATCACATAATTAAATTCCTGTCCGGGATGAGCATTAAACTCCAATGATGTACCATCGGAATGAGGATCAATTGTAACCATAAATGGCTCAGCTTTTTTATGAATAAAATTATATGCGAGACTTTCATATTTGTATTGTTTCCTTCGTTCAAGTTTTAATCCTTTCCCATTTCTGACTACCCCGTAAATATGAAGTTTTGGGTTATCTCCACCAAGCATTACGGAAAGTTCAATATTGAATAACTCAGCTATTTTGAAGATGATGCCTACGGGGATATCAGAATCCCCGCTTTCGTATTTAATGTAGAGTTCTTTAGTGACTCCCAGCCTGGTTGCCAGAGTTTCAGCCGAAATATTAGAAATCTCGCGGATTTCTTTAATTCTTTCAGCAATTTGCTTTATCTGTTCTGTCATAATTTTTTCTATTTGAAATTTCAATATTACATAAATTATTTAAAAACTACCTAATGATAAGAGAGTAAATACTTTATATCATAAGAATATAAGTTCAAACCTTCCGCCATGATCTGAGAAAGCTGAGAATACTTTTATATCTCAAGTCCAGGAGAAAAAATCCAATCACCAAAATTAATCAAATGAGGAATTGGGAGAATGGAATTTCCCCGGTTGAATTTAAGTGGTTTTCAGTTTGATAATTTATCTGATCCGACCACCAGAGAGGCTACTTCCTTGCTGGTTTTTTCCTGTCAGCGTATTAAAATCACTTGAAAGTATTACTTTGTCAATCCATCCTCCCTGCTGATGGTGAAACGTATAACTATGGGTATTCTTATCGGTACATTCCCAGCTCGCCGTATTTATCTGAGATCCGTTTAGCCAGACTTTAAG
>Ga0182027_10003768_pt1 | contig 23792 bp, 20 predicted proteins | sample 712E1DmetaG_FD_121300 | JGI IMG/M metagenome (GOLD analysis project Ga0182027, IMG submission 121300) | Permafrost microbial communities from Stordalen Mire, Sweden - 712E1D metaG (Illumina Assembly) | ecosystem: Environmental > Terrestrial > Soil > Wetlands > Permafrost | place: Sweden... | reverse complement strand
CCAGCTGGACGGCCGGACAGGTCGGCAAACTGACCGTCAATCTGTTCACCAGTCTGGGCAAAGGCATCACGGCCGTAGCCAACCCGGAATCCACCACGGGTGAAACGCTGGAAGGTATGCTGGATATCGGCATGTCTTTTATAGGCGGATCGAAGGTGATTGCCGAGGGCTCACAGATGCTGGCCGGCGGCAAAGGATTGCTGAAAAATTTCGGGCAACAGGGATTCAACCTGCTGGCCAAGACAATCTGGGAAGGTGATGTCGTCGCGGCGAAGGCCCTGCGCGAGGAGCTTAAACTGGGCGCCAAGATGACCGCCAAAGAACTGGAGCAGGCCCTTTATATGAATGCGGAAGACATCGCTTTCAAGGAAAAAATGGTGCAGGAATTAAAAGGTACGGGTGCTAAATTGATGGAAGAGCTGAAAGGACTGATTGGAGAGGGTGCGGAAACAGTGGCGGAAAATGCCACGAACGGTCTGGTCAAAAACTATGAGGAATTTGTGAAGACGCAGTTTGCCAACAGTCTGAAAGGTTTGGGTGACGCGGTTGTTGCCGTACTGGGAGATGATTTAAACAAGTATTTCAACAATGTCGTCGGCAACGGTCTGGACGATATAATCAAAGCCATCATCAAGGAGAATGCCGACAAGGGGAAAATTCCCGGTCTGACCATCATACCGGATTTGAATGATCTGGCCGGGCATTTCAGCGGTGGCACCATGACCATTACCGATGTGCAGGTCACCGATGAATTCAAACAGAAAGCCAAATCCGAGGGCTGTGATTATTCGGCGATCGAACAGCAGAAAGGCAAATCCCAGACCATGGATGTCAACTTCCAGCCCACCAGCGCCAACGGCGGCAATATGACCATCAAGATGTCGGACGGCAAGCCGCAAAGCATTCCTTTCACCTATGAGGACGGAGTGATCAAGGCCAGCTACTCCGAGCAGGGAGCCAATATCAATCTGAACATGAATGCAGTGGTGGAGGACGGGAAGATCAAAACGTCCGGGCCGCTGGAAATAGACTATGGCAATGGCGGATTGAAAATCACGGCCGATACATCTGCTTCCAAGCCGGCGCCGGGAGAACCGACGCCACCCAAGCCGGCACAGCCGGCTGCAACCCAGGCAGCCCCGGCGCCGGGTGCTCCGACTACACCGGGCGGACAGACGCCGACTAATCCTGCTCCGGTGACCAACGATTACGCCAATACTTAATACATTGGTTCGACGCGAGCAGTTGCCTGCAAATTCCCGCTAAATAACCGCCATGTATCCTTTCCGCATACCAATAAATATTTTCGGCCAGAACCTGGCAATAGGCCCCTATGAGCTGTTTCTGGGTTTGGCCATGCTGGTGGCGATCCTAGGTGGATTGTGTTTTGCGGTGAAAAGGGGATTTGCCGCCGGAAAAGTGCTGCTGGTTTTAGTGGCCATGTGTCTGGCGGCAATGGCAGGCGCCCGCCTGCTGAATGCGCTGGCCAATTTTTCCGCCTACCTGGCGGAACCGGGCAGGCTCTGGCAGGCGGGCGCGGAAGGATTTTCCCTCTACGGAGGGATTTTGGCTGCACTGGCCGCCGGTTATTTTGCGGCATGCCGGCAGAAATTAAATGCCTTCAGGCTGGCAGATACCCTGGTCCCTTTTTTGGGCATTAGCATTGCCATTATGCGCATCGGTTGTTTTCTGAACGGCTGTTGCTTCGGCAGGGAAACCGATCTGCCCTGGGGCATAGTCTATCCTTTTTTAAGTCCGGCCCATCTGTATCAACTGGCCCATGGCGGAAATTTTTTCACAGTCAATCCCGTGCATCCCACCCAGCTTTATGAGCTGGCAGCGGCGCTGCTGCTTAGCGCCCTGGCATTTCATCTGTTGCGGAAAAAACTGCCGGCAGGTACGGTGCTGCTGATTTTTATGGCCGGATTTTCGCTGTTCCGTTTCTTTAATTATTTTTTGCGTGTCAACCCGGACTCATTTTCTTTGCCGGAATATTTTTACCCGGCTCTTTATCTGGGCTTATTTGTGGCGGGATTGGGGCTATTGCTATGGAGGTGGCACGGTCAAAGCAAGACAGTGCCCGCTCTGGCCCGGTGAAAATAAAGGACGATGATTATTTTAAATTTATATATAGCCGGATTTGTGCTTAAATGAATCTGAAAATAAATAATAAAATATAAACATGCCCACAGCGGTTACCATGGAAGAGTTGAAAAAAATCCTGGACGATTTTTATAAGTCCGTTTCTGCCGGTGACATGGATCAGTCCCTGAAGATACGCACCGCCGCCGTAAAAAAATCCATTCTGGACGAAATCCAGTCGCCGGAGGACAAGGCCGGCATCATGCAGATGATGCAGTCGATGGTACCGCTTTTTTCCACCTGCGAACATCTGGATCAGAAGGACAACAAAGCCATGCTATATCTGACCGCGCAGTTCAAGAATCCCGAAAAACCAACCGAAACGGTTACCCAGGAATTGAAGGTCGATTTTGCCAATGAAGAGGGCGTCTGGAAAATGGGTGATTTTACCTACATGTTCGGAGGTGGCGTAATCAAAAGGGCACCGGACCAGAATTATGAGCCGGAAAGCAGCTATGATGCCGGCAGGGACGTGTCAGTAGGCGGGCGTATTGTCTCGGTTAAATTGGAAAATGACTATACCCTGGTGGTGATACGCATGCTGGACGAGGAAGACCTTATTTTTCTGCCCAAAAAGGAGGAGCTGACTAAAATGGGCCTGGACATTGCCAAGTTGTTGCCCTGGAATACGTTGTCGGTTTCCGGCCATCCGCATAAAACCAATACTTTCAAAATTTGGGGCAGCAAGGCCGAAATTTTAGAACCAGAATATAATTTCTAAAAAATGAACAGGAAACATTCTTTTAAATTTAAATTCATTTGGCTGACTCTGGTGTTGATCGGGGTGAAATACCTGATTTCCCGGAATCATCTGGAAATATTCGTGGCCGGGCCGCTGATTTCTCCGCTGATTTCGTCGGATATTTTTCTGCTGGGTTTTATACTGGCCGGCATTTTACCCGATTACAAGGAGGCGGAAAGGCTGCCCGCCGATATCATTACCAGTATAACGTCCATCAATGACGAAGCCGATATAGAGTTTCTGAGAAAAAATCCCAAAGCTCTGCAATGCAAGTTGGAGCTGGTGGCTTTGATCAAGCTGATACTGCAATGGTTTGAAAAAAGTGCCCATACCGAAGCAATTTTTAAGAAACTGACAGATCTTAATTATATTTTCAGTTATTTTGAGAAAGACATTGCCTCTTCCGTGGTGAGCAAAATTAAAAATGAAAAAGATAATATCAGAAAATGCGTGCTGCGCATCCAGGAAATCCGGGCGGTCAACTTTTCCAACCTGGCCTACAGCATTGTGGAAATGCTCAGTTTTGTCATCATAGTCGTGCTGCTCTTTTTGAAGGGACTGGAATGGTATGACGGTTATCTGTATCTGCTGGTGTTTTCTCTGCTGATGGTTTTTCTGATCGATCTGGTCAGGAGCATGGACAATCCTTTCGATTATTACAGTGGCGGGAAACAGCAGAGCGCGGTTTCACTCTATCCCTTTGTGGCACTGAAGGAGAGACTGGAGAAAGAGTTGGTTCAGTTCAAGGGAGCTCCCACCAAACCCGTCATTGTCGGCAAAGTGAAGCAAAAAGGGAAGGGACGGGCTAAATAAAACGGCCATTGGCTAAAAAGGAAAGATAGGGCTATGATGGATTTGTCTGCCAACCTTTAACCATTTGTTTATGTCCATGTCTATTCTTATCGCCCGTATCGGTGCGCTGGTTTATCTGAGCACTGGGCTGGGTGTTTTTATTAATCCCGCTTATTTCCGCAAGGTCGTCGACGATCTGGTGAAAAGCAGCGGTCTGGTCTATGTTTCCGCTTTGATGGCCCTGATTCTGGGCTGTCTGATGGTGGCGGTGCACAATGTCTGGGTCTGGAACTGGACGGTGCTGATCACGCTGCTGGGCTGGGGAGCGATCCTGAAGGGTGTGCTGGCCCTTATTTTGCCGGAACCCGTCATGGCGCTTTCACATCGTTTTACCAAAATGAAAATCTTAAATTATGTGGGGGGACTGGTTTTCATACTGGGTCTGGTGCTGGGCTATTTCGGCTTTTTTGCAGCTTAAAGCAGTGATCTGATTAAATAGAATTTAAAAGAGCCTGTCAGGTGCGAGGCTCTTTTTATTATGCCAAAATAAAATTTTTTGTTATAAAATGTCCAGGAAAGTTTGTAATTTAATTATATGAGAAATAAAAAAACCATTCTTTATGCCGTGGCCGCCCTGATGCTGGTGGTACTGATCGGAACACTTGTTTTCTGGTCGGCCAATGCAAATCCTGGCACTGCTCCGCAAGCCGTCAATAATCCGGCAGGCTCCGATGTAACGGGCGCCGGTTCAACGCGTGCAAACGCCGTGCCCGCACAAAACGTTTCCACCAAGGGCGTCAAACTGGTGATTGATCTGGCCGCCCTGCCTTCCTATAAACTGGTCAGCGGTGAGAACACCGTCATGAGCATGATTCTGAAGGCCACGGGCGGCACAGTGCAGTTTACCAAGTCCAATGACAATAAGTTGTCTTTCATTTTGCAAACGGATGTGCCGGTAAAAACGTCCGCTTTCTGCGGGTTGTATAATGGCAGCGGTGATAAGCTGGCTTCGACCAATCTGGTGCCGGATAAGAGCAAGGACAAATATTTGTTGACATTTACTATCGGTCAATTTTCTGCAGATGATGTGCCCGCAAAAGCAGTCAAAGACATTGCTATAAACGATGGCGGCAAAGTGCCGGTGAATGTAAAGTGCAGGTTTGCTGGTGTGGTGACAGGAAATGCAGTGAAGGCAGATCTGACCGCCGTCGACTTCGGCGACGGGACCAATCAACATGCCACTTCCTCGCCCGGCATGATACTGCCTTTGCTGGGCTATAAATTTGCGGCGCCCTGATCAGGCGAAATCATAAAAGAGCCTTTCCAATGAAAGGCTCTTTTTAGTGCTTGTTGTGCGAAGGGCGCTCACTACATGCTCTGCAGCAGATGCACCACTTCCTTACCATCCCTGTCCTGGATAGTCAGCTCGAGGGTGTATTTTTCATCCTTGCTTAGAGTCTGGCTGATTTCGTCGGTTGGCAGGTCGGCGGCCTGTTTGAATTCCTTAATAGCATTGCCCTTGGAATCCAGGATTTTCAGATCCACCTGGCTGCCGGTATTGTCGGTGAGGGCTTGTTTCAGGTCGGTCAGCTGCATTTTGAGGGTAGAGTCCTTGACGGTATAGCCGATCTGATAATTTTTGCCGTTCAGGATAAAAGAAAAATTGCCCTGCGACTGGTTGTCCGTAGCAGAAAAATTGGAGCGGTAGGTGATGGCTGAATCGGCCGGCATTTGATCCAGGCCGTTAAAAAGTTGATTGTCCAGACGCTGCATATCGTTGATGTTGCGCTGCATCTGCCGGAAGGGGGTGTTCATTTGCTGAAACTGTGAATCCAACGCGGGAAAATTGTAATTCTGGCGGGCAGTCATCATATTTCTCTGCAGTGGGAGGCTGTTGACGTTATCGCCGGGGGAGAGATGCAGTATGCCCATCAGGGACAGGCAGACGACTACGAAGGTGGCCAGAAAAAGGCCGGCCAGCAGGCCGATGATCAGCCAGATGGACATGGGCAGCTGGCGCAGCTGTGGGCGCCCGGCGGGTTGCTGGTGCGGATGTGACGGAGTGTGGTGCTGTGCATTGTGTGCCGCCTGGTTATGGACGGGGGAATGTTGTTCCGCGGAATTTTTTTCGTGAGGCATATTAAAAAATTAAATGATGATTTTTGGTTACTTCAGCCGCGGCACGCTGTTCCGGGCCGGTGTTCATATTGATACAATATCGGTGGCAGAATTATTACAAAAATTTCCAGTTGCAGCAATGTCATGGTATTACTGCAGTGATTATTCTTGCAGCAGCAGAAAATTGCTCAGTCTGGTCATGGCTGCGGCGGAGCCATTTATTCGGCCTTCTTCCAGCCAATAAGTGAAAATGCCGTGTTGTGCTTCCAGATATTCCAGATAGTTTTGCGCGGTCTGGCCGCTCCCGTTGATCAGCATCTGCGGTTTTTCATTGAGCAGCACGGCCTTGGTGACGGAGGTGACGGTTGATTGGATTTCCGGCCGGTTAGCGATGCCGAAAAACTGATATTCCAGGAGCTGCCCCAGAGCGGTGCGCAACTGTTTGTCTTCGTTGCGTTTGCTGGTATTGATGCTTTTCACCTCCCACAGGAAAGCCCCGCCGTCACGGACGGTCAGCAGATCAAAGCTTCTGGAGCCGACCAGTATGCGGTCCATGGCCGGGTTGAGATCTTTATACAGGGAAACCAGCGCGGAGAGATGGGCTGCGTTGGCCAGCTGTTTTTTGCGCCGGCTGTCGGTTGGGTTTTTGTTTGCATCGTCTTCGCCATTGCCGTTACCATCATCGGCTTTCTGTCCAAAGAGGTCCTTGTATTTCTGATAGGTGACTAGCTCCGCCAGGGAATGAATTTCCCGGATGACATCATTTTTTTCGAATTCCGGCTCGGTTTTTTGACGTTTCTTCTCCTGGTTGGCAGGAGGAAGTTTAATGAAATCGGCCAGCAGGGGAAAGCGGCCGGCATTGGCAATCAGAAAATCCTCCATGCTGACAAAGGTACCCTGATTGAAAGAGATATCCGTTTCCACCCAGCCCAAACCGATCTGTACCGAAGCGCCGGTTTTTTTTCTGATGTCTTCCGGCAGCAGATGACTGTTGTAAAGCAGCTTGTGTTTCAGTTCCTCCAGGCTGTCCAATTGCACTTTTCTGGTTTCTATTTCCGGCCGTTTTTGTTCTTCGGACAGATGGGGATTTTTCTGAATTTCCTTGATTTCCTGTTTCAGCACACGTTCCTGCGACTCTATCCAGAGGTCCATATAGCCGTCATTGTCCAGCCTCCGCATGATCTGTATGGCAGGATCGGGCCGGGAAACCGTGCCGATAACTTCCTGTTCTTCACCATCGCGGTCGCTGTATTTGATCGAGCTATAATGTCCGTTGCCCGGGTCGGCGTATTCGCGCAAACGCAGGACGGCGTCGACGCTTTGCAGCGGGCCCAGATCGGGCAGGCCGGATTTGAGGTAATAATCGTCATAGGCCAGTTCGGCATTGAGTGTTCTGCGGTCGCGGCTGATGCGGTAAACGCTTTGCTGGGGCTGCAGTTTTCTTTGTCCCAGATAGCCCTGCGCGCATAGGTGGGGTGTTTTGACCAGGATAAAAATGTCCGGAGCGAAGAGGGTGCCGGCGGCCAGCATGGCGGACAATTCTTCCGGCTGGATTCTTTCATAAACAAACTGGTCATCGCCGATGCCGGGTCTCTGGCGGTGTACCAGCAGACCGGGGAGGTCAGGCTCGGCCAGTTCGCCGTTCAGGAATTTCAGCAATTTTTCCTGATTCTCGGTCAGTTTGGCGGAAATGCGGGTGGACATCTGACTGCTTTCCTGCTGTTTGTAGTCGCGCATGTCGACGGTAAGCAGGGTGTTTTTGTCGTCCCTTTTGTTGCGGCGGGCGGGCTGATTTTCAGGTTTGCTGTCGGGGGCAGAATCTGGCTGACTGTCGGGCGGAGTGGAGTCCGGTTTCTGGTCCGGCTGATTTTCGGGTTGTGCAGCAGCAGCCGGTGTTTTCGGCTGATCGTCCTCGATGGTGTCCAGCACCTCCTTGTGTTTATCAGACAGGTGGGTATAAACGGCACAGATAAAGATGCGGTAGACAATTGCCCGTATGTCATCGCTTATGTTTTCTTCCTCATTTTCTTCCGGCAGATTATGTGTAAGGCCCTCAAAATAGACGGCCTCCGTTCCTTGCCGCACTCTTACCAGATGTAGGGGAAAGTCGAGCGGGGACATTACGGATGGATTGCTGCTCCCCAGGATCGCGTAAAAGACCGCATTGTTTTTAGCGGTCAGATCGATGGTGATTACTTGATTGAAGGGGCAAAGGATGGGAGGACATTTCCGGACGAACTTTTCAGCTCTAATGAAATCCGCCAAGTTGGGGCGGTCGATTCTGCGGAGAAGTTCCATGGTTTCCTGCCCGGCTTTTTTGGGCGGGGCCAGGTGGTACTGGATGGTGCTCAAATTCTCCTCGCTTTGTGCGGCGAGCACCGGCAGTTGCATCAGACGTTCCTTTAATTCTCCTGTCATGAAGGAAAGTCCTTTTTCCAGCACTCCGTCCATAATGAATTTTTGCAGGAATTCCTTACGGCTGAAGATGGTGGAGAATAGGCGGAGATGAAACTCCCGCCGGTTGTATGGCGGTACCTCCATTCTGCTTGGCATGATCACATGGTCGTCCGGGTCACTCAAAGAACGGGGGGAGGAAAAAGTAAAATTTTTGGCGTAGATAAAATAGGTAAAAACCAGAAAATTTTCTGCCAGGACCGGGTTCTGCAGGGAGTCCATGTCGTGGAACATTTTTCTGATCACCTCTTTCAGCCGGGGATTATTTTTCTCCACCACCGGTTCCAGCAGGCCGTCGCCTTTCGGCAGGGGAAAACTGGGACCGCAGTAATCGGCCAGTACCTGCATGGCGAAAGCGGCGATACGTGGAATTTGAGCGGTCCTGGCCAGTCTCACAAAGTAGTCCAGGTATTTTTCTTTGTTTTTTAAGAGATTAAGCAGATCGTGGCGTAAAACCCCCTCACCGTTATAGTCGTTAAACAATTTGTAGAGGCTGATGCCGCAGGGATCGGAATCCAGGACGGCGGGGATGTGGCTGCGGAAAAATTGGCTTTTCTTGAGGCCGTGACAATGCCGATAAACATCCAGCAGTATGTCGATATTCAAAAAGGCCGGCAGATGTCCCAGTTTTTCCTGATATTGCAAAAAGTATTTAAAGTTTTTTTCATTGTGATAATTAATCGGGCCGCCATCGGGCCTAATTTCGGGTAGTTTGACCTGCTCCGCCCCCCACTGTCTGAAAATGTTGTTTTCAATTTTTCCCATTACGGCCTGGCGGTCCATGTATTTTCTGGCAACGGCAGGATCTTTTTTTACCTCATCCGGAAGAGGGGTGCCGGCCAGGTCTTCCCAGTAACGTTGGCCGATTTGCAGCGGATCCTCGAATTTTCCCTCAACCTGGGCGGGGACACCCGCCGGACGGACCAGTTCGGGATGCCGGTCGAAGATCCTGCCTTCGTCGCGCCGGAAAGCCCAATATATTTCCTCGGGATAGTTGAAGATGCTCAGGGGATTGTCTGCCATCAGTTTTTCCTGCGGATGTGCTCCCTGAATCATTTCCAGAATGACGTCGGAAAAGGGATGTGAAATCGTACTATAATTGTCGAAAATCCCCTCGGATCTCTCAATTTGCTGTCTTTGCAGGGCTGCGGCAGCCATCGTCTTCAGGTAGAGCGTGTCACCCTGAAGACGATTATTCAGGTAGGGTCCCACCTCCCGGTCAGTCCGGTTGACTTCCAAAATAAAATAATTGGGGTCATCCCTGAAGTCGGTTCTTTCCATGCTATGGAGAAAAACGACCAGATTGGAATGGAAATCCTCCGGCAGTTGCGCGATCCAGCGATCATAGAGTTGTTTGGGGATGTGACTGTTTCCCTGGAGGTTTTTGGCCCACAGAACATAGCCAAACCAGTTTTTCCGGCTGTCGTAGTTTTGGGTATCCAGCAGAGAAAAAATCTGTTCACAGGGGAGGTCCCGGAGAATCTTATGGGCAAAGGCGGGCAGTTTTTCATGCACATTGTCGACGGTAACTGGTTCAAGGAGCGGGATGCAGTAGGGCGAATAGCGGTTGTCAAAAAGGAGTAATGGATTGTCTCCGGACACAGCGCCAACGGCTTCCAGTACTTTCCCCCAGGCGATATTTCTGGTTTCCTCCCTATAGCCGTCGGTGAAACCGGGGATTTCCGGGGCCGGCCAAGGTTGCAGCAGTTCCGGCTGTTCGGGCCGGTCCATTGGATCCGATGGCTGGTTTGCTGTGAAAATCATGACAAAACAAAAATTAGAGCATATTAAAGCACTCAACGTGATGTTTGTCAATCGTGTGTAGGGTGATTAGTTCCTGCTGAAAGTGGTGCCGTTGGAAAAGGGTGGCAGGGGCATCTGGAAGGGCAAAGTCCGGGGTGGCGGCGGCACGGTGTGGCCGGTTTTGGGCCGTGATAATGCATAAACCTCTTCGGCCAGCCTGGTCATCAGGCGGGAGCGGTTGTCGGTGCTGCATTGGCGCAGCAGTTTCCGGTCCTGCAGGACTTCGGCCATCAGGCTGTGCTGAACATCGATCAGGAAATCAATGGCCCAGCCGATGCCCGTTGGTGCGCGGGCCGGGGAGAGCAGGCTGGTATCGATCAGTTTGATCTGATTGCGGGAGTTGATCAGAATATTGCATGTGCCCAGCTCTTCGGCGGAAATTCTGCCCATAAAATACTCAAAAAGGTGTCCGATGGACTCGAAGCCCATGAAGTCGACGCCCGAGCCGGTCTGGCCGCGGATGGCCAGCGATCTTTCGATCAGCGTTTTGAACTGTTCACGGATACCCGTGTCGGCCAGATCCGCTTCGCGCAGAATACGCCCGCGGATTTTCTCCACTAAAATGGCATAGGGCGGACTGATGATTTTTTTGCCGTCATCGATGTCCGGTTCCAGCACAACACGGGTTTCCGGTATGGGTGTGCCGAACTTATGATGAATGTCCAGGTCTTTCTGCACGGTATCCGCGGTACTGATATCCCATTTTTTGCCGGTCCAATGCGGATATTTGATCAGGCGGCCGTCACCGATTTCCCCGACGATATGCTGGGCTCCGCGGCCGACGCGGGATTTCATTCGGAAATAATTTTTCATACGCATGGGATTATGCCTGGAATTTTATTACAAAATCCGGAGCAGGGGAAACTTTTCCAAAGATAGTAATTGTAATGAGTTGCCAATTGGAGTACAATTATATGAAGACTAAGAAAAGGAACCGTTCTTTGATAACCGGAAAAAAAGATTTTAGGAAGAACTGAGAGACCAAAATTTGATTTTTAACTTGGTTTTTCAGTCCTTCCTATAACTTTCCTCCCCATTAAAACGGGTAGGTTCTCTAAAAAAACCTGTTGTTCAGGTAAAACTACGGTTTTATCCGCTTTTGTAACTTTGCAAGAGGTTATGAGGGACGCTCAACAGGGATTATTCCTTTTTCAGCTCATTCTCGGGTAGTCCTGAAGGATGAATGGAAAAGCAATGAATTTTAACCGTTGGTTCTCTAAGGGTGTCAACGATCCTTCCTGTTCAAAGACAGGAAAGGAAGAAGTCATTCCGTGATTGAACAAGAGTAGTGGCAACGCTGCTCAAGTTAAGATCATCATGTATGAAATACTGGCAGGGAAAGTCTTTGCCAAGGTTTATACCTGAAAATTACCAATTAATCTTGGATCGCTTGGCGCAAGTCAGGTCGTCACAAGTAGAAATTCACTTATAAAGCCAGATATAATTTATCTTGTATTCAACTTTATGGATCATCTGAAAATATTTTAGGGGACAGGGAAAGGTTTTAGCCAGGTACTAAAAGAGTCATTCGTAAGGATGGCTTTTTTTTATGGCCGAGGCCTGTATGATAGAAAAGAAATTTTTTAATTATCCAATCAGATGACCGAAGCAGCAGTTCAAATTATGACCCATAATCTGCTGGTGGCTGTTTTTGGGCTGGCGATCCTGACGGCTATCATGAACTTTTTGGTGGGGATTTTGTTTTTCCGCAACGCGGTGCGGCGCCACGACTATGATCTGGCGCTGGCCATTTTGCTGGGCCTTTACGCCATCATCCTGGCCTATCTGCCGGACAATTACTATCTCTGGAATTATCTGGGCATCGGCTGGGGCATTCTGTTATTTGTGTTTATTTTCAAACTTTATTTCGGCGAAATCATCAAGAACGGTTCCCCCTTGGACATATTCTGGATGATTGTGGGCATTTTGTTGATCGTACTGATAGTGATTTTTGCCCCTTATATCACGCTGCCGGAGTGGATGAATTATATTCCGGCAATTTAGACTGTGCTGCTGCCTGCGGTGCTTCTATCGGCTGGCTGGATTTTATGTTTTGTTGGTGAATTTAAAGGTGGCCAGAATGGTATCCAAATCCGCCCAAATCGGTTTCTGATCAACCTCGGTGACCGTGCCCGGCTCGTAATTGCCGATATTGCCGGTGTGAACGGTTTCCACAATTTCAAAACATTGCGGTGACAGAAAAGTCCTGTAGATCTTCGTGGCGTAGAAATTTCCGGCACCCGCCCCCTGGCCCCTGGTGCTGTAGAATTTGATGCCGTTGATGGTTGTACTGTCCGTGAATGCCGTACCTCCTTCCGGTGCATTGATGGTCAAACAATCTGCCAAAGTTTTTGGTGCGCTTTCGGACACGGTGAAGGCGGCGTCGCCGAAGTTGGTTTTGGGATAAGTGGATGAGGGGATCTGCACCTGGACGATTTTGTTTTCCAGATTGGCGTAATTGGCATCGGTGAAGGTAAAAGCCGTGGGATAATCGAACTGAAAATTATAGGCGGAATTATTGTATGTTTGCGTGGCGGCGGCAACGGTTGTAGGTGGGGGAGTGGCAGCGGGCGGGGTGGGGGAGGATGTTACGGGCGGTGTGGCTGACGGTATGGGTTCGCCGCTGGGAGGGAGGTAGTTGTTGGTTGTTGTTGTGCAGCCGGCGAGTATGGCCAGCAGGCCGGCCAGGGCTAGTATTTTTTTCATAGTGGGAAAATTTATTATTGATCAGGATTGTGTGGTGTTGAGTTTATTTTAAAGATAAATGGTTGTTTACACAAAAGAAAAAGCCCCACTGACTGTGGGGCCTTTTCTGCAGCTTTGAGCTGGCGGCATTCCTACCTAATTCAATTATACGGGCTGGCCCTGGTGGAGGCAAGGGGAGTCGAACCCCCGGCGGACAATCTGGTAGGAATGCCGCCGCTACCCAGCTGCCCCCATCAGCGGCCAGCTACGTGCACTATAGAAGATGGACATGAAGGTAATCTGAATAATAGTTAAATTATTGATGGCGGGTGGGTAGGTAGGGTTGGAGGCAGGCAGGTTGGCCATTAGCGGATTTGCTGTCTTTTTGCTATGTATTTTGATAGCGAGTTGTTGAGGGGAAAGTCTGTAATTTGGTTTTTCCTGCCGCCGACAGTATGATGGTGAAAAGTACTTTGTCACCCGCCGCCCATGCTCTCCAAGTCCGATTTCATGAAGTTTCTGCAGTGCCGGAAGTACCTGTGGCTGTACAAGAACCGCCGGGATTTGCTGCCGGAGGAGGTGAGTGAGCAGCAGCAGGCGATCTTTGATCAGGGCTTTGCGGTGGAGGATTATGCGGCGAAGTTGCTGCCTGGGGCGGAGGCGCAGCTGGTGGCCAGGGCGCCGTTCACAGGCAAACCTGCGCAGCCCTACGGGGGAAAAGCGGGACAAAGGCGTGGCAATGACATGCTGTATGCGCGCGCAGATTTTGTCACTTACGATGAGGAAAGCGATACCTACGACATCTATGAGGTCAAATCCACTACGCAGGTCAAACCGGAGCATCTGCCGGATCTGGCTTTTCAGAAAATCACCTTCCAGGCGGCGGGTTATAAAGTGCGTAAAACCTTCCTGGTTCATCTGAACAACGAATATGTGCGGCAGGGCAAGATTGATGCTCATGAACTGCTGATCATTGAAGACATAACTGCCGACGTGGAAAAAACAGCGAAAGAAATAGAGCCTCTGATTCCGGAAGCCATCGCTACCATGCAAAAGCCGCAGGAGGTGCAAGTCCGCATCGTCAAGCAGTGCCGCAATCCCTACGAATGTCCCTTTATCCCGTATTGCTGGCCGCAGGCGCACATCCCGGAAACCAACTCGGTTTATGATCTGACCAGAATCAGCGAAAGCCTGCTGGTGGAGCTGTTGGATCGCGGCATCAGGCGCGTCGAGGATATTCCGGATGACGTCGAACTGGGACCGGAACAGGCCGCCCAGGTGCAAACCACCAAGACGCAGAAATCGATTATTAACCGCGCGGGGATCAAAAAGGCACTGGCCAAGCTCAAATATCCGCTTTATTTTCTGGATTACGAGACGGTGGGGCCGGCCATTCCGCTGTGGGACTCTACCCGCCCGTATCAGCAGGTTTGTTTTCAATATTCGCTGCATGTGCTGCGGGAGCCGCCGAAAAAGGGCGCAAAAGGTAAGTTGGAACACTACGAACACCTGGCCTCCGGCCGCGATAATCCTGTGCCGGGTCTGCTGAAGCAACTGAAGCACGATATCGCTGATGATCAAGGGTCGGTGCTTGTCTGGTACAAATCTTTTGAAATGACGCGCAATCAGGAAATGGCCGAAATGTACCCGGAGTACCGGGGTTTTCTAGAGTCGGTGAACGGGCGGGTTTACGACCTGATGGAGATTTTCAAGGCGCTCCTGTATGTGCATCCCGGGTTTGGGGGGAGCTGTTCGATCAAGGCGGTGCTGCCCGCGCTGGTGCCGGAACTTTCCTATGACAATCTGGAGGACATTCGGGAGGGGACGATGGCGGGTCTCCGGTGGCTGCAATTGAACTTTGGCAAGGGCTTGGAGGACGCGGGTCGGGTGCGGCAGAATCTGCTGAATTACTGCGAGCGGGACACGCTGGCGATGGTGAGGGTGATGGGGGAGATCAGAAATTCGTAGCCCTGTTTATCCCTTTGGTGGAAATTTGTCTTTTCCGTGAGAATCTTTGAATCCGATTTTCCCGTCCTTGTTTTGGACAATAAATTCTGTATTTTGATTTCGCGATATTTGCCGTCCAAAATCGATGGCCTCCTGTTTGGTATCAAACTTCCCGGATGACCGTAATGAATCGGGATGATGGACTCTCCAGTTGTTTCCTGGGGTTGGAGATACCCAAGTTTGCTTATTCTTTGCCATAAAGTTTACATAAATTACACAAAACCACTGTCCTCAGTTTATTTTTAAATCCCGGGAAAGTCAAGAAAAATTAACAAAAAGGCTGAAAACATCGTTATTTATAATAACATGTAAAGTATATTGACATTTGGATGGTGAAAGAGTATTATAATTTTACTAAAAAACAAGAACAATAATATGAAAGATTTTATAATTAAATTAAGAAAGATGGCCGGATTCTCCCAAGAGGAACTTGCTCAAAAACTTGGTTTTTCCCGCCCAACATTAATTGCAATGGAAAAGGGTGACAGGGATATAACGATATCAGAATTAAAAAAGATATCAGAGATTTTTGATATTCCTATTGAGATTCTTCTTGATGAAGAATTAAGTACTACACAAAAAATTGAGTTTCACGATTATAGTGAGAAGTCTTTTACTAAGTTCGTTAATCTTGTTTTAGAGTGTATTAAATTTGGTGCAGCTGACGATGGTAAAATAACAAAAACAAAATTAGCAAAATTAGTCTATCTCTGTGATTTTGCAAATTATTATAATTTCTTGAAACCCATTTCAGGCCTTGAATATCGAAAGTTACCTCAAGGACCTGTTGCAATAGAATATTTCGATATGATTGATAATAATGAATCTATTGCAGTGGATAAAAAGGATAGAGTTCAAATGGTATCGTTACTTGAAAAACCAGATGAAAATGTTTTCACTAAGGAAGAAATTAAATTAATAAAAGCAGTCTGTGATAAATGGAAGAAGTCAACTACCACGGAAATTGTGGCGTTTACACATAAACAAATACCTTGGATGATCTGCAAAGATAGAGAAGTGATTCCTTATACTCTTATAAATAATGAAGCTCCTGAAAATGTTTATTAATGATTTAACCTTTCGAGTTGAATTTTCATCTTATGCAGCGTCACATTTCTGTAAAGATTTTTGTAAAAAGTATAAAGGAAGGGCGTGGATTGAAACTAAAAAAACTATATTAGATACCTTGCAGAGAGTTGCTTTATTTCAAAAAACCAATCTAATTGATAATTTGTGTTATTTTCAGGAAGAAGGAGTGGGGATATTCAAATATGATTTTAAAATTGCGGGAACACCTTTTTCTCCTAAAACCTCTGGAAATAGAGTGATTTTTTTTCTAGATAATAATAAAGCCGAAATAATAATTTTGATTGTTTATAGCAAGGGGCATTGTGGTAAGAGACAGTCAGAAACACAATGGATTTTCGAACAGATCAAAGATAATTTCCCGGAATATCGGAAATTTTGTAAATGAATTAAAAGTAAATACTTTTTCGTGAAATTTCCTGTTAAAAGGGAAGTGACGATGATTTTTGAGTATTATTAACATAACAGTGATGAAATAATTTATTAATTTGGAAAAAGGGCATACAATACGCATCGTTAAATCAAAACTTATGAGTAATTCAAAAGAGGCAAAAGCTCGTATCAAAATTAATAAACTTCTAGAGGAAGCTGGATGGAGGTTCGGAGATAAAGGAAAGGAAAAAGCAAATATTCAATTAGAACCCGGGGTAAAATATGCAGAATTAGGTGATGATTTTGAGCATCAAAAGCAAGGTTTTATAGATTTTCTTTTACTAGATCAGGATGGGCGCCCTCTTGTGGTTGTTGAAGCAAAACGCGAATCAATTAATCCATTATCAGCTAAAGAGCAGGCGCGAAATTATGCACGGAATGCTGGGGCGCGTTTCGTTATTCTTTCAAACGGTAATATTCACTATTTGTGGGATACAAAACATGGTAATCCTGATGCGATCTCGCGTTTTCCGACACAGAGTTCAATTTCTCAATATGAAAAATATCAACCTAATCCAATTGAATTAGCGCAGACAGAATTAGATGAGCACTATGTAGTGGAGTCGCAATTGCCTGGTTTTTTAAATGATCCATCCTTCCAAGATGAGTCGACAAGAGCAAGGTTTTTCAAAGAAAATAATCTTAAACAACTACGACCATATCAGGTTCAAGCTATAAAAGCGCTTCAAGAGGCTGCAAAGGATGGTAAGCAGCGTTTTCTCTTTGAAATGGCAACTGGTACAGGGAAAACGCTTGTATCTGCAGCCGTTATTAAGCTTTTCCTGAAATCTGGTAATGCACGACGAATATTGTTCCTGGTTGATCGTTTAGAACTTGAAGACCAGGCTTATAAAGCATTTGTACAATATCTGGGGAAAGATTTTCGTTGCGTTATTTATAAAGATAATCGGGATTCATGGCAGAATGCGAGTGTTGTGGTTTCTACAATACAAACATTTCTTGCAGGCGATAGATACAAAAAGGAGTTCTCACCGACCGATTTTGAATTTGTCATTTCCGATGAGGCACATCGTTCGATTGGCGGTAATAGCAGAGCGGTTTTTGAATATTTTGTTGGTTATAAATTAGGTTTAACAGCTACACCCAAAAACTATCTAAAAGGCGCAGATCCAGAAGGTGCTGATAGCCAACGAGAATATGAACGTAGATTGTTATTGGATACTTATAAAACTTTTGGTTGTGAGCCTGGTAATCCCACTTTTACTTATGATTTGATCAAAGGTGCTAAGGAGGGGTATTTAATCCAACCTACTGTTGTTGATGCCAGGACCGAGATCACAACAGAGCTTCTTTCGGAAAAAGGTTACGCTGTACATACTACGACTCAAACTGGTGAAAATCTTGATGCAGTATTCAATGAACGTCATTATGAACGGAAGTTCTTCAACGAAGAGACTAATATTGCTATGTGTAAGGCCTTTCTTGATAATGGTTTATTTGATCCTTTTGCGGAAAAATTTGGGGTAAAGCTTTTTGGTAAATCAATTGTTTTTTGTGTTTCTCAGGGGCATGCTGCTAAAGTTACTAATATTTTAAACAAACTTGCTTTTGAAAGATGGCCGGACTTTTATTCCGAGTCAGATTTTGCTATGCAGATCACTTCGCAGGTTTCTGGTGCTCAACAAATGACTATTAATTTTTCTGACGCCAATAATCGGCTTGGTGGAAAAACAAAAATGCCTGAAGGTTATGATTCATGTAAAACTCGTGTCGCTGTGACGGTTGGTATGATGACAACTGGCTATGACTGTCAAGACTTGCTAAATATTGGGCTTATGCGTCCTCAGCAGGGCAGGTTGCCGGCGGGTCATAGAGCCAATCTCTCGCCGCACTCTCGATGAAAGCAATGGTATAGTATACTATTATATACGGGGTGTCAAGGGGGAGGCTTTCGGGCGACGCAAAGAAAAAGCCCCGCATTGCTGTGAGGATCTTTCCGCAGCTTTGAGCTGGTAACAATCCTGTCTATCTAATTATAAGCGCTGGCCCTGGTGGAGGCAAGGGGAGTCGAACCCCTGGCAATCTTTACTTTATCAGCGTTCCCGACTGCACCACTTCAAAGGCGCTGCCCGGCACGGTTTTCAGCTGATTCAGGTCGTCATCGTTCCAGCGCGTGTCGGCGGCACCGGTGATGTACCAATTGGAGCCGTTGTCGGCCACGATCATGCCGTATTTTTTCAGCCCCTGCAGAATGACCAGGGACTCGCCGGTGAAACCGGAAAGATCAAAGTCCACTTTCAGGCGCAGCCGCAAGCCCATGGGCGGCAGATTGGCGTCGGTGGAGCTGCTGGCATAATGCGTGGCCGGGTGGATGTAGGCTGCTTGCGATTTGGCCACGGTGAAGCGCAGGGCGTGCGTGACTGCGCCGCCGGCGACCTCGTCATAGCGGGCCAGGCCGGGCAAAATGGGCAGGCCGGCGGCGTCGGCGGAAGTCCAGCCATCGGGGCGCAGGGCATTGCTTTTCAGATCAAATTTGGAAGCCTGTGCCGCGTCCCAGCCGAGGGCCGTTTTGGTGGCGGCATACAATTCGTACAATATACAACTGGTCTGATCCAGAGTGATGACATGGGCGTCCGAGCCGTTTTCCACTTTGGCGTCAGCCGGAATCGGATAGGGTCCCGGGTCACTTTCATCTGGGTAGTCGGTGATATTGATGGGAACCAGGGCCTGGCCGGCCGAGACAACATTGTAGGGAATGCCGTATTGACCGTTGCCGCCGAAATCCGCGTGCAGGTGGCCGGATGCGCCGATACTGGCGATGTAATTGCCGGAATTGGGATCCACGGGATCTTTGGAAATATCCCGGTTCCAGGCATTGTCGGCGGGATAAATCTGACAGCTGCCGATTTTGGGCGGGTTGCCGTTGGTGGTGGCGGGCGGGGTGGTGGTGCCTCCTGTGCTGCCGGGGTTGCCGTTGCTGCCGCCGGTCAAATCCGCATAGGTTTTGGAATCCCTGGAGGTGATGTTTTGCTGCAGGCGATAAATTATTTCCACCATTTCACCGCGGTTGATGCGGTAATCAAAGCCCGTGACGGAGACCGGAATAGCTTTCAGTTCAGCCAGTTTTTCCACATAAGGTTTGTACCAGGTGGTTGGGTCTGTAGTTACAGGGTATTTGTAGGCGCTCACGATAATCTTGGCCGCTTCGGCAAAATTGATATTGCCGGCCGGCTGGAAAGTGCCGTCCGGATAGCCGCCGATGACCTGGTTTTGAACGGCTTTGCGGAGATAGGGGATATACCATTGGCCTGCTTCCACGTCGCTGAAGGGGACTCCGACTCGCGCATAAATATCATAGCCGGAGGGGTCCTGCGCGGAATTATAATGCAGGGCCGCACCGATAATGATTTTGGTAAATTCGGCTCGGTTGACGGGATTGCCCGCCCGGAAAGTGCTGTCGGGATAGCCACTGACAATGCCCTGCTCTTGGGCAAAATTGATGGCGTCCGTATATGGCCCGCTGCCCGGTACATCACTGAAAGCCGCCAGGGAGGTGAGTGTAGTCTGGGTGATCATCAGTCCCGCCAGGATAATGTAGGGAAATTTATTGTTTTTCATATGATTTTTTTGAAGATGTTTCAGTGTACCTGAAATCGCCATGATAATACAGAGAACATTGGGGATGGTTTGACTGTGTAAAAGAAAAAGCCTTCCCGATTGTAAAGGCTTTTTCTTGCAGCAGGTGCAGAGAGCGTTCTTGTCAGGTATATTATAGGAGCTGGTTGTGGTGGAAATTTTAGATTTTTTTCAGGGTTAGTTAATCTGGTGGGTTTATTCTGGTTGCAACAATTCTTGGGTGACTATGGTTGTTATGATAAAGTGTTTACAACGTCATTACTTCGGGGTAAAATTTAAGTGTACATTTACCCCACAACAGCCAATGAAAATGACACAAATTCAAATCAGAATCGATGAAAAAACCAAAAAGGACGCTCAGGCCATCCTGAGCGATCTGGGTCTGGACCTCAGCTCGGCCATCAAGGTTTATCTGAAGCAGATCGTGATTTATCGCGGCATCCCGCTGCAGCTTTTGACCGAAAACGGCCTGACCGTGGCCCAGGAGCAGGCTATATTGAAGGCCGCGGAGGAGGGGAAAAAGGGAAAAAACGTGGTTATTACCAATAATTGGCAGGAAACCAAAGCCCATCTGGATAAACTCAAACGCCGTAAATGAAAATAGCGCACCACCATAAATTCAATAAGTCCTATGCAAAACTGGATGCCAAACATCAGGTCAAAGTTGATGCAGCTTTAGAGACATTCCAGGCTAATCCTAAAGCATCGGTGCTGGACAACCATCCTTTGAAGGGCGATTTGGCGGGAAAAAGGGCGATCAGGGTGACCGGGGATCTGCGAATCGTATTTGAGGAGTTCGAAGATTATGCCATGGTTTTATTGGTGGATGTTGGCAGTCATAATCAGGTGTATTGAGCGGCGTGAGGGGAAATGAAGTTTGTTTTTCAGGCATTGGCCGCCTGTTTCGCTTTTGCTTTCACCTCGATCAGATCACAAAGGTGTTCCAGCTTGGCGGCGAAGCGGGGCTCATAGGCCTTGGCCAGCGGCATGATCCATTCGCGTGTTTCCTCGACCTTTTCCAGACATTTGCGGGGTGTCCAGCGTGATCCCTCCCGGGGATCGACCAGGTCCGAGAGATTGTGGATGCGGTCGGCGCATTTGGCTATGGCGGCCCGTCTACCGCATCTCTTGATGGAGTCGAAATATTCCTGCTTGGTGCGTCTGATGGCCTGTACCACCAGTCCGGTCAGGGGATCCTCCACACCGTATTCGCGGGAAACCGTCAGAATTTCACGGGCCACCTCGGGCCCGAAAAGCTGCTCCAGCATCGACAGGGAAATAAAAGTGTCTTCCAGGCTGTCATGTAGTATGGCCAGAATAATGTAATCAGCTTCCTTGTAACCGCTGTCGATCAGAATGGTGGCGACGCCGCGCAGGTGCTCGAAGTACCGTTCGCCGGTGTCGCGGGACTGGTTCTTGTGCCATTGTTTGGCCAGGGCGTAGGCCCAATGAATACGCTGGCGCTGGCTTTGCGTCATCGCCGGGATGCGGTCGAAGAATTCGAAGCGATTCATAAGGGATTTTTTATTGAATCGTCCTGCCTTAAAAAATTAACAATTAAGGCCGGAAATGTCAATTTAGGGCGAGGTCTTTGACAATTGCTGGAAAAATGTTTATAGTAGCACCTTATTTTAAATAGACTATGATTGGCAAGGAAGGATCAGACAGGGGAAAGGCAACGGCAACCAAACTGGATGGCAGTGCCGATATGACGGCTGCCGTCGAGAGTGCGCGTATAGTAGAGATTAAAGATGCGACCGCTGAAATGCCTCCCGTTAAAATCGTGGATGAGACCCGCGTTCCCTTAAGCGCCGCCGCCCATCTGATTTTCCGGCGCCGGGTGGCCGGTTTGGCGCGGCGCGTCCTGACCGAAAAAACCCCCCTCAATCAGATCGCTGTGGATGCCCAGGAAGATGCCCGCGACCGTCTGGTCCGTGCCGTCCAGCACCGCATGCTCAATCTGTTTGCCGAAATACAGTTGACCTGTATTTCCATCGGCGACACCAGCATCGTGCCGGCCATCCGCAAGCGGATTGCCGATTTATTCAATCTGGACGAAAAACGCCTGGCACCGACTGCCGGGCGCATTGAACATGAGCTGCTCCATTACGGCAATCTTTACCTGTCGTTGGCCGAAGGCGATTATCTGCCCAGAGCCAAGCTGCTGATTGAAACCAGATTTATCTCCCACTGTCAGGATGTCGAGCAGCAAAAGAAGGTAATCAAGATCGTGGCGGCGATCAGGGATAGGGATTTGACCTATGTCGGCCGGCTGGGCGGCTTTGCACTGTTCAGACTGAACGCGGCTGTCTGGGAGAATTTATGTATCAGCTCACTGCTGAATGACGAGGAAAGACAAGGGGCGAAAACCAAAGCAGATCAGTCCGGTCTGAATCATGACCTGGACAAATTAAACCTGGATTGGGATGTCGATTGGTGAGATTACCTGGTGGCAGTTCGGGATGGTCACACCTGTTTCAGAGCAGGGGCGGCCGGGTTTTATTTTTTGATAAAGGTAGTGGCTCCCGGCAGCAGCACGGGTTTTCTGGGGGGCTGGCTGAAATCGAAATCCTCCATCAAATTGCCGAGCTGGCTGGCATTTTCCCGGACATCCGGGCGGGGATCGGGCCGGTTGTCCGTCAGGGGATCGATGCGCTGACCGTTCAGGAAATCATCTTCGATAAATTTCACATAGGCGTCATGGCTCAAGGTCTGATGGTCGATATAGCCCTGTTTGGCATAGGGACTGATCACTAGTGCGGGTACCCTTAACCCGTAACCGTTGCGGTCAACGCGCGGCGGCTGAACGTGGTCATAAAAACCGCCCCAGTCATCCCAGGACAGAAAAATGGCCGTGGAATCCCATTGCGGTCCCTGCATCACTGCATTGATCAGACCGGTGACATAGGCCTGACCATCTTTCACCGAGGCCGGCGGATGCTCACTGACCTGATTGGAAGGAGTGATCCAGCTGACCGCGGGCAGCGAACCGTTAGCGGCGGCGGCATAGAAATTGTCCAGAGGCTGGATATTGCCCAACTGTCCGTCCACTTTGACGGTGTCGAAGTAGGGCAGCGGATTCCAGATGCCCGGCGTTTTGGCGTCCTGGTATTTTTCCGGGCAGGTCATGGCGCTGTCATCCTCGCAATCCGGCTCGCTGCCGGTGAAAACATAATAGCCCCAGGATACGTCGTTTTTGTGGAGCAGCCAGGTCAGGTCGGTCCAGGCATATTGCGGCGGTTTCAGTTCGGAGGCGATGGTGACCAGCTGCTGCTTCAGATCAGCCGAAATATCAGAGCCGCTGATGGCATTCTCACACTGGCTGATGTCAATCAGACTGCTGCAGTTATCCCTGATCAGGGTTTTCATCTGGCCGGCGATTTGGGGAGTAATGCCAAGTTTAGCCAGGCCTGCGCTGCAAAGCAGCGGCCGGTTCTGACTGCATTGAAAAATCAGGTTGCCGGATTTGAAATCGGGTGGCCGCTCGGGATTTTGCAGCTCATTGATACAACTCATCGGATCGCCGCTCTGGCTGCATTTGGCCGACCATTCGGAAACCATGAAGAGGTGCATCGGCAGGCTCCAGGAGGCATTGGTCTGGAACATGGCGTCCTGCAGGACATACTGTTTGGCGTAATTCCAGTAATTGGGGATTTCGGCGTCGGTATGATAGCCCATGACATCATTTTTATTGGAGCCGGCGCAGGTGGGATCGTCCAGGCGGCAGGGAACCTGCGCTGTTGCGCCGGCGGCCAGGGCTTTTTCCGCCTGCTGGATAAAACCGTCCATCAGGCCGCCGTCTATATCACGTGTAGCGTCGATCTGGCTGTGCGGGCCGCCGGAATTGGAATCGCTGGTATCGTGAAAGGGTTTGACGCAGTTGTTGTTTTGCGGGTCGGGGACGCAGACCGTGGGGACGCCGTCTTTCATGGCT
>Ga0182027_10003767_pt1 | contig 23793 bp, 16 predicted proteins | sample 712E1DmetaG_FD_121300 | JGI IMG/M metagenome (GOLD analysis project Ga0182027, IMG submission 121300) | Permafrost microbial communities from Stordalen Mire, Sweden - 712E1D metaG (Illumina Assembly) | ecosystem: Environmental > Terrestrial > Soil > Wetlands > Permafrost | place: Sweden... | reverse complement strand
GGCCGCCGACGCCGACGACCAGACGCCTCTCGCCAGCGGCGCCATCTGCAACTGCTGCGCCGACTGCTGCTTTCCGCAGCTCGCCGGCGAGGCGCTCGGCGCCGCCCGGCTCTGGCCGCGGGTGCGCTACGTCGCGCGCCGCGACCCGGCGGCTTGCGGGCTCTGCGGTCGCTGCGCGCGCCGCTGCCCGTTCGGCGCTTTCTCGGTGGGTCCGGGCGGCCACGGCCAGCGCGGCGCCGGGCGCCGGCCCCTCGCCGTGGCCTTCCGGGCGGAGCTGTGCCGGGGCTGCGGGCTGTGCGCCACCGGGTGTCCCGACGGGGCCATCGCGATGGCGCCGCTGCCCGGCGCCGACGCCGGGTGATACTGGCCCCATGACGGTCGTCCTCACCGGCTCGGCACTGACGCTCGACGAGGTCGTGCGCGTGGCGCGCGACGGCGAAGCTGTCGCGCTCGCGCCCTCCGTCGCCAGGACGATGGCTCGCGCCCGGGGCACGGTCGAGGCGGCGCTGGCACGCGGCGACCAGGTCTACGGCTTGACGACCGCTGTGGGCGTGCTCAAACGGGTGCCGCTCGCCGGCAGCGACGCGGCGAGCTTCAACGCTCGCCTGCTCGAGAACCACCGGGTCGGGCAGGGCCCGCCGGCGGCGCGCGACGTCGTGCGGGCGACCATGCTGCGCCTGGCCAACGGGTTCGCGGCGGGCCATGCGGGTGTGCGACCCGTCCTGGCGCAGCGGCTGGTCCAAGGGCTCGACCGCGGCGACTGCCCGGTCGTGCGCCAGCTCGGCTCACTCGGCGAGTCCGACCTGGCGCCGCTGGCCGATCTCGCCGCCGACCTGTTCGCCGACACCGACCTGGCGCCCGGCGAGGGTCTGGCCCTGCTCAACAACAACGCCTTCTCCACGGGCGCGGCCGCCCTGGCCGTGCACGACGCGCGCCGGCTGCTCGACGCTGCCGACGCCGCCGGCGCGCTCAGCCTCGAAGCCTTTGCCGCGAACCTGACCATCCTTCATCCGGCGGTCGTCGCCGCGCGGCCCGACGGGGGACTCGAGCGCGTGGTCGAGCGGCTGCGGCGGCTGCTCGACGGCAGCTACCTCTGGCGGGCCGGGGCTGCCCGCAACCTGCAGGACCCGCTCACCTTCCGCTCTCTGGCGGCCGTGCACGGCGCCTGCCACGACGCCATGGACTACGTCGAACGGTGCCTGGACGTCGAGCTGAACGCCGCCCAGGGCAACCCGCTGGTGGTGCCCGGCGAGGACCGCGTGATCTCGGTGGCCGACTTCGAGACGCTGGCGCTGGCGGCCGCGCTCGACCTCGCCCGGATAGCCCTGGCGCCCCTGCTGACGAGCGCCGACGAGCGTGCCCTGAAACTGCTGGAGACGCCGTGGTCGGGCCTGCCGACGGGCCTCGCGCCGGCGTTGGGGACGGCTGAGAGTGGTCTCAGCATGTACGCGATCGCCGGCGAGGCGATGACCGCCGAGGCCCGCCTGCTCGCTCAGCCGGTGTCGTTCGAGCTCGCCAGCAGCGCCGGCGCCGAAGGCATCGAGGATCGCGCGACCATGCTGCCGCTCGGCGCGCGCCGGCTGACCGACATGGCCGGCCTGGGCGAGCGCATCGTGGCGATCGAGCTTCTCGTAGCGGCTCAAGCCGTGGAGCTGCGCGGCAGCGGGCCGCTGGGGCGCGGCACGCGGCGCGTCTTCGAAGCCGTCCGCGAGCGCGTGCCGTTCGTCGGCGAGGGCGATCCGCTACCGGCCGACCTCGAGGGGCTGGCCGAGCTCGTCCGCTGCGGCGCGCTCGCCGGGGACTAGACGGGCGGGGTCTCGTGGTCACTGCGCCCATCGTCGAGCAGACGCGCCGTGTCGGTCCCGCCGTCGGGAGTCGGGGCGATCGCCGGGGGGTTCTCGCCGCTGCCGGGCAGCAGCTCGACGAGCACCGCGGCCGAAACCGCGAAGCCGACCGCCACGACGACCATCATCAGCCAGACCATGGGGTCGAGCTGCGACAGCAGATGGATCATGGTTCGTCCCTCCAGACGGCGTTTCCCGGTGTCATACTTCCCGGCAGAGGCATCTCCTAACAAAGTCAGGGGGAGCGCGGAGATGAGACGCAGACAGGGGTGGCGTGTCGCGGCGGGGACCATCGTCATCGTCGCGGCGGCGATGCTGTGGGCCGCCGCGCCGGCCGGGGCCCACGAGGTGCGCAACGTCGGCGCCTACCGCTTCGTGGTGGGCTGGGGCACGGAGCCGGCCTTTGCCGGGCAGGAGAACAGCGTCCAGCTTCTCCTGACCAGCCGCAGCACCGGCAGACCCGTCGTCAATGTCGGCAACACGCTTCACGTCGCCGTGATCTTCGGCAGTCAGACGATGACCTTCGCCCTCGAGCCGACCTTCGACCCCGACACCGGGCTCGGCACGCCCGGCGACTATCGCGCCTGGCTGTTTCCGACGGCGCCGGGTGACTACACGTTCCACTTCAGCGGCACGGTCGGCTCCCAGACGATCGACCAGAGCTTCACCAGCGGTCCGACGACCTTCTCGACCGTGCAGGACCCCATGACCGCCGAGTTCCCGGTGCGGGCGCCGTCGGCGGCCGAGCTCTCGCAGCGGCTCGACGCCCAGTTGCCCCGCCTTGCCGGTGCGAGTGCGGCCTCTCGCGCGACGCTGCTGGGCATCATCGGCATGACGATCGGCGCCCTCGGCCTGATCGTCGCCGTCGTGGCGCTGGTGCGTGCCCGGAAGGTCTGAGGCCGGCGTGGCGCGCGGCCATCGTGGCTGGAGGCGCGACGACCACGGGCGGGAGCGCGCCGACCATGCCGCGGCGCGCGCCGCGCTCGTCGTGGCGCTCGTCGCCGGTCTCTGGCTCGGCCTGCTTGCCCCTGGGGCGGCGGCGCACGCCCTGCTGATCGCCGCCGACCCGGCGGTCGACGCGACCGTCGCGCGCTCGCCCGGGCAGATCCTGCTGACCTTCAGCGAGCCGGTCGACCCCACGTTGTCGAGCGTCCGGGTCGTCGACACTCGGGGACAGACACTGCCCGGCGTCATGCGCTCCGCGGCCGTGCCCGGCAATCAGCAGAAGCTGCGGGTCGTGCTGACGCAGCCGCTCCCCCACGGCGTCTACACCGTGGAATGGCAGACGGTCTCGGCCCTCGACGGGCACTTCGCCGGCGGCGCCTACGCCTTCGGCGTGGGCGTCGCCGACATCGGCACCGTCGCGCCGTTCGGCAAGTTCGTCAGCACGGCGCGCTGGCTCACGGTCGTCGCGATCGCCGGCCGCTGGTCGCTGTACGCCGGTCTGGCCCTGTTGCTGGGAGGCGCCGCCACCTGCCTGTTCGTCCTGCACGGCCGTCTGCCCGGCGGGGGCGTCGCGCTGCTGCGGCTCGGCTGGCTGCTGGCGGCGGTGGGTGTGGCGACCGTCACCCTGAGCGAACGCGCCATCGTGCGTGCCCCGTCGTTGCTGCCCCTCTTCGAGACCCACGAGGGCCTGCTGCTGCTGGGACAGTGCGTCGCCGTGATGGTCGTCTGCGGCATCGCCGTGGGCGCCGCCGGGCTCGCGCCGCGTCACCTTACCCTGGCGGTGCTCGGCGCCGCGGCGGCCGGCGCCGCGTTCACGCTCATCTGGGCGGGCCACGCCAACGGCGCCTCGCCGTGGCGGGCCTTCAACCTGGCCGACCTCTGGCTGCACGTCATCGCCGTCGGCGTCTGGATCGGCGGGCTGCCGTGGTTGCTCCTCGGACTGCGCGGGCTCGCCGGACTGGCGCGGGTCACGGCCGTGCGGCGCTTCTCGGCGCTGGCCACGGTCGCCCTGCCGGTGGTGCTGCTCACCGGTCTGGCGCGCGCCATCCCCGAGGTCGGCGCGCCGGCCAACCTCATCCATACGAGCTTCGGCGTCACGCTGCTGGTGAAGCTGGCGCTGGTCGGCGCCCTGGTCGTCCTGGGTGCCCTCAACCACTTCCTTCTGGTGCCGACCCTGAGCTGCGGCGAACCCGCTCTGCGGCCGTTGCGGCGGACGGTCCGTGGCGAGATCGTGCTGGGCGCCGCCGTTCTGGCGGTGACCGGCGTGCTCGTCGGCCTGGCGCCGGCCACCTTCGCGGCCGCCTCCGCGAGGGCCGTGGCGTCGAGTCACGTCGTGCTGTCGGGCGCCGACTACGCGACGACGGTGCGCGTGCGCCTCGTCGTGACGCCCGGCACGGTGGGGCGCAACGCCTTCGTCGCCTCGGTGAGCGACTACGCGTCGGGCCGGCCGCTGGCCGACGTGAGGGACGTCTCGCTGGAGTTCTCGCTGCCCGCGAAGGTCGCGGTGCAGTCCTCGACGCTCACGCTGACCAGGGGCGCGGACGGCGTCTGGCAGGGCAGCGCCCTGGCGCCCTCGGTCGAAGGCCGCTGGAACATCGCCGTGCTCGTCGAGCAGACCACGACGGCCGTGGTCGTGCCGCTGACGCTCCAGGCAAGGCTGCCGGCCGGGCCCTGAAGGCGCGCCACGCGATGAGCGGCGCTCGGAGGTGACCGGCACCCGCACGTGACCGGCACCCGCACGTGACCGGCACCCGGAGGTGACCGGTGCCGCGACCGGGAGTCTATCGTCGGGCGCGGTCGCCCAGGAGTGCGAGCTGCGCTTCGCGCAGCTCGGCGGGCGCGATGTGGCAGAGGTAGTTGTGCCCGGGCGTGACCTCGCGCCAGGGCGGCGCCTGCTCGACGCAGATGTCGCCGAGGAAGCGGTGGCAGCGCGTGTGGAAGCGGCAGCCGGTGGGCGGCTCGCTCAGGCTCGGCACCGGCCCGCGCAGCTCGATGCGCCGCGACGGGTGCTCAAAGTCGAGCGTTGGGATGGCCGACTGCAGCGCCTCGGTGTAAGGGTGCTGCGGCGGCGTGAAGACCTCTTCGGCGCCGCCGATCTCCATGAGCTTGGCCAGGTACATGACGGCGATGCGGTCGGACAGGTAGCGCACCACGGCCAGGTCGTGCGAGATGAAGATGTACGACACGCCTTCGGTGACCTGCAGCTCGGCGAGCAGGTTGAGGATGCTGGCCTGCACCGAGACGTCGAGCGCCGAGGCCGGCTCGTCGCAGACCACGAGGGCCGGTTGTCCGGCGAAGGCGCGGGCGATGGCGATGCGCTGCTTCTGGCCGCCCGACAGCTCGCCGGGCCGCGCCTCGAGGTGCTGCGCCTCGACCCGCACCCGGCTCGCCAGCTCCTCGACCCTGCGGCGGGCGGCGTCGCCCTGCAGGCCGCCCAGGCGTTTGACCGCCCTAGCGAGGATGGCGCCCGCGGTGCGCGCCGGGTTGAGGGTGGCGTCGGGATTCTGGAACACCATCTGGATGGCGCGCAGCGTGTCGGCGCCGCGCTTGGAGACCGCATCGGGCAGCTCGGCGCCGGCGAAGCGCAATTCGCCGCCATCGGCCTCGTAGAGCCCGGTGATGCAGTTGGCGAGGGTGGTCTTGCCGCTGCCGGACTCGCCCACCAGACCGAGGATCTCGCCGGCGGCGACCTCGATCGAGACGTCGTCGACGGCGATCAGCCGCTTGCGGCCGTCCTTGAAGACCTTGACCACGTGATCGACGCCCAGGGTGGCCCCCGGCGCGGGGGCGTGCTCGGCGGCCGCAGCCGCCGCGGTCGCCGCCGCGCGCACGGCTTCGAGCGTCTCGCGGACTTCCCGGGGTGTGTCGAGCTCGTCCTGCCCCGCAGCCGCCGCGATCTGGGCTGCGGCGGCTGCGGCGGCCTCCCTCATGACCGGCACGCGCTCCGCGAAGTAGCAGCGCGCGCGGCGCGACGAGCAGGCGCCGCCCTCGAGGGTGTCGAGGTCGACGAGCGCCGGATCGGGCGTCTGTCCGGGCCAGGGGAACAGGTCGGGCTCGCGCTGGCGACACTCAGGCCGCACCAGCTCGCAGCGCGGCGCGAACACGCAGCCGGGCAGCGGCGCGCCGAGGCGCGGCAGGAAACCGGGGATGGGCACCAGGGTCGAGGTGTCCTTGCGGGCGCCGAAGCGCGGCACGCAGCGCAACAGGCCCATGGTGTACGGGTGCCGCGGGTCGGTGAACAGGTCGCGGGCCGGTCCCTCCTCGACGATGCGTCCGGCGTACATCACCCCGACCCGCTCGCACATGCGGGCGACCATGCCGAGGTTGTGGCTGATCAGCAGGATGGCCGCGTCGATGCGGGTGCGCAGGTCGTCGATCAGGTCGAGCACCTCGGCTTCGACCGTGGCGTCGAGGCCGGTCGTGGGCTCGTCGAGCACCAGCAGGCGCGGGTCGCCCGACAGGGCCATGGCGATCACCACGCGCTGCTGCTGGCCGCCCGAGAGCTGGAACGGGTAGCGCCGCAGCACGCCGCCGGGGTCGGGCATGGCGACGCGCTCGAGCGCGCCTCTGGCGCGCTCGAGCGCGTCGCCCTTCGAGACGCCCGTGTGGGAGCGGACGACCTCGGCCATCTGGTCGCCGACCCGGATCGAGGGGTTGAGCGCGGTCGCCGGGTCCTGGTAGACCATGCCGAGCTTCGTGCCGCGCACCTGACGCAGGCGCGTCTCGGACATGGCCAGCATGTCTTCGCCGTCGAAGGTGATGGAGCCCGAGTCGACCCGCCCGTTGCCCGCCAGGTACCGCATGAGGGCGAGGGCCGTGGTGGTCTTGCCGCAGCCCGACTCGCCGACCAGGCCGTAGGTCTGACCCGGCCCGATCTCCAGCGAGACGTGCTTGACGACCGGCAGCTCCCGGTCGCGGCGCACGAAGGTCACCGACAGGTCGTCGATGCGCAGCACGGCGGCGGCGCTCGCCGCGCCGGCGCCGGGGGAGAGTCCGTCGGTGAACGCGCTCACGGGCGTCACTCGGCGAGCGCCTTGCGCACGCCGTCGGCGATCAGGTTGGCGCCGACCACGAGCGAGGCCAGAGCCAGCGCCGGGAACAGCACGGTCCACCAGGCCGTCTGCAGGTACTGGCTGTCGGTCGAGATGGTGAGGCCCCAGTCGGGCGAGGGGGGTTGCACCCCGAAGCCCAGGAAGGCGAGCCCCGCCGCGGTGAAAACGGCGTAGCCGAGCCGTACGGTGCCTTCGACGATGACCGGCGGCAGGATGTTCGGCAGGATCTCCGAGAACAGGATGTAGAACGACGGCTCGCCCCGCAGCCGGGCGGCCTGCACGTACTCCTTCCGGCCCTCCGCTGCGGCGGCGGCACGGATCGTGCGGGCCACCGGCGCCGAGAACAGCAAGCCGATCACGAGGATGATCACCGGCACCGAGCGCCCCAGCGCGGCGACGGCGACGATCGCCGCGACGATCACCGGCAGCGCCAGCACCACGTCGACGAGCCGCATGATGACTTCGTCGCGAGTGCCGCCGAGGTAGCCGGAGAGCAAGCCGATGCCGCCGCCCACCAGCAGGCACAGCAGGGTCACGAAGGGGGCGATGACGAGCACGGTCCGCACGCCCGCCAGGGTGCGCGAGAGCACGTCGCGCCCCGCTTCGTCGGTCCCGAACCAGTGAGCGGCGCCCGGATGCGCGAAGGCGTGCAGCGGGTCGATGGCATAGGGCCCGTAGCGCGTGACGTGCACCGAGAACAGCGCCATGAAGACCCAGAACAGCAGGAGGGCGATGCCGACCAGGAACGTGGGGCTGCGGCGCAGCGAGCGCAGCACGTAGCGGCGCCGCAGTACCTGCTCGGACTCTTCGGACGGCGGCGCCTCGGCGGCCACGCCAACGAGCGGGTCGACCTCTCCCGGCGATGACCGCAGCACGCTCATCGAGTACCTGTCGACCCGGCTGCCGCGGCGCTCACGCTCTACCTCCCGTACCTGACGCGCGGGTTGAGCAGGGCGACGATGATGTCGGCGCCCAGGTTGGAGAGCATGTAGATGGTGGCCACCACGAGCACGGTCGCCTCGAGGACCGGGAAGTCCTTGTAGGTCGCCGAGTCGGCGATCAGTTTGCCGATGCCGGGGTAGACGAACAGCTTCTCGACGATGACCAGGCCGCCGACCAGCCAGCCGATCTGGGTGCCGATCACGGCGACCGTCGGCGCCATGGCGTTGCGCAGCGCATGGCCGTAGACGACGCGTCGTCGCGACAGGCCGTTCAGCGTGGCGGTGCGGATGTAGGGCATGCTCAAGGCCTCGATCATGCCGGCGCGCGCCATGCGGGCGATGTAGCCCATCTCGACGAACATCAGCGGGATGGCCGGCAGCAGCAGGTAGTAGATGCGGGTGAGCGGCCCGGCGCCGGCCGGCGGCACCGCCGGGAAGTGGAAGATCTTGAGGAACACCACGAACAGGACGGTCAGCACGACGCCGCTCACGAACTCGGGCACCACGGTGAGCGACAGGCTGGTCACGGTGATGACGCGGTCGGCGACGCCGTCGCGACGCAGGGCGGCCGTCACCCCCAGCACGACCGCCAGCGGGATGATGATGAGCAGGGCCACGAGGGCGAGCTGGATCGAGGCCCAGAGGCGCTGCATGGTGAGCGAGAAGACCGGCACGCCCTGGTTCCACGACGTGCCCCAGTGCAGCACGACGAAGCCGCCGAGCCAGTGCACGTAGCGGACGGGCAGCGGCCGGTCGACGCCGAGCTGGTGGTCGACCTGGGCGACCTGCGAAGCCGAGGCGTAGGGACCCAGCTTGACGCGGCCGGGATCGCCGGGCACGACCTCGAGCATGAGGAAGACGACCACCGACAGCAGCAGCAGCGTCGGGATCAGCAGCAGGAGGCGGCGTGCGATCAGCCGGCCCACGCCGCCTCCTTCGCCGTCAGATCACACGACCGTTCGATGACGTGCTGCCGGGGGCCGTCTACGACAGGTAGGTCGTGGTCAGGTCGAGGAACTCGGCCGGGTCGGAGGTGAGGCCGTTCACGTTCTTCTTCATCGCCCGGTTGACGTTGATCCAGTACGAGATGATCGAGGGCGTCTCGTCGGTCAGGATGCCCGCGGCCGTCGTGGCGTACTGGCGCCGCTTGGCCTCGTCGAGCGTGGTGTCGTAGCCCTTGGCGGCGGCGTCGAAGGCGGCGTTTTTGAAGTGCGACGAGTTCCAGACGCCGTTCGAGGTGAAGGCCGGCAGGAAGTACTGCGAGGGCACGCCGCGGAAGGTCCAGTCGGTGATGCCCATCGGCACCTCCAGCCAGGGCTGGGTCTTGCCCGAACCGTAGTAGTAGGTGACGGTCACCTGGTTGAGCTTGAGGTTGATGCCCGCCTGCTTGGCCATGGCCTGCAGCAGCGTGGCGTACTGCGGCACCTCTTCAAACTCCTCGACGGTGAGGTTCATGGTGAGGCCGTTGGGATAGCCGGCCGAGGCCAGCAGCGACTTGGCCTTGGCGATGTCCTGGGCGCGCTGCGGGATGGTCGTGGGGGCCAGCGGATAGAGCGGGCTGAAAACGTTGTCGTTGCCGATCTGCGCCTTGCCGTTGAACAGGTTGGTGACCAGCGCCGGGCGGTCGATCGTGTAGGCGAGCGCCTGACGCACGGCCTTGTTGGTGAACGGCGCCGTGTCGACGCGCATGTGCAGGAAGCGGCTCTGCGTCGAGGGCGTCGTCAGGACCTTGAGGTTTGTGTCGCTGAACAGCGCCTGGGCGCCCTGGACCGGCGTAGTGAGCATCGCGTCGCTGCTGCCGGACTGCAGGGCCAGCGCTTCGGCTTGGGTCTCGTCGATGAAACTGACGGCGACACCGTCGAGATAGGGCTTGCCCTTCTGCCAGTAGGTCGGGTTCTTGACGAAGGTGGCGCCCTGCTTGGCCGTGAACTTGGTCATCTTGAACGGCCCGGTGCCGACCGGGTTGCTCTGCCACGTGCCCGCCTTGAAGGTCGACGGCAGGATCAGGCAGTCGTAGTTGGTCGAGGCGACGAAATAGGGGAAGTCGGCGAAGGGCTGGTCGAGGTGGAAGGCGACCGTAGCGTCGTCGACCTTCTGCACGCCGCCCTGCGAGAGGATGCCCTGGAACGAGGCCAGCGCCGCCGACACCGTCTTGGGATTGAGCAGGATGTTCATGGTGGCCACGACGTCGTCGGCGCCGAACGGCTTGCCGTCCTGGAACGTGACGCCGGGCTGCAGTTTGAAGGTCCAGACCGTGGCGTCGGCGTTGGGCGCCCAGCTCTTGGCCAGCACAGGGCGCAGGCTCAGGTCGTTGTTGACCCAGATGAGGTACTCGGCCACCTGCTGGGCGATGGCGATCGAGCCCGTGTCGTACATCGTGGTCGGGTCGACCGCGACGGTCGGCGACGGCATCGTCAACTTGAGCGTGCCGCCCGCCTTGGGTGCGCTCGACGGCGACGCCGAGCTGGAGCTCGACGTCGAGCTACCGCAGGCGGCCAGGACCTGACCGACCAGAGTCGCCGACAGACCGACGACGCTGGCCCGCACGAGAAGCTGGCGGCGCGTCATGCGGCCGGCGATGACCTCGTGAAGCAGGTGATCCGCGTAGTCGCGCTGGAACGGGGTGTCGTCGCTCATCTCGTCTCCCGGGTGAGTGCGCCAGAGTCGGGCTCATTGTAGGTTCGCGAGCGTCCGCCACACAAGATGCAGTCGTATGCAGGCTTGGGGCTCGCACGCTGTTGGGCGCCGGGTATGATGCGAAGCCGGTGCCCGTCGTTCGAGCAAGGAGGGGAACGTGCCGCTGAACCATCCCAGGAACCGTAGGCGCGCGGCTCGCGACCTCGTCGTCCCGCCGATCTTCAAGGCCGACTTCGAGCGCGTGCCGCGCGACGAGCTGCCGGCCGGCGGCATGCCGCCCGACGCCGCCTACCAGATCGTCCACGACGAGCTCATGCTCGACGGCAACGCCCGGCTCAACCTGGCCACCTTCGTGACGACCTGGATGGAGCCCCAGGCCGACCGGCTCATGGCCGAGACGTTCGACAAGAACATGATCGACAAGGACGAGTACCCGCAGACGGCCGAGCTCGAGCTGCGCTGCGTGAACATGCTGGCCCGGCTGTGGCACGTGCCGGCCGCCGATCAGGCGGTCGGCTGTTCGACCACGGGATCGAGCGAGGGCTGCATGCTGGGCGGCCTCGCCCTCAAGCGCCGCTGGCAGAAGAAGCGGCGGGCGGCGGGTCTGCCCGCCGACCGCCCCAACCTGGTGATGGGCGTGAACGCCCAGATCTGCTGGGACAAGTTCATGAACTACTGGGACGTCGAGGCCCGCCTGGTGCCCATGGAGGGTGACCGTTACCACCTCTCGGCCGCAGAGGCGGTCAAGCTCTGCGACGAGAACACCATCGGCCTGGTGGCGATCATGGGCTCGACCTACGACGGCAGCTACGAGCCCGTGGCCGAGACCTGCCGGCTGCTCGACGAGCTCCAGCAGCGCACCGGCATCGACGTGCCGGTGCACGTCGACGGTGCCTCGGGAGCGATGATCGCGCCCTTCCTCGACCCCGAGCTCCAGTGGGACTTCAGGCTGCCGCGGGTGGCCTCGATCAGCACCTCCGGACACAAGTACGGGCTCGTCTACCCCGGGGTCGGCTGGGTGGTGTGGCGCGACGCCCAAGCGCTGCCCGAGGAGCTCATCTTCTGGGTGAACTACCTGGGCGACGACATGCCCACCTTCGCGCTGAACTTCTCGCGGCCGGGCTCGCAGATCGTGACCCAGTACTACAACTTCCTGCGGCTCGGGTTCGAGGGCTACGTCACGGTCCAGGGGTACTCGCGCGCCGTCGCCACGTACCTCTCGGAGCACATCGCCGGGCTGGGACCGTTCGAGCTGCTCACCAAGGGCGACGAGCTGCCGGTCTTCGCCTTCACCCTCGCGGCCGACGTGAAGAACTTCAGCGTCTTCGACGTGGCCGACGCGCTGCGCGAGCGCGGCTGGCTCGTGCCGGCCTACACGTTCCCCAAGAACCGCCAGGACCTGGCGGCGCTGCGCATCGTGGTGCGGCGCGGCTTCACCCACGACGTGGCCGACCTTCTGCTGGCCGACTTCGCCCGCCAGCTCCCGCGGCTACGCAAGCAGACGGCGCCGGTCAACGACGGTGCCGCGGCGTCATTTCATCACTGAGACGCCGGACCGGGCCGGCGGCCGCCGCCGACGCGGCGTTTGAAGGGCGCGCCCTGACAGGAAGAACGTAGCCGACACTGCGGCCACACGAAGGAAACGAGGGATGGGGATGCTGGACAAGCGCATGCAGGACGCCCTGAACGGGCAGATCAACGCCGAGCTCTACTCGGCCTACCTGTACCTGTCGATGGCGGCGCAGTTCGCCGAGCTCGGCATGGCCGGAGGCCAGAACTGGATGCACGTCCAGTTCCAGGAGGAGCTCTTCCACGTCCAGAAGTTCTTCGACTACGTCGTCGAGCGCGGCGGCCGCGTGCTGCTTGTCGCCATCGACCAGCCGGACCAGGAGTGGCCGACGCCGTTGGCCATGTTCGAGCAGGCGCTGGCCCACGAGATCAAGGTCACGGGCCTCATCAACGCGCTGGCCGATCTCGCCCTGGAGCTGCGCGACCACGCCACCTTGCAGGAGCTGCAGTGGTTCATCGGCGAGCAGGTCGAAGAGGAGGCCACCGCCGACGACATGGTGAAGAAGCTGCGCCTCGTGCAGGGCGCCCCCGGCGGGCTCTACGAGATCGACAAGGAGCTCGCGGCGCGCGTCTTCACGCCGCCGCTGCCGGCCGCCAAGTAGCGCCCTCGCGACCAACGGCGGCGGGCGGGCGCCCGCCCGCCGCCGTTGTCGTGCCGTGCCCCGTTGCCCTTACGGCACGGTGACGGTGATCGTCCTCGAGGCGCCGGCCGCGTTGCGGGCGTTACCCCTGAACAGGGCCACGAGCTTGTAGGTCCCCGCCGGCGCGCGCCAGGTCGCGGTCGCCCGGCCGTGGGCCTCGCTCACGGCCTTCACGAGCGACTCATAGCCGTGCGCGCGGATCTGAGCGAAGGCGATGACGCCGGCGCTGGCCGGAGAGGTCGAGGCCTTGAAGTGCAGGACGCCGCCGGCTCCCTTCGTGACGGTGAAGGCGATATGCGGCGAGACGCTGACCTTTGCCGAGGCGCTGGCGGCGAGGTACTGGTCGTTGCCCGCCCAGACGGCGGTGATGGTCGCGTTGTGGCGGAGGTTCGCAACCAGCGCGTTGAACATGTACGGGTTCGTGTCGGAACCGTCGTCGGAGCCCTGTTGCACGAGGGGCGCCGTGGCGACCAGCGTATCGGTCGTCTGTCCGGCTTCACGTTTGTAGATCTGGACGCTGTCGTCGCCGATGCCCATGGCGTTGAGCAGCCCGACGGCGATCACGGGTTCGCCGGCGACGATGCGTGACGGAAACGCGAACGTCTGGAAGGCGGCGAGGTCCTTTTCGACCCCACCCGTGAGGAACTCGCTCATGTCGGTCACCACGGGTGTGGTCGCCTTGCTCGACCAGGGCAGGTTGCTCGAGTAGCCGTAGTCGTCGACGCCGTACCCCTGCTGCGGGTCGTAGGCGACGAGCATGTCGTTGTTGGCATACTGGCCCTCGATCTGTGCCACCACGTCGCCGAGGGTCTGGGGAGGGCCTGTGGGCCCGCCGCCCGAGTCGTCGAAGAAGGCGCCATCGCCGGAGTCCTCATAGCCCAAGTCGGGCGACACGACGTAGAGGCTGCCGCCGAGCGAGGTGCCCTTGGGGATGTTCAGCGTGACGTCCTTCGTCACGGGCGTGGTGCTGCCGTAAGGATAGAGGCTGACGTGTACCGTGTTCGCCCCGATCTTGAGGCCGCGGTCGACGGTGGCGTCGGCGATGCGGGCGCGCACGTGCTGGGGCGAGAGGTGCGAGACGAGGGTGATCGCCGTGATGTGGGCGTTCACGGTGCCGTCGGGGTCGGTGTTGAGCTGGTTGAGGATGCCGTAGATGTCGGAGATTGCGAAGAACGCGGCATCGACGCCGGTGGTGTCCTCCCACTGGTTGTCGCGGGTGATCGTGTAGTCGTGCGTGCCGTCGGTGACGTCGACGGTGAGCTCGTAGTCGAGGTGCCCGTCGTAGTACTGGTCGCCGACCGCCTGGAACATGGCCGGGTAGAAGGCGCTGGCGTTCAGGTCGGGGAAGGGATCGTTGAGCTGGTCGATGGCGTACGGCGTGACGTACGTGGTGGTCGAGACCGGCGGCGCGGCGGGCGTCGCGTCGTTGTAGGCGGTGGAGATCAGCGGCACCTTCGCCGGGATGGTGTCGTCGCCCACGACGCCGGCGATGCCCGCCCCGGAGTCGACCGTGATGGCGCCGCGGATGGCGCCGGGCGCGAGCATCTTGGTGGGCTCGTCGAGGCTGCCCCACAGGCCGATCGTGTCGGCGTTGGTCAGAAAACCGCTGACCCGACCGTCGTAGAGCATCGGGTGGCCGAAGGCGACCAGCGTGTTGTCGTCAGTCGTGTAGGTGGTGGTGCCGATGCCGCCGTAGGAGTAGTCGCCCCAGCCGAAGAAGTAGCCGAGCGCCGAGCCCGGCACGAGGTCGGTGCTGAAGTCGGGCTCGGTGCCCGCGGCTCCCTGGTCGTCGAAGCCCGCGCGGATCTGGATGCCCTTGGCGGAGAGGATCTTGTTGAGCGTCTTGAACAGCGGCGACGATGCCGGCAGGCCGGACACGGTGAGAGAGCTGAGGGGTCGCACGACGAGGGTGTCGGCACCGGCCCGCGCGGCCCGGGCGGCGGCGTCGGTCGGCGCCATGACCAGGGTGCGCACCGTCGTGTCGCCGACGGTGAGCGGTCTCTTGAGGGTCACGGTGCGGGAGGCGGCGCGCAGCGCGTTCGGGCTGATCGCCGACTCGAGCGTCATCATGTGCTCGATCGGCGTGGCCAAACCGAGGCCGCCCTTGGTGAACTCCGACCCGTACGAGACGGCGCCGACCAGCTCGTCGGTGTGGTTGGCGGGGTCGGTGACATACAGCGGGCTGCCGCTCATGCCGTCGGCGATGCCGTCGATGGCGTCGATGATCGGGTCGCCCGTGGCGTCGAACATGATGAGGCTGCCGTTGTCGTCGGCCGCCTCGGGCACGACGCCCTCGACGGTGCAGTCGATGGTGGCGATGTGGGCGCCCTTGTCGGTGGTCAGAAACCAGCCGGGAACGGTGCCGGTCGGGCTGGCGGCGAGCAGCTCGCCCAGGCGCGTCAGGGTCATGATCGGCTGCTGGGGCGCCGCTTGTGCCGGAGTTGCGAGGGCCGCCAGGGCGGCCCCGACGAGGGTCGCGAGGACGACCACCAGGAGCGCCGCTTTTGGCAGGCGCCGCGCCGCGGCGCGGGAGTGCGGTGGCGCGGCAGCCTGGGCAGCGGGCGGGCGGGCCGGTAGGGTGGCGTTCATGTGTCCTCCTTGGCTGCGGCCGCGGCGCGGTCCGTGCCCAGGCGACGGTCAGCCGGAGACCCCCCCACGCCGGCGGCGCCCGCTGCGCGGGCGCCGCTCCTCTCTACGTATGTCGAGAATAGTCCCGCAGTCCGGTGTGGACAATCACTTTCTTTGAGCAATCACTTTCTTTGAGCAATCACGTTCTTCGAGCAGGCCCTCGGGTGGGGGTCACGAGCCCTGGTCGAGGGTCGCGGCGACGCTGATCTCGACGTTGCCGCGCAGCGCCTGCGAGACCGGACAGCCGTCCTTGGCGGCCGCCGCCGCCGTCGCGAAGGCCGCCTGGTCCAGACCGGGCACGACGCCGTGCACCTCGAGCCGGGAACTGGCCACATGAAAGCCCGCATCGGTCTGCTCAAAGGTGACGATCGCCGTCACGTCGAGGCTGCGCGGCGGCGTGCCGGTCTTGGTCAGGTCGCCCGAGAAGGCCATCGCGTAGCACGAGGCGTGGGCGGCGGCGATCAGCTCCTCGGGGCTCGTCTTGCCCTCGGAGCGAGCGGTGCGCGAGGCCCACGTGACGGGCATCTCGGGGGCCGCCCCGCTGGCCACCCGCAGCCGTCCGCTGCCCTCCGCGAGCGTTCCCGTCCAGGTGACCTGGGCTCGGCGTTCGGCTGAGATCATGATTCCTCCTCGGAGTCTAAGACACGCGGTGACGACACCACTACGTACCCCGAAAGGGACGTCGCGCGAACTGCCTGGCCCCGCGGCCGCCGTCTACACGAGGGTCCCCGATAGCGATAGAGTAGCGCCACGATGCGGCTCGATCCCTTCCAGCTCGAACGCTACTTCGGCCAGTACGAGTTCTCCGTGGAGTTCCCGCTGGCCGCCTCCGACTGCGACGGCCTGTCGCTGACGGAGCTCCTCGCCCTGGCCGACGCGCCGACCCGCGCTCTGTGGGAGACGCTGCAGCTCGGCTACACCGAGACCCAGGGCCATCCGCTGCTGCGCCGCGAGATCGCCGGGCTCTACATGGGCTGCGATCCCGACCAGGTGCTCGTGGCCGCCCCCGAGGAGCTCATCTACATCGCCATGAACTGCCTCGTGCGCAACGGCGATCACGTGGTGTGCACGTTTCCCGGCTACCAGTCGCTGTACGGCGTGGCCGAGTCGCTGCACGCCGAGGTCAGCCGCTGGGAGCCCGTCGAGGCCGACGGCTGGCGCTTCGACCCCGAGCGCCTCGCCGAGCTCATCCGGCCGAGCACCCGGCTGATCGTCGTGAACTTCCCTCACAACCCGACGGGCGCGCTGCCGAGCTTCGCCGACTACGAGCGCATCCTCGAGATCGCGGCGAGCTACGGCATCGCCGTCTTCTCCGACGAGATGTACCGGCTGCTCGAGCGCAACGAAGGCGACCGGCTGCCGGCGGCGGTCGAGCTCTACGACAAGGCGGTGTCGCTGTCGGGCGTGTCCAAGACCATCGGCCTGGCCGGTCTGCGCATCGGCTGGCTCGTCGTGCGCGACGAACGCCTCATGCGGCGCCTCGTGCAGCTCAAGGACTACACCACGATCTGCAGCAGCGCGCCGAGCGAGATCCTGGCGCTGGCCGGCCTGCGCGCCCGCGACGCCATCCTGGCCCGTCACCACGAGCGCATCGAACGCAACCTCGGTCTGCTCGGTGGCTTCATGGCCAAGTACGAGGCGCTGTTCTCGTGGGTCCCGCCCCGCGCCGGCACCATCTGCTTTCCGCGCTTCAAGCCCGACACGCTGGGCACCTCGGAGCTCTGTCGCCTGGTCCTCGAGGAGGCCGGCGTGATGCTGGCGCCGTCGGCGGTCTTCGACTACGGCGAACGTCATCTGCGCATCGGCGTCGGTCGCGAGAACTTCCCCGACGGGCTGCTGCGCCTGAGCGCCTTCCTGACCAGCAGGCGCGCCGGCTAGAGCGTCGCCGGCGCGCGACGGCGGCAGAGCGCCCACCGGGCGCCTTCAGCGGTCGTCGGCCCGCACTCGGCGCCCCTCAGCGGTCGTCGCGCAGGACCTTTTCGTAGAAGTCGTGGATCGCCGACGTGCGCATGCCCAGGTGCTCGTAGATGCCGACGGCGCCGCTCTGGTTGTCTGAGTCGACGCCCAGGACCGCCTCGGGGCAGCCGCGCTCGCGCAGGGACGAGAGGGCGGTGAGCAACAGCAGCGTGCCGAGTCCGCGGCGACGCCAGGGGCGGCGCACGGCGAGCTGGTCGACATAGCCGCCGTAGGGCTCGAGGTAGCAGATGACGGCCCCGACCATCTGGTCGCCGTCCCAGGCGGCGAACCACAGATCCGTGTCGACTCCCTCACCGAGGAACGCCGGCAGCCATTCCTCGAGCGGCTGGGAAGCGAAGCGGAAGTGCTCGGCGAAGGCGTCCTGGCAGGTGGCCCACATGGCGCGCTCGTCACGGCCGCGGGTGAAGCGCCGCACTTCGAGGCCCGGCGGCGGCGCGTAGGTGAGCGCATCGTCGGGCAGGCCATCGAGCGCCAGGCGCAGGCGCCGGAACGTGCGCACGTGGGCAAAACCGGCCTCGCGGTAGAGCTCGCCGCGGCGGTCGCCGCGATCGCACCACAGCCCGAGCGACACGCGCCGGCCGGCCGCGGCGGCCGCCATGGGCACGGTCGCAGAGCGTTCGACCCACTCCAGCAGCGGCGCCTCGAGCCCGCGCCACTGATGCGCGGGGTGGACCAGGAACTGCCCGTCGATGCAGGTGTGGTCGGCCGAGTCGAACACCCAGGCATACGCGGCCGGCCGGCCGTCGGCGGCCATCACCAGCCAGGCGTGGCGCTCGAGCTCGAAGCGCGCCTGACCCCACTCGGCGAGCAGGTCGTCGCGGCTGGCGCAGGTCTCGCCGGAGGCGGCCAGGTCGGCGGCCGCGATGAGGGCGACGACCTCGTCGAGATCGTCGCCGCGCGGCCGCCGCAGCGCGTATCCGGCCGGCAGGCCGTCGGGGACGGGGTCGGTCACCCGAGAAGGCTCGCGCCGGGTGCGGGGGCGCCGGGGAGAGCGAGGGCGGGGCGGCTGCAAGCCGCCCCGCCCTCGCTCGCGCTGACCTGCGCGATCACTGCTCGACGGCCCGCGAGCGCCCGCGCCGCAGGAAGAACACGAGCAGCCCGACGATCACCAGCACGACCACGATGATGACCGCGATCAGGATGCCGCGCGCGCCACCCGACTTCGTGGCGTTGGCGTTCAGTCGCAAGCTCGTGTAGGTGTCGATGTTGTTGTAGTTGTAGATCGCCGAACCGGCCGCCGCCGGCGCTTTGGTCCAGCCCGTCCACTTGTTGGTGTTCCAGGCCTCGAGCTGGTAGGGGTAGGCCATGACCACGTATGGCGAGGCGTAGTAGAAGATCTTTTCGGCCTGCTGCACGAGGGGGATGCGCTGCGACTGGTCGATCGTCGTGGCGGCCTCGTTGGAGAGCTTCGTGTAGGTGGGATCGGTCCACAGGCAGTCGTTCCAGCCGTAGCCGTCCGACTGGGCCGGCGTGTAGATGCTCACCATGAAGGCCGGGTCGACGTCCTGGGTCCAGTACCACATGAACATGTCCCAGTTGGGCGTGTAGGTGTTGCCGCTGAACTGGTACTGGGCGCTGGTGAGCACGCCCGGGTCGACGACCGACAGCGTGACCTTCACGCCGACGTTCTTGAACCACTGCACGGCGAGCTTGCCGGCCACCACGTTGGCCGGCGAGTCGGTGGTCACCATCAGGCGCAGCGTCAGCGGCTTGCCCTGCTTGGTGGTGCGGTAGCCGTTGCTGCCCATCTTGTAGCCGGCGGCGTCGAGCATCTGGTTGGCCTTGGCCGGGTCGTAGGTGAACATGTCGTTGGCCGGTGGCTGCCAATGGTAAGGCGAGTAGGGCACGATCAGCGACGAGCCCGGCAGGGCGTAGCCGTTGAAGGCGGTGGCGACGATCTTGTTGCGGTCGACCGCGTAGTTCAGGGCCTGGCGGAAGACCGGGTCGCGCAGCACCGGGTTGCCCTTCGAGTTGGGGCTCGCGTAGCAGTTGAAGGCGAGCTCGGAGAACTGCCAGGCCGCGCCCTCGTTGGTCTGGATGCCGGAAGTCGACGACAGCGAGCGGAACTCCGCGAACGGCACGTCGACGGCGGCGTCGATGTTGCCCAGCTTGAGGTCGCTGGCCATGGTGTCGGCGTTGGTGTAGGTGAGGATGTAGAGGTCGGAGATGTGGGGGGCGCCGCCCCAGTAGTTCGGGTTGGCCTTGAGATGGACGTACTTGTGCGAAGCCCACTCAACCACCTGGAAGGGGCCGGTGCCGATGATCGGCGGCTTGTTCTGGAAGCTCGTGCTGGCCGCCTTGCCGGAGATCTTCGACCAGATGTGCTGCGGCAGGATCGGCACCACCATGCGCAGCATGTTGGCCTTGGGCGCCTTGGTGTAGATCTCCACCGTGTCGGGCCCCGTGGCCTTGGCGCCGGTGATGCCGTCGGTGTAGACGGCCAGGTTCGAGAGGTTGTTCTTGACGATGTAGTTGAAGGTGAAGGCGACGTCGGCGGCGGTGAACGGCACGCCGTCCTGCCACTTCACGCCCTGGCGGGTCGTGAACGTCCAGGTCTTGCCGTCGGGCGTCACGGTCCACTTGGTGGCCAGCTCGGGCCGTGGCGCCAGGGTCTTGGCGTCGAAGCCGACGAGGAAGTCGTAGTTCAAGTGCCAGATCTGGTAGTCGAGTCCCTGGATCCCGATGAACGGGTTGAGGTTGTCGGGATCCTGAAGCTGGCCGATGCGCACGACGAGCGAACCGCTCGACGGCGCCGCGCTCGGCGCGGGGCTCGAGCTCGATGCGGCCTGCGCGACGGCCGCCCCGACGGCGACGATCGCGACGACGGCCGCGACGAACAGGACCCGGCGCGCCAGGCGTGAGGGGTTCAGCGGCATGGATGGCTCCTTTGGTCGGCGGACGGGACACGCTCCCCGGGGAGCAGCGGGCGAGATGGGCGCTCGTTGGTCGTGGCGATGCCTCCTTGGCATGAGTCTCAGCGGCCGGGCGGCGCCTGGGCGACGAGGTCGCCCAGGCGCCGCCGCGTCGTAGCGTCGAGTGTGAAGGTCGGCGGGCTTTCGAGCAACCTTCGTGTCTTGTCGGCCACGCGCTGCTCGAGCGTGGACGCTCCCTCGGCCCGCCAGCGCTCGTAGACCGACTGGTCGAGCAGGTCCGACCGCCGGAAGTGGCGGTAGCGCCGGCGCGTCATGGCGCGCGCCAGATGGTTGCCGCCCGGACCGGCGAGCATGATCTCGTCGAGGGCCAGCGCGTCGTCGTCGACGGGCAGCGCCTCGCCGAAGGCGCGGGCGTAGCCGGCCAGCTCGTCGCCGAGAACGAGGGCCTCGTAGGAGCTCTGCAGCCCCGACTCGAGGTAGCCGACGTCGTGCAGCAGCGTCGCCCGGCAGAGCTGGCCCAGAACGGCGCCCATGGCCGACTCGGCGACGGCCTGCCCGTCGAAGAGCTTGCTGTCGGAGTCGCCGGCGTAGGCCCAGCTCGGCAGGCCGTACCAGCGCGCCAGGTCGATGCTCGCCTGGTTGCCCAGGGCCACGCCGGGCGCCCGATACGACTCGACCATGGTGCCCATGTTGAGCACGCCGACGCCGGCGCCGTAGAGAAACGGCGCCCCGGGCCGGGCGAGCTGGTGCACGACGAGGCCGGCGAGCACCTCGGCGTTGGCGACGACCACGATGGCGGGGATCGACGCCGGCGCCGTCGAACCCGCCGACGGCGACGGCGCGAGGATCACCGGCATCTCGAGCTCGCCGCCGACGAGGAGCTTGTCGAGGGCGCTCTCGTCGAGCTGCAGGGGCGGCGACGACATCGTCAGGCAGGCCAGGCTGCGGGCCTCGCCGCAGGTCGCCGCCATCTCGTGCATCACGCGCAGCGGCGCCCCGCCGAACGGGCTCGACACGACGATCGGCTTGCGCGTGCCGGCCAGCATGGCGGCGAGCTGGGCGAGGTCGACGCGCTCGCCATCGACGTCCTCGGGCAGCGCCATCGACATCACGAAGTCGATGTTGGAGAGCTTCTCGCTGAGGGTCGCGTAGCGCTCGACGTCGGCCAGGCGCGCCCGGCGGCGACCACCCTGGGGGTCGGCGACGTAGAGGCAGTCGGGGCCGGTGCCGTACCAGGTCTGTCCGTCGGCGAGCTCGCGGTCGAGGCTGCCGTCGGGCGCCCGGCCCTTGAGCAGCCAGGTGCGCGGTGCGCTGGCCAGGGCCCGCTCGACGAGCTCGCGCGGCAGGCGGGCGCGGGTGTCTGTGACACCCGCGCCCGCCTGCCGCAGCAGCTCGAGCGCCGCCGGGTGGCGCACCTCGACACCGGTCTGGGCGAGTACCGTGCAGGTCGCGTCGTGCAGCCGTTCGCAGGCCGTGTCGTCCCAGACGCGCAGCTCGGCGCGCGGCGCGCGTCCCGCCGGCGCGCCGGCCGCGGCGCGGCCGTTCGGAGCGACGGCGTCGGTCACGCCTTGCGCTCCCTGCCGGCGACCCGCACGATCTCGCCGACGCGGGCCTGCGTGGCGGGGTCGAGCGCGAAGGCGCGCGCGCCGCGCAGCTCGGCGACCCGCGCCTTGACGCGGTCGAGCATCGTCGGCCGCCCGGCGGCGTCCCAGCGGTCGTAGACCGAGTGGTCGAAGAGGTCGTCGTACCAGAAGTCGCGGGCGTGGCGGCGGGTGTACTTGCGGGCCAGGAAGTTGCCGCCGGGGCCGACCTGCGCGATCTCCTCGAGGGCGAGCGCCTCGTCGTCGGTGGCCACGTCTCTCATGAAGGCCTTGGCCCAGCCGATCGCGGCATGGCCGAAGACGATCGATTCGCACGAGCTCTGCAGACCGGATTCGAGGTAGCCGACGTCGTGGATCAGCGTGCCCCGCCCGAGGCCCCCGGACATGGCCGTGAAGCCGTACTCGAGAGCGAACTGCTCGTCGATCGTCTTGGCGTCGGACATGGCCCCGTAGTTGAAGCTGGGCAGCCCGTACCAGCGGCAGAGGTCCTCCTGAGCCGCCTGGCCGAGCGGGCTCTCCGGAGTGGTGTAGGCGTCGACCGCCGTGCGCATGTCCATGGCTCCGACGCCGGTGCCCCAGACGAACGGCGCCCCGGGGCTGATCTGCTGGTGAAAGACGAGGCCGGCGAGCGTCTCGGCGTTGCCGACCACCGCCGTGCCGGCGATCGAACGGGGCCCGGTGGAGCCGGCGTTGGGCGCCGGCGCCCAGATCACCGGCACCTGGTGCTCGGCGCAGGCCTCGAGTTTGGTCAGGCCGTCCCGGTCGTGCATGAGCGGTGGCGCCGGCATGGCGTAGATCATGAAGCTGTCGGGCGCACCGGCGGCGGCGCACATGTCCTTCACGGCCTTGACGACGCCGCCGTTGCGCGTTGCCACAATGAGCGGTTTGCGCGAGCCGGCCAGCATCGAAGCGACGGCCGACAGGTCGTCGGTCTCGAGCGACGCGTCCTCGGGCAGGCCCATCGACATCACGAAGTCGAGGTGGGGCAGCTTCTCACAGAGCGCGGCCATCTCCTCGATGTCGGCGTTGCGCACCCGGCGCCGCTCGCCCGAATCGGGGTCGCGGTAGAAGAGACAGTCGGAACCGGTGCCGAAGTACGTGTTGCCGTTGCGCAGCTCGAGGACTTCGTCGCGGCCGCGCGACCGGACGGTCCAGGTCCGGGGGGCGGAAGCAAGGGCCTTGTCGACGGCGGTCGCGTCCAGTCGGACGCGGGAGCCGTCGACCCGGCCGCCGGCCGCGGCGAAGACCTCGAGGGCGGGTGCGAATCGGACGTCGATGCCGGTCTCGGCGAGGACTTTCAGGGTAGCTTCGTGGACGCGACGGCAGTCGTCCTCGCTCCAGACGGTGATGCGGGCCGCTGACATCGGTTCCCCTTTCGTTGCGGCTCCCCTCGCGAGGGGCCTTGTGGCGGGCGAGCTTTCGGAAGAGACGGCGGTGATTCGCCCTGGTCGGTGGGTGCTCGCTGGGTCTTCGCTGCTTCGTGGTGGCCGGCGGCCGCTGGTGGTCGCCGGCTCGAGCGAAGGCGCTACGGCGTGGGGACGAGGCGCGAAGGACCGCGCTCGGAGAAGATCTTGAACCAGATGCCGCCGAAGAACTCGCGGTCGGTGGCGATCGCGGCGGCGCGGGTAGTGGTGCGAGCGATCTCGGCGCGAAGGTTCAGCTCGACGACCCCTGGTGCGGGCCCGACGGACGGGCCGGACGATGATCTTCCGCCGCCCATCTTCGAGGACCGGTCGGGGGCTGTCAAGCGGGGCTCAGGCGGTGTGGCGGAAGTTCATGACGTCGCCGTCGGCGACCACGTAGGTCTTGCCCTCGACGCGCAGCGCGCCCTTGTCGCGGGCGTGGGCGAACGACCCGAGCGCCAGCAGGTCGACGATCGGCACCACCTCGGCGCGCACGAACTTCTTCTGGATGTCGCCGTGGATGCGGCCCGCCGCCTGCCAGGCCGTCGCGCCGCGCGGGAGCTGCCAGGCGCGGCTCTCGCTCGACTTGAAGTCGCCGGTGAAGAAGGTGATGTAGCCCAGCGCCCGGTAGCAGCCGGCGATCAGCTCGTCGACGCCGCCCGCCGGCACGTCGAGCCCGGCG
>Ga0182027_10003766_pt1 | contig 23798 bp, 15 predicted proteins | sample 712E1DmetaG_FD_121300 | JGI IMG/M metagenome (GOLD analysis project Ga0182027, IMG submission 121300) | Permafrost microbial communities from Stordalen Mire, Sweden - 712E1D metaG (Illumina Assembly) | ecosystem: Environmental > Terrestrial > Soil > Wetlands > Permafrost | place: Sweden... | reverse complement strand
TGCTGTCAGATTGTGCCCGTCACCGTCGGCGTCCGCGCGTAGCCGCTTGTCAGGGGAACTCTAGCACATGGTCCTTTCTGCTTCCACGCCCTCCAGCATCCGTCACAACTACGGTCAGATCGCAGACAAGCTGGAGGTCGGGAACCTCATCCAGACCCAGTTGGATTCATTCGCTTGGTTCTGTCGCGAGGGGCTGCGAGAGCTCTTCGACGAGATCAACCCGATCACTGACTACACCGGCAAGAACTACGAGCTGCGCTTCCTTGACTACGAGTTCGGGATACCCAAATACGATGAGGAGGAGTGCCGGCAGCGGGACATGACCTTCAGCGCCCCGCTCCGGATCAAGACCCGCCTCCACATCAAGACCGGGGAGAACGCCGGGGAGATCAAGGAGACCGAGGTCTTCATGGGTGACTTCCCGATGATGACCCCCCAGGGCACCTTCATCGTCAACGGCACCGAGCGGGTGGTGGTGAGCCAGCTGGTGCGCTCCCCCGGCGTTTACTTCACGGGCTCCGAGGACCGCGTGTCCGGCCGGATGCTGTTCTCGGCCAAGCTCATCCCCAACCGGGGTGCCTGGCTGGAGATCGAGACCTCCAACAAGGACGTGCTGACGGTCAAGATCGATCGCAAGCGCAAGGTCCCGGTGACCACCCTGGTGCGGGCCCTCGGCTACGCGAGCAACGACGACATCCGCACCTTCTTCGCCGACGCCGACAGCGACCCCGAGCACACCTACATCCAGGCGACCTTGGAGAAGGACGCCACCAGCTCGGTCGAGGAGGCGCTGATCGAGCTCTACCGCAAGATCAGGCCCGGCGACCCGCCCACGGTGGAGAACGCCCGCAACCTGCTCAGCTCGCTCTTCTTCAACCCCCGCCGCTTTGATCTGAGCAAGGTCGGTCGCTTCAAGCTGGACAAGAACCTGGGCATCCCCGAGGACGAGGCCCGGGAGCGGGCCCTGGACAAGGAACGGCGGGTGCTGGACAACCAGGACTTCGTCTCCATCGTCCGCAAGCTCATCTCGCTCAACAACGGCCAGGGGGAGTCGGACGACATCGACCACCTCGGCAACCGCCGGGTGCGGGCTGTCGGCGAGCTCCTCCAGAACCAGTTCCGGATGGGGCTGATCCGGATGGAGCGGATCATCAAGGAGCGCATGACCATCTGCGACGCGGCGACGGTCACGGCAGCCAGCCTGATCAACGCCCGGCCGGTGGTGGCGGCGATCAAGGAGTTCTTCGGGTCCTCGCAGCTCTCCCAGTTCATGGACCAGACCAACCCACTGGCGGAGCTGACCCATAAGCGGCGCCTCTCCGCGCTCGGGCCGGGCGGCCTCTCCCGGGAGCGCGCCGGATTCGATGTCCGGGACGTCCACTACAGCCACTACGGCCGCATCTGCCCCATCGAGACCCCCGAGGGACCGAACATCGGGCTGATCGGCTCCCTGGCGACCTTTGCCCGGGTCAACGAGTTCGGCTTCATCGAGGCCCCCTTCCGCCGCGTCTACCGCGACGTCTCCCCGAACGACGTGAGGGAGAGCGCCGCCATGGTCGGCCAGACCCTCCGCGACGACGCCGACTCGCTCCACGCCGGGCAGGTGCTGGGCGCCGACGACGTCAAGCGGCTGGCCCAGAAGGGCGTCGAGCGCGTCCGGATCGTGCCCTGGGTCTCCGACGAGATCGTCTTCCTCTCGGCTGACGAGGAGGACAAGTACACCGTCGCCCAGGCCAACGCGCCGGTCGACGGGTCCGGCCACTTCACCGTGGTCCACACCGCCTGCCGCAGCCGGCACACCTTCAAGGACCTTCCGGTGGCCGAGGTCGACTACATGGACGTCTCGCCGAAGCAGACGGTCTCGGTGGCGACCGCGCTCATCCCCTTCCTCGAGCACGACGACGCCAACCGCGCCCTGATGGGCTCCAACATGCAGCGTCAGGCGGTGCCGCTGCTGGTCACCGAGTCGCCCATCGTGGGCACCGGGATGGAGTCCCACGCAGCCCGCAACTCCGGGGAGATGGTCATCTCCCGGGGCAGCGGGACGGTGGTGGGAGTCTCCTGGCCGGAGCCGGCTGACGACGACCGCTCCGTGGTCAAGGTCCGCAGCGGCCAGGACGCAGGCATCGGCATCCTGGTGCGGCCCGACGACGGCGGACCGGACATCTGGTACGGCATCCACAAGTTTGTCCGCAGCAACCAGGGCACCTGCCTCTCCCAGCGGATCACGGTCAAGGCCGGGTTCCGTGCCGAGGCGGGCAGCGTGCTGGCCGACGGCCCCTCCACCGACACCGGCGAGCTGGCGCTCGGACGCAACGTGCTCTGCGCCTTCATGCCGTGGGAGGGCTACAACTTCGAAGACGCGATCCTGATCAGCGAGTCGGTGGTCCGGGAGGACAAGTACACCTCGATCCACATCGAGGAGTTCGAGATCGAGGCCCGCGACACCAAGCTCGGCCCCGAGGACATCACCCGCGACCTCCCCACCATCGCCGAGGAGTCGCTGAAGAACCTCAACGACCGCGGCATCATCTACATCGGCGCCGAGGTCCAGCCCGGCGACATCCTGGTCGGCAAGATCACCCCCAAGGGGGAGTCCGAGCTGTCCGCCGAGGAGCGGCTGCTCCGGGCCATCTTCGGTGAGAAGGCCCGCGAGGTCCGCGACTCGTCGCTCCGCGTCCCCCACGGCGAGCGGGGCACGGTGGTCGACGTCAAGGTCTTCAGCCGCGAGTCGGGCCACGAGCTGCCTCCCGGAGTCAACGAGCTGATCCGGATCTACGTCGCCCAGAAGCGGAAGATCTCCCAGGGCGACAAGATGGCCGGACGCCACGGCAACAAGGGCGTCATCGCCCGCATCCTCCCCATCGAGGACATGCCCTACCTACCCGACGGCTCCCCGGTCGACATCGTCCTCAACCCGCTCGGCGTCCCGAGCCGGATGAACCTCGGTCAGGTGCTGGAGACCCACCTCGGTTGGGCGGCCCACGCCCTGGGCATGAAGGTGGCGTCGCCGGTCTTCGACGGAGCGTCGGAAGCCCTCATCGAGGAGGAGTTGACGCGCGCAGGCCTGCCGTCGAGCGGCAAGCTGCGCCTCCGCGATGGCCGGACCGGCGAGTTCTTTGACCGCGAGATCACGGTCGGTCAGATCTACATGCTGAAGCTGGCCCACCTGGTCGAGGACAAGATCCACGCCCGGAGCACTGGCCCCTACTCCCTGGTCACCCAGCAGCCGCTGGGAGGCAAGGCGCAGTTTGGTGGTCAGCGATTCGGGGAGATGGAGGTCTGGGCGCTCGAGGCGTACGGCGCCAGCCACATCCTCCAGGAGATCCTCACCGTCAAGTCGGACGACATCGTCGGCCGGGTCAAGGCCTACGAGGCCATCGTCAAGGGCGAGAACACGCTCGAGGCCGGCATCCCGGAGTCCTTCCGGGTCCTGGTCAAGGAGCTGGAGGGACTGTCCCTGGGCGTCGAGATCCAGTCCGAAGATGAGAATCAGATCATCCTCGGCGAGGAGGACATCCCCGACATCCCGCTTGACCTCGGTATCCACCTCGAACGGGATGAGAGGGACGACGTCGACGAGGCGGGTCGTTGAGCGTTCAGGGAGCGCTGCACCTCGGCCGGAGAAGCGGGCGTGGTGCTTCGCTTCGGCCCGGCCGTCGCAACGCCCTGACTGGCGTTGCGCGGCCTCCGATCCCACCCCACGTGGCAGGCCACGCGGGGACCCCGGGCGGCGGCATCGCAACTGCCGCCTGCGCAGAGCCCTCGCTGCGCACGCACACCCGCTTCTCCTCGACCGCGAGCACACACACCGCAATTCCTGCCGCGACCAACCGGCGACACCTGCCCAACGCAACTGAAGGTCAGTGATGCTGAAACTCGAGAACTTCGATGCGCTCCGACTCTCCATCGCCAGCCCGGAGATGATCCTCTCCTGGTCGCACGGCGAGGTGACCAAGCCGGAGACGATCAACTACCGCACCCTCAAGCCGGAACGGGACGGGCTCTTCTGCGAGAAGATCTTTGGCCCGACGAAGGACTGGGAGTGCCACTGCGGGAAGTACAAGCGCTACCGGTACAAGGGCATCATCTGCGACAAGTGCGGCGTCGAGGTGACTCGAAGCAAGGTCCGCCGGGAGCGGATGGGACACATCAAGCTGGCCTCGCCGGTGTCTCACGTCTGGTACTTCAAGGGCATCCCCTCGCGCATGGGGCTGCTCCTCGACATGAGCCCTCGCAACCTCGAGAAGGTCCTCTACTTCGCCAACCACATCGTGACCTCGGTTGACGAGAAGGCACGCCAGGATCTGCTCGCCAAGCTCGACCCGGACACGGACGAGCGCGTGATCGCCCTCCGCGAGAAGCTCCGTAGCGACAGCGGCGTTTCGGACCTCACCGAGCGCATCGCGGCAAAGGGGGCCGAGGTGACCGAGCGCATCGTGCGCATCCAGGCCGAGCGCGACCAGCGCCAGGCCGCACTCGAGCACTCGGCCGCCGACCTCGACGAGCGCATCCAGCAGCTGAAGGGCAAGAAGGCTCCCGCCCGCTTCATCCTTGGCGACGGTGTCGAGGACGAGGTCGCGATCGAGAAGGGGAAGGTGCTCGACGAGGACGCCGCCCTCATGGTCCAGGATCGCCTCACCCAGCGCCGCGAGGCGCTCGAGGAGGAGACGGCGCGCCGCACCCTGGCCGCCCAGGACGAAAGCGCCGCCGAGATCGCCCAGTGGCGTGCCGACGCCGAGGGGGCACGGGCCGAGGCCGCCCACGCCGGAAGCGGTGAGCTGGAGAGCCTTCGTCAGGAGATCGAGAACAGCCGCACGCAGCTCGAGGCCCTGGCGCCCCGCGAGCTGCTCACCGACACCCAGTACCGCGAGCATGTCGAGAAGTTCGGCAAGGTCTTCAAGGCCGGCACCGGCGCCCAGGCGGTCCGGGAGCTGCTCAACCAGATCGACCTCGCCGCTGAATCCCTGCTCCTCCGCGAGGAGTCCAAGTCGACGAGCGGCCAGCGCCGCCAGAAGGCGATCAAGCGGCTCCGCGTGGTGGAGGCTTTCCGCAAGTCGGCCACCAGCCCCACCTGGATGATCCTCGACGTCCTGCCGGTGATCCCGCCCGAGCTGCGTCCGATGGTGCAGCTGGACGGCGGCCGCTTCGCCACCAGTGACCTCAACGATCTCTACCGCCGGGTCATCAACCGGAACAACCGGCTCAAGAAGCTGCTCGAGCTGGGCGCCCCCGAGATCATCGTCCGCAACGAGAAGCGGATGCTGCAGGAGGCGGTCGATGCCCTGATCGACAACGGCCGCCGCGGCCGCGCCATCACCGGCACCGGCAACCGCAAGCTCAAGTCGCTCTCCGACATGCTCAAGGGCAAGCAGGGCCGGTTCCGCCAGAACCTGCTCGGCAAGCGCGTCGACTACAGCGGGCGCTCGGTCATCGTGGTCGGCCCGGAGCTCAAGCTGCACGAGTGCGGCCTGCCCAAGAAGATGGCGCTGGAGCTGTTCAAGCCCTTCGTCATGCGCGAGCTGGTGTCCCAGAACTACACGCAGAACATCAAGAGCGCCAAGCGCATGGTGGAGCGGGTGCGCCCCGAGGTGTGGGACGTCCTGGACCAGGTCATCAAGGAGCACCCGGTGCTCCTCAACCGGGCGCCCACCCTTCACCGACTTGGCATCCAGGCATTCATGCCAGTGCTCGTCGAGGGGCAGGCGATCCAGATCCATCCCTCCGTCTGCAAGGCGTTCAACGCCGACTTCGACGGCGACCAGATGGCCGTGCACGTCCCCCTCTTCAGCGGCGCGATCGCTGAGGCCCGCAACCTGATGATGTCGTCCAACAACATCCTCAGCGCCTCCGACGGCCGGCCCGTGGTGGCACCCAGCCAGGACATCGTGCTGGGCGCCTACTACCTCACCCAGGAGGGTGAGGACCGGCCCACAGACCCGGAGGTCATCCGCCACCTGCACACCTTCGCCAACTCGGAGGAGGCGGTCATCGCCTACGAGCACGGGCAGATCTTCCTCCACCACTACGCGCGGGTCCGGCTACCCCGGCACCTGCTCGTGGCCCGCCGCCAGGGTGACGAGGACCCCATCGGCACCGAGCTGGTGGTCACCACGGTGGGGCGGATCATCTTCAACGCCGTGCTGCCGATCGGTGACATCGCCACCGAGAGCAACCTCCCTTCCATGGTCTTCCGGAACGAGAACATGGACCAGCGCAAGCTCGCCCAGATCGTCAAGGAGTGCTACGAGCTCTACGGCTCGGGGCGCACCGCGGTCATCGTCAACAGCATCAAGAAGCTCGGTTTCCACTACGCGACCGTGGCCGGCGTGACCATCTCCGCCATGGACATCAAGACCCCGGCCGGGAAGGCGCCGATCATCGCCGAGGCGGACAAGGCGGTCGAGGAGATCGACCTCCAGTACCGGCGCGGACTGATCACCGACGACGAGCGCTACCTCAAGACCGTCGAGATCTGGACCAAGGCGACCGACGACGTCACCAAGGTGACCATGTCGTCGTTCGACAAGTTCCACTCCGTCCTGATGATGTCCCAGTCAGGAGCCCGTGGGTCGACCCAGCAGATTCGCCAGCTGGCCGGCATGCGCGGCCTGATGGCCGACCCCACCGGCCGGATCATCGACCTGCCGATCAAGGCCAACTTCTCCGAGGGGTTGACCGTCCTCGAATACTTCATCTCCACCCACGGAGCCCGCAAGGGACTGGCGGACACCGCGCTGCGGACCGCCGACTCCGGTTATCTGACCCGGCGCCTGGTGGACGTCGCCCAGGACGTGATCGTCCGCATCGAGGACTGCGAGACGACGGCCGGCATCTGGATCGAACTCGTGGACGACGAGCTCAAGGATCGCGTCATCGAGCGCTACTCGGGTCGCATCCTCGCCCAGGACATCACCCTGGGTGACGAGCTGCTGCTCTCGGCCGGCGAGGAGATCAGCGACGAGGTGGCTCGGCGCATCTTCGCGGAGCGGAGCAGCATTGGCCGGGTAAAGGTGCGCAGCATCATGACCTGCAAGGCCCGCGAAGGCGTGTGCCGCGCCTGCTACGGCCGCAACCTGGCGACCGGCCGGATGGTCGAGATCGGCGAAGCGGTGGGCGTGATCGCCGCCCAGTCGATCGGCGAGCCGGGCACCCAGCTAACCATGCGGACGTTCCACACCGGTGGTGTCGCCACCGGAGGTGCCGACATCACCCAGGGTCTTCCCCGGGTGGAAGAGCTGTTCGAGGCCCGGGTCCCCAAGGGAAAGGCCCTGATCGGCGAGATCGACGGCGAGGTGGAGATCATCCGAGGCGACAGCAAGTCGCTCAAGGTCAAGATCTTCTCGCGCGACGTCTTCGACTCCGGATACCCGGTGCCGGCGCGGCACTCGGTGATGGTCGAGGACGGCATGCCGGTCAGCGAGGGCACCGAGCTGATTCGCGGCACCGACGAGCACGGCAGCGAGATCTCCATCCGGAGCAAGTACGCGGGTGTGGTCAAGGTCGGCAAGGCCGAGGTCACCGTCCGCACCACTGACGAGGAAGCTCGCGAGTACGCGGTGCCGGCCTCCTCCGAGCTGGTGGTTCACGACGGGGACCACATCCAGGCGGGGGACCGCATCACCAAGGGCTCGATCAGCCCTCAGGAGCTGCTGCTGGTCCGCGGCCGCGACGACGTCCAGAACTACCTGGTCCACGAGGTCCAGTCCGTCTACCGGAACCATGGCGTCGACATCAACGACAAGCACATCGAGGTGATCGTCCGGCAGATGATGCGGAAGGTCCGCGTCGACGCCTCCGGCGACACCGACCTGCTGCCCGGCGAGATCGTCTCCCAATTCGAGTTCGAGGAGGCCAACGCCAAGGCGCTGAGCGAGGGCGGCGAGCCGTCCATCGCTCAGACCGTGCTGCTCGGCCTGATCAAGGCGGCCCTCAACACCGCCTCCTGGCTCTCCGCCGCCTCCTTCCAGGAGACCACGCGGGTACTCACCGAGGCCGCCATCTCCGGCAAGATCGATCGTCTGCGCGGTCTCAAGGAGAACGTGATCATCGGCAAGCTGATCCCCGCAGGGACCGGCCTCGACTACTACCAGAAGCTCCGCGACGAGGCCGTCCGCCTCTACGAGGAGGACGACAGCGCCGTGGCGGTGACCACCGATGGTGAGGTGATCATCGAGGAGCCCGCGGCCACGATCGGCGTCGCGGACGACCCGCCGCAAGCTGCGGACGGCGCCGGAACCCTCTGACCCCGCGCGCGCGGGGGGCCATCGGGCCCCCCGCGTCCCGGCGGCAGTGCCGCCGGGGGTCTCATCCCCTATCCCGGCGCGGCCTCGCGCCGGACCTGATGGCTCTCGCCTGGCGAGATGTCCTGTTAGCGCCTCACCTGGGCCACCCGGTGGTGAGCGCGTCCCGCACGGTCATCTCGGCCCCGTGACCCCGTAGCTCCGCCGCGGGCTCGCGGGGGCGGATCACGGCGTCGCGCAGGCTCTGCCTCCAGTGACCTCGGACGGCGCGCTGAACCTGGAGATTGGTCCACCAGACGGGCACGTCGGCAACCTGGTCGCGCCGGAAGCGGATGTGCGTGGCCAGGATGCGTCGACGAACCGGCATCCCGAAGTCCGGGCGGTAGAAGAACTTGTAGGCGAGGTAGACGATGAGGCAGCCCGCGAGAGCCGCGACCCCCGTCGTGAACCCGTTCGAAGTGAGGATCGAGGCGAGGAGCGAGGTGTTCATCGCCATCAACGATAGGGCCACAGTCTGTTGCCGTGGTGCGATTGCAGCGTAACGGTTTCGTGATGGGCGCACATTCGCCGGACCCAAAAAAAGAGGGGCCGCCGGTGACTTGATGTCGCCGGCGGCCCTTGGGAAGGGAGGGCAAATGCTGGGAGTCGGCGCGCCTCGGGCGCTACCCGACCTCCACCATCATCAGGCGCAACGGTGACGTCCTCATGCTCCGCCGGTCACGGGTCCGCGACGTGCCGACCCCGATGTTGAGACCGCTCGAACCTCCGGGGCCTGCCCGCATCCCCTTCGGGGGACGGCCTCAGTGCAGCGCCGCCCCCATGCCCCCAGCGATCGCGAGCTCCGCGGCCAGGTCGTCAGCCAGAAGGCCGTTGACCAGTTCGGCCACGCCCTCGCCGGCCGGCCGGCGGGTCACCAGGTCGGCGACCGCCTTGACCTCGTCCAGCCCGTTGGCGACGGCAACCCCGCACCCGGCGAAGGCGAGCATGGGCAGATCATTCTCGGCGTCGCCCACAGCGACGCACGCCGCGGCGGTCTCGCCGATATCGAAGAGGGCCGCGGCGACACCCGAGAGCTTGCTGACGCCCCTGGGGAGAATGACCACTCCGTCACGGTTCACCACCAGGTCCAGGGAGAGGCCGAGGTCCCGGATCGTCTCCCGGATGACCTCCAGATGGCGGACCGAGGCGGCATAGACGGCTCGGCCGACGGCCAGCGGCTCGACGCCGCGGCGGCGCAGCTCCGGCTTCAGCCGGCTGGAGACCGGGGCGCAGAGCAGCCACTCGGTGCCGGCGGAGGGGTCGACGAGGAGAGCTCCGTTCTCGAGGACCAGTCGGTCGAAGACGTCCCATCTGCCGAAGACCGTCTCCAGCTGAGCGGCGGTGCGCCCGGTGACCAGGAGCAACCGCCGCCCGCTCCGCCGCACTCGCTCCAATGCCGCCAAAGTGGCTGGGGCCACCACGCCCTCGGTGGCGATGGTTCCATCGAAGTCGCATGCCAACACGCGGAACCGCACCACCCCATTGTGTCAATCGACGGCGCCTGCCCGACTCCGCCGTGAGGGTGGCCCTCGCCGAACGCGCCCCTCCCGAGCGATCAATGCTCGAAGCTCACCCGGATCTCGGTCCCCTTGCCGATCTGCGAGCGGATCTCGAGGCGGCCCTTCTCCAGGTCGGCGCGCTCCCGCATCGAGATCATGCCGAGGTGCTTGCCGGAATCCAGCCGCCCCTCGGCAGCGGCGACATCGAAGCCGACGCCGTCGTCGCGAACGATCGCCGAGACCGCATGCGGCTGAAAGGCGACGACCACCTCCACGTTCTTGGCCCGGGCGTGCTTTCTGGCGTTGTTCATCGCCTCCTGGATGATCCGGAAGAGCGTCGGCTCCAGCGCGCCGGGCAGTCGCGTCTCCTCCCCGATGACCCGCAGGCTGGTGGTCACCCCACTCAGCTCGAAATCCTTGGTGAACTTGCGCAGGGTGGGCACCAGGCCAAGATCGTCCAGGGTCATCGGGCGCAGGTCAAAGATCAGCCGCCGCGTCTCGTCCAGGACCCCTCGGACCCCGTTCTTGAAGTCGGCCAGCTCGTTGACAACCAACTGCGGATCGCGGCTGATCAGCCGCTCCAGGATCTCGGCCTGGAGGACCAGGTTGGCCATGGACTGCGCAGGCCCGTCATGCATGTCCCGGGCGATCCGCATCCGCTCCTCCTCGATGATCTGGAAGACCTGACGGGAGGTGTTGCGGAGCCGGGCGGTGCCCGCGGTCGAAGCGGGCGAGGCGGCACTCGCCGCCAGGTCGTCCAGGCTCCGGTAGACCTGGCGGAGGAGCTCCTGCTCATGATGGATGTCGTTCATGCGGGCGACGGTGTCCCGGGTCCTCTCCTCCAGGGAGGCCAGGTCCGCCCGGGTCGAGGAGACCATCCGGAACTGGGTGTCGATGTCTTCGACGGCAAAGCGCTCGAAGTTCTTGAGGACGTGACTCCAGACCACCTCGGCCTCCTCGAGCCGGTCCCGCAACTGGTCGCGCCGCTCGACAGCGTCCGCCTGGCGTGCGTCAAGGCGCAGCGCCACCCCCTCGAGGTCCTCGATCCGTTTGGTGATGAGGAACCGGATGCCGGAGATCGCGGACGGATTGACCGGCCGCGCGGTCTCTGCAGCCACGGTCAAGCGAGCAAAAGCACGCGGAACACTGCGCGGCCATGATACCGGCGACCCATGAAGGCGACGGACGCATGGCAGTGACAATGACGCGGCCGAGGCGTGACCGCTGCGGCGGTACGGTCGCGAGCCGGTCGGCAGAACGCCAGTGCCGAACGCGTCGATCGAGTGGCGAAGCCCTCGCCCAGATCTCGCTCATGGCAGCGTGGCGTCACGGCCCGGTGGTCAGGGACGGAGCTGTGGGAAGGCCCCACATCGGGTCTGTGACAAGCCGGTTGCGCCGTCACTCCCCCTTTACACCCCGAGCGTATAACCGGCACCTGGGCCACCGCCGTCCACCCTGCCGACGATCGTAGTGGGGTGGCCGTAACCAATGAGGACGAGAGCGATGAGCGACACGCCGGGGCCGACGCGCATCCTCGTGGCCGAAGATGACCCGGCGCTGCGCCGCCTCGTCGACATGCTCCTGAGCAATCAGGGCTACGACGTCCTCACCGTCAACGACGGTGCCGACGCCCTGGCCGCCGTGGAAAACTGGCCGCCCGACGCGCTGGTCGTCGACGTCATGATGCCCCGCATGTCCGGCCTCACCGTCTGCAGGGAACTCCGCGCCGACGGGCGCTTTGCCACGGTGCCGATCATCCTTCTGACCGCGCGGGTCTTCGACGAGGACATCCAGGCGGTGATGGAGCTCGGCGGCATCGAGTTCATGAACAAACCCTTCAACCCGCGCCAGCTGGTGGCGGTGCTGGAAAGCCTGGTCACCGGCCCGCTGATCCCCGCCCACTCGCCGGCCCTGGCCGCCGCTCGTCCCGTCGCCTCGGCCCCGGCCGGGGACAGACCGGCTCGGCGCTGAGCCGGGACGCGCGGGGGTTTGGGCCGATGGGCTCCGGCCTCATCACGGCTGCGCCGGATGCCCCCGGCGGCGGCGCGGTGCCCCTTCCACACCCCCTGATGCGGCGGCTGCACGACCTCCTGGACGAGTGGAGCACCCCGGGGGGGCTGCTGGTCGTCGGCGCCCTCCTGATCACCGCCATCGCCGTGACCTCGGCGATCACCGATCCTGACTTCTGGTGGCACCTCCAAACCGGCCAGCTGCTGATCGCCAACCACCTCCAGCTGCTCGGCCACGATCCGTACACCTATACGGTTGCCAGCCATCACTGGACCATGCACGAGTGGCTCTTCGAGGCCGGTGTCGCCGCCCTCTACAACATCGGCGGGATGGGCGCGATCGTCCCCGTGCTCAGCCTGCTCACCTGGTTCGGCGTCGTCTTCATCCTGCTGCGGGCCCGCCTCCACACCGGGAACCGCCTCAGCCTGGGTCTCGGACTGATCGTGGCCGCGCTGGCGGCCAACCCGATCTGGGGACCGCGCGACCAGATGGTTGACTTCACCTTCAGCTGCCTGGTGTTGCTGCTGATCGAGCGGTACCTCATGCGCGGCGGCCGGGCGCTGTGGTTCCTACCCCCCCTCTTCCTGCTGTGGAGCAACCTGCACGGCGGCTTCGTCATCGGCTTGGTCTTCGCCGGGCTGATCGTGGCGGCCGAGGCGGCAGGCCTCCGCCTCCGCCTCCCCGACCCGGTGCCAACGCGAAGGATCGCCACCCTGGCCGGGGTGACCGTCCTCTCCACCCTGGTGTCGATGATCAACCCCAATGGGCCGGGGATACTCATCTACGCCGCCGAGACGCTCGCCTCACCGGCCCAGCAGGCCCTCATCCTCGAGTGGCAGTCGCCCGACTTCCACCAGCTCGAGGTGCGCGGATTCGCGGTGATGCTGGTCAGCCTGTTGGGATTCCTGATCGTCAACCGCAGGATCCGGGCTCGTGACGCGGTGCTGGTGGCGGCAACCAGCGTGCTCGCCCTCGAATCGGTGCGCAACGTCGCCCTCTTCGTGGCCGCCGCCAGCCCCACCTGGATCGAGCAACTGAGCCGGCTGCTGGACCGTCTTCGGTCGGACGCGGCGCTCGCGGCGCTGCGCCGGACGGCCGCCCGCGCCGGCGACCCGGTCCCCGCCGCAGCGGTCGCGCCAGCCCCGGCCGGAGACGGCGGGAACGCGACGGCCCCGGCCGTCCGTCCGGCTGCCCGCCCGCTGCCCCCGTTCCGCATCCGGGTCATCGCCCTGACGGCGATGACCGCCGCGCTCCTCGGCGGCTGGGTCGGGCTCCGCCTCGTCCCGGCGATGACCACCACCCCCACGGCCCTCAGCTACGCGGATACCTACCCCGTCTGCGCCAGCGCCTGGCTGCGCTCCGCGCCGGGTCACCTGCGAATCTTCAACCAGTACGGGGAGGGGGGGTACCTGGCCTGGAGCCTGGCCGGCACGGGCGACAAGATCTTCATCTTCGGCGACGCCGCCCTGATGGGCGACAGCCTCCTCTACACCTACTCCGACGTCGCCGACGTCACGCCGCAATGGCAGAGCATCCTCCTCCACGACGGCACCCAGATGGTGCTCTTCGACACCGGCAGCGCCCTTGACCATGTGATCGAGGCGAGCCCGAACTGGGTGATGGTGTACAGCGACCCGCACAACCAGGCTTTTGTCCTGAAGAGCGAGCTGGCCTCTCTCCACCTTCCGCCCCAGCCGGCGCCCACGGGGACCTGCGCCCAGCTTGCCGCCCAGGACAAGGCGACCTCCTCGTGATCGAGCCCTCCACCGTAGCCGCCCACGACGGCGCCGGGACGGGCTCCCCGCGTCCCGGGTCGCGCGCGGTCAACGCGGCCTGGCTCCTCGGCGGCTTCTGCATCACCCTCATCTTCACGGTGCAGCTCTTCCGCTACGGCGACGAGTGGTGGCACATCGCTCTGGGCCGGCTGATCCTGAGCCACGGCATCCCCTCGGTCGAACCCTTCAGCTTCGTGGCGACCCAGCACCCCTGGGTGGAGCAGCAGTGGCTCTACGAGGTGGTCCTTGCCACCCTGGTCCGACTCGGAGGCGACGGCCTCGCCTCCCTGGCCCTGGGGCTGGTCGGCAGCCTCGCCCTCCTCGTCGCCGCCCTCGCCGTCCCCCGGCGGGCTCACGTCCCGCGGGGTTGGAGCGCGGCCGCGATGGTCCTCTGCGGCCTGATGGCGGGCATGGCCCTCGGCGTCCGTGCCGAGACGGTTAGCGCCCTCGGCGTGGCACTGACCCTGCTAATCGTCCAGCGCTGGCGGGACGGCAACCGATGGGTGGTCTGGCTGCTGCCCCCGATGTACCTGCTCTGGGCCAACCTCCATGCCGGCTTCATCGCCGGGCTCGGGGTGCTGGCCTTCACCCTCGTCATCCATCGCGCCTCGCGAAACCGGACGTCGCCGGTCCCGGGGGGGCTCTCGCTGGCCGTGATCTGCGTGGGCGCCGCCGCCGCCGCGGTGCTCCTCGGCCTGGTTGCCGGCGCGGCGATCCTGGTCCTTCTCTGGGCGGTCTTCCGCCCCGCCCCCGTGGACCCGGGCGTCCGCCGCCGACCCCTGCTGATCGCATCAGTGACCGCCTCCGCCCTGACCCTGGTCAACCCGGCGGGGCCTGGCCTCTACCGGTACATCGCGGAGACGGTGAGCAACCCGATCCTCTCCCAACTGGTCTCCGAGTGGCAGTCGCCGAACTTCCACGACATGCTGACCCGGCTGATTGAGGTGGTCGCGGCCCTCCTGGTCCTGGTGTGGCTGCTCGGCCGGCGGCCGCGTGTGCCCGACATCCTGCTGGCCACCGGCGCCTTCCTCCTCACCCTCCAGGCCGTCCGCAACGTCAGCCTCTTCGCGGTGGTGGCGATCCCCATCCTCTCCGAATACGGCGCGGCAGCCTGGGCGGCCCGAGCCCCGGTCCATCTGCGCATCCGCCTCGGCACCCGGCTGCCCGGAGCGGTGGCCCTGGTCGCCGCGATCGCGGTGAGCGCCGCCTCCATCGCGGTCATGGCGCCCCAGGCGTCGGCCTCGTCGGCTGTCCAATTCGAACAGACCCACGAGCCCGAAACCGCCGCCGACTACGTCGCCGCCCACTTTCCCGGGCAGCGTCTCCTCAGCTCGGACGGCGACGCCGGCTACCTCGCCTACCGCTTCCCCACCGGGCGCGTGGTCTTCTTGTACGACGAGATCGGCGTCTTCGGCACCGGTCCGCTGACGGACTACACCGACATCGCCACCATCTCCAGCACCTGGAAGGCGTTGCTCGTCAAGTACGACCTCCACCACGCCGTCCTCGGATCCCATAGCGCCGACGTCTCCGCCCTGCTGGAGCTCGGCTGGACGGTCAACTGCTACGAGGCGCCGAGCGGCCGGGTGGTCATGTCGGCGGGCGGCTCGCCCCCCGCCTCGCCTCCTCCCCCACCGTCTGACGCCCCCGCCTGTTAGCGGGGTGCGCCAAGAGCCCCGAGGCTCCTACCCCACCTGCCCGTCAACGCCGCGGGCCAGGATCCGGGCCGCGATCCGGAATGCCTCGCCGCTCAGCGAAGCGGACCCCTGGCGCCGGGCCTCGTCGCCAATCTGACGGAGGACGGCCGCCGCCATCTGCCGCTCCTCGGCGGTCCGGGCGGCCAGGGCAGCCTCCTGGGCATAGGCGAGGGCCACCACCAGACGACCGCCCTCCAGAGCGACGGCGGCGAGAGCACGGAGCGCCTCCCCCCGCAGGGTGTCGTCGCCCAGCTCGTCGGCGCTGGCTCGGCAGTCCTCGAGACAGCGCGTGGCCCGGTGCGCCTGGCCGCGCCGCCAGTGGCTGATGCCGAGGTCATGAAGGATTTCGGCCACGCCGTGCGCGTCGAGACCGGCTTCGCGGAGCGGCATCGCCTGACGAAGGCGAGCCTCCACGTCGGCCCAGCGCTCCTCCGCGGCCGCCTGGGACGCCAGGGTGACCAGCCCGTCGGCGACCACCTGGACGTGGGGACCCTCAGGCACCTCCATCGCACGCTGGAACATCCTCTCCGCACCGGCGGCGTCCCCGCGGGCGGCGGCCAGACGACCAAGGTTGGCGGCTGCGGCCGCCCGCGTGTGAGGGTCGCCCCGCTCCAAGGCCTCCTGCCAGCGAGCCGCCGCGGTCTTGGCCTCGCCATTCTCCGCCGCCGCGGAGCCGAGCTCGAGAAGGACCGCTGCCAGCACCTCCGGGGGGCTGCCTCCGGAGAGGCGCTCGGCCGAAGCCAGGTAGGCGGCACCGAGTCCAACGTCGAGACCGGTGACGAGAGCGCGGCCAACCGCGGCCAGAGCCACCGCGCAGGCGCCCGGGTCGGCGACCGCCCACTGCTCCAGTGCCAACCTGACGCTCGCCTGCGCCTCTGCCCTGGCTCCCTGCAGCTCCTCGCAGAGACCGCGCCCCAGCAGCTCGAGACCGCGCCACGCGGGCGATGCCTCGGCCGCCAGCAGCCGATCAAAGGCCGTGGCGGCGCCGGCTCCCTCCACCTGCAGTCGGTTCAGCGCGGCCAGCAGCGGAGCCGGGAGCGAGGCCGCATCGGCCGGTGTAACGGGGGGTGATGCCGCATCGTTACCGGAAGCGCTGGTGCCCCCGCCCAAGGCGGACAGTAGGCTCATCGACGTGAACCGGAGGATCGGTGCGCCTCGATGAGCGTGACTCCGCAGGTCGCGATCGGCAACGCGGCCGCGCGCCCGCCGGCCGAATCGGCAGAGGGGACGCCGCACCGGACGATTCCTGACCTTCCGACGGTCCTCGACCGCGACCGCCGCGCAGGCATCGAACGGGTGATCGAGCTGGCACGCTGGATCGTGCTGATCTTCGCCGCCGTCAGCGTGAACTTCCCCGGCGAGACCACCCCCAACCGCCCTGAGGTCGACCTGCTGCTCGGCATCTGGGCCATCTTCACCCTGGCGACGACCATCGCTCTCCTGACCAACCGCCTGCCCACCCGACGGCTACAGTACGCCATGCTCGCGCTCGACATCGCGATCGCGAGCGGCCTCGTCGACCTGACCGGGGGCTTCACCTCACAGCTGGGCCTCGTCTTCTACCTGGTCATCATCGCCAGCAGCCTCCGCTTCGGCTTGGGCGGCAGCCTCTTCTGCGCGGCGACCATCGCGGCGATCTACCTGGGCATCGGCTTCGCGACCGGCGGCCGGCTCAACGGCTCGACCGTCAACCTCTTCGCCGAGCGCCTCTTCCTCTTCATGGTCATCGCACTGATCACCGGGCTGATCTCCCGCGAAATGGTCCAGAGCCGGGCTCGCCAGCTCACTCATACGTACGAGCTGGAGGCGGTCGCCTTCAACGAGCTGCGCGAGGTCGATCGGATCAAGAGCGACTTCATGATGCTGGCGTCGCACGAGCTGAGGACCCCGCTGACCAAGATCAAGGCGTGGGTGAGCCTGATGCAGGACGCCGGCGACCGGCTCCCCATGAGCGCTCGTGACGAGGGCATCCGGGAGCTGCGTTCGGAGTCCGAGCACCTGGCCCGGCTGACCGACAACCTGCTGGCGATCGCCCAGCTCGAGTCCGGCGAGATCCGCCTCAAGACCACTGCCTGCGAGCTTGACGTCGTGATCGGCGACACCATCTCGCGCTTCATCGAGTCCGCCGATCGCAGCCGTTTCGTGGTCAACATCCTCCCCGACGCCTGCCGAGCGATGGCCGACACCGAACGCCTCTCGCTCACCCTCGCCTGCCTCATCGACAACGCCCTGAAGTTCTCCCCAGAGTCGGAACAGGTGACCATCTCCACCCGGCGCGACGGGCCCTACGTGCTGATCGGGGTTCGCGACCAGGGTCGGCGCATCCCCGAGGCCGAGGCCGACCGGGTCTTCGCCTCCTTCTACCAGGTGGAGTCCCCGCTGCTCCGGCAACGCGGAGGCTTCGGGGTGGGCCTTTACCTGGCGCGACAGCTGGTGGAGCGAATGGGCGGCAGGATCTGGATCGACAATACCCGGGTCCGTGGCAACACCTTCATCGTCGCCCTGCCGGGGCAGTTTTAGGCGCGCACCCGAGAGGCGGCAGGCCTCCGCCATCTCAGCCTGGTAAAGGCCCGCAACACTCGGGTAACCGAATCAGAGCCTTCGCGATCTTAGTGGTAGCGTCATGGCGAGCATCAAGCCGTCCTATCGCGGAGGCCAATCCAGGGAACGACAGGATGAGCCCCTTCACGGACTACAGCATTCTCAACCCGGCAGCCTCATTGGGCGGCCGCACCGGGGTCGCCGAGGCGACCGTGCTCGTCGTCGACGACGACCCCTCGATGCACGACATCCTCACCGTCCTCGGGCAGCAGCACGGCTTCAGCATCCAGTTTGCGGAGGATGGCCTGGACGGCGTGCGTCTCGCCGAGTCCAGTGACATCGACCTGATCATCCTCGACCTGACCCTGCCGGGCCTCACCGGGTTCGACGTCTGCCGGCGCCTCCGGGCCGCCGGTGTCGAGGTCCCGATCGTGATGGTCTCCGCCAGCTCCGACCCCGTGGACGTCGTGGTCGGGTTGGAGATCGGCGCCGACGACTACATCATCAAGCCCTTCGAGGTCAGAGAGCTCGCCGCGCGTATCAACGCCAAGCTCCGCCGTCAGCGGACGACCCAGTCCCAGGTCCGGCCGGGACGCCTCAAGTTCCCCGGACTGATCGTCGACGTGGGCCGCCACGAGGTGCTGCGCGACGGCAAGCCGGTCACCCTCACCCCCACCGAGTTCGACCTCCTGGCGCTCCTCTCGGCCTCGCCGGGACGGGTCATCTCGCGCTCCGAGATGATCCAGAAGGTGTGGGGCCAGGGCGCCGATCTCGACCTCCGCTCGGTGGACGCACACGTGTACCGGCTGCGCCGCAAGATCGAGCCGGAGGGACCGCGTCCCACCTACATCCACGCCGTCCCCGGGATCGGCTACCGCTTCGAGCGGCGGGGCCTCAACGAGCGCCTCGCCAAGGCTCAGGAGATCCCCCCCGGGGCCAACGGCCTCCAGCCGGTCGCGGGCCAGAGCTGATCATTTCCTGCACCGGCCATGCCCGGGATGAGGGGAGGCCGCCAGGTTCAGGCCAGACCGCTGTGGTGACGGCGCGGAGCGCGACGGTGTTGACCGTCCGGCTGCTGAAGCACCCACTGACCCCGCTCGTTGAGCTCAGCCGGCCGAGCGTCCACGAGCTGATTGGTGAGGAGCGACAGCGTCCTGCCCTGGGGCAGCGAAAAGTCGAGACAGGGCATGACGTCGCCGCTCCAGACGCGACGCTCCGTCTGGCCGCCGTAGATCGCCACGCTGCGGGTGACCCTACGCTGGCTGGATCCGCCCACGGAATACGAGATCCGGTACATCTCTCCCGATCGCAGCACGAAGTGGTCCACGGGGTTGGCTTCGTTCTCGCGGAAGCCATCCCGGGTCAGGCGACGGCGCGGGGTCGTATCAGAGCTACTGAAGAGAGTGGGTTGTACGGTCATCTTGATGCGATTATCCGGGGCGGCTCCAGCCATTCCGGCAGACGCCGGGTCGCGGGCGCGTAACGGTCGGGTCGCCATTCGCCGGCCCCGAGCCACCAGGAGCGCCGCCACACCGCTTTCGCAGGCAAGATACGACGGGGCGAATCGGACGCCTGACGTGACCGGATTTGACCAAGGTTCGGTGGCGTGACAGCTGCAGCCCCGGAGGTGAGCATGGGCATCGGGATCGCCTGCGTGTCCGGGAAGGGTGGGGTGGGCAAGACGACCACCGCCATCAACCTGGCGGCGGCTCTCGCCGAGCGCGGCCGCCTGGTGCTGACCGTGGACTGCGACCCGCAGTCCAATCTCACGAGCGGCCTGGGGCTGAACCCCTACGAGGTCCAGCCCAGCCTGGGCGACGTGCTCATCGGTCGGGCGACAGCGGGCCAGGCCATCGTCACCACCGAGTGGGCAAACCTGCATCTGCTCCCCGCGACGCCCGACCTCACCGCGACCGAGGCGGAGCTCCCCTCAGGGCTGCACCGGGAAACCTTGCTGCGCGACGCCCTGGACCGGGACGGGACCTCGGCCGCCTACGACTTCATCCTCTACGACACCCCGCCCAACTTCGGTTTCCACACCGTCAACGCCCTGGCCGCGACCAACTACGTGATCATCCCGCTCCAGATGTCGGGCTTCGCCGTCCGCGGGCTCAAGGAGGTGCTGCGGGCGGTCAACCTGGCGCGCAGCCGGCTCAACCCAGAGCTACAGGTGCTCGGCATGGTGCCCACCTTCGTCAACCTCCGCACCAACTTCAGCCAGCAGCTCCTGAGCGGGCTTGCCGACCTGGCCGGACTGCGCATCTTCCAGACCCTGATCCCTCCGACCGTGAAGCTCCAGGAGACGTCTCTGGCCGGTGTCCCGATCGTCGCGTACGCCCCCACCTCGAAGGCGGCCGCAGCGTACCGGCAGCTGGCCGAGGAGGTCCTCCAGGTTGTCTGATCCTTCCGAGGTCGAGGGCACCCCGAGCGATGCCGCCAGCCTCGCTCTTCACGCCGGTCCCCTGGCCCGCTGGCTGGCCCCAACGTCCCAGTCACGGCTGGAGCGCATCCCATGCAGCGATGTTGACACCCGTCCGTGGCCCGACCCGCCGGGCGGCGATTTGCTGGCTCTCACCCGCAGCATCCGCCACCGCGGCATCGTGGAACCGCTGCTGCTCCGCCCGACCGAGGGGTCGCGCTTCCGGGTCGTGCTGGGTGCCCGCCGGCTGGAGGTGGCTCGCCGGTTGGGTCTGACCGAGGTCCCTGCCATCGTTCGAGAGCTCGACGAGGCGGAGGCCACCCTGGTCGCGGTCTGGAACGCCCTGCCCCGCCTGCAGCCCGGACAGATGATCGAGGTGGCGGCGCGCCTGACCGCGGCCGGTGTGACCGAGGCGGAGATCGCCCTCCTCCTCGCCAGCGGAGATCCGGAGACCCTCCCCGGGCCACCCCGCGACTGGCCTCTCCGCGCCGACTCCGTGCCGCTCCGCTTCTCCGGTTCGATGACGCCAGTGCACCGCCTGCTGGACGCACTCGGGCCCGAGCGGAAAGCGGCACTCTCGGCACTGCACGGCGTCGACCCCGCGCGGCTCGCCGGCTCCGTCTGAGAGGATCGTCGCAACCCGAACCGTCACCTGGGATGAATGCCGCGTGACCACCCGCAAGCCCAAGCCGGCGCACTCCGAGGAGGAGCTCCTCGAGCAGTGGGACTTCCTGGACCGGCTGGTTGAGAGGCAGGCGGCGCGGCTCCGAGCCGGGATCCAGGATGCGGAGGAACCCGATGAACCTGCCGCAGGGCTCGCCGAGGTGGACGGCCTGCGCCGGGACCTCGACCGCCTGCGGGCAGAACTGCGATCCGCGGAGGCGGCGCGCGCGGTCGCCGCCGAGGAGGCCCGGCGCTCCCGTGAGGCGCTCACGGCCCTCACCGCGACGCAGCAGCAGCGTCTGCCCGAGGAACATGCCATGCGCCAGCGTCACCGGACCCTGGAGCGCGAGGCGTCAGGGTGGAGAGAGCGCGCGGCGGCGGCCGAGCGAGAACTGACGGCCAGGGACGAACAGGCACGGGCGCTGGTGGCCGACCTCACCAGGCGGATCGGAGCGGCAGAGGCATCGCGCCAGCAGGCTGAGCGACGGCTCGCCGACGCTGCGGCTGGGCTGAATGCTGCCCAGGCCGAGATAGAAAGCCTGCACGAGCAGCTCGCCTCGGCGCAGCACGGCTTCTGGCGCTTCGGACGTCGCTGAGGCCGGCCCCCGGTCCTCTACGCGGGAGCGCCGGCAGTGGGATGCCGGCCCTGGGCCATGGCGATGAACTGCCGCAAGGCCGCCGCCGGCACCGGCCGGGTGGCGACCTCGTGGAGCAGGCTCTTGGCCTCGTCGAGCAACTGCGGGTCGGGGAGCTCACCCTTCCCAGACGTGGCCACCACCCATCCCGACGAGAACCAGAGCACGGTCTCGAAGGCCAGCCCGCTCACAATCAGGCCATTGAGCAGCGAGTCGGTGATGCGGGAAAGCGGCCGCTTCGCGTTACTGACAACAATGCCCCGAATTCGCTCCAACACGCCTAGTTGCTCCGCGAGCCCGACCGTCAGCGCCGCAGCCCGCAGCGAAAGCAGGTCGAGCGCGGTCGGGATGACAATCCGGTCGGCCACCGACATGGGGCCCAGCAGCGACGGCTCATGAGGGTGCGTGTCGATCAAGACGACGTCAACATCTTCAAGCACAGGCTCGATAAGTGCACGAAGCTGCTGCTCATGCAGAGGCTCGTGGTTGAGGCTGCGGTGGCCGGGAACGGTCTTGATGCCGAGCGGGTGATCGACGAGCGCCTCTCGGAGGGTGAGTCGTCCGTGGAGAACGTCAGCGATGCTGGTGCTGCGCTTGGCCTTCTCCAGAGCGTTGCTCAGACCCCCGGTGGGATCGAGGTCAATGGCGATGACGCGCAGGCCGCTGGCTGCCGCGGCTGCCGCCAGTGCGTAACTGGTAGTTGTCTTGCCAACGCCACCTTTCAGTGACGCGATTGTGATTATTTCTGCAGCCACACACGTAGAATATCTCGGGATGGCAACAGCCGCACCCTTTGTCAAACTCCTGCGACAACTCGCATCAGCCAAAGACGACTATCGGACTGGTGCGCTCGACATCACCTGGGTCGGCGGCAGGGCGAGCCTGTTTCTGGTATTCGGGCAGCCAAACCACGCGGTCGCGGAGGTGGGTGACCGCCACCTGGAGGGGGTGGAGGCCCTGGCGGCACTCGTGACGCAGCTGCCACCGCGTTTTGAGCTGTCTCCCTGGCGCAAGGAGGTGGTGCGGACCGAGACGCTCAGCTGCACCCTCGACGAGCTGATGGAGCCGTTTGCCCAGCTGGCCGGCGCCGCGTCGCCGGGCGACGCCCTCGCGTCCGGCTCGGTCGGGTCGGGAGCCGCCAACGGCGGCTCAGCGCCCGAGACCGACTTCGGTCTCGCGGATTTCCCGCTGCTCCCGCTCGGGCCCTCCCTCTGGTCTGACGCGTCAGCGAGTGTCGTCCATCTCGACGTCCTGATCCCCAACCTGCCGGACGCGCTGATCGTCCTCACCGGGCCCAAGCTGCGTGCTGCCGCGATCGTCGTCCGTCACCAACTGATCGACGCGGTCTGGGTCGACGAGGAGGACCGCATGGTGGGCGAGGCCGCCGGCATGGCCGTGATGGGGGCACGCGTCGGCAGCGTATCCGGCTATCGGCTGGAGACTCCCAAGCTCGCCGAGGCCCTCACCATGCTCTGGCGCTGCCCGGCGGTCTACCGCGAGATGCCCGCCTCCTGGGTCAACGCCGACAACCTCCTCCAGGATCTCGAGGGGCGCCGCCGCGACAGCGCGATCGTGGTGACCGGTGGCGTCCGCGGGGTGGCCCTGGTCGCCGGCGGGAAACTGCTCGGTGTCTACACTGAGACCGACCGCCAACCGGTGGCATCGCCCGAGAGGCTGACCGAGCTTCTGCGGGACCCGCGCGCCAGGGTCACCCTCCGCCAGAGCCCGGAGGAGCGGCAGACCAATCACCTCCCCGAGACCGCCTACCACGCCTTTGTCGCGGACGCCGCCGAGGCACCGGCACCGCTCTCCGAGGTGCTCGCCGCCATCACGGCCTCCAGCCGGTACGCGGCCTCCGCGCTGCCTGCGACCGACCCGAGCGAATCCGTCGACGCCACCGCCAAGCTGGAGCTCACCCCCGAGGAGCCGGAGGAGGCCGCCGCGGAGGAGCCGGGGCACGACCTGGAAGCGGGAGGGTTAGCCGTCGAAGCGCCCGAGCTCGCCGCCAAGGAGTCCGAGTTCCTCGCCGACACGCCCGAGCTCACCGCCGTCCCGCCCCCGTTCCCCGGTGACGAGCCCGAGGCCGCCACCGAGGAGATGGAGCTCACCGCCGAGGAGCCGGAGGCGGAGGAGGCGCAGTCCATGCCCGTCTCCGCACCGTCAGCCCCCGCACAACTCGTGGCTTCGAAGTGGGCGATGCCCGACGACCTCATGACCTCCCCGGAGCAAACGCCTCCTGCGGAGGAGCGGGCCGCTCCACCCTCGGAGCGCCCAACG
>Ga0182027_10003765_pt1 | contig 23799 bp, 20 predicted proteins | sample 712E1DmetaG_FD_121300 | JGI IMG/M metagenome (GOLD analysis project Ga0182027, IMG submission 121300) | Permafrost microbial communities from Stordalen Mire, Sweden - 712E1D metaG (Illumina Assembly) | ecosystem: Environmental > Terrestrial > Soil > Wetlands > Permafrost | place: Sweden... | reverse complement strand
GCGGTCCTATCGGTGGAAGCATTGTTTACAACAATTATTTCATAGTTTCCATCGTATTGTTGTCGGCGGAGGGAGAGGAGACAATCGGTTATCATGTCTTCTTCGTTAAAAGCGGGAACAACGATGGTTATGAAGGGCTTTTTTGTCATAGTTCAGAAATATAATAATAAACCATTGAAAATGCGCATTATAAAATACGCATTGAGTTGATTTATTTGACAGGGTGAATATAGAATTATAAATCGCAAAGTATTATTGGCCGGACGTGAAACATATATTATATAATAAGATGGGGTAAAATTCAATAACAAAAACAATTAAATCAAGGAGGCCTTTATGGACATAGACAATGCCTGGGAAAAAATTAAAAAGGGTGTACGGGAAGGTGCCGCGATTTCCATCGAAAAGATTGAAGAATATTCAAAAATCGGCAAACTTAAAGTTGAAGAATTCGCGACAAAGAAAAAAATAGAAAGGAATTTTGTCGATATCGGCGAGCGGCTGTTTGAACTCGTTGAGGCAGGAAAGAACACGGATAGCGCAAGCGATATGGCAATTAAAAAAGCCGTCTCCAATATCCGGTCGCATAAAGAAGAACTTATTTCGATCGAGAAAAAAATAAAGGCGATCCTTGAGGAGTCAAAAAAATCAAAAAATAAAACCGAAAGCGTTGATGATCCAAGCGAGGCATGAAAGACAGAAAACACAAGTCAATTCTCATAGTGCCACCCAACGGTTCCGGGATACGAAATATTCGTATCCCGGGATGGGTTTTTGTTTTCTTGATTATTTTGATCTGTTGCGGTTTTGCGGGGTATTTTATTCCTTTCAACAGTTTTACCTTGGATGTCGTTGAAAAAAATCAGAATCGTAATCTTGATGATCAGAACAAGAAATTGTTTTCATATATCCATCCGATGAGAAAATTTCTGGATAACCTCAGTGACAAAGTTGAGGGGCTTGAACGGAAAAAATTAAAGGTTTCCGCGATGATGGGTATCGGTGAAACGGATCATCGGGGTAATGTTCGCTCTAATAATCTAAAGGCGTCGCTTTTAAGTCTCGATGATCTTACCGAACTTGTTTTAAAAAACTATTCGCTTTTTTCCAGTGTTGCCGAATTGAATAAAATACAGGGGGAAAAAGCTTTTGATGATATCCCGATTATAAAACCGGTCTTGGATTCGGCGCTTATTGCGGCGCGCTTTGGCAAAGAAAAAGACCCGTTTACCGAAACCAGCAAAATGCACCTTGGGATAGACTTTATTGCATCCCGCGGGGCTCCCGTTATTGCGACGGCATCAGGGATTGTGGCAAGGGTTGAAGACGGCAGGATCTGGGGGCGTCGTATCATTATAAACCACAGCCATGGATTTGCAAGCGTGTATGCTCACCTGGGGACCGTTGACGCTTTTGCGGGCAAGAAAGTGAAAAAAGGCGAACAAATCGGCACCGCGGGCCTGTCGGGATTGACCACCGGCGTCCATGTGCATTATGAACTCTGGCGTGATGGAAAACCGGTAAACCCCGAAGAATATTTCTTCCCCGCCTTGACATTCTCGAATTAATCTGCCTACAGCAGCTAAGGCAAAAGCCCCGTAATTTTCAGCGTCCCCCAGACGGCCGCGATAAACAGCAGTCCGGCGCCCACCGTTGCCAGGGTAATGTACAGGGGATTGGAGGATTTTTTCTTTTTTGAAGATCCCGACGAAGACGCCGGAGGGGAAATATTTTTAACGAAATAATACAGAATATCGGACGGAGAATGATCGGATATATTCCTGAACTCGGCATACAAGGCGCTGCCGAATTCGGTGGCGGTGCCATAGCGTGCCATTCGATTAAGCGACATGCTCCGGTCGATCACCTCTATGAGTGATTTTGGAACGGCGATATCGAAGGAGTCTATAGGCGCATAGTCCCCCTTTGATTTGTGCCGGACGAGTTCGGAAATGGTTTTCTGGGGATATGCCCGCTGACCTGTTATCATTTCGTAAAGGACCGACCCCAATGAGAAAATATCGCTGCGGTGGTCAATGTCCTTTCCATCGAGCTGTTCGGGGCTTAAGTAGGCGAGCGAGCCCATGACTTTGCCGCCGATGGTATGGAGACTCACTTCGGAAGGCCGGGCAATGCCGAAGTCCATGAGTTTTACAATGCCGTCTTTTGAAATGATGATATTATCGGGTTTTATGTCGCGATGAATAAGGCCTTTATAGACTTTCCCGTAAAGCGTGTAGTCCTTCGTATGAGCGTAATGAAGGGACTGGCAGATGAAATACGCCGTGGTGAGGGCAACCTGAAGAGGCAGTCGGCCGCGTTCGGACAGCAGCTTCCGGATTGACGAACCGTCAACGAACTCCATTTCCAGGAAAGGGATTTTCTGTTCCCAGTAGCCGATGTTATGTATTTCAACGATGTTGGGATAGTGGATGTCGGCGAGTATCTTGGCTTCTGTAAAGAAGCGCTCCCGCGCTTCCTTGTCCGAGGCGTTTTTTAATATTTTCAGCGCACGGGTTACTTCAAGACCTTCATGCCATACTTTGAACACGTTTGCCATTCCGCCTTCGCCGATAATCTCCACAATACGGTTGGGGCCGACCCTGTCGCCGATTTTAGGCATTTGCACCTGGTAGGGATTGGATTGCTGTGCATCAACGCGTATAAAATGCTTTTCGGGTAATGGATGTGAAGGGGAAGGTGTTTGCGGGCCGCTATTCATGATAAACCGCTTTTTAAGAGAAATAACCGTATATTTATAAAATATATTTTGCCTCGACTTTAAAGATACGTAATGCTATTTTAGTTTCTCTTGCCTGCTTTCAAGCAGGTTAGAGAAACTTATCTGCCCTCAAGCAGGTTGGTTTCTCTTGGTTTTTGAACGGCATAAAATACTATGAATATACTTGTTATCCGATTTACTTCAATGGGCGATGTCATTTGTGTGACATCATTGTTTGAATATTTGAACCAGAAATTTCCCGATTCAAAAGTGTTTTTCCTTACCGATGCAAAATATGCGGAGCTTTTTAAAGACGATCCGAGGATTTTTCAGGTCATAGGGCAGGAAAAAAACAAAGAGAGCAGGGCGGTCTTACAGTTGATCAATGTGCAATGGGACAACGTCGTAGACCTGCAAAATAATAGAAGAAGCATACGCGTCAGAAAAATGCTGCTTCAAAGCAGGGCTTTCTGCGGAACAAGCGGTACTTTTAAGAAAAACTACCTTCCCCGAATGGTGCTATTATTTATGCGGTTGAATTTTTATGACCCCTTTGACACCGTGCCGCGACGTTACATAGAAGCAGGAACGGGATTGCGGGTAATGCCTGAAGAAATCCCTGCTTTGAAGGTGGTCATTGCTATCAAAAATTGCAAAACTATTTATGATTCTTTTTTTTCCAATGGCGTGATACGTCCCGTAATTGCGCTCATTCCTTTCAGCTCATGGAAAAATAAGGAATGGCCCAGGCATTATTTTCTTTATGTAGGACGTTATTTTCTTTCAAAAGGATGGCATGTAGTAATTTTAGGAGGGCCTGATGACCGCATAGAGGCTCAGGAATTGAAAAAGGCCATTGGTCCTCGATGCAGCGCATTGGCGGGGCAGATTTCATTATACCAAAGCGCCTGTGTTTTGAAACGTTGTTCGCTTGCCTTCGGTAACGATACGGGACTGTCTCATCTTGCCCGTGCATGCGGAGTCAAGACGGGAATTGTTTTTGGTTCAACGACGTTTCATTTCGGTTTTTTTCCGTTTGCCAGCCCCTCTTACCGGGTTTTTCAAACGGAAATTTTTTGCAGGCCGTGCCATCCCCATGGAGGAAACTTTTGCTTTTTTGGCCCAAGACCATGCCTTAAAAGGATAAAACCCGATGTGATTATACGAGGCCTGGAGGAACTTTATTTATGCACTTGACTTGCCATCTTCCACCCATCATTTTAAAGGCCATGAAATTTATGATTATTCCAGTATTTGGAGCGTTGGTTTTTACCGGTAATGCCTCGGGGGCGACCAAAGCGGGGAGCGATACGGCCGCTTCAAAAGCATTTGTCCGTTTCATGGTCGGAATGGAGCTTATTGATAATGACCGTAACCTTGATACCACGGCAAGAGTTAAAAAATACAAACAGTTATGTTCCCTTACGGGCATGAATGCCGCATCCGCCGTAAAAATCATCGAGCAGTTTAAAAACAGGCCTGAAGAGTGGCAAACGACGCAAACGACGGTAATAGAAATGCTTCAATCCATTAAGTAAAACAGGAGTTTTTTATGTCGGGAAATGACGTCGTCGAGATTACAAGTTCAAACTTTGAAGCGGAAGCGCTCAAATCGGAGGTGCCGGTTCTTGTGGATTTCTGGGCGGAGTGGTGCGGGCCGTGCAAAATGCTCACACCTTCTATCGAGGCTATTGCCCAGGAATACAAAGGTAAAATAAAAGTTGGAAAACTTAATGTAGATAACGCGCCTGAAATAGCCTCAAGGTATTGCGTCACCAGTATCCCGACGCTGCTTTTTATCAAGAACGGAAATGTTGTTGAACAACATGTGGGGATGCTGGCAAAAAAGGCTCTCGCCGCAAAAATTGACGAAGCTCTTCTGGCATAGAGCATTGGAAAACCAGGGCCGGCAAGGTTTCATATAAAATGAGAATTGTTGCGATCAACCCGCCTTTTCTCCCTAAATTCTCCAGGGAGTCGCGTTCGCCCGCAGTGACGAAAAGCGGGACGTTGTATTATCCCATGTGGCTGGCTTATGCCGTGGGAAACCTTGAAAAACATGGCCATGAAGTGCTCTTTTTAGACGCGCCTGCGCAACGTATGGGACTTGAGGAAGTAAAGAAAAAGGTCCTTTCATTTGCTCCGCAACTGGCAGTTTTTGATACCTCCACTCCGAGCATTTACAATGATATCAACGCGGCCGTTGAAATCAAGGCGGCGCTTGCCGATCTCTTTGTGGTTCTCGTGGGGGTGCATGTTTCGGCCCTTCCGGAACCGACCTTGCGGGAAAACGACAAAATCGATGCGGTTGCTTTCGGTGAATATGACGCCACGCTCGTAGAACTGGCGGGGAAGTTGCCGCTTTCTTCCGATAAGCGGGGGCTTAAAGCCATTGACGGCCTCGCTTTCAGAAATGCCGAGGGAAAGATCGTAAGAAACAAGCCGAGAGCCTTCATTGAAGATCTTGATCAGATCCCTCCGGTTTCACAGGTTTACAAGAAACATCTTGACATAAGCAATTATTTTTACGGTCACAGCCGGTGTCCGCTCGTGGTAATCGTCAGCGGCAGAGGGTGTCCGTTCCACTGCACCTATTGCGTCATTCCGCAAATATTTCAAGGGCACCGCTACCGTAAACGTTCGGTTGAAAATGTGGCGGCGGAATTTAAATATATCAGGGACAATTTCCCCAGTGTCAAGGAGATCATGCTCGAAGACGACACCTTAACGGCGGATAAAGAACGCTGCCGGGCATTTTCGGAGGCGCTGATCGCGCAGGGGCTTACCGCGATTCCGTGGTCCGCGAATTCCCGCGCCGATGTCGATTTGCAGACAATGCGAATCATGAAAAAGGCCGGCTGCAGGCTTTTCTGCGTGGGTTTTGAAAGCGGAGACCAGGCGATCCTCGATAATATCAAAAAAGGGACCCGGATCGAGGCCATTAAAGCATTTGTCAAGGACGCAAAACGGGCCGGGATCCTTATCCATGGCTGTTTTATGGTGGGCAACCGCGGCGAAACGCTCGAAACGCTGAAGAAAACGCTGGCTTTTGCCAAAGAGCTCAGTCCCGATACCGCGCAGTTTTTCCCCATTATGGCCTATCCGGGCACGAGTGATTATATTTATTTTAAAGAAAAGGGCTGGATTGTCACCGAAGATTTCAGCCAATGGCTCACGAAAGAGGGCCTGCATTCATCGGTGGTGTCTAACCCTGAGTTGCGCTACGAAGAGCTGGTCGCTTTTTGCGACAGGGCGCGGAGGGAATTTCTCCTTCGTCCGGGCTATATTATGTCAAAATTAATTCAGATGATCACGCACCCCGGCGAAGCAAAACGCATTTTAAAGGCCGCTAATGCCATCTGGAAATTTCTTTTTGGGCCTTCTTTGACTGCTAAAGGTCGCGAATCGTTATGACGTTTTTAAAGATACTCTTTTGGATATCACTGTTTTTCATTGTTTACTCATACCTGTTTTATCCGCTGATTCTTTCTCTTTTTGCGCGCCTGTTTGCCCGACCGGTGGCCAAAGACGAAAATTTCTGCCCGAGCGTGGCCGTGCTCGTGCCGGTCTACAATGAAGAATCGGTCATCAGGGCCAAAATCAACAATATTCTTGACATTGATTATCCCCCCGACCGTCTTTCGATTTGGATCGGGTCCGATTGCTCTACTGACGGGACTCATGACATTGTCAGGGGCTTTTCCGATAGCCGGATACACTTGTGGATCGCGCCGCGGCGCGGGGGCAAAACCGAAGTGCTCAATCATCTTGTGCCTGAAGTCGATGCTGACGTGCTGGTATTTACCGATGCCAATACCATGCACGAAAGCGGCAGCTTGCGGAAAATGGTCCGTTCCTTTGCCGACCCGGAAGTGGGCGGAGTGGCCGGGCTTATCAAACACCGGTCGAACGATCCGGAGCCGGAAGAAGTGCTGTATCGTTCTTTTGAGGCCAGACAGAAGTTTTTTGAGGCGCGCTTGCACAGCAGTATTTCGGCCTTTGGCGGGTTCTATTCGATCCGCAGGTCTCTTTTCAGACCGATCCGGCATAACGCATATTCGAATGATGATGTATTGATCCCCATGAATATTATTCGTCAGAACTACCGCATCATCTTCGATCCGGAGGCGGTTTCCGAAGAAGACATGACCGGCAACGTCGGACATGAATTCACTCGAAGGATCAGGATCGGGGCGGGAAATTTTCAGGCGTTTTTCTGGTTAATTGATTTTCTCAGTCCCATGCGGGGCTGGCCGTGGTTCTGCTATTTTTCGCATAAAGTGACCCGCTGGTTTTCTCCGTTTTTACTCGGGACGGCTTTTATTTGCAGCTCCATTCTCTGGTCCATGGGATCACCAGGTGTCTATACTTTATTTTCTCTCATACCAATGGTCATTATTGTTGCGGGATTGTCATTTCTCGTGGTTCCACTTGCGTTGACGCGACCTTTGTTTTATTTCCTGTCAATGAATACGGCGCTTGCATTGGGGTTGTTCCGGTATTGCGCCGGCATTAAATCGGCCGTATGGTCTCACACAAAACGGGACGCGACAGGAGTGCGGAACGTTTGAAGACAAAGTTCCCTGAGCCTGCCTGCGCTATCGCTTCGGTATGCAGGCGACTTCACTCAGTGAGCGCATATAGGAATCAGAAAAATCCATTAAGGAGGACGTATTGCTTATGGAACGCGTAAATTATGAAGCGGTTTTACCGCAGGTCATGAAACAAATAAAAAAGGGCGCTTTTTTAACTGCTCTGGCGGGCGACGATTTGAACGTCATGACCATCGGCTGGGCAAGTCTTGGTTTTATCTGGGGCAAGTCCATTATGACCATTGCCGTTCGCCCGACCCGCCATACCTTCGGGATCATCGAACGCGCCTCTGATTTTACCGTGTCGGTTCCTCTCAGCGGCATGGACAAGGAGCTGGAATTCTGCGGCACGAATTCGGGCCGGGCCGTCGATAAATTCAAGAAAAGCGGTCTTGAAATTTTCCCCAGCATCAAGGCCCACACGCCAATCCTTACCGTGCCGGGGATCCATTATGAATGCAGGATAGTTTACAAGTCAGCAATGGACCCGAAAAACCTTGCGGAAGATTACAAGCATTTATACCCTCAAAAAGACTTTCATACGCTGTACTTTGGCGAGATCCTCGAATGCTATTCCACGGCGGACGAACGGATCCCTCCAAGCTGACGAGTTTTATTTTTCAAATCGTACCTTTATTTTAAGGAGGTCCGGCCAGAAATAACATTTCTAAAAATATTAATTTCTCGCAGGTGATGGGGTTCCACCTTTAACCGCTATTCTTATCCAAAACATGGCTGATGACTCCTATTTTTATTGATTTCATCTTTAATTTTTTTAGGAGGACGTCATGCATGTGGACATTGTTCCCTTATTTACCGGCCTTATTATCTTTGTCGCCAGTATAATTTCATTACGTCTTGGCATTTCCGTAGCAATTGTTGAAATACTCCTTGGTTCAATCGCGGGCAATTTCGGCCTTCATACTGAAGAATGGATGCAATATCTGGCGGGGTTCGGCGGCATAATTCTTACGTTTCTTGCCGGTACGGAGATTGACGCAAAATTGATGAAGGAAAACCTTAAAAGCAGCCTGTTGATCGGCGGTTTATCATTTTTACTGCCGTTTGTTTTAGTTGCTTTCTTTGGATTATTTTTGCTGCATTGGGGTGCGCAAGCCGCGCTTATTGCAGGAATAGCCTTATCCACCACATCCCTGGCCGTCGTTTATTCCGTTCTAGTGGAAAGCGGTCTATCGGACACGCGCATAGGCAAGCTCTTAATGTCGTCAACGTTCGTTACGGACATGGGTACGGCCTTGGCGCTTAGCGTGATTTTTGTAAAGCCGACATGGTACACGCTTTTATTTTATTTTGTTTCCATTGCAGTGATAATCCTCGCGTCCCTTTTTTCTCATCGCCTTTTTGGCCATTCGGCTTTTAAGAATAAGGTCGTAGAATCTGAGATCAAGTATATTTTTCTGCTTTTGTTGACGCTGATTTATTTCGCAAATCTTGGTAAAGGGCATGCTGTTCTTCCCGCATTCGTGCTGGGTCTTTTCATGTCGAAATATTTTGGAAAGCAATCTGAACATCATTTAGTTATAAAACGGCTTCGCACGGTCGCCTACGCCATAATAACGCCGGTTTTCTTCATCGTTGGCGGGCTCAGGATTTCTTTTCCGCTTATTATCGCGAGTTCCGGCCTTTTCCTTTTGTTTTTCTTGCTTAAAATTATGGCAAAATTCCTTGGTGTTTACTTTCTGGCTAAAAAATACATGCCTCAGGGAAGCATGTATACAACGCTACTGATGAGCACGGGATTGACATTTGGAACCATATCAAGCCTTTTCGGGTTGCAGGCGGGAATCATTAATCAGTCTCAATACTCAATTCTGGTCGGCGTTGTCGTTGCAAGCGCCGTTATTCCGACCTTTATTGCCCAGAAATGGTTTATGCCGGTTGAGGACGAGGATATTCTGGAGGAAGAATAGTTCTAAGCCTTTTTTATGCAATACAATGATTTTTTCTGATGCTGCAGTTTAAAAATGGGGAAAACGTTTTAAGCTCATTCATCACCGTTCCAAATGCTCGCCTTCCTTCGGGACCTCGGGCGAGGGTTTCATATTGAAGTAAATTTTGATGAATAGGGTAAAAGCCTCTTCAAAAACTTTTCCGGCCGGGACTTCAACATTGCGGCTTGGATTGTCTATTTCCTTTTTCTGCCATTCTTTTATCTGGTAGATCAATTCCTTGGTAATGATGCGCAGCTTGATGATATGGTCGGTTTGCTGCTGCCAGTTTTTGATCCGTTCGTCGGATTTTGTTGACGTAAGGGAAACGTCGAAGAGCGAATCGGGGACGCACGCCGAACGGGGGAGCGCGTACGGGGAATTTCGAGCGGCGCAATACAGAAAATAAAAGCCCTTCAGGAAGCGCGGAAAATAAGCGTCTAGATACAGGCACCGGTCAAAGCGATTTTTATGCAGGTCTTTTTCGAAAATTTCCAAGGTGTTTGTAAAGGACTTGCATACTTTATTGATTACCTCGGCCTCAAAGTCGGAAATGACATACGCCTTATCGGGCGCTTCGACATGGACGAATTTCTGGCGGCCATCATGGGTGACCTTGATTTCGTAGTCAGTGATGGGGGTTATGATGGAACATTCATCCTCTTCTTTATCATCCGATCCGCCGAAGAATACCTTTACTTTTTCAAATACATGGGTACGTTCGTCGTAGGAAACACTTAAGCGCGCAAGTGGAATTGAAAAAGACGTACGCTTGCCCAGTTCATCAGCTTTCATCGGGAACGGACAGAGTATCGCAACTGTCAAAGCAACAACTGCCACATCGAGCGAATGCCGTTTCAAGAGTAACTCACGTAGCCTTTCTGGCCTTGATACTATGCTACATGATTACGTTTTGCAGCATAGGAATCAGGTTTCTTCCGCCAAGAGCAGAATATGCGGATCTAATTTCACATGCATGTCCGAATTCGGAATAGTATCGTGATCTTTGATAAGCGTTAAGTGTACGAAATCTCCCTTCGGCTCCAGATTGATAAGAATAGCTATATCATTAATAAAAGGTAATAGCAATTTTGGAATGCCGTGCGCATCGGAGGGTACGTCTTTTTCCTTGAGTGACGCTGAAAACCACATTTCAAGGCCGGTTTCAAGGGCAAACCGTTTGAATTCCTGAAAGTCCTCCGGAGTGGCTTTAGCAAAATTGTACCCATCAACAACAATAGTGTCAACACAGAAATTGCCTTTTTCCAGAAACATGGAAAAGTTCTTCTTTATTTTGGCGATATGGGTGTCGTCCTGTTTAAAATTGACGATGACCCTGTTCCTGATTATATCATCATGCACATCCATTGCGCAATTCAGGTTATTGCGCCTGGCGATTTCATTAAAAATATCTTCGTACCATCGCACGATGTGGCTGGCGTCTTCACCAAAAGACACATGGATTACGTGCTTGCCGAGAAAAAGCCGGTCCGTGGCAATATGGACAAGGCAGGCGGTTTTCCCGACGCCTTTTCGCGCGGCAATAACGCCGATGCAGCCCTTGCCGACGCCGCCGTGTATGGACTTTTCCAATATCCTGAGCGGGCTTTTGCTGATTAATTCTTTTCTGATCATCGTTTTATTCCTCTTTTATAGTTACCGCCGAGTACACTATAAAATCAGTTCCTTTTCCTGTTTTTTTCCTGAAAGTCCTTAATAAGTTTTTCGCTTATGGCGGCAGGCACTTTTCCATAGCGGGCGAATTCCATGGTAAATTGCGCCTTGCCTTGAGTCAAAGACCTGAGAATGGTAGAGTATCCAAACATTTCCGAAAGCGGCACTTCGGCCTCCACGCGCGCAAAAAGGTCGTCTTCGGATGTTGATATGATAATTCCGCGGCGCTGATTAATGCTGCTGAGGACGTTTCCCTGGAAATCGCAAGGTCCTTCCACTTCCACTTTCATGATCGGCTCGAGTATTTCGGGTTTTGCCTTGTCATAAGCCTGACGAAACGCGCCGATGGCCGCGAGCTGGAAGGCCATGTCCGATGAGTCGACCGGATGGGAATTGCCGTCGTCGATGGTGATTTTTATCCCCACGATCGGGAAACCGATGACCGACCCGCGCGCCAGGCACGCCTTGAACCCTTTGTCGCATGAGGTAATGAATTCGCGCGGGATCGCGCCGCCTTTTATGCTGTCGATAAATTCGTAATTGCTTTCGGGGTTGGGCTCCATGGTCCCCGCTACGCGTCCGTACTGGCCCGCGCCGCCGCTTTGCTTTTTATGCGTATAATCAAACTTTACTGATTGCGAGATAGCTTCACGATAGGCGACCTGCGGCATGCCGACATCGAGTTCGACATCGTATTCCCGTCGCATGCGTTCGATATAGATGTCCAGGTGGAGTTCTCCCATTCCACGGACTATTGTCTGCTTTGATTCGGGATCGACAAAGGTCCTGAACGTGGGGTCTTCCTTTGAAAAACGGTTCAGCGCCTTGGACATCGCTTCCGAGGATTTTTTGTCTTTGGGCGTGATTGCCAGGGAAATGACCGGTTCGGGGACGAACATGCTCGTCATGGTGTAATTGAGGCCTGACTGGGTGAACGTATCGCCCGACGCGCAATCGACGCCGAAGAGGGCTACGATGTCGCCGCATGGGGCATAGTCGATGTCCTCCATGTTGTTTGCATGCATGCGGATAAGCCGGCCGACCTTAAAATGCTTTCGCGAACGGGTATTGGTAAGCTCGTCGCCTTTTTTGATGGAACCTTGATAGATGCGGATGTAGGTTAGCTGGCCGTATTGGCCTTCTTCGAGTTTGAAGCCGATGGCCACCGTCGGCTTGTTGATGTCGGGAATGAGCTTGACCTCTTGCTGATCATTGTCAATGTCAAGTGCAACATTTTCAACTTCATAGGGTGAAGGAAGGTAACTGATGACCGCGTCCAATAACGGCTGGATCCCCTTGTTTTTATACGCCGTTCCCATAAATACAGGGGTCATCTGGCGCGACAGGGTACCTTTGCGGATTGCCGCGTAAATTTGTTCCGTGGTTTCTTTGCCTTCCAAGTAGGCTTCAGCCAATTCGTCCGAAAACATTGACGCGGCATCGATGAGTTCAACGTGGGCGTTTTTTGCCTGTTCCAGCAACCCTGCGGGGATTTCCTCAATGCGGAGGTCGTCGCCATTGGGGCCGTCAAAATAGAGCGCCTTCATGGTGATAAGATCGATAAGTCCTTCATGTTTGTCCTCCAGGCCGACAGGAAGCTGCATGAGAACGGCATTGTGACCGAGCTTTGAACACAACTCGGCTTTTACCCGAAGAGGATTTGCGCCCGTGCGGTCGCATTTGTTGATGAAGGCGAGGCAGGGGACCTCGTAACGCCGCAATTGCCGGTCGACAGTAATCGACTGCGATTGCACGCCGCCGACCGCGCAGAGCACCAAAACGGCACCGTCCAGAACGCGGAGCGCGCGTTCGACCTCAATGGTAAAATCCACATGCCCGGGAGTATCGATAATATTAATCGAGTGTTTGTTCCATTCCACGTTGGTGGCGGCGGAGACGATGGTGATGCCCCGTTCGCGTTCAAGTTCCATGAAATCCATGGTCGCGCCGACACCGTCCTTTCCCTTTACTTCGTGGATCGCGTGTATCTTATTACAATAATACAGAATGCGTTCCGTAAGGGTTGTTTTGCCGGAGTCGATATGGGCGCTGATGCCGATATTTCTCATTTTTAAAGCGTCTGTGGCCATACAATTAAAATTCCTCTAAATAATATAGTTATAAACTGCGAAAAACCTGAATAAAAGCTTTTTAAAAGCAGGGGAAAACCCGGGCAAAGTTCGGTGGTATGCACTTTCTTCAAAAAAGCCAGACCAAAATACTATATGGTGCAGCATATACCTACAGAAAATGTTGAAAGTATTATATTTACTCATTTGGCACGCTATGGTACACTTTAACCTGTCTGTGGCAGATAATAAACCCCGTTTGAATTTACTTTTGCAACTCGTGCAGATAATTCAAACGGAGTTCTTAAAAGCTTCAAGAATGATAATATATGGACGCGATTAACATCCAGCATCCGATGAATGTCAATGTTTTTACATTGCAATTTTCCGGTAAGGACGCTGCTTTGGAACAACCCTTTATCAGGAACTTTAATGACAATTCGCGGTTTCAGGTGCGCGTGGCGCTTTTTCTTGCAATAGTCCTTATCGGCTTGTTTGGCGCGCTCGACAGTCTTTTAGTGCCCGCGAATAAATATATCGCATGGTTCATCCGGTTTGGCGTACTCTGCCCGGCCATTCTGGTCGGCGTGGTGTTGACGTACCATACCAACGCTTCAAAGTTTTTCCCTTGGATGCAGATTATCCTCAGCAATTGCGTTGGCGCCGGATTCATGGGAATGATTATGACTAGCCCGCCTCCGGCCAATTATCTTTATTACAGCGGGCTCATGCTTGTGCTCATGTATGGATATGGTTTCGTGCGTTTGCGGTTCATTTGGGCATCGCTGTCCGGCTGGCTGCTTGTGATAGTGTACGAAATCATTGCATGGAGTTTTACCAGCACCGAGCACAAGATCCTGGTAAGCAATACGTTTTTTCTGGTAACCGCAAACTTTATCGGCATGGTTGGGTGTTACACCATCGAAAGAAATCAGCGCAAGGGATTTTATCTAGCCCACCAATTAAGGCAGGAACAAAATAATGTCGTTTCCGCGAACAGCATGCTGGAGCAACGGGTCGCCGACCGTACGGCGGAACTGGCATCGGCGAACCAGGCGCTTGAACGGCAGGTAAGCGAACGAAAATTACAGGAAGAACAAACGCGCCAGGCCCAGAAAATGGAGAGCATCGGCCTGCTTGCCGGCGGCGTGGCGCATGATTTCAACAACATCTTAACGATTATTCTCGGAAACGCGGGATTATTGACACTACGCGACCTCTCCGCCGGGGAGATCGCGAATCATGTAGGCGCGATAACCAAATCCGCCAAACGCGGCGCGCAGCTGGTCGGACAATTATTGACATTCGCGAGAAAAAACGAAACGAATTACAGCCATATAAATATCAACGACGTTGCCGGCGATATTGCCGGTCTGCTGGAGGGAACGTTCCCGAAGAACATTGCAATTCTTTCGCGTCTTTCAAGCGAACTGCCGTATATTTACGCCGACAGCGGGCAAATGCATCAGGTGTTTATGAACATCTGCATCAATGCGCGGGACGCCATGCCGTCGGGCGGAACGCTCACGGTGACGACCAGGATCTTTCCCGGAAACCATGTGCGCATGTTTTTCCCGAAAGCTTCGGCGGAGCATTACGTGGCAATTAAAATTGGAGATACGGGGTTTGGCATGGATGATGCGACGCAGGCGAAAATATTCGAACCGTTTTTCACCACCAAGGAAATTGGGAAGGGGACAGGCCTTGGTTTGGCGGTCGTTTATGGCATCGTGGAAAGTCATCACGGGTTCGTCAGGGTTCGCAGCGCGATCAATAAAGGGACCGACTTTACGGTGTTTCTGCCCGTTCCGGCCGGCGATAAATTAGCGTCCACGGGAACCCGGGAAAAAACTGAAGTTGCGCGCGGCTCCGGCGAAACAATACTGGTCATTGACGATGAGGAATCAATTCTGGAATGTTTGTCGGAGCTTTTAAGTCAACAAGGGTATGCCGTTCTTGCGGCCGAAAGCGGCGAGAAGGCGATTGCGCTTTTCCGGGAGCATAAAAACGATATCGCGCTTGTGCTTTCCGACAAGGACATGCCTCGGATGGACGGTGAAAAAGTTTTTCAAGCCGTCCGGGAAATAAAGCCAGCCGTAAAGTTTGTCCTGTTGACCGGGCTGATAGACCTGGCGGACAATCTCAAATTCATCAAAAACGGCATGTCGGAAATTTTGCTCAAGCCGATAGAACCGGATGATTTGTTCAAGGTGATTAAGAAAACGATAACTTAACGACAAATAAGGAATACTGTGTGCGCTATATTGTTTTGGCGATTCTTATAACGGCCTCAATTACCTTTGCCGATCTTTTTCCCGCGCGTGAAGGAAATTGGTGGCGTTATAGTTTTACCGCGGATACCAGCCTTGCCGGCGCCTCAAAATTTGATAGTGGGACCGTGCAATGGCAAGTTATCCAAAATTCACAGGGCAACGATACCTATTGGATAACAATTCTTCAACAAAGAAATCTGGTCCGGTCCAAAACCACACTGGTGACCTATCCTCCGGTAATTTTCGATAGTCTTCTTAATCCGCCCCGCAGTACCATCGACACACTGACGCTCACCGGAAAATATACCAGCAACGGGCTGGTAATTAATAACGATAACTGCTACCCGCTCATTCACCAGCCGCTCTGCTGGACCACGGCCCCCTGTACGCTCAGTACGGTTGCAATCCCTTATCACGGCAAAACTCTTATCGGCTATATTGTCGATCCGATTCCCTGCCCGCTTCCGGCTTGCTCTCCTCAGATTACCTTTACACAAGCGGACGGCATCGGGATCGTGGCTTATGAATCTAAATCTCCAAGTCAGTCGGTGTGTTTAACGAGCCCCATTACAAGCGAACAATGGACGCTTGTCGATTATCGCGCCGCCGACCAATGGATAAGTCCCGATACGGTCAGCGCCGGCAGCGCGGTAACGCTTACGCTCTCAACGCTCGAATATACCTGCGTTCCCGATTCAATCGTGAAAAGCATTGCCCTTGACTCCAAAGGCATTACGCTGGTTTACAGGCCGGTGTATAATCCGGCGGCAAACTGCATGCCGTGGTACGGATCAACGCTCCAAATCGGTTATCAATTTACGGCGCCTTCCGCCGGAAGATATCCGGTTTTCATAGAAAGCCAGCCTTCGTGCGCCCCGATTTGTCAAATTGCCTCCGTCATTATTTGCATTGATACGCTTGTTGTAAAAGGTCCAGCGTCAATAAGCTCCCATGCCATGCCTTCCGCGGATGGAACAATGCTTTCCCTTCGAAAAAACGATGGTTTGCTTGAGGTTATCAACGCGGAAAGCTTTAACGGCAGGGAGGCCCGGCTTCTTGACGCTTCGGGACGTTTTTTAGAACATGCAAATGTTGTAAATGGGAAGGCGATTTTTCCCGCGTGTAAGATTTCAGCCGGGAAAATTGTTTTTGTCAACATCGGCAACCACGGCTACAAATTTATTATTAAATAATGTAACGGGTATTTTTTTTTCGCCTCATAGTTCTTCCCGCCGAATTTTTCCGTGCTTTTTGCTTTACTTGGTATGGCCAAAATGCTATAATTATGTTATTAATTTTCAATCGGAATATCTATTACCTTTTTTAAGGAGGTTTTGTGTTTAAAAAAATCGCGATCGGCGTCATGTTGTTTTTCATGGCTGTTTCGGTTCCTGTAATCGTGCCAAGCTGCAACTCAAGTTCATCGCCCACAGGCCCGGGAAATAATTCTAACGGCACATCGGTGAATACGCCCACGAACCAGTATTCCGTAATCGTTATGGTAGCGTATGTCGGTGGATTGGGTGGATGCGCCATGGGTGACGTGACTAAAAATGTAAACGGCGTCAGCCAGCCGGTTACCGACGCGCAAGTAGCCATTAACTCAGTAAATCTTGACACCATGGATGGAATGTACATGAGCACCGGGGTGAGCACTAATGCCGGAACACATTACACGTTAACGGTGACGGAGGGAGGAACGACAATCGCGACGGGAACCGCGATCATGCCTTCAACTCCGGTTATCCTGACGCCGGCGGATAACAGCGCTCATGCTATAAATACCTCGCTTCCGGTTACATGGTCCGCAGTTCAAAATGCAACGTCAATTTTAATCAGCGTGGCTTATCAAGACACTTTAGGCAACGACACTACCATTTATGAACCGGCCAGTTTACCGCCGAGCCAAACATCAGTTACCATTCCTCAAACCGTATTTAATACGGACGGAACGTATAAAATTGACGTCAACGCTATATATGGATTGCCGCCGAATTTATCCGTTATCGATTCCACGCAAAAAGGCTATAATATTTCCGGGCCCGCCGGAATGTTTACCGCGATTAGCGAGGCAATAGATACCATATATGTCAATACAGGCCTGCTCGTGAAAAAGCCAATGGGAAAGAAGCGGGTAGAATCGGCCAGGGACAAGGTATTGAAGATCGCGCGAAAATGGTTTCCGGGGATTTTCTAATTTTCATGAGGAATAATTAGCCTTCAAAAGCCCCTGCCTTCCGCGGGGGCTTTTATTTTTTCATCACCAACGGCCCTGGAGTCACAATGAAAAATCTCGGTTCGAATGTCTGTTGGTTTAGGTTAGCGTCTGAAAAGGAGATTATTTCAAAAAGGTTTATCCTTGTTAACTAACCCATAAGGTGGATAAGGTTCTGTACGGGTAATTATCTATGCTAAACGCCTGCCTACCGAAGCGATAGCGCTGGCAGGCGTATATAATTCGCCTACAGAACCTAAAGAAGCGAAACAGATGAATCATCGAAATCATTTAATCAATGGCAATCAGTGGTTCGGACAATTTTATTGACCATGAAAATAGCGTATTACATCACTTCCCACGGTTACGGACATGCCCTGCGCTCGGCGGTTATCTGCAATAAGTTTTCGCGCGATGTTGAATTGGTGTTCCGCACAAATGTTCCGGAGGTCTTTTTCAAGCAGGAAGTTCATCGGCCGTTTATCCGCGCACCGGCGGAATTCGATTGCGGCTGCATCCAGACCGACGGGGTGACCGTTGACATCGGTCGTACGGTCGCGACCTATATTGACCGTGCCGATAAAAACGCCAGAATTCTTCCCGATGAAGTGCAGTGGTGCGTTGAAAACAAGATCGACGCCATTGTCAGCGATATCGTGCCGTTTGCCTTTGAGGTGGCCCATGTGGCCGGCATCCCATCGATTGCCGTGACCAATTTTACCTGGTGGGACGTTTATGAAGAATATTGCGCCGCTTTTCCGCGTTTCGCGCCCTATGTTGACACAATACGGCGCCAATACAGCCTTTCCGACATGCTCCTGGAATTAATGGCCGCACTGCCCATGGAGTATTTCAAAAAAAGAAAAACCGTTAATCCCGTCGGGCGGGTTGGAGAGAATATTCGGAACAGAATTTTATCGAAATATTCTTTGGGAAAAAATCAACGACTTGCATTGATCTATACGGGCAATTTTGGAATGGACGCGATTGATTGGAAAAAACTCGAAGGATTCGCGGATTGGGAATTTCTCGGTTTATATCCCCTGCCCGGTTCACCTTTAAATTATCACCGCATCTCCAAATCCGATTTTCGTTATCAGGATTGCATCGCCTCGGTTGACCTGATGATAAGCAAGATCGGCTATGGAGTGTATGCCGAATGTCTTCTCAACGGCACTCCGATACTATATCTGCCACGTGAGGGATTTGCCGAACATCCCGTGCTTGACCGGGCAATTGTCAAATGGGGAGGGGGGATTTGTTTGCCGAAAAATGATTTCTACGGGCTCAATTGGGATTATGCATTAAAAAAGATTTCTTCTTCAAATCGACCAACGCCCATCAAGTCTGACGGCGCGGAAGTTTGCGCGCGAGAAATTGAACAATTATGCCGCGCCCGTGTGTAATCCGCCTTGACAACGGTATGTTTTTAATATACCATAAAGAAAAATGGTTTTAATAAGACCTTACTTTACACTATACTTGTAATCCGCTTAAAGGCGGATAAGTTACTTTAAGCGTGCCTTTACTAAATAGTAAAGGAGCTAAAGTATCTAACATCTTCGATCACTTATAAAAAGAAAGATGACCTCGTGGCAAATCCTTTGGCAAGTTTTATCCCCGTCGAAGAACGAAGTGACGGCGTTTATATAAAAGTCACCCGGGAGTCGGCGGCAGCCCTTAAGGTTGACTTGATGACCAAGGCCCTTCAGGCGGCGTTGGTGACCAATTATGATGCTGCAAAAATACAGGACGTTATCCAGCATGCCCGAGGCGCTTTTGAAAGAATCGGCCCGTCATTTGAATATTATAATGCCGAGCTCGAGCACTATGTGGACGTGGCGATAACGCCCATGAAAGCGGTCATGAAACTCAGTTCGAGCTGCTTGACCGACAATGTCAAACCGACGGCCGGTGCGCTCGTCTATTGCCTTAATAAAAAAAGCGTGAGCTACGGAATAAAAACCGACATAATCGGCAGCGTCGTCCATGATGTTATTTTTGATAAGGAAGTGGTGATTGCCGAGGGGAAAAATCCCACCGCCGGCCAGGACGCAAAAATCGCGATGGAAGTCGACATCGACCATAATTTCAGGCCCCAGCAGAAAACGGACGGGACGGTTGATTATCGTAATATCAACACGATCACCCTTATAAAAAACGGGCAGGTCATCGCGAAGAAAGTCCCCGCGACAAAAGGGGAGCCCGGCTGGTCGGTCACAGGCCAGGAAATAGAGGCGGCTCCGGGAAATGACATAAAATTTACCGGAGGCAAAAATACGCGTATTTCCGATGATGGCACGTATCTGCTCGCGACCAAGAACGGTTACGTTTTTAAGGAAGGCGAGGTCATCCACGTTGGCGACGTGCTGCCGATTCCCAAGGACGTTGATTTCAGCGTCGGAAACATAAAGTATACCGGCGACGTGCATATCAAGGGCGGCGTAATGCCGGGGTTTACCGTGGAGACCGAAGGCAACATCCTTATCAACGGGCAGGTCGAGTCCGCCCGTGTCCTGTCAAGGAATGGAACGGTCGAAATCCAAAAAGGGATCATTGGAAAAGGCGATACATTTGTTTCTGGGAAAAACGGCATAAAGACCGAATTCGTACAGGAGGCGGTCCTTGGTTCGCAGGGGACGATATGCGTTAATAAGTTTTGCATCCATACCGAGGCCACCTGCAATATTTTCGAAATGAAAGATCCTCATTCCAACCTTATCGGCGGCACCATCAGGGCATTCACCCATATTGAAGCATACCATGCGGGCAATGACAAGGGCATCGTGACAAATCTGTCGCTTGTTGACAAAAACGAACTTGCCAACAGGGAAAAGCTGAAAGAACTTGAGACGTTGCAGAAAAAACTGGCCGAAGCGCTGGAGCCCGTCAAGAAACAGCTTAAGACCAAAGCGGCGATTCTAAAGAAAATGGGAAGCACATCGGACCGTATGGCCGGAGAGCTCAAGAAATGGTTGAACATGTATAATGACCTGACATTAAAAATGAAATATGTCGATAAAAATATTGCCGAAATAAAAATAAAATTAAAAAATCCGGCCACCTGCGACGGGTACATAAAAATCCTGGGCGATATTTTCCCCGGTTCGACCGTGAGCTTTTTTGGCGTCGCCAAAACCATAAAAGTCACGATGACCAATAAAACATTCAGGATGAAAGACGGATCGGTTGATTCAGAAGGATAAAAGCATGGACGAACCAGCGGCATTGAAAATCGAAAACAAAGCGGACTTTGTGTGGATCACGCTCCCCGATTCCGTAAACATGGACACGTACAAAGTGATTGAGGAAAAAATCGAGTCCAGATTGGACGCGGCATACGTGCGTGTCGTGCTTGACCTGTCAAAAACAAGCAATCTTTTCAGTTCGGGCCTGGGGCTTATTATCCGGGTCCGCAAATGGGTTGCCAAATCCAACGGTTTTATTTGTCTTGTCAATGTTTCCCGTAAAATTCGCGCGATCCTCGAAACGGTCCACCTTGACAAAGTGTTTACCATTTACGCCACCGATGTTGAATTTGAAATTTCACAGGAGGAAATTTTTAAAAAACGCCTGTTTGGAGACACGTTCGGTTTCGTATGCGTAAGCCGTATTGAAAACGGGATGTACCGGATAAACCTTTCCGGCCATATGACTGTGGACCAGAACCTTTCGATCATCAATAATTTCAAGCCCGATTATAAAATAATGTACCACGTATTCGACTTTACGGGTCTGGACGTGATCGACAGTTCGGGCGCGCATATTTTAATGAAATTACTCATGAATATCAATCAGCATGATGGAAAAAGTATAGCCTATGGCGTCAACGACACGGTGACGTCTTTGGCGGAGATTTTAGGCATGAACGAGTTTTTGCATTTTTGTGAAGATGAACGTTCGGCGTTGGAAAGTGTTAAAAAACTGTAAAAAAGCGTCGTGTGCACATAATGAAAAGTAAAGAGGCTTCCGGTGATTTTTGCCGGAAGCCTCTTTTGCGTTGTTAAGCGTTATCTGCTCAACTTCGCCGTGGTTTGCCTGACTGATTTAATTATCGTAATAAAGTTGAAATTCATGGGGATGCGGTCGTAAATGCATCTCATCAATTTCCTTTTCTTTTTTCCATGTGATCCAGGCATCGATCATGTCTTTCGTGAACACTTCTCCCTGAGTGAGAAAATCATGATCTTTTTCCAATGCCGCTATTGCTTCTTCCAGCGAACCGGGTGCCGTCGGCGTTTTCGAGAGCTCTTCAGGGGTCATTTCATAAATATCACGATCAAGCGGGGCGCCCGGATCGATCTTGTTTTTAATTCCATCGACAGCTGCCATGAGCATGGCTGAAAAAGTCAGATAGCCGTTGCAACTGGGATCCGGACACCGGAATTCAACACGTTTTGCTTTCGGACTTGGTGAGTATAGGGGTATTCGGCATGCGGCAGACCGGTTACGGGCCGAATAGGCAAGATTCACCGGCGCTTCAAAACCGGGTACCAACCGCCGGTAGGAGTTCGTTGTCGGCGCCGCAAAGGCAAGGATCGCCGATGCGTGCTTTATCAAACCGCCTATTGAATAGAGCGCGATCTGACTCATGCCCGCATATTTATCTCCCGCGAACAATGGTTTCCCATCTTTCCAAAGAGAAAAGTGCGTGTGCATTCCGGAGCCGTTGTCCTGAAAAACCGGCTTGGGCATGAATGTCGCCGTCTTGCCGTGGCGTTTGGCCACGTTCTTGACTATGTACTTGCACCACATAAGCTGGTCGGCCATCTTGACGAGCGGTGAGAAAAGCATGTCGATTTCGGCTTGCCCGGCAGTGGCGACTTCATGGTGATGTTTTTCCACGACAATCCCGATTTTTCGCATTTCTTCAACCATTTCAGTCCGGATATCCTGTTGGGTATCTGACGGACTCACAGGAAAATAACCGCCCTTGTACGCTATTTTGTATCCAAGATTTGGGTTTTCAATACGAGCGGAATTCCATGATCCTTCCGAGGAGTCGATGAAATACATCCCGGTGTGCTGATTTTGTTCATACCGGACTTCATCGAAGATAAAAAACTCCGGTTCAGGTCCGAAATAAGCGGTGTCCGCATAACCGGTTTTTTTCGCGAATTCGGCTGCTTTTCGGGCAATATGGCGAGGATCGCGATTATATTCTTCGCGGGTAATAGGATCGACGATGTTGGCAAGAACGCTTACGGTAGGCTTGGCGAAAAAAGGATCCATTACCACAGTGTCAAGATCTGGAACGGCCATCATATCGGACTGGTCAATCGGTTTCCAGCCCCTGATTGACGAACCGTCAAAACCGAGGCCTTCGGAAAAGGCCTTTTCGTCCAAATATTCCACCGGGAAGGTGCAATGCTGCCATGTTCCCAGAAGATCGACGAACTTCAAATCGACCATTACTGCGTTGTTTTTTTTGGCAAAATCGAAGAAGTCTTTTGGTGTGGCCATACCGTCTCCTTTTTTGTTAAATGTGAATTTATTGTCTCATGACTAAAAAATCTTAATTTTTGAAATTAACAATTAAACGCAAGATCTATGCCATAAATGCTTCACTGGAATAAGCATCCCTTTAACAATTGATTCTAATGATAATTTGAAAAAAAGCGTATTATAGCAACAAGCAAGAAATTACATTTTTGTACCAAACGCCGCGCAGAAATACATTTTTGTATCGCCGTATATTTTCTTTAGCAAAATCAGCCACGAAGCGGTGGTCGGGTACTTTGAATGAGAGTCGGGTCATCTTTTTTCCGGTGGATCTGGAAATGTGGCCCGATCTTTGCGGTTTGATTAAATAAGTAAATTCAATACGCATCAATGTAGTATTTTTAGGCGGTTCCATCTAAAGCCGGACCAGAGAAGGTATCGAGATAATCGCGGAAAATAAATGAATAGGAGAATAATGCAAGAGCAAGGAATGTACGATCCGTTTTTTGAGCACGACAGCTGCGGCGTGGGATTCGTGGCCCACATCAACGGCAAGGTGTCACATCAGATCGTCGAGGACGGAATGACCATACTGCGGAACCTGGAACACCGGGGCGCCATCGGCGGAGACCTGAAAACCGGTGACGGGGCGGGTATGCTTACCCAGATACCGCACACGTTTTTCTGCAAAGAATGCAAAAAACTCGGATTTGAGTTGCCTGCTCCAGGGTTGTATGGAATTGGAATGCTTTTCGTGCCGCTTGAAGAGGCCGCCCGGAAACGTGTAAAAAGCATTATTAAGAAAACCGTTCACTTTAAAGAAGGGAAAATCCTCGGATGGCGCACGGTTCCTGTAAATCCCG
>Ga0182027_10003764_pt1 | contig 23801 bp, 20 predicted proteins | sample 712E1DmetaG_FD_121300 | JGI IMG/M metagenome (GOLD analysis project Ga0182027, IMG submission 121300) | Permafrost microbial communities from Stordalen Mire, Sweden - 712E1D metaG (Illumina Assembly) | ecosystem: Environmental > Terrestrial > Soil > Wetlands > Permafrost | place: Sweden... | reverse complement strand
TAAGCCCTGCCAGTAGGAACCTGGCAGGGCTTATCCATTTATGATGGAGTGTACATAAGCCATTTAAGGCACTCGGCGCGGGGTCAATTGTCAAACGGGGTTCTTATGTGTACTGTCCGCCGCATGGGTTTAAATCTCGCTGTTCAAGGCTGTCAGAAGCCCTGCTCGGCGAGGGTATTCGCGAAGCACTCCAGAAAGGAGCCTGACCCCGCCGAACACTGACCGCAAGGTCTCCAATTGTGTCTTACGTTTTATGTCTCCTGCACCCTTCCCTCTTCCCCCTCGCCCATCGGGAGAGGGTCGCGCAGCACTTCCGTGTTCTTCGGAAGCGAGGGTGAGGGCCAGATGGCAACCGCGTGCAATCCATCATTGGTTCCACAACGACCACATTCATCGACCATGTTCAGATAATGACTACACGCATTCCCCTTCACAACCTCATACTCACCAACGCTTCCAACAAAACGAGCCGATACAAAATACTGCAACCTTGCACCCCTTACATTACCTCCCTCGATTCCTCAAATCATCCATGACACCATGATCCACGACCCATGATCCATTAACCAATTCACAATAACCAATTCACAATAACCATTCCCCATTCACTGTATCCCATTTCCCATCCTCTTGAATAATGTGGCTACACGCATTCCCTTTCACAACCTCATACTCATCAACGCTACCAGCAAAACAAGCCGATACAAAATACTGCAACCTTGCACCCCTTACATTACCTCCCTCGATCCCTCAAATCATCCATAACCCCATGATCCATTAGCCGAGGCAATCTCAAGTCGCCATCGGCTGCTTCTGCGCCAAGTGGCGCAGAAGTGTATTACTGTATTCATCCAACCATTTCCCATTCCTGATTCTCAAATCGTAAATCTAAAATCTCCTTCATCCTTTGTAATTCATTCTTTCCCATCCTCCAAGTCTATCTTGGCTACACGCATTCCCTCTCACAACCTCCTACTCACCAACGCTTCCAGCAAAACGAGCCAATACAAAATACTGCAACCTTGCACCCCTTGCGTTACCTCCCTCGCCTCCTCGAATCATCCATGACACCATGATCCACGACCCATGATCCATTAACCATTTCCCCTTCACCATTCACTATTTTCCATCCCCGCATTTCTCCTCCGCGCCAATCCGTCAAATCTGTGTCATCCGTGTTCTATCTCCCCATTTCCCATTCACTTTTCCCGATTCTCAAATCGTAAATCTCCTTCATCCTCCATAATTCATCCTTCATCCTTCCCCATTTCCCCTACTCGGACTATTTTCCTCTTTCAACTCCGCATCCTCCAAAATTAGCATCCAAAACGAGGAACGAATACCGATTTTCTAATATTCTCCCATCTCCCCGCCCATGCGTTTCCCCGCCTCAAAACCCTCCTCCCGCCTCATAAAACCCCTCATTCTTAACCTTTTCCTTGCCATTTTCGCTCATTTGCTTTAGAATCTTACCCATCGAGGGCCATTCATCGCCTCCCTACCCTTGGGTGGAGAGGTATTCGTTTTATTCGTTTTCGGAAAATTTTTTACTCAAAAATCAGGCTGGTTTTCCCGGCTTGCAGTCGCAATCCTCACACGCTTCGACTTCGGTCTATAGGCCTCGGTAGCCTTAAGAATGGGAAAGAGAATAAGCGTAACCTGCGTCAAGACAAGAGAGGTATACTTTTTCATTATATAATACCCACGGTCACAAATTGCGCTTTCCACCTTTTGAAAAAGGGTAATTTGTGACCGAGTGCGGTATAGGTGACCCATGACCCTTTTCTTCGACTCGATGACCGCTGTAAAAACGGAACTGAACAAACAAAAATACATTGCGTCGGATGAGATTTCGACGATCGTATACCTGGCGCAAAAGCTCGGCAAACCGCTCCTGACCGAAGGGCCGGCGGGCGTGGGGAAAACCGAACTAGCCAAGGCCATCGCCGGCGCCACCGGACGCGAGCTGATCCGCCTGCAATGCTATGAGGGCCTGGATGAATCCAAGGCGCTCTACGAGTGGGAATATTCGAAGCAATTGCTTTATACGCAGCTCCTGCGCGATAAATTGAACGATACGCTCGGCAAGGCGGGATCGTTGGCGGAAGCCGCCGACCAACTGGCAAAAGAAGAGGATGTATTCTTCTCGGACCGCTTCCTGCTTCAGCGTCCCCTGCTCAAAGCCATCCTGAGCGAAGAGCCAACGGTCTTGTTGATTGACGAGATTGACCGCGCCGACGCGGAGTTCGAGGCCTTCCTGCTTGAAGTGCTGAGCGATTTTCAAGTGAGCGTGCCTGAACTGGGGACGTTGACCGCCAAGCATAGACCCTTCGTGGTGCTGACCTCCAACAACACGCGCGAACTATCCGATGCTTTAAAGCGGCGCTGCCTGTATTTGTTCATTGATTATCCATCGCTGGAGGAAGAACTGGCGGTGGTGCGCTTGAAAGTACCCGAGTTGAATCCGAAGCTGGCACGGCAGGCAGTGGAATTCGTGCAGAAACTGCGCAGGAACGATCTGCGCAAGTCGCCGTCTATCAGCGAGACGCTGGACTGGGCCAATGCACTAGTCTCGCTCAACGCTAAGAACATTGACAAGCAGACGCTCGAAGACACGCTCTCGGTCTTGTTGAAGCACGAGGCTGATCTGCAGAAGGCAAAACGCACGATCATCAATCCGCCGCCACCGCCGACCATCCCGCCAAGAACGAGGCCGGATGATTTTGGAAGATACTCAGGAAATTAACAAATCATTCACCACAGAGATCGCAGAGTTCACGGAGAAGAACTCTGTGTTCTCGGTGTGCTCTGTGGTGAAAAATTAACTATCCAACTATTTTTATCCACTCCAATATTTAATAGAACCAGGATCAGATTATGGAATCCCGCATTTTACAGTTAATTTCGGCGTTGCGAGCCAGCGGGGTGCGCGTGTCACTGGCCGAGAGCAGTGAAGCCTTTTCCGCAGTAGACTTGATGGGCATACAAGACCGCGAGCATTTCCGCTTATCCCTGCGTGCGACCCTCATTAAAGACATCCGCGACCTGCCGGTCTTCGATAAACTGTTCTCGCTATTCTTCGGCACAGGCCAGCCGCCGATGATGGGCGGAAACCCAAAAGACAACCTGACGCCGCAGGAAGCGCAAAACCTGGCGGAGGCTTTACGACAGTATACCGAGCAACTGCGCCAGCGGATGGAACGATTGATGAACGGCGAACCGCTATCACGCGAGGAACTGGAAGCGCTCGGTCAAATGGTCGGATTGAACAACAGCGGCGGTCTGCGTTATCAAAACTGGATGGCGCAGCGCATGATGCGGGCACTGTCTTTCCCGGAAGTCCAGGAGGCGCTGCGCGAACTTATGGAACAACTTCGTGAGATGGGGATGAACCAGGAACGCGTCGAACAGCTGCGCGATCTCATCCAGCAGAATATGCAGGGAATGCAACAACAGATCCAACAATTCGCAGGCGAACGGCTCGCCGAGAATTTGAGCGAGCAGCCGCCCAATGAAAATATGGACGGTCTGATGAACCGCCCGTTCAGCGCGCTCTCGGACGCGGATAAAAAACTTCTGCAGCGCGAAGTAAAGCGCCTGGCAGCGGCACTACGGACGCGCATCGCACTGCGGCAGAAACGCGCCAAGAGCGGACAGCTCGATCCGAAAGCGACCATCCGCGCCAACCTCAAATACCAGGGCGTGCCAATGGTGATCAAACACCGGAACCGCGTGCGCAAGCCCAAGCTGGTGGTCATCTGCGACATCAGCACCTCGATGCGCTTCTGCTCCGAGTTGATGCTTAGTTTCCTTTTTGCAGTGCAAGGGCAGGTTCGCAAGACAAGCGCCTTCGCGTTCATAGACCATCTCGAATACATCTCGGACGAATTCACCGGCTCCAACGCGGACGAGGCGATCACCTCGGTGTTATGGCGGATGCCCAGCGGATACTACAACACCGATCTGGGCTGGTCGCTCAACGATTTCAACAACGAGTACATGGATACGCTCAATGGGCAGACGACGCTGATCGTAGTGGGCGACGGGCGTAACAATTACAACGATCCGCGTGTGGACCTGTTCACGACCATGTCCCGGAGGGCGGAGCGCACGATCTGGTTGAATCCCGAACCTCCCCACTTATGGCACGGTGACAGCGACATGCCCAAGTATGCGCCGCTGTGCAGTAATGTGTTGAAGGTCAGCAATTTGAGGGAACTGGCAGAGGCGGTTGACTCATTCCTGGCGGGATAAACATTCCTGAATCCCTGCTTCACTCCTTCTGAACCTCGTGATACTATCTTCGACCCTTCCCGCGCCGAAGCAGCCAACGGCGAACAGGTGCAACATATTGCGCCCCTGCAGGACTACAGGAGGCCACCTCGGCTAGTCAGCGCGATTAGAGATTGGAATTATGACAACATCCTCTTCAAACCCAATTTACTCTTATAACTTCACGATTCCCGAATCCGCGATAGACGAGAACGGGCACGTGAACAACGTGAGCTATGTGCAATGGATGCAGGAGGCGGCCATGAGGCATTTCGAGTTCCTGGGAGGCGTGCCGCCGATGCGCGCCGCAGAGGGCACATGGTTCGTGCATTCACACAAGATCGAATATCTATACCCGGCCTTTGCGGGCGAGGAATTGGAAGTCCGCACGTGGATCGCGGATGTGCGGCGTGTAAGGTCGCTGAGAAAATATGAATTCATCCGGAAGGGGGACGGCAAGGTGTTGGTCAAAGGTGAAACGGATTGGGTCTTTATCCATGCCGGGAGCGGGCGGCCGATGGCAATCCCCGATGAGATTATAAAAATATTTCCGCACTTTTCAAAGGAATAAGAAATTAACAAACAGAACAGACTGCACCCGTGGAAGGCGCAGCCTGTTCCATGTAACGAACCATTTACGGCGAAACGCTGAACGGCACTTCGCCCACTTTAGTATCCGACATGTAAACATCCACGCGATATTGTCCTATCGGCCAATTAGCGGTATTGGTCAAATGAAAAAGAAGCGTGGAGCTGCCTGACGTATAGGTCTCATCCACGGTCTTGAAAGGTAAATTTGGATCATGCCCGGGAACGTTGAAAACATACCAGCGCGTCTCGAATACTGTACCAGCCGGGACACCGTTGACATCAAAAAGCAAATTGAAGGCATCGGTGGGAGCGAAGGTGGCGATCTTACTCGCACCTTGATTATCTTTGGACATATAGAAGTTGGATACCTTGGGAGCCGGCGTGCAAGCCGCTAATGAAAACAGGATGGCGATCAAAGAAAACAAAACGAATAAGTTTTTATTTTTCATGGTTCATCTCCTCTGATTGGGTCGTCTTATGAGACTTCGACGTAAATCCTTTTATTGAGGGCGCCTTTGCTCTTGTAGTCTACCACACGGATCTGCCCTACCTCGGATGTGTTATTGACATGGGTGCCGCCATCGGCCTGCAGGTCAAGTCCCACGATTTCAACAGTGCGGACCTGCTGGATGCCTGCGGGCAGGAGATTGATCTTGGTGCGGATCAAGTCGGGGATTTGGAAGGCTTCGTCTCGCGGCAGGATCTTGACACGCACTGCGCGTCCAGCCTTGACTTCACGATTGACGGCGGTTTCAATCACGGTGACCAATTCCTTTTGCAAACGTTCGAACTCAAAGTCCATGCGGCCTTTCAAAGGCTCCATATCCCCGCCAGTGACCTGGGCGCCGTAATCACGGAAGACGCACCCACACAAAATATGCATGGCGGTATGAGTCCGCATCAACTGATAACGCCGATCCCAATCGAGCAGACCGTGCACGTGAGCACCCAGCGCGGGAAGATCGCCACCCAGGATGTGGAGCACATCATCGCCGGCTTTGCGAACCTTGACAACATTCAACCCGGCCAACATCCCAACATCATTGGGCTGGCCACCGCCGCCGGGATAGAACACGGTACGGTCAAGCGTGACCGCTTTTTCGTCCGGGTTGACTGCGGTTACGACCGCGTCAAACTCTTTGAGATAAGCATCTGTTTGATAAAGCAGTTCGTTCATGGCGCCTCCAATTGGAAGCCATAGTGTACAACAAAAATTAGCGTTTGATTAGAGTTTCACAACTGGCTTGACTATGCTCTTAAATCTTTGTATAGTATTTTAGAGTAATCAAGCATTTGGCACTGTTGCCCACCGCGGGCGCTGTGCCTTTTGTTTCGTCATTTTATTTTTTTCAAGGAGAGCCAATGATTCGCGTTGAGAATCTCACCAAAGATTACGGTTCACGCCGCGCCATCTCGAACCTGAATTTCGAGGCGGAGCAAGGCGAGGTGGTTGGATTCCTCGGGCCGAACGGCGCAGGCAAAACAACCACCATGCGTATCCTGACGGGCTACATGCCGCCCACCGACGGAACAGCCATCGTTGCAGGCTATGATGTGGTCGAAGAGTCGCTCGAAGTCCGCAAACGAGTAGGGTATGTGCCGGAAACCGTTCCGCTATATACCGATATGACGGCGGTGGACTACCTGCAGTTCATGGCCGACCTGCGGCGCATCCCCGATTCCAAAGAACGGGCTTATGAAACGTTGAAAATGGTCGGACTGGAGAGCCGCGCCGAAAGTTACATCGGCAGTTTGTCCAAAGGCATGCGCCAAAGAGTTGGACTGGCGCAGGCATTGATCCACCAGCCCGAAGTGCTGATCCTGGACGAGCCGACCATCGGCCTCGACCCGGCGCAGGTGGTTGAAGTGCGTAATGTCATCAAGAGCCTCGGCAAACAGCGCACCGTGCTGCTCTCCACGCATATCCTTTCGGAAGCACAGCAAATCTGCGACCGAGTGCTGATCATCAACAAGGGCAAGATCATCGCCGAAGATACACCCGAGAATTTGCAGGCGCGCCTGACGGGTTCGGAACGCGTCTCACTGCAAGTACGCGGCGAAACGGATGAACTGCCCAAGGTCTTAAGCAAGATCAAGGGCGTCCAACATGTGGAAGCAAAACCGAACGGTTCATTGGAATTCCAGTTTGCACCCGGCCAGGACGTGCGGCCCGAGGTGGCCAGGACCGTGATCAAGGCCGGTTACGACCTGCTCGAAATGCGGCCGGTCGGCATGAGCCTCGAGGAAATCTTCCTTGAATTAACGCGCGAGGACAAACCTGCGCGCCGAAATAAATAGAGGTGAGAGATGAGAAATGTTTGGGTCATTGCACGTCGTGAATACTCTAGATTCTTCACGACTTCCGTTTCGTATGCAGTGGCATTTGCCATCCTGTTGATCGTCGGTTTGATCTTTGCCTTGACGCTTTTATTTGCTAATGGTGGAGGTTTTGGCGGCTCGGCCGCACCCGATATCAAAGGTGTGACCTGGTGGTTTACTTTCCTGCTGGTATTGACCATCCCTGCTTTGACCATGCGCCTGATCTCGGATGAGCACCGCATGGGCACACTTGAACTTCTTTTGACCGCCCCTCTTCAAGACTGGGAATTGATCGTTGGCAAATGGCTGGGCGGTTTCATGTTCATCTTGAGCGTACTGGCCGTTACGCTCATATACCCGTTCATCCTGAACCTGCTTGAGACCCCTGGCATTGATCAAGGGCAAATGATCTCTGCTTATATTGGCATTATCTTGGTTTCGGCGGCCTTTCTTGGACTGGGTGTAGGTGTGTCTTCGCTATTCAACAACCAGGTTGCGGCCTTCATCGTCACCCTGGGTTTATTCCTGGTTCTCTGGTTTATGTTGGGCTTCATGTCACAAATACTCCCGCCTGGTGCAACCGATATAGTTACCTATCTTGACATGGGCGGGCATTTCAGCAACAATCTCAACGCCGGGAAAATCAACCTATCCGATATCGTTTACTACCTGAGCCTCACCGCACTAGGCCTGTTCACTGGCACCGTGGCGGTCGAAGTTCGGAGGTGGAACTAATGGCTAAGAAACAGAAAAACAAAGTCGAACGCTATGCGTTCATCGGCCTGATCATTTCAGGTGTGGCGCTGCTCGCGACCATTCTGCTGGCGCTGACAGAAGGCCTGGTGGCGCTCAAGTTCGTATCCACGCTCAATGCCAACCTCAACCTGTTGATCTCGATCTGCGGAGCTTTCGTCGTGCTCGGCATTGCGGCCTATGCCATCATGGCGCCGGGTAAACTGGTGAGCTTCTTCACCGGACGCCAGGCACGCTACGGCTCCAATACGCTGGTAATGTCGCTGGCTTTCATCGGCATTCTGGTGGTCATCAACGTGGTGACCTTCCAGAATCCGACACCCTCGGCGGATATGACCGAGGATAAACAAAACACTCTCGCGCCGCAAACCATCCAGGCCCTGAACTCACTTCCCGGTAATGTGACCGCCATCGGCTTTTTCTCGAGCCAGACGCCAAGCGATACAGCGCGGCAACTACTCACAAAATACAAATCGGCCAGCAAAGGCAAGTTCGATTTTTCATTCGTTGATCCGAATGCAAAACCGACACTTGCGAAACAATACGGAATCACCGGCGATGGAAAAATCGCTTTGGTCATGGGCAAGTTATCCCAAGTTGCCGCGTCCGCAGACGAGACCACGATTGACCAGGCCTTGATCCTGCTCATCAGCCCGCAGACACGTGTGGTGTATTTCCTGACCGGCCACGGGGAGGCGGATATTAATGGCACGGATAACACGGCCATGACCCTAGCCAAGAGCATGCTTCAAAACAAAGGCTATACCGTGAACAGCCTGAACCTGACGACCACCAACAGCATTCCACAGGATGCCAAGGCGATCATCATCGCGGGGCCAAAGACCTCCCTGCTCGACAAGGAAATGACGCTATTAAAAGGGTATGTTGCAAAGGGAGGCTCGCTGGTAGTGATGGTGGACCCAACACCATTCACCAACATAGGGACAAATCCGGATTTATTGGCCGATTATCTGAAATCTGACTGGGGCATCACATTGGATAATGATATTGTCATTGACAACGCGACCAGTAGTCCTTTAATTGCGGTTGTTGGTCCCTATAATAGCTCGTCAAGTTCAATCACACAACAAGTTAAAACTTATACCCTCATGAATCAAGCGCGCAGCCTAACGCTTAGCCAGACCTTGCCTCAAAACGTTTCACTGGTCGATTTACTCCAAACCGCACCTACTTCCCAAGCCACGCAACACATTTCCTGGGGAAAAACTGATTTTTCTTTTTTGCAAAACCAAAATACAACACTCTCTCCTGATCCTAATTCTGACATTCCGGGCCCGTTGAGTCTCGCGGCTTCCGCGGAGAACACTTCAACACATGCCCGGGTGGTGGTATTCGGCAACTCACAATTTGCCAACGATCAATTTTTTGGCGGCCAGTACTCAAACGGCGACATCTTCACCAATTCGATCGATTGGGGTTCGCACCAAGATAATTTAATCAATATCACACTGCGCACACCCATAACGCGCATATACAACCCGCCTTCGCCACTTGGCATGATCGCCATCCTGCTCGGTACCGTATTGATCATCCCCGGGCTGGTGATCGGCGCGGGCATTTTCTCATGGCTGGAACGCCGCAGAAGAGGCTAAACCATGATACGCAGAAATACATGGATTTTGCTGGTACTCTTAGTCGTAGCGATCGGCGCGGCATTTTACTTCAACCATCAAAAGAAGACAGCGGCCAGCGCGGCCACGCCGACCTCGTCCCAAACGTTCCTGTTCACTTCACAAGACGGGAACGCGACCGATATCAAAATCGCAGATACGAGCGGCCATTCGGTCGAGATTTCCCGTAACTCAACAGGCACGTGGGTGTTGAAAGCACCAACAGCAGATGCAGCGGATCAAACGCAAGCAGAGGCCGCGGCGACCCAGGTGACATCCCTGAACCTGCTTGGCAATGTGCAGATCGGTCTGCCAGATGTAGGCTTGGATAAACCTACCTATACCATGACCATCACCTTCGATAGCGCCAAGACCCATAAAGTTCTAATCGGCGCAGAGAACCCCATCGAGACCGGTTATTATGTCCAGGTGGACGGCGGAGCAGTGCAAGTCGCCGATAAATCAGGGATCGATTCACTGACCGGCATGTTGACCGCACCGCCCTACCTCGCCACACTGACGCCGACCATCACGCTCACGCCGATCCCGTCCAATACACCTACCGCGGCACCCACTTTCACGCCCGCCGCGACGAACACAGTGACAGGTCTGACCCCAACGAGCGGCACGGCTGTCTCTACAACAACAACCGCCCCATCAACCACGCCGACTCCGTAAGAGAAAATTCCGGCAACTCGTCATTGATAGATAGTGAAGAAAGGCTTAAAAACAAGCAAGCCTATTGATTTTCCGGTTAAAAAAGTGTATTCTGGATTCAAAAGCAGATCTGGAAAAGAGAATAATGGAAGTTGATAAGATCCTAATTGGCGATGAAGAAGAAGAATTCCCCGCCATTGCGCGGTTGATCGAACTGGGACGGCAGAAATCCTACGTCACGCTCGATGATATCCTGCACTTCTTCCCTGAAGCGGAACAGGATGTGGAACAGCTCGAGGAGGCCTTCTCGGCACTGCTCAGCGCGGGGATCCCCTTCGTGGAGGATACCACTCCCGGCGAGCCGACCGAAGATGAACTGGCAGCGGTGGAAGAGACCGAACCGGAAGTTGATGCTTCACTGGATGACTACCTCGCCAATATAGATACCGACGACACGATCGGCCTGTACCTGAAAGAGGTCAGCCGCGTACCACTGTTGACGGCGCAAGAAGAAGTACAACTGGCCCAGCGCATCGAGCGTGGACGTTCGGCGCGTGAGGAACTTGCCAAAGGCAACACCCCAGCCCGCCGCCGCGCCGACCTGCGGAAGCTGATCGAAGACGGCTGGGCGGCCCGCGAACATTTAATCACGGCCAACTCACGGCTGGTCATTTCGGTTGCCAAAAAGTACATGGGACGCGGTGTGCCTTTCCTCGACCTGATCCAGGAAGGCAACATCGGCCTGATCCGGGCCACGAAGAAATTCGATTACCGGCGGGGCCACAAGTTTTCAACCTACGCCACATGGTGGATCCGCCAGGCCGTGACACGCGCCATCGCCGACCAGGGACGAACGATCCGTGTACCGGTGCACATGGGCGACCAGATCAACAAGTTATTACGCGTGCAACACCAATTGACACAGCGCTTGGGGCGCGACCCCAGCGTGGAAGAACTGGCCAAGGCGCTGGATGTGCCGCCGAAAAAAGTCGAGAACATGATCCAGGTGGCGCGGCGGCCCCTGTCGCTTGAAACGCCCACGGATGATGAAGAGGATTCAGTCCTAGGCGATTTCATCGAAGACGATGAAGCGCCGCCGCCCGACGAGACGGCGACCTATAACCTGTTACGCGAACATCTCAGCGAGGTGCTGAACAGCCTGCCGCCGCGCGAGGTGCGGATCCTGCAACTGCGCTACGGTCTGCTGGATGGGCAGGCGTATACGCTGGAGGAAGTGGGACGCAAGATGGGCGTGACGCGCGAACGCGTGCGCCAGATCGAAGCACAGGCACTGAGCCGCCTGCGGCACCCGTCCATCCGGCGAAAACTGCGCGATTATCTCGGTGAATAATAAGCTCACCACGGAGCCCAAAGAGAGCACGGAGATTCTTGATTTTGTGAGCAAGAGATTCAATGACAAGAAACGCCTCATACCAATGGGGCGTTTCTTTAAAATTTATTCGCCTGCCACCACCGATCCCAAGCAAGAGTGTATCGGCCTAACTTTGCCAGCAGATCTGAATTCGCCATCTGTCCCATCTCCCTTCCACGGTCTTTATCACTTACCAACTCAACTTGAATAATTCATAAACGGCTTATCCATTATAGCCATATACGGCCAGTTTTCAAGCCGGCAGATGATTAAAAAAACTTACCGTCAGAAATCTTTTGATTCTGGCGGTGGGACAGTTTGCTTACTCTGATTACATCAGTCGAGTTGACCAATCGCCAAGTTAACAACAACCCAAATACTAACTGTGATGCTCGTGTTCCTCCGCGTAATCCGCTTCGGCCTTGGTTTTATGGATCGTCCCATCGGGATGATTGGGCGGAGAGTAGACCGTGTATAGGTTCAGCGGCGCAGTTTTGGAATTGTTGATGATGTTGTGGTATATACCAGCCGGTACGATGGCGGCTTCATTCGCATGCACAATATGTTCCTCAGCACCGTTGTTGAGGACGAATTTGGCATCGCCCGCTTCAATCCTGAAGAACTGATCTACATTCTTATGCACCTCATTGCCGATCTCCTCGCCGGGCTGAAGGCACATCAACACAAGCTGAGCGAATTTCCCAGTGTATATCACTTTGCGGAAATTCTTATTAGAAAGAGCCTGTTCTTCGATCGGACCAAAATAACCTGTCATTCGTTTAACTCCTTATATTATGGATCACTCTTAAGTCATCTTGTTGCACCAGAACGATACAAGATGGTGTGCGGTTTCCATACGATTCTAGTAAGTGACAACTCTCGGCAATTTCTTGGCTTGTTTGATCCAATCTTCAACCTGACTCATGGTGGGCATTCTGTTGACCAGATTCTTGGCCTGATTGACCTCACTCATCTCTGGGTACAAATGCTTGACCGCGCGCTTGGATAATTCAACAACCGTGTCAACGCCAGTTTTCCTAAGCAAATCAGAAAATTGACTTCCAACTCCCTTGATTCGATACAGATCAGCCATATTGACCCATTCCAGGATCGGATGATTCCCAATCCCGGTCATTGCTTCTATTTCCTTGCGGCCTTCGGCAGACGCACCTATTTTCAAAAGCGCTTCCATGGTGCGGATGCCAGCTTTTGCCAGTTTTTCAGCATGGGCTGGTCCAATTCCCTGGATGTCACCTATTTTCATATTATTCTCCTTCTCCAAAGAGTTAACTCATACCGGAACTCAAGAAGGCAGAGGGGACGACACTTTGCCTTACTATATAACCTGCCAGATTTATTCCCGGCAGGTACTATGCGGACAGATATTCAGTTGATGTCAATGAAATCCTTAGGCTATTATTTCTTCTTCCCAAACAGGCCGCCAACAATATTCTCAGCTTGTTGGACATTGGCGTCATTGCTCAGCAAGGCGTCAATTTGCGGGCCAATCGCAGCCGGCAGTTTTTTCTTTAAGAAATCGACAACAAGATTGACAATGGTTTGGGCCGTAGCCTGTGGGATGCCCGTTTTCTTGACGATCAGACTGACTAGTTCGTTCACGGTTCCTCCAATTTGAAATGTTTGGTCAGCGATTTGGATCATGGAACTCATATCTCCATATCACATATTCATGGTAGCACGAAGTGGAGCTTAATTCAACTGCCAAATATCACATACTTTATCAAGGGCGAGGCAAGTTAGGTGCCGCCTTCACGCGCTGTTCAATACGAAACACTTAAACCACGCCCCATGATGGAAGGCTGTAATGTGCAGAAAAGCTATCGTTCATACATAGTGGTATACTCCCGACGATTACTTAACAATCCACCAGTTGGGCGGGTTTCGCATTACGAGATCAACAAATTTCCAGAGATGGTACAACAAATTACTCCGAACCAATTCAGTCAGAAGAAGAACCGTGACAGAGAACATTACCAGCAACTCTACCATCCAACAAACCATCGAGAAAAATTACCGTTGGAATTTTCTGGTCAACGCGCTGGATGGAGCCAGCTTTTGGTTTGGGATGAGCTTTTTATCATCCACAGTCATCCTGCCTCTGTTTGTCAGCCACTTTACTACCAATCCCCTGTTGATCGGCTTGATCCCTTTTCTCATCACCGCCGGAAATTTTCTGCCACAGCTCTTCACGGCCAACGCGGTCGAGCGCGCACCCGTGAAAAAATTCTTTCCGGTGAACATCGGCTTCTTTCTCGAACGCGTGCCCATTCTCCTGCTAGCTCCAGCAACCTATTTTCTGGCAATCCGCCAGCCCACTTTAAGCCTGATCATTTTCTTTGTGTTGCTCACCTGGAACACCTTTGGGGCGGGCGTGATCATTGTAGGCTGGCAGGATATGATTGCGAAAATCATTCCCGTGGAAAAGCGCGGGCGATTCTTTGGCATCACGAATTTCATCGGCAACGGAACCGGCATCCTGGGCGCGCTAGCCTTACCCTTCATACTCAACAATTTCACCTTTCCAATGGGCTATGTCATTTCCTTCGCAGCCGCGGCCTTCCTGATTTTACTCTCCTGGGCGTTCCTCTCGCTGACACGCGAACCGGCGATCTACAGCAGTAAACCGCCGGTCTCTCAACTGAAATACCTGCAGTCCCTGCCCAAAATCCTGGGCAATGATCACAACTTCCGAATGTACCTGCTGGCGCAGATCATCTTTTCGCTGAGCGGGATGGCAAGCGGGTTTCTGGTGATTTATGCCGTACAAGGTTGGAAATTACCGGATGCGGAAGCCGGTGGATTCACAATCGCCGTGCAGGTTGGGTTAACCCTGGCAAACCTATTTTTCGGCTTCCTCTCCGACCATAAAGGCCATAAATTGAGTCTGGAGATTTGCATGGCGTTGAGTACACTTGCGCTGCTTCTGGCGATATTTGCGCCCAGCCCTTTGTGGTTTTTCCCGATCTTTTTCCTGCGCGGAGCCGTCTCAGCGGGCATCATGATCTCCGGCATTTCTATTGTTTACGAATTTACCGAAGCGGAGAACCGCCCCACGTACATCGGCCTCGCCAATACCATTCCGGGGGTGGCAGGCTCGGTGGCTCCATTGATCGGCGGCTGGCTTGCTGGAGCCATAAGCTACCGGTCCATGTTCATCCTTTCCGCGATCATCGGAGTGGCTGGATGGGTCTTGCTGCATTTCACGGTGCGCGAACCACGTACGGAGAACTCACCGTCAGAATACTTTTGATTCTGGCGGGACTTGTCGTTATTTAGGAAATGCGTGGCTTCACATCGCTTGCTTATCAACAACAGCCAGGGTGATTAGAGGCACCTTTCCTGTTTCGTGTGCAACCGGGGTAGCTTATTTCAAGCTTAAATTCACACTGGGGAGAGTTCAAACACGGGATGCCTGGACGCTTCAGCCAGATAAGCTTCATCCGAAGAATCGACCTTGACATCGAAATAAGGCCGGGTGACCGCCACATTTGCCATATACTTGCGCAAGACCGGCACGGCTTCTCCCGCGGATACTTCCCGAACCACCAGAGTCTCAGATTTCCCATTGCGCGTCAATGTTACTTTCCCGGCAACCCTAGCATTATAGACCCAGCCCACCAGCCCAAAGGCAGCAACCAGCCAGCGGTGTTCTCCTTCCTCGATCAGGATGACCGGAGTCGAATGCGGGATTCCAGTCTTGCGCCCAACTGTGGTCAGCAGGTAGTTCCCTTGTGGGGCAAGATGCAGGGAGAGAAATAATTTTCCTATTGAATCTGCCACATGACGCGAGGTATCCACTTTGAATTTTAAAGCCATAATGATATTCCTTCCACGTGATTATAGCAAACATCCTGAGACAATCACTCAACAGCGACCTTCTCCAAAGATTGCAGGTTTTTCCGAAGTCTGGAGACTTCGGAGTCCGCGGGTCCGCGGGTCCGCGGGACATTTGCAAATTGCGTACAATCAAGGCGATGCAGAAGATAAAGAGCAATTATAAAGTCATCCTTATCTTTATCCTGGGATTGATCGTGCGCTCCTTGGGAATTGGGACGCGACCGATTTGGTACGATAAAGCTTTTCCGTCCTGTTTTCGGAAAAGAGGCTCTCGGCCATGCGGTATGGAATCTTGGCGATAACTGGTTACATCATCCGAGCATTCGTCGCTACCTCCGCAATTATCTTGGTGAATGAAAAAATCCAACCGGAACCAATTGGTCCAAGATGGATTTTTAAGCGACCCAACCCCATAAAAAGAATTGGGCGCTCAGGTAAAGTTGCAGGAGCAAAGATAAATAAACAATAGCTCGATTCAGCCAAGGGTTCTTTCCTAAAACACCCCATAGAATGAACACCGGAAATACGACCAGCATATAACGCGACATGCTGACAAGTGGTTGCGTGGTCGTCATTCGGAACATCGGCGCCAAGAACATGATAATTGAATACAGCGTGTATTCAAGGGACAGCTTTTTCCAAAACACACACATTATGGCACCAAACCCCAGCGTGACAATCAGGTTGAATATATCAATAAAGCTACTGCGCCCAGTCGCCAGGAGAGATAGTGAGGCGAAGATATTATTCCACGGCAGGACGAATTTCGCATGCAATTCATCTTGATAAGTGCCAATAAGCGATAGGTTAGTAGAAACAAGGAAACTTAAAGTGGAAAGTGGCATAGCTAGAAAAGGAATGCCATGTAACAAATATCGCATTGAATTTAACGGTTTAGCCATGAAACTTGAAACCTGTGCCTTCCTAGCTTGCATTTGCTCCCAAAGCATAAAAGCCAAGGGCACGATAAGCAGCACGCCCTGCAAGCGCGTCAGCGCCGACAGGACTCCAAAAATCGCGGCTAATTCCCAACGGGACCGATGAGCATAATAAAAGGACATGAGAGACAAAAATAGAAAAAGGGATTCGGTATAGACCGTTATCAAAAAAAATGCGGAGGGAAATATAAGCAGGTATAACACAGCCCGACGGGCAGACTGAACATCAAAAAGGGTAGCGGCTATTTGATACAGGAGATACAGTGCACCGATCAAAGCTAAGTTGGACAGCAAGAGACCAGCCCAGAAATCGCTACCTAATAATTTTCCAAATAAACACATTAGGAATGGATAAAGCGGGAAAAAGGCCGTACTTCCACCGATCGAATAACCTGTGTTTGAAATTCTTAAGTACCAGTTTGCATCAAATCTTTGCCAGATCGAAATTAATGACGGAGATACGGCAGATACGCCTTCATATGGAAAAACATCCTCCGCAGTAAATTTACTTTCAGCCAAATGTTTGCCTTTAAGATCGCCAACTATGGATGTGCCTGTACGGAAATCCCAGAGACTGCGGGTCTGCAAGTCAGTAACCATAATGGGGTTAACTGCCTGAAATTCAAGCAGGCGACCATCAACAACAGAAGAGTATACATAACCTTGGCTTGTGCTTAAGTCAAAAATGGATATATATGGTTCACCAAATAATATGCCATTGTGAATTGCCAGTGGGAATATGGTTAGTATGACTGCCCCCCAGACAAAATACAGGATACGGAATCCCAAATAAGCCTCAATCGCAAACTGCCATCCAATCGAAAGACGGGCCCAAAGAGTGAAAGGAGATATACTCTTCATAAATTCAAACACATGATCGGCTACATTCTAGCACACAACCTCAGCTGCTGAATTCTTAATAGCCCAACAGTCCGGATAAGATCACTTCAACTTCACCATTATCCGAGTTTCATTAACTTCATTACATTAGTGTAATCCAGTCGAATAAGAAATTGTGTACAATCAGCATAACACAATTTTAAAAATAAACTTTAAGGCAACCTGTCTGAGTTACGATGAGGCCTTTGCTGGCCAAGACGATAGGATGATTTTCTCTATATAAAAGCAACATTAAACGCCATGATCACCGAAAAGTTCAGAAAAGCTCATTTTCTAATATCGAGGCAAAACATACCTCTGATCTTCATTGAGATGTTGATATGGATCGTTTCCGTCGGAGGGATAGCTTTCTTATGGAATAAGTGGTTGATATCAGGGCCGTATGGACCCTATCGCTGGATTGGAATGGATTTTGTGCCTTATTGGGTAGGTGTTCGGCAAATGATCCACGGGATAAGCCCATATGGAATAGGGACAACATTGAAGATTCAACAAGCCGTCTATGGCGGCTCGGCGATCAACGTCGATCCAATGATGTTTGTCTATCCGGCTTATATGTTTATCCTTGTTGCCCCGTTAGGGTTATTACCACTCAACTGGGCGGTTGCCCTGTTTGCAGGGACGCTTACATGGGGATTGATTAATCTGATTCTGGTCCTTGCGTTTCAATGGAGTAAGGACTTTTCCCATCGCGCATTATTGGGCACTGTACTCGTGATTGGAAGCCTGCCTTTTTTTGTTATTTCAATTTCAAAGGGACAAATAGGTTACTTGGGCATGGGCGCCCTGTTTATCGCGTGGCGATTCTGGGACCGAAAGCCATTTTTGTCAGGAGCTTTGCTGGGATTGGCGATAATGAAGCCCACCGCCATAATTGTCCCAGTGATCGGTTATTTGCTTTGGTCTTTGGTAAAAAAGAATTTCATTCCGATATTTGGTTTCCTTTTTACGTTAATGATCCTCATGGTCGGGAGTTTACTTGCTGTAGGCAATTGGATCCCATCCTATCTCGATGTTTTGAAAACCGGAGGCGGAGCGCCAGTCATTTGGAGCTTGCAAGCTTTGGTTTATCCATGGAATATCGTATACATCGTCTCCGTTATGGCACTGTTGATCTACGCGGTCAGAATCTCAGTTCATCAAGGCGACCATAATTTATGGATGTCGGCTTTCATTTTGGCAGGAATCGCTTTCTTCCCCATGCGCTGGATCTACGATCTGTTCCTTGGAATTCTTATTCCTTCCCAGGAAAAGGATTTATCTTCACTTTCTATTTTAAGTGTAAGCTTAGCTGTGATATCTCCGTGGTTGCTTATCCTGTTTCCGGAATCCTCGAGATGGAATTTTGCTGCAATAATGATCCCATTGGCATGGTCGTTAAGCTTGATAACAATGGTCGCCCGTCGCAATAATATTCCAACACAATGAATAAATTAAAGTTTTCAGTCATCGGAAAAACACAAACCTTACTGGAATTCCTTGTTCCCGTATTGGTCTTCATCATCCTGACACGCACACCGCAGGACTCGGATATGTGGTGGCACCTGCGTGCCGGACAAGATATGTGGCAATCGAAATCCATCCTGCTGACCGACACATTCAGCTATACGCGCGCGGGACAGCCGTGGGTCAATGCGTTCTGGATCTCGGAGATCGTTTTCTATCTTTCCTACAAATTGGGAGGATTCCTAGCGCTCACGAGCCTGGTGGCACTGACCGGAGCGATAACCTTCTATTTCCTATACCGGCGGATGGAGGGCAATCCCATTATCAACGCCTTCATCGTCGTACTAGCCGTACTCACAGCAGCGCCCATCTGGAGCCCGAGGCCGCAAATCTTTTCCTTCCTAATCCTGGCGCTGCTGGACGGTTGGTTAAGCAAGATCCAGAAAGGGGGTCAAAAATGGCTGTGGCTGTTGATCCCAATCTTTGCGCTCTGGGCCAATATCCACGGCGGATGGATTTGGGGATTCTTATTGCTGGCTGCCCATATTGCCGGGATGGCGCTCAATAATCTCACCAAGGAAAATCGGGGAAACGCAGAGAATTGGAAATTCCTGCTGAGGCTGGTATTTTGGTCGGCGGTCGCCGTTCTGGCAATCGGCTTGAATCCGAACGGGATTTCGATCTGGCGGCTGCCTTTTTACACAGCCAGCGTCTCGATGCAAATCCAGGAATGGGCCTCGCCGGATTTTCACCTGCTCGAATTCCAGCCGCTGTTGTGGATGGTATTCCTGCTTGTGATCACCGCCGTACTGGCGAAGCCGAAAACCAATTGGGCGACCCTCTTCAAAGTGCTCGGCTTTGCCTACCTGACCTTCGTCTCGGCGCGCAGCATCGCGGTGTTCGCAATCATTGCTGCGCCGGTCCTGGCGGAATGGGCAAACGCGGCCGTAGAAAATATAAAAACAGAACTCGCCATCCATATTGAAACAAGTGCGGGCCCGCTGTTATCGGAAAAAACAAATTTGGTTTTGAACAGCGCCCTGCTGTTCGTCATCGGAGTAACCGCACTAGGCCGCGCCAATCTCGTATCCACGCCGACGGAAGTGAATAAGAACGTACCGCTTGGGGCGGTGCAATGGCTAAAGGAATATCAAATCGGCGGCAATTTATTCAATTCTTATAACTGGGGCGGATACCTTACCTGGGCGTTGCCGCAGACTCCCGTCTTCATTGACGGGCGCGCCGACCTGTATGGAACCGAATTGATAAATGAATGGTGGAATGTGGCCGATGGCACACCGCAAGGTCTTGCCGTTCTCGATCAATGGAAGATCCAAACCATACTGCTGGAGCCAAGCTGGCCCGTCATTAAAATCCTGCCATCCATGGGCTGGCGGGAAGTTTATCAGGACAACATGGCGGTCATATTCATCAAACAAAAATAAGCTATTTGCGCGCGAAGATGGCCGCGCTGTTATTTTCAAAGACGAGGGTGTAGTCGGGGCTACCTCTCAACAGATACAAAAGCAAGCCCGAGGTCGGATTATTCTTGGTGGGTTTTTGAATATAGAGATAATCAAACGCGAGATGATCCGAAGATGCCCAGTTCTCAACGCAAGAGGGAGCAGAATTGAGACAGGATTGCAATCCATCCAAACTGCCAAGAAAAGGGAGGAAGCCTTTTCCGAGGAGCCATTCCCGACCCTGAACCGTACTCTGACTGGTACGCAGAGAATAAACCGGAAACCATTCGACAACCGGATCGTTCAACGGATCAGGCCGCCCGGTGATCACAACAAAGCGGCTTTGAGTGGGAGTGTTACTAGCCACCCAAGTCATCGCAGAGCGATCCTCCGGTGAGACGACATAATTAGTGAGACTAAAATCATAGATGAGCGCGCCGATCAATGCAAAAAACAGAACATAACTGAGGGCAATTTTCGCCACGCGCCCTTGAGCGAGGGCTTCCATCCAATCGTGCGCATCCAGCTTCTGCCTTAACTCGAGCGAGGCGATACCGGGAATCACCAGATCAGAAAGGGCGATTCCGCCAAGAACTGCCAGCGGGATGGCGGCGATGGCCGTGGCGCTGCGCGGTTCGACAACAAACGGAACCAAGACCCATACTGGCAGGAACCAATCGCGGCGCGCCGATTGAACTGCAAAGCCGATCAAGCCCAGCACCGTCAAAATTGTGGCAAAGCGCTCCTCGGTAAAATCAAAGGTGATCCAGGGAAGCCAGAACAATGCGTTATGCCCGCCGGTACTAAGCGCGGATTGAAACGGCGCAAAGCCATGCTGAAATAAGACGGTTCCCCACCAGGGAGAGGTAAGCAGGATCACACCCAGGGTAACGAGCAAGGCATCACGCAAGCCGCGCGAGGTTCGACCTTTGAAAAGCCAAATCAAGGCACACGCCGCGGCAGTGTGAAGCCCAGTTTCGGGATGGCTGAGGATGGCGCCCGCACCGAACAAGGCAGTCAGCACAAGATACTTCGGCGCGCGTTGAGTGAATAAAGCCCAGGATGATGCACAGGCCAAAAGGAGGAAGAGCAAGCCAAAAGACCGGCTGAGACCGCCGCCCATCACATACCACGAAAAAAGGCGCGGCATCAAGGCATAGATCATGACGGCCAGCGCAGCCTTCGAGCGCGAATTCAACATCAGGCAGGCCATCCAGTAAAAGGCAAAAATGGACAGGGTTGAAACGAGAGGCGGGAGCCAGCGGAGAACATCAAAGGAGGAAATGCCGAGCAAGGAAACCAGCCCGGCCACATAGAACGAAAGAGGCGGATAGGCGAAAGGAATCCTCAGGTTGTTATAGGAAGTAAAAGCGGGAAGCAAAAAATGAGCCGCACGCAGATCGGCGATCATCACGAAGAACATACCCCCATCGTTAATGGGTGTGCCGGTCTCAATCGTCGGCAAAAAACGCACCAAGGCGCCAAACAATACCGACAGGATAAATAATAAATCCGCCCAGCCGATTTGATTCTTGCGCACGAATCCCTCCAAGGGTAAAATATCTTGATCGCAAACCACAACAATATTCCGAAGCTTGATAATTTTAACACACCATGAAACGGCAACCCGTCATCCATATCGATCCGAAATATAACGACGTAATCTTTGCCGTCCTAACGGCTTTTTTTGCCTTGATCCTCAGGTTGTCCGTGGCATTATCTGCAACCTTTCCATTGAATGACGGCGGATTGTTCTATCGCATGATTCTTGATTTGCAAGCCAATCATTTCATCCTCCCAGCTTATACGACTTACAACAATGCGCACATTCCATTCGCCTATCCTCCTCTCGGTTTATATTTTTCCGCCTTCATTTCAACCGGCTTTCATATAGATCTTCTGACGCTTGCTAGAATCCTCCCATCTGTAATCAATGCTATCACTACCGGAGCTTTTTACTTTCTTGCACGCCGTATCTTGACAAAACAAGAAACGGCCCTCGCGGCGACTTTTGCTTTCATTTTCATTCCACGTGCATTTGAATGGCAAATTGTAGGCGGCGGTCTCACCCGGACTTTCGGCCTGCTGTTTGCAATATTGACCTTGCGCGCCGCCTATATTTTTTACCATGACCATGAAGCCAAACAGTGGATTGCCATAGCGTGTTTTGGCACACTGACTGTTCTTTCTCATCCGGAAACCGCTGCACATGCAGCAATTGCGGCTATGATTTATTATGTCATACTGGATCGGTCGCTCCGGGGCGCCGTGCTTTCATTAGCGACAGTGGTTGCTATATTATTATTCAGCGCGCCGTGGTGGGTTTTCGTTGTTTCGCAACATGGTTTCGATCCTTTCTTGGCTATTATATCTGCCGCGCGCGAAGGAACCACGCAAACTATTGCCAGCAGAATATTCCTTGTATTTCAATTCAACTTTACCGAAGAACCTTTCTTGCCGGTAATAAGCTTGTTGGGATTGATTGGTTTATTCGCAGTTTTGAATAAACGCAGTGTATTGCTTCCGCTGTGGATTGTCGTCCCTCTGTTAATCGAGCCGCGCAGTGCTCCGCAATATATAGCGATTCCCCTTGCGATGCTTGCAGGAATCGGATTGGTTGAAATATTAATTCCCGCCATTACGTCCATTGGGCAAGGCGATAATCAGCGAACATCCAATCGAATGATCGCTGCAATACTTTTGTATTTATTGTTATACGGGTTGATATCAACTTTTGTAACTAATGCACAACTTATTGACCTAACCCTCAAACCGGAAGACATCCAAGCCTTTGACTGGATCAACAAAAATCTGCCGCAAGATAGCCGTTTCATTGTTCTAACAAATCGCGGACCTGTCTACGACCCGCTTAGCGAATGGTTCCCCGCTCTAACGCGAGACACCAGCCTCGCCACCGTGTTCGGAACAGAATGGTTAAGAAACGAATCGTTTCGAAAAAACTCAACGCGCTATACGGATTTACAAGCCTGTTTATTTAGCGACTCAATCTGTCTTGCGGACTGGTCAAAACAATATGAAGCACCTTACTCATACGTTCTTATTAGCGGTCAAAATCAAAAATGGCCCTTGCTCTTGAGTATAAAGACAGACAACAATTATCAGAAAATTTACAACTCAACAGCTATTGTTGTCTTTGAGAAAATACCTTGAGTGATTTTCCAACAGCAAGAGATCACACAACAGCATCAATCATCAGGGCAAGAAATATAAAGGCCAAATACATGCTCGACCAGCGGTACATGGTCCAGGCCACTTTATTGCCGGGGACTTTCCATACACGCCAGGCCGCGTAAATCAGGCACAGGCCAAGCACAAGCGCGGAAATCAGATATACGAGGCCGGCAGCGCGGATCAGGGGCAGTAAAAGAGTGGTGCCAACCAAAACAAAGGTGTAAATCAGGATTTGAAGGCGTGTCTCCCTTTCGCCTTTTACCACAGGTAGCATCAGCACACCGGCGCGCTCATAGTCCTTGGCGCGCACAATGGCCAGCGACCAGAAATGCGGCGGCGTCCACATGAAAATGATGAGGAACAGAATCCAGGCGGCTAGGCTGAGATGACCGGTGGCCGCGGCCCAGCC
>Ga0182027_10003763_pt1 | contig 23809 bp, 20 predicted proteins | sample 712E1DmetaG_FD_121300 | JGI IMG/M metagenome (GOLD analysis project Ga0182027, IMG submission 121300) | Permafrost microbial communities from Stordalen Mire, Sweden - 712E1D metaG (Illumina Assembly) | ecosystem: Environmental > Terrestrial > Soil > Wetlands > Permafrost | place: Sweden... | reverse complement strand
GGGGGGGGGGGGGGGGGGGGGGGGGGTACATACTTGCAGGATGTATTTTAGCCGAAATTCCTCACCACACGGCATGGGGTGTATGCAAGACGCGGTCCGGCTTGCGGCCCTTTTGGAAGCATACCATCAGCCATATCGGGCATATCGCCGCGTTCAATGAGCGGATTGAGCGACGCTGAAAAAGGTGAGGAGATGGAGGCGAGGCGGGATTGCTTTGCCGTCACATCATTGTGACAACAAAATATCTCGACAAACGCCGGGAGGGCGCGTTAGCCTCACGGTTGAAATCAGCGTGGCGCTGGAAATCGCCGATGCGATTGCCAGCGGATTTATGAAATCAGGCGGTTTTGGAAAGAAAATCGGATGAAAACCCTGAACGGGATGAAACAGGCCGGTGCTGCTGCGGCGCTCAAGGAGCGATACTTGGAGTGCATAGGTCTCACTTCTGTCAGCACAACGGCCTTGCAAAGCACTGTGGGAAAGTTAATTAACCTGGGCATTTCAAGGAAAACGCTGGTGAACTGGGCAGTTCGAAAAGGGTATTCGCGTGGATCGGCTGCGAACCTCTTAACCAGGATTTGCAAAGCCCTCGGGTTGCCGGAACGCCAGCCAGGAGCCGGACGCATACCATCCCCCGAGACGCTGGAGCTTCTTGCCCATGCCCGGACCAGATATGGCGAACGGGCCATTAAGCTCTTGCGGTCCGCCTGGCGGACGGGAAAAGCGCAGGCGAAGTCCGGCTCTGGAGACGTTACGCCGCAATCCGACATCGCCGAGAAGGGTCCCGTTGTAGCACCATCGCGAAGCCTTGGAGCTAATAATGGGTCCATTATTAGGAGGAATGGAAAAGCAAAAGCGCAGGCGAAGTCCGGCTTTGGCGAAATTCCGCCGCAATCCGACATCGCCAGGAAGCCGCCTGTTGCACCACCATCGCGAAGCCTTGGTGCTAATAATGGGTCCATTATTAGAAGGAACGGACATGCGACAAAAGAAGACGCCGTCAACCTCCGTCAACCCGCACGAGTGATTTTCAAAAGGAATAGCAACGCGACAAAAGAATCAAGAAACCAAACTCGCATCATACGTTTATGAAAATACATTGTCATTGGAGCGCGACTTCGCGCCAAGCGACCAAAATCCCTGCGAACCAAAGCGGCGCCTCATGTCGGCCCACAACGCCGCGCGGAGTTCGCAGCCCCGTGCTCCGGGCGGTACTGCATATCGGTTGCATGGCCGTGTTTTTGCTGCTTTTCTCCATCAGCATTTTTGCCCAGCCCGCAATACCGACGGAGTGGTTTTATTTTCCAACTGGCTTCGACACGGCGTTCGGCGGCGCCCCCATCGCTTATACGACGAACCTGATCTCCACGCCGATGGACGTGGACCCGCAGGACAATTTGTTAGGAAACGCTTTGATTCTGGACACCACGAATCTGACTCCCGCGTTCTTGAACTATCCCGTGATGGAAACCAATTATGGGACGGCGCACCACACCATCTTTTATTCCAGCGGCACGATACTCTTCTATTTCGCACCAAACTGGGCCAGCGTCAGCCAGGGCGGAACAGGTCCGGGAGAGACGGCCTATTTTATCGGCGGGGGGGATTGGTCCAGCAATTCACCCAACGGCTTGTTCACCATTTATGCGGACGCCGTAGGCTCGAACATCTGCCTTGGAGGAGTAGGAGCGGGCGACGTCGAGATTTACGCCAGCGCGCCCATTTCCTGGAGTTCAAACACATGGCATCAAATCGGCATGGAATGGACGGGGGACGACTGCGAGATTTATCTGGATGGCGCTCTGGCCGCCACGGGTGACGGCGTGATGTATGTGCCAACGCGGAGCACCTGGAGCAATGGGTTTTTCATTGGCTCGGATAATGCCGGCTACGAACAGGCCAGGGGGGCCGTATGGAATATGACCACCTGGGGTCAAGAGTATGGGGCATGGTACACGAATGGTTGGAGTGAGTTTTCAAACGCCATCGTTGCCTGGCAGGGCACGTTGGGTACCGGCGGCTTTGGCGGCATGATGACGATGGGTATGGGCAGCGGCTTTGGCATGATGATGGCTTCAATCGGTGTCGGCAATCTGACTCCCATCGGTTCGAGCGGCTCCTGTGTCACAGGCACCAACCTTTATATCACAAACATGAGTTCCATGCCGGACACGAACGGGGACGGCGGAATGACTTTTGGGTTCACAATTGAAGGGGGAACCAATGGGGCGTTGTATGATGTTTTCTCCACAACCAATCTCATCGGATCGAGTATCACCAACTCATCCTGGACATGGATGGGTCAGGGAACCAACTGCGGAATCTATCAAATTACGAACCAGCCATCGCCACCGTTGGTGCTCGTCTTTGGGGCGCCTGAACCGGCGCAGTCGTTTTACATTCTTGGAACACCACAGTCGGCCTCTGATGGCAGCGGTTTCACCGCAGCTTATGAATCGCTGGTCATGCATACCACCAATGCGTTTGCCACGAACTCCGGCAGTCCGGGAATCCCACTGGGTTGGGCGTTCAGCCTCGGGCTGATTCCCAGCTACAACTACCTCGGCAATTCGGGACAGCGGATAAATTACGGCTACGACCCGGTAGGCCGACTGTATTCCGTGACGGGCATCCGTAGCGAAACCATAACCAATGATCCCGAAGGCAACGTCCTTTCGGCCCATTAAATAAGGAGGCAATATGAGAAAAAAGACTTCAAGGCTGCTTGTTTGGGCCACGTTGTTTACATCGGTCGCCTGTCTGGCGCAGCCTGGAACGGTGGTCCCCTCGGTTTTCGCGCCGCCGCTTCGACCCGGCGCTTCCGGCGTAACGGCATTACATAAAACCGAGCCGCCTCAAGATGGCGCAATCCGGCCCATGGACCTCTCAAGCCCGCCGGTCATCGCCGAGGACTTAACGTCGGACATCCGAGCGTTGGCGCGAGGACTGAAAAATGATCCCACCCGGATTTTCAACTACGTCCATGACAACATCCGACAGGTTTTTTACTTCGGTTCAAAAAAAGGAGCGGAACTGACTCTTCTTGAACGCAGTGGCAACGATTTCGATCAGTGCGCGCTTCTTTCCGCGCTGTTGACGGCAGCCGGATATTCCCCGACTTATCAATTCGGCTTAATGCAAATCCCTTACGACAGTTCCAACCACCAGGACATTCATCATTGGCTGGCGCTCACGATGACCAATAGTGTCTGGGCCAACACTATCACCTATTTTACTTACTTTCTTGGTCAGCGGGGTTATCGGGTTTGGTTTGACATGGGAGACGCCAATACTCTGGCGATTCAGCGGGTTTGGGTGAAGGTGACCATTGCCGACACAAACTATGTTCTCGATCCGGCTTTTAAGGTGAGCGAGCCGATTTCCGGGGTCAACCTCTCCACGGCGATGGGGTTGAGCACCAACTATTTCATGACCAATGCCGGCGGGACGAACACCGCCAATTATGTTCAGAACCTCAACGAGGCGAACATCCGGGCCAATTTGACCTTGTACACGACCAATCTGCTGAACTACATCCAGACTAACTCCCCCAACGCAGACGTGCAGCAAATTCTTGGTGGGCAGCGGATTGTTTCCTCCGTTGGCACGCCGCTACAGCAGTCCACGCTGTTTCCGACTTACACTGACGGCAACCTGTATCCCATTCTGAATTGGAACAATCAGCCGACCAATTTCATGTCCACCTTGAGCATCGTAATCGCGAACCGCACCCAATTCTTTTACACCCCGCAACTGGAGGGCCAGCGGCTGTCATTGATCTTCACCAATAATGGAGTCGCCCAAATCTGGTTGGAGGAATCTTTGCTGTTGACCGCCACCAACGAGGGATCGGGCCATGCAACCAATGTGATATTAAGGGCTACGCACCCTTACGGGGGCTGGGACACCACCAACAACATCCCTATCGATGGTGGCCTATTTGATACTTCCACGACCAACTCTTATCAGCGCACCAACTCCAGCTACGCTATCGCGTACGCCTACGATGCCAATCAGGCATGGCTGCAAGAGCGCGAACAAAAGCTTGCTGCTTATCTACAGGAGGGTTACCCCACAGACTCGCGCCAGGTAGTGAGCGAAACCCTGAACGTTATGGGGTTAAGCTGGATGGTGCAGACGGAACTCAATGAAGAAATCATGGCGCAGGAATGGGGACTCTTGCCGCAGAACCATCATCGTTTTGGCCGCATGGCCCAAGAGATCGGCTCCGGATATTATATCGACGTTTATATGCAGATGGATGGGACATTTCCCGGCAGCGGCTACGCTACAGCGGACATTCTGAGAATGAACCAGGGAATACAGGTCAGCAGTTATTTTTCGAGCGCGATGGAGCATGGCATCATTGAACAATTGCAATCGAGCAATCTCCTGGCCGCTTCGACGATGAAGATGCTCGAGATTGCCAATACCAATTCCCAGAAAATCTATCTGGCCACAAGCACGAATTGGAGTTCTATTAGAGGCCAATTAACCGGCTATGACACTTCCACATTGTACACCGACTATATTGCAAAAAACTATTTCCTGTTGTTGCCCCAAGACGGCACCAACGCACTGGGGCAGTGGAAAGGCTATGGCGGCGTGGCGCTGCAAAACAGCGCGTCTTACATCATGCTCATGCTGATTCAGGGAGGCTTTAGCGGCGGCTATGTTGACAATCCGAATGCCACTGTTAATCCGAGTTTTATTTCTGAATCCAGCACCGCTCAGCAGCAGAGCATTGTGCCAAATTCCCCGCTGGTTACCGGCTCCACGGCAGGAGACCCGGTCACCATGCCGGATGCCAGATTCCAGATCGATGCAGAGGATTTGTCACTTGGGCAGATGGAACCGAGAGGGATCAACTTTGAGCGAATCTACAGCAGCGCCCGGGCCAATTACAATCCGGCGGGCATGGCGGACGGCTGGCTGCACAACTACTATTTTAGCCTCCTACCCGTCAGCGCCCCAAACGCCGGCCTGGGCTTGACGACTCCCCAACAGATGGTTTCGATGATTGCGGCCAGTTGGACGGCATTGAATATCTATAATCCCGCTCCTAATCCCAGGAACTGGACGGTGACGGCACTAATTGCCAAATGGAGCCTCGATCAATTGATAAACAATTCCATTTCCGTCACCTTGGGCAAGGACACGATCCAATTCATCAAGCAGCCGGACGGTTCCTTCACTCCACCTGCAAACTGCACAATGTCGATGACGACAAGCAGCACTGGTTATACGCTTCAGGAACGTCGCGGGAGAGCCTTTAATTTCAACACCAACGGACAGTTGACGGCCATCGTTGACGCGTATGGAGCATCAAACACTTTTACCTACAATTCCAGCAATTGGGTCTCGACGGTGACTGATTGGAAAGGGCGCTCGCTCACCTTCACCTATTCAGGAACGCCCTCACGGTTGACATCGGTAGCGGACAGCACGAGTCGCTCGGTTTCCTACGGCTACACGGCCAACGCCAGCGGGCAATTGGACCTCACATCCTTCACCGACCCCGAAAGCAAGACGACCACCTATAGCTATGACACCAACCATGACATCGTCGCGACATTCGACGCAAACAATCAACTTGTGGTGTCAAATATCTACGATGTTTCCGGCCGAATCGCCACACAATACACGGCTGGCAGTACGAATCGAACCTGGCAGGTATATTGGGCGGGATACCAGACATCCGTGGTGGACCCGATGGGAGGAGAGCAGGATTATTTCTTTGACGACAAGGCGCGCCAGATTGGGTTTAAGGACGCGCTGGGGAATATAGCCCAAAACTGTTATGACGGTCAGGATCATGTCACAAACACCGTGTCGCCGCTTAATGAGACCAATCAATTCATCTACGATGGCAACAACAACATGATCGAAACCATTGATCCTCTTGGCAGCAGCAACACGTTTGCTTACGATTCTCAGAACAACCTGACCACTGCCACCGACGCGCGCCGCAACTCCAGCCATTTCGGCTACAATTCCCAATTCAGCCTGACCGGCTTCACCAATGGCAATGGCAACTGGGTCGTTTCAACGTTCAACACGGACGGAACGCTTCACACGCGCCAGGATTCCGGAGGGACGAGCACCTACGGCTATGACAGCTACGGCCAATTGAACAGTCTTCAGTACCCCGGAAGTCTCGGTACGGAAGGCTTCTTGAACAGCGCTGCCGGCGATATGCTGAGTCACACAAACGCCCGAACTTTAGTCACTACGTTTCAGTATAACCAGCGCCGGCAACTTACCAACACCATCGCCCCAACCAATCTCGCCGTCAGCATGGGTTACGATGCCGTGGGAAATCTGCAATCCAGCACGGACGCGCGCACCAATTCCACAACCTACTCGTGGAGCGTGACGCGCCACCAAACCGGCACGACTTTTCCTTCCACGCCCCAAGGAACTCCGGTCGTCACCAATTTGTATGATGTTCGCGACTGGATGACGCAGACGCAGAACCCCCTCCAAGAGGCCTCTTACTACAGCAACAACCCGGCCCAGCAATTGATTGCCGTGGCGGACGCCCTCCTGCGCACCAATACTCTGTCCTATGACCCGGACGGGCATTTGATCCATTCCACCGATGCCGCATCGGAAACGACCTTGCAAAGCTATGATGCAAAGGGTGAGGTTATAGCCCTGACGGACCCGGCGACAAACGTCGTCGGAAACGCTTATGACCCGGCGGGAAATCTGATCTTTTTGACGAACCGAAACCACCATGTTTGGCAGTTTCAGTACGACGCGGCCAACCGCTTGACCAACACAATTTCGCCGACGGGCAAAACGACGGCAAAGGTTTTCAACAACCGAGGACTCTTGCAATCGGTGACGGTGGCGGCCACCAACACGGCAACCTATTCTTACGACGCCAAAAGAAGAATGACCAACCGAAACGACACCATCGGCAACATTGGCTACCAGTTTGACGGTGACAACAATGTGACGGCGGTGACCAATGTGGGGCAAGGCTCAGGTTTGTCTTGGGTTTATGACGCCTATGATCGGCCCGCGAGTTTTACGGACGCCAGTGGCAACCAAATCCAATACCTTTATGACGCCAACGGAAATTTGACGAATTTGATCTATCCGGGCGGCCTTCCGGTCAAGTACTACTATGACAACCTGAACCGACTGACAAACGTGACGGATTGGGCCGGACGGCAAACCACCAATACCTATGATCTTGGGTCGGAACTGACCAGTATTGCACGGCCAAACGGCACCATTCGCACGGTGGCTTACGATGCCGCCGGGGAGACAACGAATATCGTGGAGCGATACTCAAGCGGGGCGATGGCGATTGATTATTTCGCGGAGAGTTGGAACAATGCGGCGAGGATGCAATGGGAGTTTGTCGCGCCCTTGCCTCACCCTTACACGCCGCCTTCTCGGACGATGACCTGCGACAACGACAACCGTCTGGCGACCTTTAACGGAACGAATGTGACGATTGACAACCAAGGGAACATGATTTATGGTCCCGGTACGAACAACAGCTTCATTACTTATAGCTACGACGCCCGTAACCGCCTAACAGGAGCGAGAGGTTTGACTTACGGTTATGACCCGGCCAACAATCGAACATCGCTAACAAATGGTTCAATGGTTGAGACTTTTGTCGTTGATCTGACGACATCCCAGGTTTTAATGCGCATCAAGCCTGGCGTGACGAACTATTACATTTACGGCGCGGGATTGTTGTACGAGATCGACGTGGCGGGCACAAATACCACCACTTTGTACTATCATTTCGACTCGCGCGGAAGCACAGATGCCCTCACCGACACCAACGGCAACATAACCGACAGAATGGAATATGCCGCATATGGGATGTTGACCTACCGTGTAGGGACAAACGACACGCCGTTTCTTTACAATGGGCGGTATGGAGTCGAAACAGACCCCAACGGTTTGTTGTTTATGCGGGCCAGATATTACAATCCACTTATATGCCGTTTTCTCAATGCCGATCAATCCGGTTTCTCCGGAGGGTTGAATATGTACCAGTTTGCCAGCGGAAACCCCATCAGTGGGATTGACCCGTTTGGTTTAGGACCCGATTACGGAAACCCGGTTTCGGGCCGGAATGGCCCTGCCGGACCCTCAAACCCATATGCAGCAGGACTCCCTTATTACCCCAATGGACCCTTTTACACCCCAAGCGGCCTCCCGCCGCCAACACTGGTAGAAAGTCTTGCCACAGGGGTATTCGTTGGGGCAGGAGTTGCCTTTATAGTCGCTTTTGTCGCGCCAGCGGCCGTAACGGGTCTAACCGCGTTAGGAGTTCCTTCTACAGCCGCATCAGCAACTGTCACCTTTGGTTTAGGTACCACGGCAGTAGTAGGCGGTGTTGCGACCGGCGTGAATACATACAACAATGCCGTTGCCGGCAACTGGAATGCTGTCGCATTTAACGCAGGGACACTTGTCGGCGGCGCTATCGTTGGAGTAAGCGGAGGCGGACAAGCGCTGGCAGAAGGCATATCTGGTCAGCCAACTTCAGCACAATCTGGCCTCTTTGGAGATTCAACACTCAACTATAATCCCAATTATCCAAACGATAGCATACTCGGCTGGCTTGGTTCCGGACCAACCCCACAAAGCGGTGGCGCGGCAGCTACATTCATGGCGTCTGGCACGGGACTATTTCTTCAACCATTGCCACAGGGAAGCCAGTCATCATCCACAGGCAAATAGAATGCGGCAGATATGTTAAAGAGATTGAACATTACCAGTTGGGGCTTTCTCATAGGGGCCATTGGTCAAAACTGGTTCCTTAGCAGTTTCCTTCCAGAGGTTTCGGAGGTAATTCTTTTGGCTGTTCTTTTCGTTCCCTGGTTGATAGCCTTTATTGTTACCTTTTGCAAACGTCCACCGCCAATTGGCGCTCGATCTCTTCGCCTTTGTTTGCTTGCCGTGGGGAGTTGGTATGCTATATGCACAATCTTTGCCGAAATTGTTCATGCTGTTCGTCATTTAGAATCACCTGGTCACTTCACGATTACCACAGCCAGAGTTCTCATGTATCTTGGCCTGTTGAGCTCGATACCCTTTATTCGTGCTTACATCATCTTGCGTCGTAATGAACCGAGTCAAAATGCCTCGGAATCTTCACCCCAATAATAACCACCGCAATCCGCTCCGAAACCCTCTTTTAGTAGCAGGAACCACAAGTTCACCCCAATATGATCCTACTAATGAAACGTATCTTACTTTTCTGTCTGTTCCTATCGCCCATAATTGCTCGGCCGCAGGTTTTGCCACAACAATTTCCGTACCATACTAACGCTTCATATTTTGACTTCCATTACAAAAGAAACGTACCGAAGATCACTGAAATCGCTCGGTTTGCCGATGGGTTCGTTAAACTGCTGAACCGCGATTTCTTCGAAGCGGATTTCGATTTTCCAATTCAGGTGCTTGTATTGGAAGATCAAAACCAATTCAAGCAATTTTTGGTTAAAGAATTGCAGATTGATGAACCACCAAGCTTTGGAATTTATGTGCCCAACTTTAAACTATTTGCCACCTATGAAGATTCTGGGTTAGGAACATTCGCACATGAAATTCTGCATCCTTTGGTTGAGCGGAATTTGCAAGATCGCCCCGCTTGGTCGAAAGAAGGCATTCCCACATTTTTTGAGAAGTTTTACGGCTACTGGAAAGGCGATGATCTGATTGTCATTTGGGGCTTCCAAAATCCTTGGCGTATTGCCCAAATTGGCACCAATCTTACGCATCTGAATTTGCGGGAGATTATTTCCGAGCCTAAGCTATCAACAGACTTCGTGGCCGTGGAGCGCGAAGAATCAAATTTACGCATGGCATCGGTATTTTTGTGGAACCAAGGGAGATTCAGACGATTCCTGAAGCTCATTGCGGCACACGACAAAGCGGGATTCCCATCCTATTTTGAAGCAGCCATGGAAATGCCCATTGATAAAATCCAACCCGTTTGGCAGAGCTACTTGGATGAAGTTGCCAAACAACGAACAAAAATACTGTCGCTACCCGTCAGTACAATATGCAATGATGAAGCGGCGTTTCAAAGCTTTGTAAAAGTCAATCAAATATCGTCAGAGCAGCCGAAACAGCGCGAGTAGAATGCAAGGTGAACATTAAGATAAGAGGTGTTATATCCATACGTTTGTTCTACACATTCCATCGCCCTCCGTCATTTCCAGCTCCCACTCTCAGAGCATGCACAGCGAGCGCCACGGCGTCAAAGATGTCCATACGGCCATCTTCATTCATCCAAGCCTTGCGTTTCGGCGGCAATCGGAAGCCCAATTCTTCCGGGAAGCGCCCGGCAAGATGTTCAGCCAATTCATGTTTGGTTCCCTGCCCGTCTGCGAAGAACCTGAAGGTCACTTGTCTGCGTGAGAACTGCTTAACCTTGATTCTCCTGCCTTCCGCCAGAGCGACGATTCTTTTGGTCAGAGCCTGTATCCTCGGACAACGCCGCGATCCTGCCGACGCGGTATTCTCAAGAACCAATACTTCGGGATTGTAATAGGCAAGGAGCTTCGCAAGATTGGACAGGGACCGCGCATTCTTGTCCCGCTTTGCCGCTTTGACTCCCCAATCCACCAGGCGGTTCTCTCCTTCCATTAGCGCAAAGCCGATGCCGCGCGTTGATACCGCGATGCCAAGAACGCGTAATTGTCTTGACCTGGAGCGTTTCATTGTTCTTGCAATCCATTATTAACTCCCACCGAGGCGATTGTCGCCAGAGTTTCCCGCCTGTGGGCGGTAACGCCTATGGTCTTGCCGCGAACTTCCTTTTGTCCCAGTTTCTTGGCCCGCGCCCGCACTTTCATTTGCATTTCTTCAAATAGTCCCGGAAAGAGTGCAGAAACCGGCTTCCTGTACATCGCCTCGTATGCCAGAGCCGTTTGGAGATCGGGCACCTGGGCAAGCCGCTCATGGCGGCAGACATTGCCCCCGCTTTGGGTCCCCAAAAGATATGCGACATCCTCCTGGGAAAGCGCCGAGCGTTTTCGGTATGTCCGCAGATAGTTGTGAAGTGATTGCGAAGGCATGGGCGGTTATGAAAGAACCCCGCATGGGAGTTCGGAGTTCAACAATATGGGCCGGGGCGGAGAGCAGCACAAGACGATCCAGAAGCGGCTCAAATCGGCGGCAGAGGAACTGGGCTTTCTCGCCGTGATCGAAAAGGAAGTCCTGAACGGCGACGGGAGCATTGATCTTGCCTTGGAGAGGCCGGGCTGCGCCATCGCGTGCGAAATCACCGTGACGACATCCACCGACCATGAGTTCGGCAACGTGAAGAAGTGCTTGAAAGCGGGCTTTGCCCGTGTCGCCGTCATCAGTCCAAGTCCGGCCCGATTGCGCCAGATCGAGGAGGCGGTGCGGGGCGCGTTGGATGGCGCGGAATCCGCCCGCGTGAGTTTCTTCACCCCCGACGAATTCATAGCCCATCTTCGCAACCTCCCCAAAACTGAATCAGTCGAACCCGAAGCGCCCGCTGCCCCGGCCGAAAAAAAGACCATCGGATATACCGTGCGCCGGCATAGGCCGATAGAGACTGCCGAGGAAAGGCTCGCCAAAGAGGAAATGGCAATGCGCCTCATCGCCCAATCCATGAAATGACAGGCACGTCACTTCTTTTCGAGGCGATATACCGGCCCGACGACTTTGAACGGCGAATACGTCGCAATCATCCGCATCCGCAGCTTGGTCAATGCCTGTTTCGGGCTTTCTTCCGCATGGAAAATGGTCGTTTGCGACACGCCCATGTCCCGCGCCGCCTGTGCGCGCCGTATCCCCGCCTGTTTGCGGTATCGCTTGGCGAGCCTCACCAGGTCGATCTCCCGCACATATTCTCTTTTCATCATGGAAAAGAGGATATTTGAAATATAGTCGCTTTGCCTACACATTTTTCTTGCAATCTCCCTGGCTTTTTTGATATGAAGTAGTGCAGAAAGGAAAATTGTGCAAATGAAAGACAAGCCATTGATTGCGGGCAACGGGACGGCGAAGAACGTCGGCATCTGGATTCGCGTCTCGTCGGAAGACCAGGCCAGGGGCGACTCCCCCGACATCCACGAAGCCCGCGCCCGCGCATACGCCGCCGCCAGGGGCTGGACGGTGCAGGAGCTATACGACCTGGCCGGCGTGTCAGGCAAATCCGTGATGGAGCATCCCGAAGCCAAAAGGATGCTCGCCGACTTGAAGCATGGCCGCATAACCGCGCTCATATTCTCCAAGCTCGCCCGCCTCTCAAGGAATCTGCGCGAAGTGCAGGATTTCGGGGACATTTTCAGGCAATCGAACGCCGACTTGGTATCCCTCAATGAATCCATCGACACCTCCACCGCCGGAGGCCGGATGTTCTTTCATCTGCTCGGGGTCTTCGCGCAATGGGAACGCGAAGAGATTTCGGAGCGCATCAATGCCTCGTTCTCGACGCGGGCCAAGCTGGGCAAGCTCTTGAACAAGAACGTGCCATATGGATACAGGGCGGAGGACGGCAAAATGCTCCTCCACCCCGAAGAAGCCCACATCCGCCGCCAGGCATACGAACTCTTCTTGGAGAACCGGCGCAAGCTCGTGGTAGCGCGGATGTTGAACAACAAGGGATACCGGACGCGCCAGAACTGCCTGTGGCGGGAAATCCAGATACACAACATCCTGACCGACCCTTCGGCCAAAGGCGTGTATTTTTTCAACCGGACGAAGCGCAACGGCTCCTGGAAAGGCACTCCCAAGCCAGAATCGGAATGGGGCCGCATCGCGTGCGAACCCATCGTGTCGGAGGAACTCTGGACGGAAGTGAATCGCATCATTGAGGAAGAGCACAAAACGTATCGGCGGCGGGGCCGCACGCCGACGCAGACTTTCAGCAACCTCACCTGGTGCAATTGCGGCACCAAGATGTATTGCCGCAAGGATTCGCCCAAGTATTTCTGCCGCGCGTGCAACAACAAGATACCCATCGCCGACCTGGAAGCGATATTCCACGACGAGTTGAAGGCGTTCTTCGCCAATTCCGAGAAGCTGGCCTCCCATCTGGTTGCCGCCGGCAAGACGCTCCAGGACAAGGAAGCCGAGCTTCAAAGCCTGGAATCGGGCATCCAGAAAGTGCGGGAGGAGATGAACCAGACGCACCGGCTGTATATAGACGGGCAGATTACGGCCCAGGGCTTCGGCCAGTATTACAAGCCCGCCGAGGAACGGTTGAACCAGATGATGGCCGAGCTTCCCAAGCTCCAAGCCTCTCTCGACCTCATGAAAGTCAGCCGCATTTCCGCCGAGGACGTCATGTCGGAAGCCAAGACCCTCTACGATCGCTGGCCCAGGCTCCCCATAGACGAGCGGCGGAAGATAGCCGAAGCCGTCTGCGAAAAGATCGTCATAGGCAAAGGCGAGATCGACATAACCCTCGCGTATCTCCCCTCTTCCGAGGAACTGTGCAAAAGTCAAACGCAGCTTAATTAGCCTTAGTTTTGACCTGAAAGCGGCGCTGTCGCGCGGCGCTCCAAGGCGGTTTGTCGCGCCGCGCTCCAAGGTGGCCTGTCGCGCCGAGGCAATTCAAGTGCCCTCATAACTTAGGCATATTAGACCTTAATGTAGATTTGTCAATGGAAAAAGTAAAACCACGGTACTGCGCCCATATCGGAGGGCAGGGCGGGGATTCCAAGGAACCCGGAAGGGACGAAAGGGACGAAAGGGACGAATGGGACGAATGGCGGAAGTGGTTTCCGGTTCTTAATCTTGATCCTAATCTTAATCCTAATCTTAATCTCCATCGTGAAGGGAAGAGGAGATTGAGATTAGGATTCAGATTAGGATTAGGGGAGGATATCCAAGAAAGTGAACGGTACAAGGGCGGGTCTCGACTGTTTGTAATTGGCGGCGGTCATAGGCCGCCGCTACAGGTCTCAATGTCCGGCTTGACCGGCGGGGCAAAAACCGTTCTCATAAGCGCGGACATTGTATGAGTTCGCCCAACCCAACTTTGGATGACTTGCGCATCCAGCGCCGGCCCGAAAAGGCCGCGCCGGCCAGATCGTGGCCGGCCGCGGTTGTCGTCGCGCTGGCTGTGCTGGCGGGCACGGCGGTTTGGTGGCGCGGGCGGGCGGAAACGGTGGAGGTGCGGACGGTCCCGGCCCGGGCCGCCAACAGCGGCGGGGCGGAGCGGACGGTTCTGAACGCTTCGGGTTATGTCACGGCGCGACGGCAGGCGACGGTTTCCGCGAAGGTGACCGGGAAGGTGATTGAAGTGAATATAGAGGAGGGGATGAAGGTCAAGGAAGGACAGGTTTTGGCGCGATTGGATGATTCCAATGTCCGCACCAGCCTGGACGTGGCGCAGGCGCAGTTGGATTCGACGCGCCTTGCCGTGGAAGAAACGCGCGCGCAACTCAAGCAGGCCGAACTGGCATTCGATCGCGAAACCGAGCTGGCCAAAGAGAAGTTCGCCTCGCAAGCCGACCTCGAAGCCGCCGAGGCCACCGCCACGGCACTGGGCCAGCGCCTGCGGCGGCAGGTACTGGACATCGCCACCGGCGACCGCCAGGTGGCGATGTGGAAGCAGCAAATCGAAGACATGGTGATCCGCTCGCCCTTCGACGGTGTGGTCACTACGAAAAATGCGCAGCCCGGCGAAATGATTTCCCCCATTTCCGCCGGCGGCGGCTTCACGCGGACGGGGATTGGCACAGTGGTGGACATGAGTTCGCTGGAAATTGAGCTGGATGTCAACGAGAGCTACATCAACCGCGTCGAGCCGGGCCAACCGGCGGAGGCGGCGCTGGATGCCTACCCGGATTCGAAGATGCCGTGCAAGGTCATCGCCATCATTCCCACGGCGGACCGGCAGAAAGCGACGGTGAAAGTGCGGGTGGGCTTCAATCAGCTCGATCCGCGCATCCTGCCGGACATGGCGGTCAAAGTGGCTTTCCGCGAGACCGCCGGCGCTCCCGCAGCCGCGGCGCTGGCGCGCTTGGTCATTGTTCCAAAAAGCGCCTTGCAAAATCAGGACGGAAAGGATGTCATTTTCGCGGTGGCAAATGGCCGGGCGGAACGGCGCGCCGTCACCGTCAGCGAAGCGCAGGGCGATGACGCGGTGTTGAGCGCGGGGGTGAGCGCGGGCGAAAAGGTGATTGTGGTTTTGCCTGCCGGCCTGAAAGATGGGGTGGCGGTGAAAGAAAAAAAGCCATGAGCGAAACAACAACAAGCGACGGCGCGCTGGTGCGGGTGGAAGGTGTGGACAAGGTTTTCCATCGCGGCGCGGAAGACATTCATGTTCTGGCCGGGCTGAGTTTGCAGGTGCCGGCGCGGGAATTTCTCGCCCTGATGGGGCCGTCCGGCTCGGGCAAGAGCACGCTGCTCAATTTGATCGGCGGCCTGGACCGCCCGACGCAAGGCACGGTGACGGTGGGCGGGGAGCGGATAGACCGGCTATCGGACCGGCAACTGGCGCGTTGGCGGTCGCGGCATGTGGGCTTTGTATTTCAACTTTACAACCTGATGCCGGTGTTGAGCGCGGAGCGGAACGTGGAATTGCCGCTGCTGCTGACCGATCTTTCCAAAGCCGAGCGCGCCGAACATGTCCGCACCGCGCTGGCGGTGGTCGGCTTGTCGCATCGCGCCAAGCATTATCCGCGCACCCTTTCGGGCGGCGAACAGCAGCGGGTGGGCATCGCGCGGGCGATAGTGACCGATCCGACGCTGCTGTTGTGCGACGAGCCGACGGGGGACCTGGACCGCAAGGCGGGGGATGAGATTCTGGATTTGCTCCAGGCGCTGAACCGGGAGCACGGCAAGACGATCCTGATGGTCACGCACGACCCCCATGCCTCGGCCCGCGCGGCGCGGACGGTTCACCTGGACAAGGGCCAGTTGCGGGAGGAGGGCGCGATATGAGGGCGCGCGCACAGAATGGGAGGAATGGGAGGAATGGGAATGATGGGAAGAATCCGGAGAATCTGCAATCCGGGGCAGTGCCAGGCGGGACGCCTGCCACGGCGGGCGGGACGCCCGCGCTCCCCAATCCCCAATCCGCAATCCCCAATCCCCAATCCGCAATCCGCAATCCGCAATCCGCAATCTGCAATCCGCAATCTGCAATCCGCAATCCGCAATCATGAAGTTCCTCCCCCTTATCTGGAGCAATCTGAAGCGCCGGAAGCTGCGGACGCTGCTGACGGTGCTTTCCATTATGGTGGCGTTTGTGCTCTTTGGCTTGATTTGCGCGATTCAACACGCGCTGGTCGGCGGCGTGGACATGGCGGGGGCGGACCGGCTGATCGTCCGCCATAAGGTTTCGCTCGTCATTTCCCTGCCGGGCAGCTACCAGCAGACGATTGACAAAATTCCGGGCGTGGCCGGTTCGGCGCACCTGACTTGGTTTGGCGGCATTTACCAGGACGCGAAGAACTTTTTTCCGCAAATGGCGGTGGCGCCGGAGGAGATTCTGGCCACTTACCCCAAGGTCATTCTTGACCCGGAACAAAAAAAGGCGTGGCTCAACACGCGGACCGGCGCGGTGGCGGGACGCACCACCGCCAAGCGTTTTGGCTGGAAGGTCGGCGACAGAATTCCCATCACCACCGCCATCTGGACCAAGCCCGACGGCAGCCAACTTTGGGATTTCGATTTGGTGGGCATTTTTGACGGCGAGGACAAGGCGACGGACACCACGCCGCTGTGGTTCCGTTACGATTACTTCGACGAGGGACGTGTATATGACAAGGGGCATGTGGGCTGGTACGTCATCCGCGTCAAGGACCCTTCGCAGGCGGTGTCCATCGCCAAACGCATTGATGACGAATTCGCCAACTCGCCCGCGGAGACCAAGACGGAACCCGAGGGCGCTTTTATCCAGTCTTTCGCCAAGCAAATTGGCAACATTGGACTTATTGCCGAGGGGATTATGGGCGCGGTTTTCTTCACCATCCTGCTGGTGGCGGGCAACACGATGTCGCAATCCGTCCGCGAACGGACCGGGGAATTGGGCGCGCTCAAGGCCATCGGATTTACCAACGGGCAGGTGCTTTGCCAGGTGATGGCGGAGTCGTGTCTGCTGGCCGGAGCGGGCGGTGTGCTTGGCTTGGGCCTGGCGTGGGCGTTCGTTTTGCAAGGGGACCCGACCAAGGGCTTGCTGCCGTTTTTCTATATTCCGCCGAATAATTTGCTGCTCGGCCTGGGCATCAGCGTGGCGCTCGGTGTGGCGACCGGAATTGTGCCCGCGCTCCAGGCCATGCGGTTGCGCGTGGCCGACGCTTTGAGAAGGATGTGATATGCCCAGCCCAATAACCTGGTTTTTGCAAGTCGCCGCCGTCACCCGCTTTGGGTTGATGAGCGTGCCGCGCCGCCTCGGCTCCGTCGCCGCCACCGTCATTGGCATCGCGGGCGTGGTGGCGGTTCTGGTTGGCATCCTTTCCATGGCAATCGGTTTCTCGCAGGCCATGACCGCTTCCGGTTCCGACGACAGAGCCATCATCCTGCGCAGCGGGGCGGACAGCGAAATGGTCAGCGGATTGGACCACGAAGCGACGCGGGTGATCGCCGACGCGCCCGGATTGGCCCGCGGCAGCAACGGGCCGCTGTCCTCGGCGGAATTATATGTGATGATCAATGTGCCCAAGCGCTCGACCGGCACGGACGCGAATGTGCCGTTGCGGGGAGTGGACCCGGCGGCGCGCGATGTGCGGGGGAACATCCGCATACTGGAAGGCCGCGTGAACGAGACGGGCAAAAACGAGGTCATCGCCGGCGTCGGCGCGGCGCAGGAATTTGGCGGGCTGGAAGTCGGCAAGACGATCAAAGTGGGCCAGTCCGAATGGCCGGTGGTCGGCATCTTCTCCGCCGGCGGCGGCACGGCGGAATCGGAGATTTGGACCGATGGACATCTGTTGCAGCAGGCGTTCAACCGGGGCGACACCTACCAATCCGTTTATGTGAAACTCAATTCGGCCGGGGCATTCCAGGCATTCAAGGATTCGTTGACAAGCGATCCGCGGCTGAATGTGAAAGTGCAGAGGGAATCGGAGTATTTCTCGGAGCATTCAGTAGTATTGACACAATTGATTGACACGCTGGGGGTTCTGATCGCGTCGCTGATGGCGGTCGGCGCGGTGTTCGGGGCGTTGAACACCATGTACAGCGCGGTGGCGGCGCGCACGCGGGAAATCGCGACGTTGCGCGCGCTGGGATTCGGCGGCGGGGCGATTGTGGTGTCGCTGATGCTCGAATCGCTGGCGCTGGCGCTGGCCGGGGGATGCCTGGGCGGCGGGCTGGCCTGGCTGGCCTTCAACAATTTCCACACCTCGACCATGAACTGGCAGAGCTTCAGCCAGGTGGCCTTTGCCTTCCGCGTCACTCCGGGCCTGCTGCTGCAAGGGATGACCTGGGCGGCGGGGATCGGCCTGATTGGCGGCCTGTTCCCGGCCATCCGCGCCGCGCGCCTCCCCATCGCGGCGGCGTTGCGGGAACTCTGAGGAGGAAAGCCAAGCCGGCGTGTCACTTTAACGGAGACATTCGGACATTTGAATCCACTCACTGCTGGTTTTTTGTTAATTGTCAGCTAAATTATGGGTATGCCGACAGCCAATCGAATACTTGAGGAGCCAATTTCTTCGGATGTAGTTGCTCTGATCTCTGGTCGCGAGTTGCTAATTGAGCAACTTGGCAAGTGGCCGACATTTCACGACTTCGAGGTGCTCTCGATCGTTCTTGAGCGCGCCGTTGTTTCTGCTGCCACTAATGACTTGCGAGCCACTTTTCTGGTGTACGATAACCAGAAAGCGCCGTCCGATCTGGAGCGCAGGCAGGGTACTGCCGAGTTTCTCTTTGAAAGCATTGGCGCGCTTCACATTGATGGGTTCAACCACCAGAACCCAATCATAGGTTTGTCCATTGTTCCGTCTGAGCCAAGGAGCAACGAGCGCCGCTTCCATGTTGAGTGGGGAGGGACCGGCATCAAGCATGAAGTCTCATTTGATTGCAATCGCATTTCTGTTCTTCGCGTCGTTGACCTCAATCCATTCCGAAAGGCGTTGGAGTGGTTGTGAGTCGCTCGGTTCCTCAGTCCATCCTATCGCCGGGAAGCGGCGGGGTATTTGGAACGCGTGCCAGGAGGTCGTCCACTTTTTGCCAGTTCACCCGTTTGGCGCGGGAGGAAATGCTCTCGCGCGCCTGCGAAGCGGATACTTGCGCGGCCGCGGTCGCCGGCTCGCCATGTTTCTTGAGGCTGGCCAGGTAGCCGGTCATGGCGTCCTTGATGTTGGCGAGCGCTTCGGCGCGCGTCTTGCCTTGCGAGATGCAACCGGGCAGCGTCGGGCACTCCGCCGCGAACACGCCGTCTTCATCCGGCTCAACGACCACTCGATATTCCATGCTGTCAATCTGAACGCGCCGCCTTGGAAAGTCAACTGCGGCGCAGGCGAATCGCGCTCCGTAGCGGCTTTCGGCAGAAAGCCGCACAAATTCGATGGCGTTGGAGGTTTGGCGGCAAGCGGCGCAGGCGGCTTAAAAATATGGCGGCGGATTGCCATCCGCCGCTACGACTATGTTGCGCCGGCTTTCGGCAGAAAGCCGCAGAAATTCCATGCCGCTCATCGTTTGGGGGCAACTTCCGAGCGGCCCTGCCCTCCGAACTGGATGCTATGGTTTAGCCTGTCGGCAGGCCCAGCTTTGACACCAGGGCCAGGGTTTTTTCCGGCGTTTCGTGCAGGACGGCGCGCCAGCCGCGGGTCAGGCCGGCGGCGACGTTTTCCGGACGGTCGTCCAGATACAAAATCGCGCCGCCCCGGCGGCCGGTTCGCCGCTCGATGACTTCGTAGATTTTGGGGTCGGGCTTCATCGCGCCTTCCTCGCAGGAGAGAACATAGCCGTCAAAATTGGAGAAGAAGGGAAAGCGGCGGCGGATGTGGCGCTCGGCCAGCGGGTTGGTGTTGGAAAAAATCCAGGTCGGAATTTTGGCGGCGCGCAAGGCGGCGTGCAGCGCGATCATCGGCGCGATCTCGCTGAAGATGTCCGCGAAGGCGAGGCTGAACTCCGCCAGGCCGCCGTCGTATCCGGAGGCCGCGCACACGCCCTCATGGAATTGCGCGGTGCTGATCAGGCCGGATTCGTATTGACGCAGGAGGAGCGAGGTGCAAAGCAAGTGCCGCATTTCCGCGTCCGCAAGGCGGGTCCGCGGCAGGATTCGACGCGAGGCGATGCCGTAATCGTAATCCACCAGGACTTTTCCCAGATCAAACACCACGACGGAGGGAGGCTTCATACAGTGTCAAGCCAGTTCGCGCCGGCCTTCCAGGGCGCGGCCGAGGGTGATTTCGTCGGCGAATTCCAGGCCGCTGCCCGCGGGCAGCCCATAGGCCAGGCGGGAAATTTTCGCGCCGCGGCCCGCCAGGCGTTTGGCCAGATAGAAGCTGGTGGCGTCGCCTTCCACATCGGTGCTCAGGGCGAGAATGATTTCCTTCACGCCGGCGCCAAGGCGCGCTTCCAGGGCGGCGATGCGCAAATCTTCCGGCTCGACTCCGTTGAGGGGCGAAATTTTTCCGCCGAGGACATGGTATTTGCCGTGAAAGACACCGGCTTTTTCGAGGCTGAAAATATCCACGGGCCGCTCCACCACGCAGATCGAACCGGCATCGCGGCGGTCGTCGGCGCAGAGGGCGCAGGGATCGCGCTCGGTCAGCGCGCCGCAGAGGGAGCAGGCGCGAATTTTTTCGCGGGCGCTGAGGAGGGCCGCGGCGAGTTGGCGGACGGCTTGAGGTTCCGCCTGGGCCAGGTGCAACGCCAGCCGCTCGGCGGAGCGGGGACCGATGCCGGGCAGGCGGCTCAATTCGGCTATCAGGCCGGTGATGGGTTCGGGGAGGAGCATCCGGCGGCGGGTTACATGCCGGGCAGGCTGAAACCCTGGGTCGCCTTGCTCATTTCGGCGTTGGCGATGTTCTTGGCCTGCTCCAGGGCCTGGTTGACGGCGGACAGGACCATGTCTTCCAGCAATTGAGCCTCGGCGGGATTGACCGCCTGCGGGCTAATCTTGATGGAGGCCACCGAGCCGTCGCATTTGGCGATGACCTTGACAGCGCCGCCGCCGCTGCTGGCTTCGATGGTGCGGGAGGCGAGCTGGGCCTGGGTTTGTTCGATTTGCTGCTGCACGCGCGCAGCCTGTTTCATGAGTTTTCCGAGGTTGGGCATAGTTTTTGGATTGCGGATTGCGGATTGCGGATTGCGGATTTTGAACAGGAGGAAACGGAGGAAACGGAGAAAGGCAGAGTGGGGAAATCTCTGTTACCTCTGTTTTCTCCTGTTCAAGTGTCTTCATTCCCATGAATTGCGGATTGCGGATTGCGGATTGCATGGAAGGTGGTGGAGGTAGGGCGAGACTCTGTCGAGCCGTGACTCGATCTGACCACTGAACTCTGACTTCTGACTTCTGATGGCGACGGCTCGACGGAGTCTCGCCCTACCAATTTGGAGCGGCGCGATGGGAAAGGGGGCTGTTTTCATTTCACCATTCTCAGCGCATGTCAACAATTTGGCCTTTGAAGACTTCCAGGGCTTTTTGGATCAGAGGGTCGTTCGCAAAGTCATCCTTGCCGGCGGAAACCGGCGGCGGATTCTGCCGGGCCTGCCCGGCGGCGGCTGCTGCGACAGGCGCGGACGCGGACGCGGACACGGGCGGGGACGCGGGCGCGGGTGGCGGCTCCGCAGGGCGGTTGGGCGGCGCGGACGCTTGGACGAACTTGACCTGCATGTTCGGAAAACCCAGTTCCGTCAATTTGGTTTGCAGCAAGGTGTGGTTCTTTGCGTTGTCAACCAATGCGATGTGCTCGGCAAATTCGGGGTCAAATCCTATTGTCAACAATGTTTTGGTAAAGGAAACCGGATGCGCTTCGTTGAAGTAGGAGCGCGCAAACGGGCTGGCCCGGCCCACCGCCTCCAGAAGCCGGGTCCAAACTTGCTCCGGTTCGCCGGTGCCGGCGGATGAGGATCGTTGAGAATCGGCCGAGACGGCCGACGCTACAACGGCGGCCGGGGGGGCGGACGCCGGAGCGGGCGGCGGACCGGCGGCGGCTTGCGTCTTGGAAGCGGCCGGGCGCGGCGGAGCGCCGCCGGCCTCGGCGCGCAATTGTTGCAATTGGCGCAAAATGGCGTCAATGCCGACGGCGTGGCGCGCCTCGATCATTTTCAGCAGCGTCACTTCCAACAGGATTTTCCGCGAAGCCGTGTCGCGCAGGCGTCCTTCGCAATCGGCCAGCACGTCCATCATGCGGGTCAGGCCGTCGCTGCTGAGGCGGGCCGATTGTTTGGCCAGGACGGCGGCTTCGGTTTCCGAGGCTTCGATCAGCGCAAGGTCGCCGCGCGAAACCTGAAAGAGGAGGAGGTTGCGGAAATGCTGGAGCAGTTCGGAGACCAGCCGGCCCAGGTCTTTGCCTTCCTGGGCCAGTTCATTCAACTGGCGCAGCGCGGTTTCGGTTTCCCCGGCCAGGACGGCTTCGCTGAGCGCCAGAATCTGGCCCTGCGCCGCCAGGCCAAACATGGCCAGAACATCCGCCTCGGCAATTTCGCCGCCGCAAAAGCTGATGAGCTGGTCCAGCGCCGATTCGGCGTCCCGCATGCCGCCGTCGGCCCCGCGCGCGATGGCCTGGAGCGCGGCTTCCTCGATCTTGACGGATTCCTTTTGCGCGATCTGGCGCAATTGTTTGACAATCAAACCGGACGGGATGCGGCGCAGGTCAAACCGCTGGCAGCGGGAAAGAATGGTGGGCGGCAACTTCTCCGGCTCGGTGGTGGCGAACATGAATTTGACGTGGGCGGGCGGCTCTTCCAGCGTCTTCAACAGCGCGTTGAAGGCCTCCTTGGTCAGCATGTGGACTTCGTCAATAATATAAATCTTGAACTTGGCGGACGCCGGGGCGTATTTGACCGTCTCGCGCAACTCGCGCACCTCGTCAATGCCCCGGTTGCTCGCGCCGTCAATTTCCAGCACATCCAGGGCGCGGCCCTCGGTGATTTCCTGGACGCGCAGGTCTTCGGCGGCGAAGTCCACCCGGGGTCCGCCCTCGCAGTTGAGGCATTTGGCGAAGATGCGGGCGATGGTGGTTTTGCCGGTGCCGCGCGGGCCGACGAACAGGTAGGCGTGGGCAATGCGCTTGCGCGCAATGGCGTTGGCGAGGGTTTGGGTGACGTGCTCCTGGCCCACCACATCCTCGAACCGCTGCGGCCGATACTTGCGCGCTATGACTTGATAAGACATCTTTTTTGGATTGCGAATTGCGAATTGCGGATTGCGGATTGAAAGACAAGCAGCGTGGCGACGCTTTCCGTTTTTTCCAATCCGCAATCCGCAATCCGAAATTCGCAATAAAAGAAAATGCCAGGGTGGCCACGGCGGATGCGGAGCAGACTGCCGTTGCTGCATTCCTGCCCTGGCGGGGTTCGTGAGTCCGCATTCCATGGGCCCTGGCAAATTCGCCCCCAAGATAAGACCCGCGCCCCCCCCCGGCAAGATATTGTTTTAAGGTCGGCGGCGGCAACTAACGCCGGAGTGGCTCAATGGGAGGCTTCCGATGCAAGTGCTTATGCCGCAACACTTTAACGCGAAGGCGGGCGAGGCAAAGATGCTCATAAACAGCCATCACCCGCCCTCCGTGAATAAAAGGACTGCGCCAAACGTATATATATAGTGTCCGGCAGAAAACTCTTGTTTTTGTAGAAAAGTAGCATGGTACATCAATCAAGATGAAGTCATTTGTTAATGAAACTGATCGTTTTTTCCTTTTTCCCCGGTTTGCCGAAAAATTCC
>Ga0182027_10003761_pt1 | contig 23811 bp, 33 predicted proteins | sample 712E1DmetaG_FD_121300 | JGI IMG/M metagenome (GOLD analysis project Ga0182027, IMG submission 121300) | Permafrost microbial communities from Stordalen Mire, Sweden - 712E1D metaG (Illumina Assembly) | ecosystem: Environmental > Terrestrial > Soil > Wetlands > Permafrost | place: Sweden... | reverse complement strand
GCAACAAGTTTTCCTCGTAATTCCTCTTTTGTATAGTTAGCGGGGAATTGTCCTACAGATTTTTTAACACCTATCTCAGGACCAAAATCAACACTAAGTTTATATGATGGTTTTCTGGCTTGAGGAAGATCTTCTACTTCAATAATTTTGCCAACTCTAATATCTACTTTTTCAAAATCGGAATATGAAATCATAAATTAATTATACCAGACGTCAATTTTGAGGCAAATTTGCTCACCCATCATTGGATTAATATAACCTTGGATCTCACTTCAGTTATCCAGGCTTTTTAGAACTTAACTATATTAGGGAAATTAGACAAGGGTTGGAGGAAATAAAGAAATTACAAACAAGAGCTATGGTTATTGTTAAGACTCAGGAACTATTATGTATGGAGCATAGACATTTTTGTTTTGGCCAGGCACGTATTCGGGATGCTCTTCAGTCTTACGCCATCCGAGAGTTACTTGACGATCATTATCGCCAGTTGCAATGGTGGCAAAAGAGGCTGTAGTAAGCTTGGTCTGTGTTCCATATATAGAATATTCTCCATCCACAAAAAACGGAAATAATTCTTTTCCCGTTCTCTCTTGATATTGAAAGGCAATACTTGAAAGATCAGTAACGCCCCCTCTGACTGCCTTAACTCCTGGGTTTTCTTTATTAATTTCCTCTGACAAGGCTTCTATCATTTTATTTTGCTCTGCATATTCTTTCTTATTGCTTCCGGGAATAAAAGGCTGATTGGTATTTATCGCTATTTCAGATGGCGTTGAGGGAAGGTTTTCTACCGTATCGAAGGGGACGTTTTTAGGATTATAGTCAGTAAATTCTTTTCCTTCATTGTGCATTTTACCAATTGATGTAGGAGGTATTTCGAAAAATTCATAGCCTCTTGTTCTTAAGTGCTCTCTTTGTTCATCCGAAAATCTTTTTATTCCTGATACTGCTTCTGGAGTATTTATTGCGTCCGGTTTGACTGACAAATTATCTTTTATCCCTCCTTGTCCATCCATATGATCATTAAAACAGTTCATACCTATTTTGTCAATAATGGCTGGCATGAGGGAGCTGTAATAAGAGGTTTCGGGACAAGAACTTCCTTGGTTTGATTAATGGCTTCCCTATGTATTCAGTTAGAGAAGTCTGCGAGCCTAGAGTAATAGCATTAGCCTCAAGCCTCTTTTTACTATTTTCATTTAGCCTCAATTTCATGTCGTAATATAAGTATTTTACGGCCCAGAACGTAAGCTGCGGTTATACGATGTTATTCGTCTCATTATGAGACGATGTGGGCATCAAATGAGTCGATTGTTAGATAACTGCACGGCAGTAATTCACATTATCTGCAGGAAAACAGTTGATTAGCAGTTAATTTATTGGCGATTTTAATTTTTTAGAGAAGTCTTTGGTATGTAGCCTCAAATTTGGTACTTGCATAGGTTTGCATAGATTTGATAAAATATGCATAGATTTACATTATATATGCAAGATAAGCTTCTGTCGGTCGGTGAGGTAGCAAAAATGCTCGGCATATCAATAGATACGCTTAGGAGATGGGATGCGGCTGGACGACTTTCGTCAATTCGTACTGGACCTCGAGGACATAGATTTTATCGTCAATCCGATATTGATCAATATCTACAAGAAATAGATACCATTGCCCGGAATTGGGTTCAGGACTCACACCCATTAAAACCAGATGACGATATGTATTGTGAAACGCGAGATGTATTCCAAGCTAGGCTTGAAATATTTGAATCAAAATTGGCTCGTATTGCACCCATTGAAACGGTTTCCCTTATCACAGCAATTGCTGGAGAAATTGGAAATAATTCGTTTGATCATAATTTGGGGAATTGGCCTGATTTACCAGGCATTTTTTTCTCATATGCGATTAGAAATAGGGAAGTCGTATTGGCAGATCGAGGGCAAGGTATCTTTAATACGTTAAAGAGAGTGCGTACTGAGTTAGCCAATTCAGGCGAAGCAATGAGCGTTGCATTCACTGAAACAGTTTCAGGCAGATATCCAGAGGCCAGAGGTAATGGATTAAAATTTGTAAGGTCGATTATTGTTAATAATCCATTTTCATTATATTTTCAAACTGGTAATGCAGAGCTATACTTAAAACGGGAAGACAGAGATCTAAAAATACAAGAGGCTAAAACACCAATAAGTGGATGTTTTGCTATAATAAACTTTGAGGAATTATAATATGACTATACAATTAAAAAAGTTTGGAACAACTTTAGTATCACGTCCTTCAGGAAAAGAAGCGTGGCTGGCATTCCAGCCTACATTGAATCAGTCAGCTCCGATGGGAGAAATTATTGTTGATTTTGATGGCGTTATTGTTTTAACTCCTTCTTGGGCAGACGAATTTTTAACCCCACTTAAAGAGAAATTTGAAGACAAAGTTAAGTTACATAATATCGACAATCCCTCCGTCAAGGCAACTCTGTCCATATTAGAAAAATAATTATTCTTTTATAATTTCAAAGGCTTGTTAACTGAAATCGAGCTATTTTCGATAGTATAGTGACGGAAATGAAGCTATTTGAATAACATTTGAGGCTAAACTGAATATTTTGAATTATTCAGCATTTCATACTCCAAAGATTAGAATTATTCTAACCTTTAGCTCATTTTAGCTAAAATGATGATTTTGTTAATATATCGTGAATATACTATATAAAACAACTATAATTCACATTTTTCCTAGAAAAAGTGTTCAATTGGTGGCTGTTCGGGGAGACAGGATATCGTTAAAAAGTTTAAAATTGAATTTCTTTAACTTGTTTGATTATGAAATCTTTAATTTTTTCCCATTCAATATTAGCATGCATCCTGGGCATTGGTTGCGCATCCGCATCTTCAAAATATATTAATGACTTAAGAATGTGAGGATAATTGTATTGTATTTTCGCATACTTAATTTCTAGCTTAGAAAATAAAGCTTGAAGTGTAATGTTTTGCAGAATAAAATATAAATCAATAAAATCCTTTTTACTGCCCCTCATAGAAATGGTTATAAGCTTTGTGCATGCAATATCGATAATTGATGAGAGATTTATTCCATTCCAAGAGATAAACTCTTCAAGAAGATTATATGGATAGTATAAGAATTGAAGTTTTACGTCATCCATAAATACATTCAAAGTACATCTTCAATCATTATGTTTTTTAGTCCACCGTATTGCGATAATTGTCGTTGCAAGAATAGGGAATCAAAAGAAGTTTTTGTAAAAAAATCCAAATCTTCAGATTCTCTGTGTCCCATTTGCAGTGAAAGTGCGGTGCCACCACTTAAATAAAATCTCTTTAAGTATTCTATATTTTTTATCTTTTCTAAAACAGCTGCAGTTGCCTTTGGCAACGTATTTGAATTTATTTGCATATATTAAGCAAAATAAATATTCCAAAAATGTTTCGATTTTTTATCTAATCGCAATTCTGGTAAATGATCTACTATGGTCTGTTTATCTACGTTTAAAAATAGCCAATGAAGAGCATCGCTGTTTCCTTTTTCAAGAAGTGTCTCTAGAATATATTTTTGATTCTTTTCCAGACTAAGTTGAGAAAGATTATCTCCCCAAAAGTATTGCCTAATATAGGCAGGAATAGGCTGATTAACCATAGATATATTATACCCCATAATCTAATTCTGTACAAACTTTTTTCTCGCATTATTTTGTAAAGTATGTAATCCTTCTGTTGTCAGTTTGCGGCATTTTTTTGAAAAAATGGCTTAAATTTAAGGCTAGAAATATGGAGTATTAATATAAACCTCGAACACTAAAATCGGCTCGTATTGCCAATACTATTCTTAATACCGAAGAATCTGGTGACCCACTTAGTGCTGCGAGAGGGAGTCGAACCCACACGCCCTTGCGGACAGAGGCTCTTAAGGCCTCCGTGTATACCATTCCACCATCGCAGCGAAAAGATCCTCTGTAATTATAACATGCGCTTGAGAGAAGAGAAATAGTGTTGCAGTTGTAAAAAAAATGGTATAATTGCAGCAGATGGATTAAGTCCGTCTTTTTGTTTAAAAAAATATGAAATTCAGCTATAAAGACACCTGTTTGGTTTCAGACAAAGAAATAAAAAAATACAGCGCGCAAATTTCAGACTACGTTGAACATTTAAGAAAAGTTTCCAAATTAAAAACCTATGATTCTTCGGAAGGATCCATCAATTTGCCGTTTGATAAGGAAATCTTAAAAGAGGTAAAAAAATTAGTCAAACTTAAAAATTCTCCGCAGCTAAAATATATCATCGTTATTGGAATTGGGGGATCAAGTCTGGGAACGCAGGCAATTTATGACGCTGTTTTCAGTCATTATGACGTTTTGGAAAATTATCGCTTGCCAAAAATTATTTTCTCCAACACAGTTGATCCGGAATTCATGGAAAAATTAGTGATTCTTTTGTCCAAAAGAATAAATAACCCCAAAGAATTTTTAATTATCCCCATCAGCAAAACCGGAACAACATTGGAAACAATCGTAAACTTGGAAGTAATCTACAACACTGTTAAAAAATTCTTCTTTTCTGTCGAGGACAGAATTATTGCAATTACCGACTATAAATCTAAACTTTGGAAAATAGCCAAAGAAAGAAATATTTCAACCATCTGCATTCCGACAAATGTCGGAGGCAGATATTCAGTCTTATCTGCGGTCGGATTAGTGCCATTAAGTTTGGTCGGCGTAGACATAGACTCCCTGCTTCAGGGAGCAAGAGAAATGAGAGATTTGTGTCTTGATAAAGATATTTCGAAAAATCCGGCGCTAGCTTCGGCCATTATCAGCTACGCGCAATTCAAGCAGGGAAAACCCATGAACAACAGCTTTTTCTTCAAACCGGCTTTTGATTCTATCGGCAGATGGTATAGGCAGCTGATGGGAGAAAGCCTTGGAAAAGAAACCGATTTGGACGGAAAAGTTGTAAATACGGGGATTACGCCGATAATCTCTATCGGATCGACAGATCTTCATTCGGTGACCCAGCTTTTTCTCGGCGGACCAAAAGACAAAACCACCACTTTTATCTCTACCAAAAAAGAATTGGACATCCCTTTACCGCACGAGCTGTCATGGCAGGGACTAGTTGATATGATCAAGGGAAAATCATTGATTGAAGTTGTGCACGCAGAATTGTCGGGAACTCAAGCCGCTTACAAAAAAAGAGGACTTCCTTACATCGACATCGTGCTTGATGATTCATCTGAAAAGTCTATCGGCAAATTTATCCAGTTTAAGATGATGGAAATGATGTATCTGGGAAAACTTATGAACGTAAACGCTTTCGACCAGCCAAGCGTTGAATATTACAAAGTAGAAATTAAGAGAATATTAACTACCAAAGTTTAACGGAGAATTTTCTTTTTATTTAGTCTCATCTTTGTCTTGACGCGGGCTTTTTTAGCGGAATCCTGTTCTTTTTGCAGCTTTATTCTGGCTTTGGTTCTCTTGTCGATTGCCTTCTGACATTCTTCGTCCGGACACCTGTAAATCGTGACAATTACTTTGGAAAAAGTTTCCTTCGTCTCAGTTTTACCCACAAAAATCAGCTTCTTTCCACATTGGCTACATAAAGGCAATTGTCTGGTTGAATTAGATATTTTCAGAGGCCATTATTATACCATATTTGAGATATTTTTTCCGACTAAAGGTAAAATAAGGCGAAAAAATGGCAAATACTGCCGCCGAGGACAAAAATATGCCAAATTGTGTGATGGAAGGGTAGTTTCTTAAACAAATAAAATATCACCCCAGAAGTGTAGAACAAGCCTCCAACTACCAGAAAAATGAGTCCCTGAAAAGGAAGGGCATGCAGTAGGGGTTTTGCCTCAAAAATTGCCAGCCAACCCATCAATAAATATAAAACCAAAGAAAGCTTCATAAATCTATGAACAAAAAGAACTTTAAGAATTATTCCTAAAATAGCAAAAGCCCAAACTATGGAAAATAAAACTATACCGGATTGCCCTTTCAAAGCAATTAGCGCAAAAGGCGTATATGTCCCTGCGATGAGCAAGTAAATCGAAGAGTGGTCTAAAATTTTAAATACTTTTTGAGCTCTCGTGAAGAACAGACTGTGATAAAGAGTAGAAGCCAAATAAGAAAAAATGACTGAAATACCAAAAACAGTAAAACCGACATCTTTGACCAGACTGTTGCTTTTTCCGGCAAAATTCAAAAGCATTATTAAACCAATAATACCCAAAATAATTCCGACACCGTGAGTTATCGCGCTGAAAACTTCCTCAACTATCGAGGTGTAATTAACTCTGACCATTATATGATTATATCAATTTCAAAAAATATTTATGTATAATAAAAAGATGAAACTTACCGTAAGGGAAGCCGGGAATTTGAGAGAAAAAGTGCAGGGCTTAATCGGAAAAGAAAAACCTTACAGTCTGATGCTGAAAACCCATTTTGGAATTCATACTTTTGGCTTAAAATTCCCGATCGACGTATTAATTTTAAACGACAAAAATAAAGTTGCATCAATTAAGAAAAATTTAAAACCTAATCGAATATTTTTTTGGAATCCAAAATTTGAAACAGTGATTGAATTACCGGAAGGTACAATCAATAAAAAGAAAATTAAAATAAATATGCCCATTGACATCTCTATTTTATAAACGCTACTATATATACTTATGACAGACACGAAAGATATTTGTCCAAAATGCAATAGTCCATTGTCCGAAGTAACAACCACAAAAACAGGCAAGCAGCTGCAAAGGTGCTCAACGGGCTCATGGGATCCTGACACTCGCTCTACGATAGGCTGCGACTATGTAAAATGGCTAGAAGTTGAACCTCAAGTTTTGGATGAAAAATGCCCCAAATGCGGCGCCCATCTCATCATGGCAGTTACCAGATTCGGCAAGAAGATGAAAAAATGCGAAAAAGGTGGATGGGATAGGGAAGCCAGAAAAGCTACCGGGTGCGATTACGTGCAGTGGATCAACGGTACAACCGAACCGCTTGACGAAGAATGCCCCGAATGCCAAAGCAAACTTGTATTGTTTACTACGAATGCGGGCAAGAAAATGAAAAAATGCAGCACTGCCGGATGGGACAGTAAAAACAAAGTTGCCACCGGATGCACATATATTCAGTGGTTAAAAGCCAGCGATTATCCTAAAGAAACAACCGATAATGGAGGCGAGGAGTTCCTTCCACCGGAGCCGCAAGGAGAAAATTAATTTACAAGTAATCCCTCGATAATATTTTTATTTTGCGCAAAAAAATGATCTGCGGATGTCACCAGATTAAGTTTCCCCAATTCTTTTAAATCAAAAAATTGCAATTCCTGCCCTTCCGAGCGCTGAATAAAATTTACATTGTCGTCGGTTAATTTTCCGTGATAAAAATAGGTATCTTTTTCGCTTGAGGATGTAGTTAGTAAAAATTTTACATCCGCAATTTTTATATTCATTTCTTCTTTTATTTTCCTGATAATTGTTTTTTCGCAGGATTCATTATTCTCTTTTTTTCCGCCAATCATCGACCACGTTTTCTGTATTCCCGAATTAAAAACATAATTTCTGATCATCAAAAGTATTTTTTCTTTGTAGGTTAAGAGGATTAAACTTTCATCAAGTTTGTGGATCATCCGTTCATTATACCACTATTGTAATTTTCAAAGTGCTATTATATAGATAAGACATAGTAAGGAGGTGACATATGACGGGTTTCATAGCAAACATAGAAGAAAAAACATTGCAAAATGAATATTTTCGTGAAGTTTTATACACCGCCCAACATAGCCAACTGGTAGTAATGAGTTTAAATCCAAATGAAGAAATTGGAATGGAAGTGCATGAAATTGTTGACCAGTTTTTGCGGATTGAATCAGGAGAAGGAAAGGCGATTCTCAACGGAGAAGAAACGATAATCTCCGACGGTTTTGCGATTATCGTTCCGGCAGGAACAAAACACAATATAATAAATACTTCCTCTGTTAAGAAGCTAAAATTATATACTGTTTACAGTCCTGCTCATCACAAAGACAAAACAATTCACAAAACCAAACAGGATGCAGAAGCAGATACGGAAGACCACATTTAAAGCGTTGCCTTTAAAGAATTATTGATTAATCTCAACTGTGTGGGATTTTATTGTTGGGATTGAAAAGATAAAAATTGCTAAGGCAACTGCTACAAAAAATCCTTGCGAAAAATAAGGCAAGCCATACCAGTAACGGTAAATAAAAGCGGCGATAAAAGGCCCGATAATTCTAGCCATTGACTGCATTCCCTGATTTGCGCCCTGTACTCTTCCTTGCATTTGCGGTCCGACCGACTTTGAAATTAATCCGCCTTCGGAGGGCTCAAATAATCCGTCCCCGATGTTCAGAATTATCAGAGCGAAATAAATTAAAAATACGGAAGGAATTAAAGAAGTCAGGGATGCAATAAGAAATCCCGCGCTTACCAATATCAGTCCCAAAATGGAAACTTTTATTTCTCCGAATTTGGGCAAAAGTTTATTGATTAAAAATCCCTGACTGAAAATATCTACAAAACCGATTACAAAAAGTAAAAATCCGATTTGCAGAGGATTCCAGCCAAAAACATCTTTTAGAAATACCGCGTTATTGCCGTACATTCCGTTCATCGCGACAAAAAAGATAAACCCCGTTAAAAATAATCTTTTTAAAATGTCTATGGAAAAAATATGAGAAAATTGTTTGAAAGGATTTAGATGCTGTAAATCAAAACTTATTGTTTTAAGACGTGAGGGCAAACTTTCGGGCAAAATAAAATAACCAAAAAGCACATCTATCAAAGTTACCCCCGCTGCGATAAAAAGGGGCAGAGAAATATGGATTGAGCCGGCAAATCCTCCGATCACAGGGCCAAAAATCATCCCCGCTCCGCCCGCAGCACCCAGCAAACCGAAATACCTGCCTCTATCCTGCGGTTTAGTGATATCGGACATATAAGCATAAATAGTGCTGATATTTCCGCCGGTTAATCCATCGATAATTCTTCCCAGAAATAACATCCACAACGAGCCGGCAAATCCCAAAATCAAATATCCGACAACCGAACCTAAAAGACTAATAATTAAAATCGGTTTACGTCCGAACTTGTCGCTTAACGCCCCCAGTCCGGGAGCCGAAACGAATTGACACAAAGCATAAATTGAGAGCAGTAATCCCACATAAAAAGCGATCTCTTGAGAATTGGCGACATATTTACCGACCATAAAGGGCAAGATCGGGAACAGGATGCTGAATCCCAAAAAGTTAAGGAACATGGTCACCAAAATAAAAATAAACTGGCTATTTAAGTGGAAAAGCTTTCTCATTGGATGCTTTCTAACGCTTGCAAAATTCCGTCTGCGCCGGGATTTACGCCGATAGGAGAAATATATCCCCAGACAATCTTTCCATTTTTATCTATAACATATAAAGCGCGCTGGGACACTCCGTCTTTTTCGTCATAGGCATTATAAAGTTTAGAAACTTCTCCTTTGGGATTAAAATCGGAAAGGATAGGGAAGTGCAAATTCTTTTCTTTGGCAAAAGCCAGATGGCTCCAGACATTGTCAACAGAAATTCCCAAAAGTTCGGCATCATACTTTTTAAACTCGGGTAAAATTTCATTATAAAGCGTCATTTCGTCCCCGCATACCGGGCTAAAGTCGGCCGGATAAAAAGCCAAGATAACCGGTCTGCCTAAGAAATCCGACAGAGAAACTGTCTGATCGGGCGTAACTTTAAGACTAAAATCCAGCGCTTTTATTCCTTTTTCCAATGGTTTCATTTAATAAATTTCCTTTCTTTTATTATACAACAGATTCAACCGCTTCTTGTAAATAACTTAATTCGTATGGTTTATCAAAGCGTATTCCGTTAATAAAAAACGTCGGCGTGCCGTTGACTCCGCTTCTCGCTCCACTTAAAAAATCTTCTTTAATTTTTTTAATTATTTCTTCTGACTTCATATCCTGAATAAATTGCTGAATATCTAAATTCAAACTCTGCGCATAATTAATTAAATTTTGATCTTCCAAAGCGTATTGATTTTCAAAAAGCATATCGTGCATCTCCCAAAATTTTCCCTGCTTGTCTGCGGCTTGAACGGCGTATGCGGCGTGAAGAGCATGCTGATGGATTTGGGATAACGGGAAATTACGGAAGACGAATTTTAATCTATCTCCCTCAATTCTTTGCAGTTCTTTGATTATCGGATACGCCCTCCTACAATACGGACACTCAAAGTCTCCGAATTCCAGAAGCGTAACCGGAGCATTTGATGAAGTCAGATTCATAATCTTTGTATATTGATTATAATTTTTTTCTTTTGCCCAGTCAATTAAAAAATGTATGTTATAATAAAATTAAGAAGAATATGAAGATAAAATCTGTGCATGCCCAGGAAATCCTTGATAGCCGAGGAAACCCGACCATCGAAGCATTCACGGTACTTGAAGACGGAGCAACCGGATGGGCAGCGGTTCCGTCGGGAGCATCGACCGGAAAATATGAAGCCGTAGAGTTAAGAGACGGTGACAAATCCCGCTATAATGGCACCGGAGTTTTAAATGCGGTTGAGAATGTAAATACCAAGATAAATTCTGCAGTTGCCGGCCTAGATACTGCGGATCAAAAACTTCTTGACGAAACAATGATCAAGCTTGACGGAACTGAGAATAAAGCCAATCTCGGAGCAAATGCAATCCTTTCTGTTTCTTTAAGCGCTGCCAGAGCACAAGCTGCCTCTGAAAAAAAAGAGCTCTACGAATATTTGACCAAATTTAATCCTGACTTTAACGGTACATATCTTATGCCGATTCCGGAAATGAATGTTATGAACGGCGGAAAACATGCTAACTGGGCCACCGATATTCAGGAATATATGCTTTTTCCGATTGGCGCCAAATCAATTATTGATGCAGTCAGAATGAATGCCGAAGTTTATCAAATCATAAAAAAAATTATTAAGGGCAAAGGCTATGGGACGACCGTCGGGGATGAAGGCGGATTTGCGCCGAATGTTAAATCCAACGAAGAGCCATTTCAACTTATGTCAGAAGCAATACAAAAAGCCGGATATGCTCTCGGCAAAGATCTCAGCCTTGGAATCGATGCGGCCGCTTCCGAATTTTATAAAGATGAAAAATATAATTTAAATAAAGAAAATAAAACTGTAAACAGCGATGAGTTAGCGGAATTTTTCAAAAATCTGGCCGGAAAATATCCGATTATTTCTATGGAAGATATTTTCGCCGAAGACGATTGGGAAGCTTATCAAAAATTCACTAATTCCGAAGGGAATAAACTGCAAATTGTCGGCGATGATTTATATGTCACCAACGTTAAGCGTTTGCAAAAGGGCATTGACAACAAAACCACCAACGCGGTTTTGATTAAATTAAATCAAATCGGCACGCTGACTGAAACAGTTGATGCAATTTTATTAGCTAGAAAAAACAATATGCGGTCAATCGTTTCTCACAGGTCCGGAGAAACAGAGGATACTTTTATTGCTGATTTTACTGTGGCAATGGGAACCGGACAAATCAAAACCGGCGCACCCGCGAGATCCGAAAGAGTGGCAAAATATAATCGGTTAATGAGGATTGAAAGAGAATTAGGTAATAAAGCAGTTTATGCCTCAAATATTTTCAAACCTTAACTACCCCCTCAACTTCTTTTAAGAAAAAATCAACCCCGTCCGATTCGACTATTATGTATCCGGCGTTTTTAAAAGTTTTATAGTTAAGTATTTCATATTTCGCAAAACCTAATTTATCCAAAAATAGCCTTAGATTTCCACTGTGAGTAACAATCAAAATTGTTTTGCCTCGATAGGCAACTGCAATTTCGCGGAGAAACGTAATAAAACGGGACATCAACTCCTCGTCGCTTTCATATCCTTTGGCAAATTTAAATTTCCGTTTTTCTTCATCTGAAAGTTTATTGTATTTTCCCAACAGATTTTTTATTTTTTCCTCATACTCTTTCCCCATCATTCCATCGCATTCTCCGAAGGTTCTTTCCCGAAGCGCTTTTGTAGTCGCAATTTTTAGGTTTTTCTCCAAAACTAAAATCTCGGCAGTTTGTTTTGTTCTTATGAGATCGGAAGAATAAACCGCATCGAAATGGATTCCTTTTAATTTCTCTCTTGCTTCTTTTGCCTGTTTTTTTCCGTTTTCAGTCAGAGATGAGTCTAGGTGGCCTTGAATTCTATGAATTGCATTCCATTCAGTTTCCCCGTGACGAACGATATAGAAAGTACAACTATTGGTCATAAAATGATTATATCAGAGGTTAAAAGAAATACGTTTAGGATTTTTTGGGTCTTAAGGATTTAACAGCTTCAAGGAGAGTCTTTAAATATTCATTTTCTATGCGAAGCGTTGCGTTTTCAAAAAACTCACTTAAATCTTTGCCTGTTTCTTCTTCGTATTCCAGAGCCTGAACTGCCATCTCTAATCTTTCTAGTTGTTTTAAAATCTTTGCTTCATTTGATTCCATTCTCATAGATTCTTCCTGAAGTTTGGAAAAAATCTCACTTTCTCCCGTAAAAATCTGCCTAACTGCCTCTATTTCTTTTTCCTCTTTTTCTTTATTTAATCTGGGATCAACCCTTGTTCCTCTTTCTGCGACCATGTCTCCGACAGATCCCTCTCCCAAATCATGAACGAGCACCATCTTAATTAATTTATCAACGTCAATGCCTAAATCCTTGCCGAAGATCATCGCCATGACGGCCACTCTGTAGGAATGATCCGCGACACTTTCGGAGTTTTCAATTCCCTCTCTGACCCAACCGGACCTCTTTACCCTTTTAATTTTGCCTATCTCTTTAATTAATTGAATTTTGTCTTGCATGAGGCAATTATACCACAGGAGTCAATTTTAGATAATCTTTATGATGTCTTCAACTTTGTCAACATAGATATCCGCGCCTTTTTGGACATAGCCTTTGATTAAGTTTTGTCTTAAGCCAATTACGCGCGCTCCTGCATTTTTACCGGACTGAATCCCGACATTTGAATCTTCCAAAATAAAAGCTTTCGACGGATGAGATTTTAAAACTTTAATTGCCTCCAAATATCCGTCGGGTTCCGGCTTGTGCCTTAAGTCCGGCCTGTCATGCAGCGAAATAATTGTCGAAATATTTTTTTTGAAAGAAAGCTTGTTGATTACCAAATTAACCCAGCTTTTCGGTGATGCCGACACAATCGCTATTCCATAATTATTCTTTATCAGCGCTTCCCCCAATTTCTCAATACCCGGAGCAATCGGCGTCTCCTTATACATTTTAAGGGCTAAATTCTGCCAGATCTTAAAAACCCTCTTGAATGGCGTTTTGGCTCCAAGAGCTACGGCTTTTTCATGCGTAACGCTGATACCTTGTCCCACAGTCGAACCTAATTTTTTATATATTTCTTTTCCAAACATTTCCGTGAACACTTCTTTCTTTATTTTTTCCCACTTATGCTCGTTATTGATTAAAACCCCATCCATGTCGAATATAAAAGCTTTTTTCATCGAATTATAATTATACTCACAGCAAAACAAGAAAATCCAGCCCCAAGAGAAAATTTGTATTGGCGGTTATTTTGCGTATAATTACATTAATTATGAACAAGGTAAAAATTGACCCGACATGGAAGAAGGCTTTAAAAGAAGAATTTAAAAAAGATTATTGGAATTCGCTGACCAAAACCGTCAGAGAACAATATCTAAAAACAAAAGTTTATCCGCCGGCGAAAAATATTTTCCGCGCATTTGATCTTTGCCCGTTAGACCAAGTCAAAGTCGTAATTATCGGGCAGGATCCATATCACGGTGCTCTACAGGCCAATGGCTTATCTTTTTCGGTTAACGAAGATATTCCATTGCCGCCATCGCTTCAAAATATCTACAAAGAAATTCATAATGATTTGGGAATTACTCCTCTTCAATCAGGGGACCTTACGCGTTGGGCAAGACAAGGGGTACTTATGCTCAATAGCGTTCTGACCGTTCTGGCTAATCAACCTGCTTCTCATGGCGGGCTGGGCTGGGAACAATTCACCGATGCTGTGATTAAAGTTCTTAATCTCAAACGTTCCCATATCGTTTATATGCTGTGGGGGAGATATGCCCAAACCAAAGGGGAAGTCATTGACAAAAACAAAAATCTGGTTTTAACGTCGGCTCATCCGTCCCCATATTCGGTGGTAAACTTTTATGGAAATCATCATTTCAGCCAATGTAATGAATATCTAAAGAAGTACGGAATAACCCCCATCGACTGGAGTTAGTGGGTTTTGGTATAAATTACCATCTTCGCGGACATTCCATTTTTTATAGCGGGATATAATGAAGAATCAAATTTCGCATAAACCGTAAATTGCTGGGTTGAGCGTTCGGACGAAGTAGAAAAAGAAAATGCCGGCGCCACCGCGCTGGGCGAAATCTCGGTAATATAACCCCAGAAAGTATTACCGGGTAAGGCATCAACCGTAAACGAAACCACTTGTCCAATTCGGATATCGGTTAATCCCTTGTTTTCATCAATCGTTCCTGCCACCCGCATATTAACCGGCCTAATCATTTGAATTAGGGAAGTTTGCGGACCTACCATTGATCCGGTCAAATCATTTGCTGAAATAACCAAACCGTCCGTGTCAGCCCGCAAAGTTTCAGATCCGACCACTGCCAGCGTATCGCCGTTTTGCACATTTTGTCCCTCCTGAACGTCAATCTCCTGAACCTTGCCCGAGGAAGAAGGAGAAACTACAATTACCGGCGCCTGGATAAGAGAATTGTCGATATGTATTCTGTCGCTGGTTTCCCTGAAGAAGATATACAAGCCAACAACAAAAATTAATAGGAATGTTATTCCAATAGTCCTTAGAAATTTTTTATTTTTAAACAAGGCAAATATTTTTTTCATAAATTAATATTTTAAAGATTGGATATATTTAGGATTTATGATTATTTTATCGTTTAAAGATAATCCTTTGGTAATTTCCATTTCTTTCCCATGAATCTTTCCGGAAACAACTTCCGCTAACCTTGGATTGCCGTTGTCTTCAACCCAAATATATTTTCCGGACAATACCGTCCATGCCGGAACTAGGGCCACGTTTTTGGAATTAGTGCTAATTATTGCCGTGCCGGTCAGATCCAACTTTGCATATTTTTGCAATGAATCGCTCACAATATCAACCGGATAAACCGCCTGCCCATTGGGCAGAATAACTTTTGAGGGGTATATTTTTGCAACCGTGCCATTCAACTTTTGCTGTATTCCGTCTATGGCCAACGTAACATCGCTTCCGACGGAAACATAATAAATATTTTCCAGCGGGACATTTGCCCGAAAAACCATCGTATCAGGATCCGCGACAGTAAGGGTAGTTGCCGGCGTAATGTTTACGCCCGTAGTGGTAACCCCTTCATGGGTGATAATACCATCAAGAGATGACACTAACGTTGCATCAGTTATATCTTGTCTGGCTTTTACAACAGAATCGTACGCTTTGTTTTGGGCAGCATCTACCGCTGTTCTTTTTACTTTTTCATCAAACGATTCATCCGTTTTTGCCCCCTGATCATTATAAAGTTTTTCAGACGCGGCTTTGGCTGCCGTAAAATCCTGTTCCGCCTGCCTTAAAGTTGCTTCAAGTTTTGCTGTGTCCAGTCGGGCCACAACTTGGCCCTGCAACACGCTGTCTCCCTCCTTAAAGGGAAGGTATATTAATTTTCCCGATGTCTGAAAACTAAGCGTTTCCTGATTTTGCGCCGTCACTGCTCCGCCGACGGAAATGGTTGAGTTTACAAATTTTACCGAAACGGTGGTTGATGTTTGATTAGAATTTGCCGACAACAAAGCGTCATTCTTGAAATAAGCAAAAGTTCCCAAACACAGAATTACCAAAATAATTAAGAGTAGAATATGTTTTTTAGTTTTCATTTTGTTTTTGCAACCTGTTATTTAATGTTTTAAAAATGTTTAATAATTCATTTTTTTCTTTTCCCGACAGATAAGAAAGGATTCCTTCCAGCTTTTTTCTTTGCTGGGACATCGCCTGTTCCAGCAACGTCTTTCCTTCCTCGGTTAAGGTTATTATAACTAATCTTCTATCCTCTTTGTCATCATGACGCTGTACGAATTTTTGCTCACACAATTTATTCAGCAAGCTCGTTGCGGAAGACAATTCGATACGGAAATATTCTGCGATATCACTCATTGTAACTTTTTTGTCTTTATTTTGCTTGAGAAAAACAAGAGTTTGAATTTGTAATATACTTAAATGTGTTAAGTTATGAGTATAGGACATTTCCTTTTTCATCAGACGAAGAATCTTAAACATCGTCTCAATCAGTTCAATCGTAGTATCTTTTTTCATAATTGATTAGACTATCTAACTATTATATAGTATAATATATTTATCAATTAATGTCAATATATGCTTAAACTGTTACGTTTTTTAAAACCCTACAAGTTTTTATTGGCAATTATTATTCTTCTTGCCATCGGACAATCCGTTGCCAACTTGTATTTGCCAAACTTAATGGCGGATATCGTCAATAAGGGCATTTCCACTTTTGATACGAATTACATCTGGAGAACCGGAGGAATTATGATTTTTGTGGCAATTGCGGGAACAATTTGCGCAGTGGTCGGAATTTTCTTTTCGTCCCAAGTTGCCACCGGAATGTGCAAAATGATTCGAAAAACGATTTTTGACAAAATTCAACTTTTCTCACTACATGAATTTGACACGATTAGCACGGCGTCTTTAATCACGCGCACAACGAATGATACCAACCAAATTCAACAAGTTATGGTTATGATTTTAAACATGCTGATTTCCGCTCCGATTACTTTGGCAGTTGGCATAGTTCTGGCTCTAAACCAGGATGTCGGACTGTCTTGGGTTTTGGTAGCAATTATTCCCGTACTTATTTCCGTAATTCTTTTTCTGCTTTTCAAGGCCATTCCGCTGTTCGCTGTTATGCAGGTAAAACTGGATAAGCTGAACTTGATTTTGGACGAAAACTTAAATGGTGTCAGAGTCATAAGAGCTTTTAACCGGATAAAACACGAGGAAAAACGTTTTGATACAGCCAACCATGACGTTACCAACATCGCCATCAGAGTTAACCAATTAATGTCTTCTTTGTTCCCGACAATGATGCTGATGATTAATCTTTCCAGCGTCGGAATCATCTGGTTTGGAAGCAAAAGAGTTGCGGGCAATAATTTGGAGATCGGCTCTATGTTTGCCTTTCTGCAGTATGCCGTCCAGATCCTCTTTTCTCTTTTGATGGTGGCTTTAATGTTTGTAATGATTCCACGCGCCGAAGCTTCCGCCGTCAGAATAAATGAAGTCTTGGAAATGAATCCTGAAATCAACGATCCTGAAAAAACTAAAAAGACAAGTAAATTGAAAGGTTATGTTGAATTCCAAGACGTGACGTTTAGCTATCTGGGCGCGGAAAAGCCTGCTCTTTCCAATATTTCTTTTAAAGCAACGCCGGGCAAAGTTACGGCGATCATCGGCGGCACCGGTTCGGGTAAATCAACCTTGGTCAATCTTATTCCACGTTTCTATGATATCCAAAAGGGTAAACTTCTGGTTGACGGAATCGAAACCAGAGAAATGACCCAGGAATATTTGCGTTCTAGAATCGGTTTCGTTCCGCAAAGAGCCGTTCTTTTTTCAGGAACCATCAATGACAACATCCGTTACGGCAAAGAAGACGCAACCGAGAAAGAAATTAGACATGCCTCCGACGTGGCGCAAGCCAGTGAATTTATTTCCAAAATGCCCGAGGGCTTTAATTCCCTAATTTCCCAGTGTGGAACAAATGTTTCAGGCGGACAAATGCAAAGATTATCTATTGCCAGAGCGTTGGTCAGAAAGCCTGAAATCTACGTTTTTGATGATACTTTCTCTGCTCTCGATTTCAAAACCGATGCCAAATTGCGAGCCGCTTTAAAGGGGGAAACCGATAAATCTACCGTGATAATTGTCGCTCAAAGAGTCAGCACGGTCATCGATGCGGACCAAATTATTGTTCTTGAAGATGGACGCATTGCCGGTATGGGCACTCACAAAGAATTAATGAAAACTTGCGACGTTTACAGAGGAATTGTGTCTTCTCAACTATCTGCTGCAGAAATTGAGGAGGAAACTTAATGGACAAAAAAGACAGAAAAACTAACATTAATCAAACAGCGCCGCCCGGACCAATGCGGGGCGGTTTTGGAGCCATGGGCCGGCCGGTTGAAAAAGCTAAGGATTTTAACGGAACTCTCAAAAGATTGCTTGCATATTTTTTGCCGGAAAAATTTCGGCTATTCATCGTACTTGCAGCTGCTATTCTCGGAACAATTTTCAATATCGTCGGTCCCAAAATCCTGGGTCTGGCCACCACCAAACTTTTTAACAACTTAATCTCCAGTTTTATTGTTCAGGTTAAGAATAATTTAATTTTAAAACAAATGGCCCAAAATCCGACGCTGTCCATACCCTTATCTCCTGTCCCCGGAATTGAATTCGGCTACATCGGCAAGATCATTTTAATCCTTCTTGGACTATATCTTTTAAGCGCAGTCTTTATCTATATTCAGCAATATCTGATGGCAGGCGTGTCCCAAAGAACAATTTATAAATTGCGTAAAGAAGTTGACGAAAAACTCTCCAAACTGCCGCTTAAATATTTTGACGGACGCACGCACGGAGAAATTTTAAGCCGCGCGGTCAACGATATGGACAACATTTCCTCCACGCTTCAGCAAAGCGTAACGCAGTTAATTACTTCAGTCGTGACCCTGTTGGGAGTAATTGTCATGATGCTTTCGATCAGCTGGCAATTGACTTTGATTGTTTTCGTAACTCTCCCGATGAGCTTGGTGGTCGTTACCGGAATTGCCAAACGTTCGCAGGATTATTTCAGACGTCAACAGCGTTCGCTCGGAGATTTAAACGGACATGTTGAAGAAATGTATGCGGGACACAAAATCGTCAAAGCTTTCGGACACGAAGCCAAAGCCATTTCCCAATTCGAAACACTGAATGAAAATCTTTATGATGCCGGATGGAAAGCGCAATATGTTTCCGGAATTATTATGCCCCTGATGCGCTTTGTCGGAAATATCGGCTACGTTTTTGTGGCTGTCGCAGGCGGAATTATGGCCACCCAAGGATTAATTTCTATTGGAGATGTCCAGGCTTTCATTCAATATTCCGCTCAATTTACCCAGCCAATCACTATGCTGGCCAATATCGCTAACGTTATCCAGTCGGCCATTGCTTCTGCCGAGCGTGTCTTTGAACTTTTGGATGAAAAGGAACAAGTGCCCGAGACCGTTAATCCGATTGTCGTTAAATCTTCCCAAGGCGCTGTTGAATTCCAGCACGTTAGGTTCGGTTATAGTCCGGACAAGATTTTAATGGAAGATATGAATATTCATGTTAAGCCAGGCCAGATGATTGCCATTGTCGGACCCACAGGAGCAGGGAAGACAACTTTAGTTAATTTATTGATGCGCTTTTACGAAGTCAATTCCGGCAAGATTTTGATTGACGGGGTGGATATTACCAAATTAAGAAGAGCCGATTTGCACAAAATTTTCGGAATGGTTTTACAGGATACTTGGTTATTCCACGGAACATTAAGAGACAACATCGCCTATGGGCGGGAAGATGCGACCGAGGAGGAAATTGTTCAGGCTTCCAAGGCGGCTTATGCGGATCACTTCATCAGAACTTTACCTGACGGTTACAATATGGTTTTAAATGAAGAAGCCACCAACATTTCCCAAGGGCAAAAACAATTATTAACTATTGCCCGCGCCTTTTTGGCTGATCCAAAAATCCTTATTCTGGATGAGGCGACCAGCAGTGTTGACACCAGAACCGAGCTATTAATTCAGGCAGCTATGAGCAGGTTAATGAAGGGCAGAACGAATTTCGTTATCGCTCACAGACTTTCGACAATTAGAGAAGCGGATTTAATTCTGGTAATGAATCACGGCACGATTATCGAAAAGGGGACTCACAAAGAATTGTTGGCAAAAAATGGCTTCTATGCTGATTTGTACAACAGCCAATTCCGCGGCCACGCAATTATCGAGGAAAATAAATAAGACAAAAACCAACTCTTAAAACGAACCCCGCAAGCTTTCAACGTTAATCTCATCAAATGAATCAATAATTTTGTCCGCCAAACTTAATTCTTCTTTTAGATACGTTGTCGTAACGGCTATAACCTTCATGCCTGCTGCTTTCGCTGATTTTATTCCCATCATTGTATCTTCAAAAACAACGCAATCATTCGAACCTACCTGAAGTTTCTTTGCAGCCGTTAAATATATTTCAGGATCAGGTTTTCCCTTCGTGACGTCTTCAGCGGTTACAACAACTTTAAAATATTTTCTTATTCCCAAGCTATCTACAATAAAGTTGAAGTATCTATTTCTTGAATTAGTAGCAATTGCCATAGGAATATTATTCGCGTATAGGTTTTTAAGGAGAATCTCCAAACCATCAGTCATTTTTAATTGAGGTTTGAAGATCGCAATCGTTCCATCAACCCTTTCGTTGGAATATTTTTCTAATTCTTCTAATGTTATGGGTCGTTTATAGAGGTATTCAAAAATTTCTTTTTCAGTTCTTCCAAAAACATTTTGCGCAAGGTCTTCTTCCGTTAAGTTAAACCCATGCTTCCTGCAATATTGTCGTATCGACTCATGATGAATTAATTCATCATTAATGATTACGCCATTCATATCAAAAATCACCGCCTTAAACATATAAGAAAATTATACCAAAAAATTTCTAATCTTAGCGTGGATCTAGGATTATTTTCCTTTATGGAATTCCCACAGAGCTTTGGGTGCATTATCTTCCGGAGTAAGAATTGCGATAGGAATACATGTCGGCACGTCAATCGAGACTCTGTATTCTCCTTCGGCGAGAACTAAATTTGTCAAGCCTTTACCGTTCTCTACCGGATCGGAGAATATTTGCTCTCCTGTTGCAAGAATATCTCCTTTGCGCAAGACTCTTGGCTTCTTATTGTCTGCAGTGCGAAGAGCGATGGGGATACGTGCTGGTACATCAAACCATGTTCCAAACCAACCACCACCGATATCAAGATGTAGAAATACTGAGCCATTTCCTCCTTCTCTTGGATCAGACCAAACGTGAGTTCCATTGGCAAGAATATCGCCCGCCTTTAGGGCACCTACCTGAGCCAACCTATCTGTTCTTAAGCGATTAGTTCCAGTGCCATATTCTTTTAAATACCTTTCAAAGCCATAAGGCTCTCCATAGTCATACAAGCGAGATCCTGGCCCAAATTCTGTAATCATAATTAAATCAGAGCAGGAAGATTTTTATGATAATAGCACGTTGAGAATTATTGTCAAGTCATTACACTGCGTGGAGAAATAAAGGGAATTAATAAATTTGCTTCGTGCTGCGTATCGTGAACGACGTTAGAACCATTATTCAACAACAAAATGAGTATATGTATATTCCGGATTTAAGAACATACGCTAGCTCATAAACTTGTCCCACTTTGCTACTCACTATATCATTCTCTCCAATATCACAGTTCTATATTTACAATCTACACTTGCTTTATAGCCAAATTTAGATAGAAAGCTAATGCCAACTAGTGGCACACTTTCAGATATTAAAACTTGAATGTAATTTACTGCTCCTTCCATTGTCGCAATCGCAAGAGCTACGGGAACATTAATAACATCACCGTTAGCAATTTGTGTTTTAGTAACACCAGCAACTTGGAGACCAAGTTCTCTTGCTATCTTGGGTGTTACTTGCAAATCACCAGTAAAACCAGTGTCCAAAATAACAAAAGGGGATTGCACTGATTGCCCCCAAGCCACGACAACTTTTATTAAGGGTATGTTTTCTACGAATACGCCACTAATCATTTTGTGAATTACTTAATGTTGTGGATGAATGTTCTCGCCATTGTTTCAGCAACATCAAAACCTATTTTTACTACATAAAAAACTTTATTTGGGTGATTTTGTCTTGCTAATTCAAGAGCTTCAGCGCTTGTGTTGCCGAGATATGTCTTTTTGCTATCAATATCAATCGCCAAAAACTTATCTCTTTCTTTGGGATCGTAATTAATCTTAATCTGGTCGTATATTTTCGCACCTTCTTCTGCTATCTTCTGAATGTTTGCTTTTTTAATTAGTTCGTCATTGTTATTCATAAGTTTAAGGAACAGGATGAGAATTGTAGCATAGATGTCTTCATTGTTTCAAGCTCTACTCTATTGTTGGCACATGAGCGGTTGTATGTCAATATCCCACTTTAGATTATTATTTATTTTTATCAAACGCTTTTCTTTCTGCCGGAGTCATTTTAAACCACGCATCAAGAGCCATATCTGAGAAAATATCTGCCGTATTAATAAATTCTAGGACTTCTTCATCTGTATATTTTTTGCCATCTTTTTCCAATATTTCCCTAGCTCTTTGAATTGTCATTTTTAAAAACTTCTCTTGGCTTTGATCCCTCTGCTGGCCCCACAACTTTAGCGGTTTCCAGCTGATCCAAAATTCTGCATGCTCTGGAATATCCGATTGAAAGTCGTCTTTGTATTAAGGATGCGCTTGCCCGATCATATTGCCATACAACTTCTTTTGCCTCTTCAAGCAATTCGTCAGGGGAATTATCTTCATGAATATATCCTTTGACACTGGGGATACTCAATAAAAAATCTTCAATTCTTTTTATTATAATCTTCAATTTTTTAACTTCGGTTTTCAGATTACCTATCTCTTCTTTTGCGTTATTCATAATCAATTAATTCTTCATTTCTGCAAAGAACGTCTCTGGGTTTTGCTCCTTCTGCGGGTCCCACAATCCCCGCAGCTTCCAGCTGATCCAAAATTCTCGCTGCCCTAGAATAACCTATTGAAAATTTTCTTTGGAGTAATGAGGCGGCTACTTTGTCATACCTTACAACTACTTTTACCGATTCTTTAAATAATTCATCACGTGAATCTTCATCGCCGATATATGTCTTTGAGTATTGGAAAAACGCTAAATATTCCTCTATTCTTTTTAATCTTATTTTAAGACTTGAAAGTTCAGTTTTTAAGCTTTCTATTTCTTTCTGATCATCCATAAAGTTATTTATCTATCTTATTATGCGTCTCGTCAAATATTTTGTCAAAAATCATATCGAAAGCTTGATCCAATCTCCTTTGTTGATCGGCTTTTTCTTGAAGTGTTTTTGGTTCGTGGTAAACGTAGGTAACCTTAAATTTTTTGTCTTTTTTCATTCTCTTTTTGCTTGTTGCGTTGATCGACTTTAATTAAAAGCTGATAAAATCCTACAAGGTGTTCTGCTGCTTCTCTTGCCTCTTCATCCACATATTCTTTCCCTCTTTCTCTTGATAATTTCTTTAAGCTGTCAATCAATCCTTGATGAATCATTGCTAGTCTAGCAAAAAATATATTATATTAATATTGCCATCCCAGAACGGGCAAACAATCTAAACAACTATTATTTTGGGGTGGTATAAATTAAACTTGTAGTTGAAAATTGTCCTTTTAGACGGCCTTCATGAATCCTTGATAAGCACCAGCCATCATATTTATGATAGATAAAGTAAGTCCTATTATTGCAAAAATTTTATACTTTCTTTTGTTTTTCTGCTCAGTGTTATGAGCTAAACCAATAGCAATAACGCTTGTAAAAATTCCCAATGGTGGAAGCAACCATGTCAAAACATTTGACCACACAATTATACTTACCAAAAAATTAGGTGTTTTT